>Ga0193753_10001466_pt1 | contig 20114 bp, 12 predicted proteins | sample H1c2metaG_FD_144925 | JGI IMG/M metagenome (GOLD analysis project Ga0193753, IMG submission 144925) | Soil microbial communities from a riparian zone of the East river system, Colorado, United States - H1c2 | ecosystem: Environmental > Terrestrial > Soil > Riparian zone | place: USA: East...
CCATGACCTCGAGCCCGACGGGATCCGCCGCGTCCGGCGTCGCGAGCGAAGCGTGCACGAGCGGCGCGCGGCCGGCAGGGAGCGCCGCGTCCTCGTCCGACGGCGTGAGCCGCAGCAGGCCGTGCCCGTCGACGCGGCAGCGCCAGCCCGGATCGATCACGGTGGTGGCGAGGTCCTCCACGACGACGGCGGGCCCGTCGATGCGCGCGCCCGGCGCGAGGTCCGCGCGGCGGTGCAGCGGCCACGCCGCGCCGGTACCGATGCACGCCGCGCCCGACCCGCCGGCCGCAGCCGCAGGCGCGAGAGCCACGGATGCGGGCGCGAGCGGCTGCGGCACGTGTTCGCGCTCGGGACGCGGCGGGTCCGGCGGGCACGGCGCGGCGGCGATCGCGTCCACGCGCGCGGCAACCAGCTCCACGCGCACGCCGTGCTGCTGAAAGCCATAGAGCGCGCGGTGGCGCTCCAGAAAGTCCTGCTCCCAGCGCTCGCTCCAGGGGAGGTTGAGCGCGTGGTCGGCGCCGGCGTAGCGCACGTCCACGCTGCGCACGAGCAGCGCGTCGGGGTGGCCCTGCGCGGCCAGCGCCTCGCGCGCCGCGGCCTCCGGGAAGTCCGGCACGCGCGTGGCGGGGTCGGTCACGGCGGCGACCTCGTGGTGGCGCACGTCGGCGAGCAGCAGGCCCCACGCGGAGAGCACGCCGGCGTGCGGATGCACGACGATCTCGCGCATCCCCAGCCGCCGCGCGAGCGCGCAGCAGTGCTGGCCGGCCGCGCCGCCGAAGGCGATGAGCGCGTGGTCGCGCACGTCGTGCCCGCGCGCGACGCTCACGGTGCGGATCGCGGCGGCCATGTTCTCGTTCGCGATCGCGACGAAGCCCGCCGCGGCCTCCTCCGGCTGCCGGTCCGGCGCGACGGCGGCCAGCGCCGCGCGCGCGGCGGCCACGTCGAGGCTCAAGTGGGGGAAGTGCTCCGGCGCGAGGCGCCCCAGGACGAGATTCGCGTCGGTGAGCGTGGCCGGGCCGCCGCGGCCGTAGCACGCGGGCCCGGGGTCCGCGCCCGCGCTCTGCGGGCCGACGGCGTAGCGCCCGTCGCGGAAGAACAGCCGGCTGCCGCCGCCCGCCGCCACGGTGACGATGTCCGCCGCCGGCGCGCGCAGGTCCAGGCCCTCCACGCGCGTGGAGAAGACGCGCGCCACCTCGCCGCCGGCGCAGCGGCACACGTCGGTGGAGGTGCCGCCCATGTCCAGGCCGATCGCGGCGCGCAGCCCGAGCTGCCGCGCGATCGCGCCCACGGCGACGGCGCCGCCCGCCGGGCCGGAGAGCAGGCTGTCCTTGCCCTCCGCGCGCGCGGCGTCGACCAGCCCGCCCGACGACTGCATGAAGCGCACGCGCGCGCCGCCGGCCGCCGCCGCGACGTCCGCGAGGTGGCGCCGCAGCAGCGGCGTGAGGTACGCGTCGGCGACGGTGCTGTCGCCGCGCGCGACGGCGCCCGGCTCCGGCGAGACGCGGTGGCTGAGCGTCACGTGCTCGATGCCCGCCGCGCGCGCGACCTGCTCCACGAGCAGCTCGTGCGCGGGGTTCACCGTCGCGTGCAGGGAGAGCACCGCGACGTGCTGCCAGCCCGCCAGCGCCGCGGCGACCTGCGCGCGGTCCGGCGCGCGCTCCACGCTCCCGTCGGCGAGCAGACGCTCGTCGATCTCGCGCACCTCGGCGTGCAGCCGCGTGCGCGGCGCGATCGCCAGCGCGAACAGGTCCGGCCGGTCCTGGTGACCGATGGCGAGCAGGTCCGCGAAGCCGCGCGTCGTGAGCAGCAGCACCTTCGCGCCCGCGCGCTCGAGCAGCGCGTTCGTGGCGACGGTGGTCCCGATGCGCAGCTCGTCGAGCGCGTGCCCCGCGCGCGCGTGCTCCGCGAGCGCCGCGACCGTCGCGTTGCCGTAAGCCGGCGACAGCGTGAGCCACTTGCGCACGTGCAGCGCCCCGTCCGGAGCCCGCGCGACGACGTCGGTAAACGTGCCCCCGCGGTCGACGCCGAGCTGCCAGCCGCGCGTGGGTGAGTCGGCGGCCATTCAGCCTGCCTCGATGTTGGGCTGCTGGAACGGCGTGTCATCCTCCAGGCGCAGCGCGGTGAGCGGGCCGCCCCAGACGCAGCCGCTGTCGAGGCACGCCGCGTCGTCGCGCAGGTGCAGGCCCAGCGCGGCCCAGTGGCCGAAGACCACGCGCGCGCCGCGGCTGCCGCGCCCGGTGACCTCGTACCACGGCGTGCACCCGCTCGGCGCCTCGGACGGCGGACCCTTGGCGTTGCGGCACAGGCGGCCGTCCGCGCGGCACGTCCGCAGGCGCGTCAGCACGGCGGCGACCGCCGCGAGGCGTTCGTCCCCTGCGAGCGCCGCGTCCCAGCGTTCCGGGCTGGTCTGCGTGATCGCCGCGAGCGTGCGCCGCCACTCCGGCCCCGCCAGCGCCGCCTGCACCTCTGCGCCGAGCCGTGCCGCCTCGTCCACGCTCCAGCGCGGATCGAGGCCCGCGTGCACGAGCACGTGCTCGCGCAGCGCGGGGCCTGCGAGCGTCGCGCCGCGGCCGGGCGTGGCCGGCCGCTCGCGCGGCGAGTCGCTTCGCGGTGCTGCGTCGGGCGCGGAGGTCGCGTCGCGGTCGGGCGGCACCGTGACCGGAAGTCGCTCGCGGTGCAGGAGGGGCCGGTGGCGCAGCCAGTCGAGGAGCGCGTCGCGGTCCGGCGCGGCGAGGATGTCGTCCAGCGTGTCGCCGCGGAGCGTCGGCACGAGGCCCTCGGCGCGCGCGAGCAGATGCAGGTCGTGGTTGCCGAGCACGCACACGCAGCGCTCGCCGTACTCCGCCGAGAGCGCGACGAGCGTGCGCAGCGCGTCCAGCGAGCGCGGCCCGCGGTTGACGACGTCGCCCGCGAACCACAGGGCGTCGTGCTCCGGCCGCAGCGGCAGCCGCGCGAGCAGGGCGTGCAGGCTGGCCCCGCAACCTTGGATGTCGCCGATGGCGTATGTCACCATCCGATCACCGTAGCACGACGCCGCATCGCCGGGGCCGGCCGCCTCCGCGCGCCGGTCCACCGAAGATGGACGCGCCCGCCATGGTGCCACGCCGCCGCCGCAGCCCGACCGCGCGACCCTCGCGTCCCTCGCGCGCGGCAACGGCCAAGCGCGGGTCGGCCAGACGCGGCGCGAGCCAGCGCGGCTCGACCAGGCGCGGGTCGGTCAGGCGCGGGTCGGTCAAGCGCGGCGCGAGCCAGCGCGAGGGGCTCGTCGCCGCGGTGGACCTCGGCTCCAACAGCTTCCACATGGTCGTGGCGCGGCTCGTCGACGGGCAGCCGCACCTCGTGGACCGGCTGCGCGAGCGCGTCGTGCTCGCCTCCGGGCTCGGCGTCGACAAGCGCCTGTCGCCGGAGATCCAGGAGCGCGCGCTCGCCTCGCTGCGGCGCTTCGGGCAGCGCCTGCGCGACATGCCGCCCGGCAGCGTGCGCGCGGTGGGGACCAACGCCCTGCGCCAGGCGCGCAACAGCCGTCCCTTCCTGTTGCGCGCCCGCGCCGCGCTGGGGCACCCGATCGAGGTGATTCCGGGCCGCGAGGAGGCGCGCCTCATCTACCTCGGCGTCGCACACAGCCTCGCGGACGACACCGGCCGCCGGCTCGTCGTGGACATCGGCGGCGGCAGCACGGAGTGCATCCTGGGCGAGCGCCTGCAGCCGCACGCCACCGACAGCCTCTTCATGGGCTGCGTCACCTGGACCGCGCGGCACTTCCGGCACGGCGAGCTCAAGCGCGCCCACCTGCAGGCGGCCATCATCGCGGCGCAGCGCGAGCTGCAGTCCATCGAGCGCCCGTACAAGGCCGCGGGCTGGGACACGTGCATCGGCAGCTCGGGCACGATCCTCAGCATCGACGCGATGCTGCGCGAGCGCGGCTGGGACGAGGACGGCATCACGCCGCGCGGCCTGCGCCGCCTGGCCAAGACGATGCTCGCCGCGCGCCACGTGGACAGGCTCTCGATGCCGGGCCTCGCGCCGGAGCGCGCCGCGGTGCTGCCCGGCGGCCTCGCGATCCTGCTCGCCGTGTTCGAGAGCCTGGGGATCGAGCGCATGGTCACGTCGCCCAGCTCGCTGCGCGAGGGACTGCTCTTCGACCTCATCGGCCGCATCCGGCACGAGGACGTGCGCGAGCGCACGATCCGCCAGCTCACGCAGCGCTACCGTCTCGACGCGGAGCAGGGCGCGCGCGTGGAGCGCACCGCGCTGAAGCTGCTGGCCGGCGTCGCGCGCGGCTGGCGCCTGGCGGGCGAGGAGCCGGCGCGCATGCTCGCCTGGGCCGCGCGCCTGCACGAGATCGGCCTGTCGGTGAACTACACCGGCTATCACAAGCACGGCGCCTACATCGTCGCGCACGGCGACATGCCGGGCTTCTCGCGCGAGGACCAGCAGACGCTCGGCGCGCTCATCGCGGGCCACCGCCGCAAGCTCCCGCCCGACGCCTTCGCCGCGCTGCCCGCCGCGCGGGTCGAGCTCGCGCGCCACGCCTGCGTCCTGCTGCGCCTCGCCGTGGCCCTGAACCGCGGCCGCAGCGCGCGCCCGCTGCCGCGCCTGACCCTCACCGCCACCGGCGAGTCCCTGCGCCTGGCCTTCCCGAAAGGCTGGCTGCGCCGCCACCCCCTGACCGCTGCCGACCTGGTGGAGGAAGCCGCGCTGCTCGCGCCGGCGGGGATCTCGCTGAGAGGCGCCTGAGAGGAGCGGCTGGCGTGGCGCTCCGGGGCGTCGGGGGCGCTGCCCGCCTCCTCCGCATGACGACGGTGAGTCGGACTGGACGTTGAGTGCGCCGTCGAGGGGGCTCTGCTGCGCTCGGACAGAGCTGCGCTTGAGATGCATGTGCCAAAGCGCGGGGCGGTAGACGGCGCACTCTTCTCGCTCCGCAGAGCCCCCTCGCCGCGCACGACGACGCACGGGACTCCGTGCCAGACCAGGGCGGACAGCGCCCCCGACGCCCCTGCGCGCCTCGACGCCGTTCCTGCTCGCTGGGGGGAACGGGGAGCGCGCCCGAGGAGCGGGGACTCGCAGAGACTGCGGAGACGAATGAGCATCGTCCGCGCGCGGGGTCCGGTGCGACTCGTGGGCCAGTAGAGGCACGGCCTCTACTGGCCCACAGACTCCGCGCGGACATCCCACGCGGGCTGTCGCGCGCGCTGTGCGTGTGCCACGTCTGCTCGCGCGGCAGTTGTGGCGCTGCGTGTGCGCACGGTCACCATCACGGAGCGCGTGTTCAGTTCCCCTGATCACCACGCGGCCGCTTGCCCCTTCACAAGAGCCAGGGCGTCGCCCGAGCGCGTGTGAAGAAGGGGCGCCATCTCGTTGCGGAGGATGCGTTCCAGACCATGACGCGCCTGGCGCCCGGTCAAAGAGCGGAGCCCCGCCCCAGGCGCGCCTCGCCCCAGCCGCGTCTCCGCCTACTTCCGCGGCGTCTTCCGCCGCGAGGGCGTCCCGCGGCGGACCGCCGCGTGTGCGGACGCCGGCGTCTCGACGACGGCCACCTCCGTGTCCGCGAGCTCGTCGAGCAGGGCGTCCTGCGCGCAGCGCGGGCGGGCCGGGCCCGGCTTGCTGCGCTTCCAGCGGCCGTCTGGCTGCAGCAGCCAGGCCTGCGTGTTGTCGGCCAGGCTCGCGGCAAGGCCTTCCTCGATGACGCGCGCCTTGAGCCGTGCGTCCTCGATCGGGAAGCAGGCCTCCACGCGGCGGAAGAAGTTGCGGCTCATCCAGTCCGCGCTCGAGCAGAAGGTCAGCTCCTCGCCGTCGGCGTGGAAGCAGAAGACGCGGCTGTGCTCGAGGAAGCGGCCCACGATCGAGCGCACGCGGATCGTCTCCGACACGCCGGGGACGCCGGGGCGCAGGCAGCAGATGCCGCGCACGACGAGGTCGATCGGAACGCCGGCCTGGCTGGCCTGGTAGAGCGCGCGGATGATCGAGGGTTCGGAGAGCGCGTTCATCTTCGCGCGGATGCCGGAGGTGCGGCCCTGACGCGCGCGCTCGGCCTCGTGGTCGATGAGCGCGATGAGCGTGCGCTGCAGCGTGAACGGCGACTGCAGCAGCTTGGCCAGGCGCGTCACCTTGCCGAGGCCCGTGAGCTGCATGAAGAGCTTGTGCACGTCCTCGCCGACCTCCCGCTGCGCGGTGAGCAGCGAGAAGTCCGTGTAGGCGCGCGCCGTGCCGGGATGGTAGTTGCCGGTCCCCAGGTGGCAGTAGCGGCGCAGCCGGCGGCCCTCGCGCCGCACGACGAGCAGCAGCTTGGCGTGCGCCTTGTAGCCGACCACGCCGTACACCACGCTCGCCCCGGCCTCCTGCAGCCGCGTCGCGAGGTCGATGTTCGCGGCCTCGTCGAAGCGTGCGCGCAGCTCGATGACGGCCGTGACCTCCTTGCCCGCGCGCGCCGCGTCCAGCAGCGCGTCCACGAGCGGCGAGCGCGGCCCGCAGCGGTACAGCGTCTGCTTGATCGCGAGCACGGCCGGGTCCGCGGCCGCCTGGCGGACGAACTCGATGACGGGCGCGAAGGACTCGTACGGGTGGTGCAGCAGCAGGTCGCCGTGGCGCAGCACGTCGAACAGGTCGCGGTCCGGCGAGAGCCGGCGCGGCAGCGCGGGGACGAAGGCCGGGTACTTGAGGTCGGGGCGGTCCACGGCCTCGTGCAGCGCCGCGATGCGGTGCAGGTTGACGGGTCCGTGGCAGCGGTACAGGTCGCCGGAGCCGAGCTGCACGCGCGAGAGCAGCGACTGCGCGACGTCCTCGGGGCAGTTGTCCGCCACCTCCAGGCGCACGGCGTCGCCGTAGTTGCGCGAGGGCAGCTCGCCCTTGAGCGCCTGGAGCAGGTTCTCGACTTCCTCCTCGTCCACCCAGAGGTCGCTGTTGCGCGTCACGCGGAACTGGAAGCAGCCCGGCACCGTCATGCCCGGGAAGATCTCCTGCACGTGCGCGTGGATCACGGACGACAGCAGCACGAAGTCGTGCCGGCCCTCGCGGACGCCCGCGGGCAGCGCGATGAGCCGAGGCAGCGAGCGCGGCACCGCGAGCACCGCGATGCCGGCGCCGCGCCCGAAGGCGTCGCTGCCCTCCACCTGCACGATCACGTTGAGGCTCTTGTTGAGCACGCGCGGGAAGGGGTGCGCGGGATCGAGGCCCATCGGCGTGAGCACCGGCAGGATCTCGGAGGCGAAGTAGCGCGCCAGCCAGCGGCGCTGGCGCACGGTCCACTCCTCGCGCGCGAGCAGCCGGATCTCCTGGCTGGCCAGCTCCGGGAGCAGCGTGCCGTTGAGCAGCTCGTACTGGTCGTCCACGAGGCGGTGCGCCGCCTCCGCGATGCGCGCGAGCGTCTCCTGCGGCGTGCAGCCGTCGGAGGAGCGCGGTGCGACGCCATACGCGACCTGCTGCTTGAGGCCGCTCACGCGGATCTCGAAGAACTCGTCGAGGTTCGTGCTGCTGATGCCGAGGAAGCGCAGGCGCTCGAGCAGCGGCGTCGCCGGGTCGCGCGCCTGCTCGAGCACGCGGCGGTTGAACTCCAGCACCGACAGCTCGCGGTTGAGGTACAGCTCCGGCGCGGAGAGGTCCTTGCGGGCAGCGGCGAGCGTGTCGGCCATGGAACCCCGGGGAGCCGTCGTCGCGCGGCGAGGGAGCGCCGCGCGCAGGGCGCGACCACCATGTCATGCCGTCGGCGCGGCTGTCCACCGCGGACCGGTGCGGGCACGAGGCTGCGATCCGGCGCGACAGCCGCTATCTTTACGGGATCTTTCGGGGACGCCGGGCACGATCCTTGCCGGCATTCCCTGCTTCGGGAGTCGGCGATGGAATTGCTCATCGTGCGTCATGCGGCGGCGGAGGAAGGGAGCGCGCTGCGCTCCGACGCGCGGCGCGAGCTCACGGCACGCGGCCGGCAGCGCATGGAGCTCGCCGTGCGCGGGTTGCGCTCGCTGCCGCTGCGCTGCGAAGTGCTGTGGCACAGCCCGTGGACGCGCGCGGCCCAGACGGCCGAGCTGCTCGCGCCGCTCGTCGCCGGCCCGCGGGTCGCGTGCAGCGCGCTGGCGCGCGCGCCCGACGAGTCGCTGCTCGCGGACCTCGCTCGTCAGGCGCGCGACGCGCGGCGGCGCGTGCGCGACCACGGCCCGGAGGAGCTCCGCGGCGTGGAGGCCGCCGTCGCCCCGGCGCGTGCGGGGAGCCTGCGCGTCGCGGACGGGACGCGCATCGCGCTGGTCGGCCACGAGCCCTGGCTCACCGAGCTGGTGGCCTGGCTCACGCTGGCGGATCGCGCCGCCGGCTCGGGGCTGCGGCTCGGCAAGGGCGGCGTGGCGTGGCTGCAGGGCCGGCCCGAGCCGGGCGGCATGGAGCTGCGCGCGCTGCTGCCCCCGCGCGTGCTGCGCCAGCTCGGACGCGCGCGGCGCTGACGCGCCGGGCGCCGCGCAGGGTGCGGCGCGCGCGGCTGCCGCGCAGGGAGTCGAGCGGGTTGCGGCGCGCGGCGGGTTATCCTCCGGCGCCACGCGACCGGAGGCTGCATGACCGTCCATTGCCAGAACTGCGGGAAGGACACGGCCGGCAAGGCGCTGACCTTCTACGGCAACGTGATCTGCTCGGAGGAGTGCAAGAAGCTCCTCTCGGAGCGGGTGTACTTCCGCGACGTGCCGCCGGAGCCGGGCTCGGTGTGGTACTGCCCGCACTGCGGGGAGCAGAACCCGCTGGGCGATCCGCGCAAGAACCTGCGCCCCAACTGCACGAGCTGCAAGCGTCCGCTCGACCCGGCCTCCGCGGCGCCGCCAAAGAAGAAGGGCTGCCTCGGCGCGCTGCTGCTGTTCGCAGTCCCGGTGGCCCTCGCCGCGGCGCGCGCGCTGCACGCCGGCTGAGCGGCTGAGCGGCTGCGCGGCTGCGAGGCTGCGAGGCTGACCGGCTGCGAGGCTGACCGGACGACTGAGCGGTGCGCGAGCGGGCGGCGTGCCGGCGCTCAGGAGCGCCGGGTCACCCTGACGAGGTCGAAGTCCTCGCCGGCCTGTTCCACCGAGGCCTGCACGGAGTCGGGCAGCTCGCCGCCGTGCGGGAGCAGCGCGAGCAGCGGCCGCCCATCGGCCTGCAGGCGTGCGGGCAGATCCTCGGGCGGCAGCGGCCGCACCGTGAGGTCGCAGTAGAGGATCGCCGCGCTCTGCAGGCTGTTGCTCACCTCCCGGTCCAGCACTTCGACGGCGCCGTGCTGGCCGTCGGCCGCGAGCGCGAAGCGGAAGCGCACGATGTCCGGCTGCCGGTCGCCGAGGACGTCGATGGTCCGCGTGGCGAGCAGCAGCGTCGCCGTGGCCAGCACCGCGAACATGCCGAGCGCGAGCCGGCGCCCCACGAGCCGCGGCCAGAAGCTCAGCAGCGAGCGCGCGGCGAGCAGGCTCGTGGCCGGCAGCATCGGGATCACGTAGCGAGAGTAGGCGCGCGCGAGCAGCAGCAACACGACGGCCACGGAGAGGATCCAGGCGATGGGGAGGGTCCAGTCGTCTGAGCGCTCGCGGCGCCACATCGCGCGCCCGCCGAGCCACAGTCCGTGCAGCAGGAAGGGCAGCCACGGCCAGCCCTCGCGCACCAGGTCCGTCGCGTACTTGCCGACGACGGAGGTGCGCTTGGCGTGGTTGACGATCTTGTCCACGTCGGCGACGTAGGCCTCCGTGAAGTGCTCGCCGTGCAGTCCGTAGACGTGCATCAGCCAGGGCAGCAGCAGCAGCGGCAGCAGCAGCGCGGTGCTCCAGAACAGCGGGTCGCGCAGCGGCAGCGGCCGTCCGCGCAGCGGGCGCCACAGCAGCAGGATGAGGATCGGGAACAGGCCGGCCGGGCCCTTCACGAGCACGCCGAGCGTCACGCCGGCGAAGAACAGCGGCAAGAAGGCGCGTCGCGTCTCGCCGGCGAGCAGCGCGCCCATGGAGATCAGGATGGCCAGCGTCACGGGCGCATCCATGCGCAGCACCGAGGCGTTGCGCAGGAAGACGTACGTGGTGCCCAGCACCACGGCCGCGACGAAGCCGTGCCGCCGGTCGATCAGCCGGGTCCCGAGCAGGAAGGTGCCGAGCATGACGCCGAGGCCCGCGAGGATGCCCGGCACCTCGGCCGACCAGGTCGAGATGCCGAACAGGCGGTACGAGGTCATCGCCGCCCAGAACATGAAGGGCGGCTTGTTGAAGTAGGGCTGGTCGCCGAGCTTCAGCATCATCCAGTCGTCGGACTGCAGCGTGCTCTTGGCGATCGCGGCGTAGTGCAGCGGATCGCCGGAGAGGTACGCATCGGGGTCGGGCCCCAGCGTCGGCGAGAGCAGCAGCACGCCCAGCCACAGCAGCAGCCCGAGCAGCGCCCAGGTCGCGGGCGGGCGCGGCGCGGCCTCGGCAGCCGGCGCATGGCGCAGGGCATCCGGGGTCGAGGCGGCGGTGGGCGTGCCCGGCAGGCTCGTCCCCATCAGGACTTCATCGTCCGGCGCACGGCCTTGCCCAGCTCCACGATCGCCTTGGCGTGCATCATGCGCGCGGCCGCGGCGCTCGGCCGCTGCGTCTGCGCCGCCACGACGTCCCACGACGCGCCGGCGTAGTTGCGGAGGATGATCAGCTCGCGATACGCCTCGGGGAGAGTGGCGATGCACGCCTCGACCATCGCCGTCTGCTCCCGATTGGCCAACTGATCCGGCGGGAGCAACCCGCTGGCCACGGGATCGATGCGCAGGTCGCTGTTCTCGTCGTCACGGTGCAGGCTCACCTCGCGCGAGGGATTGCGCTTCTGGGCGTTGTGGTGATCCGCCGCCGCGAGCACCTGCCGCTCGGCGATCTTCGCCAGCCAGTTGATGAAGCTGGCCTCGTCGCGCAACTCGAAGTGGTCGAAGGACTCCACCGCCGCGATGAAGGTCTCCTGCAGGATGTCGCTGCTCTCGACGCGCTGGCGCAGGCGGCTCCCGAGCCGCAGCCGGACGATGCTGCGCACGCGCTCGTAGTAGCGCTCGAGGAGCCGGTTCAGCGCCTCCTTGTCGCCCTTCTGCGCGCTCCGCAGCAGGTCGATCGTGACCGTGAGGTCAGGATCGGGACGGCCGTCTTCCTGGAGCGCCTCAACCATGGCTTCGCGCGGGAGAGTGGTGTGCCGGGGTCGCGCACTGTTGTACCCCGAACGCCTGGCCGGACCGCTGTCGATCCCGCCGCGTCCGGGCCCGCCGGCACGCGATGTCCCGCGCTCGTTCAACGGCTTCCCGGAGTGTCGGAACCGCCGGACCGCCCGGGCCGGCCGCGGAACCAGCCGCGGAGGCGCGCGAGGCCCGCGCCGCCGCCGAGGAAACGGTGCAGGTCCTCGCGCAGCGCGGTCATGGAGGGTTGCCGGCGCTGCGGGTCCACCTCCAGCGCCCGCAGGCACACCGCTTCGAGCGCAGCGGGCACGCGGGCATCCAGCGCGCGCGGGCGGGGCAGGTCGCCGAGGCTGATCCGCTCCACGAGCGTGGCATGACCGCCTTGCGCGAAGGGGCGCCGGCCCGTCAGCAGCTCGTACAGCACCAGCCCGAGCTGGTAGACATCCTGGCGCGGGTCCGGGCCGCCCGCACCGGGCCGCGCCAGCTCCGGCGGCAGGCTCGCGACGTTGCCGAAGAGCCCGCGCACGAAGGCGCCGTCCGCGCGGTCGTGCGCCGCCCGCAGCCCGAAGTCCAGCACGACGGCGCGGCCGTCCGCGCGCAGCATGATGTTCTCCGGCTTGAGGCCGCGGTGCAGGATGCCCAGCGCGTGCGCCGCCTGCACGGCGCTCGCGACGTCGCGGGCGATGCCCGCCGCGGTGCGCCACCACGCGCCGGCCTCGGCGTCCGGCAGGCGCGCCTCCCGCGCCGAGAGCCGCTCCGCCAGGGAGCGGCCCTCCACCAGGTCCTCGACGAGGAAGCGCAGCGTGCCCTCCGAGCCGAAGGCGCGCACGGCGGCGATGTCGGGCCGCGCCAGCGCGGCGAGCGCGGCTGCCTCGCGCACGTAAGCCGTCTGCGGCCCCAGGTCCAGCGGGCTGAAATCCGCCAGCACCTTCAGCGCGACGCGCGCGCCGAGCTGCCGGTCGTCGGCCTCGTAGACCCTGCCGGTGCCGCCGGCGCCGAGCTCGCGCCGCAGGGCGTAGCGCCCGGCGAGCAGCGTGCCGGGGCCGACGCGCAGCGGCATCGCGAGCTGCGCGCGGCTGGCATCCGCGACGAGCTGGCGGAAGGCCGCGCGCGAGCTCTCGTCGCCCAGCCTGGCGCACCAGGCGTCGAGGTCCGGGGCCTCGCCATCGGCCTGGCGGACGAGAAAGGCCGCCGCGAGGTCTTCGGGCGTGCGCGGGCTCGGGGATCCGGAGGTCACGGGGCTGCTGTCTCTCGCCGAAGATGCAAGAAGCGCGCGGGTCCTGCGCACGGCAGGCACCTCCCTGAAGGGGTGGGCGGGGCCCGGTCGAAGGCGAAAGCCGCGGGACGGGAACATGGCGCACCGTCGTGGTGCGCGGCGACCTCAAGGGTGACACGCGTGGCCCGCGGGAGTACACCGGCTCCCGTGCGCGCTCCCGTCCATGCCGTCGCCCTCGTGCTGCTCGCCTCGCTCTTCGCGCTCGAGCCGGGCGCCCGCGCGCAGGACGCCGGCGGCGCGCAGGATGTCGCCGGTGCGCAGGGGGGCGCCGGTGCGCCGGCGGCGACCGCGCCCGTGCCGGGAGCTGCGGCGCCCGCCGACCCGCGCGCGCGGGCGGCGCGGCGGCTGCTGCGGTTGTCCGGCGGCACGGTGCTGCGCGGCCTGTCGCGGCACGCCGGCGAGCGCTGGGAGCTGCAGCGCGGCAAGCTCTGGGAGTCGCTGCCCGACGGAGCGGTGGAGAGCGAGCAGCTCGAGTCCACCGCACTGGCCGAGGCAGGCCGGCGCCGCGGCGCGCTGCGGCACGGCGACAGCGCGGGCCTCGCCTCGCACGTCGCGTGGCTGGTGCAGGCGGGCCTCTACGCGGAGGGCCTGAACCTCGCCTCGGACCTGCTCACCGAGGATCCCGAGCAGCCTGCCGTGCTCGCGCTGCTGCGCTCGGGCGTCGTGCCGGCGGCGCTGCCGTCGCTGGCCGTGGCGGATGCCGAGCGGTCGCCGGCGCGCGCGCGGCTGCTCGCCTTCGCCGTCGCGGCGCCGCGCTCGCTGCAGGAGCTGGCCGTCGAGGCGCTGCGCGAGCCCTTCGCCGCCGAGCCGGAGCGCACCACGCTGCGTGCGGAGCTGGACGCGCTGCTGGCGGATCGCGCCGCGCCGGCGCGCGCCTTCGCGGCGCTCGCGCTGCGCCGGCTGCTGCCCGCGGACGACCTGTCGCAGCCGGAGGTCGAGGCCTTCCTGGCGCGCGCACTGCAGGACGTCTCGCCGGACGTGCGCGTGCAGGCCAGCCGCGCGCTGTCCGGCCTGCGCGAGCAGGGCATCGTGCTGCCCGTCGTGCAGGCGCTCGAGCTGGACTCTCCCGCGGTGCGCATCCACGCGGCGGAAAGCCTCGGGACGATCGGGGACGCGGCCGCGGTGCCCGCGCTCGTGGAGCGGCTCGTCACGCTGCCGCTCGACGGCAGCTCCGGCGGGTTCCGCGCGCCGCACGGCAACATCTTCGTCGGGCGGCAGATCGCGTACGTCGCGGGCTTCCGCGCACGGGTGGCGCAGAACGCGGCGGCTGCGGATCCGGAGATCGGCGTGCTGCAGGAGGGCGCCAGCCTGGACGTGGGCGTGGCGGGCTCGGGCGGCGACGGGATCTACCTCGCGGAATCGAAGGCGCTGCGCACCGCGCTGACGCGGCTCACCGGCGCGAATCCCGGCCAGACCAAGAGCGCGTGGAAGAGCTGGTGGTCGCAGAACCAGTCGCGCTGGCCCGGCGCGCTGACGAATCCGGGCCGCAGCTCGCCCTTCCCGCCGAGCACCGGCGCGCCGCGCTGACTGCGGCGCTCTAGTCCGTGACGAGCACCGTCGCGCTGCCCGTCGCCACCTGCGCGTTCGCGCCGAGCGACACGGCGACGGTGAAGGGCCCGGGGCGCAGCGCGCCGGGAGCGAAGGCCACGAGGAAGTCCACCTGGTCGATGCTGCGCGACACGAGATATCCGCTCGCGAGCGAGAGCAGCGCGCCGGAGGCGGGAAGCTCCGACACGCCGTAGGCGGGCGCCGTGATCGTCATCGAGAAGCTCGTCACGCCGGCGAGCAGTCCGCCGGCAGCGCCGAAGGCGAAGCGGAACACGACCGGGTCGCCAGTCGCCGGCGCGACGTTCTCGGCCTGCACGACGGCCGTCGCGGGCTGCGCCGGCCCCGCGACGAAGTGCAGCAGCGCGGAGAGCCCCGCATTGCCCGCGGGATCCGCGAAGGCCGCCTGCGCGTAGGTGAGTCCGCCCGTGCCGGTGGACGGCACCGCGACGAGCTGCAGCCGCCGGTCATCGGGCTGCACGACGGCCGCGGGAGCGACGGCCGGCGCCGCCCCGGACGCGAGCGCCGTCACGCGGAAGACCTCCTCGCCGCCGGGCAGCTCGCCGGGCACGGCGGGCAGCTCGAACTCGAGCGCATCGTGCGCTGGCGCGAGCCACGCGACGGGCGCCGGCGGCGCGAGGTCGGGCACCGCGTGCGCGAGGTCGATGCGGTGCAGCGGATCGCCGACGTGCAGGCCCATCCACTTCACGGCGTTGTCGGAGAGCATCGAGGCCTCGGCCCACGGGAAGCCGTCCAGCACGTAGGCGAGGAACACGTCCGGCCGGTTGTGGCCGTTGAGGAACGGCTCCGCGATCACGCCCGCGCCCGCCGTGAGGTTCTCCTGGAAGGCCTGGCACAGGAACGAGACCGTGCCCGCGTCGCGCAGCCCCTGCGCGGAGTTGCTGTTCAGGTCGCACGCGAAGGAGCCGGCCTTCCACTGCCAGGCGTGCTGGTACTTCGCGAAGTTGTACCAGCCGCCGTAGAACAGCGCGTCCGCCGCGAACTCCGCGCTGGCGCCGTCGGTGAACAGCGCGCCCGGCTCGCCGATCTCCGTCTCGTGCGGCTCCCAACGCAGCGGGAAGCCGGACTGCTCCACGAAGAGCTTGCCGTGCGCCATCGACTTGTCGCCGGCCTCGTAGGTCGTGTAGCCGAACGGGTAGCCGGTGGTCAGTGCGGCGTCGCTGTAGAGCGCGAAGCGCGAGTCCACGTAGCCGGCGCCCCCGTAGCCGCCGGGCGCCGTGCTCACGTGCGCTTGGCCGTAGAGCGCGCGATCCACGAGCGCCTTGGCGTGCTCCGCCGAGAGCCCGTCGAGGCGCGCGTGCAGGAAGCAGGGCGTGCCCTGGAAGTCGTACAGCGCGTGGTCGAAGTGGCCCGCGTCCGGCGGCACGTGCGGCGAGGGCTCGCGGTACGGGTCGTTGAACTTGTTGTCGCTGAAGCCGGGCGCGGCGGCGGTGCCGAGCGTGTAGGGCACGCAGAGCGAGCTGTCCACGGAGCGCGCGCCGCCGAACGAGAAGCCCGGCACGTCCACCTCGTACGGCACGCCGTAGCAGAACAGCAGCGTGTCCACGGAGGTATCGCCGTGCGCGGCGAGCCAGGCGAGCAGCGGGTCGCGCAGCTCCGCGAGGAAGGCCGGCCACTGCGCGGGCGCGTAGGACCAGGACGAGGGCGAGAGCGGCAGGCCGAGCAGCCGGTCGGCGGGCACGCCGCGGCGCAGCGCGTAGTACTGTGCGACCTCGGTGCTGTCGGGCGTGCCGTCGGCGTCACCGTCCGGCCAGCTCGTGTTGTAGATGACCAGCACCCGCGACGGGTCGAGCCATGGATCGGTGACTGCGCGCGCTGCGCAGGGCATCCCTGCCGTGAGCGCCAGCGCCGCGAGCGCGAGCACGGCGTGCCGGGGTGCGCTGGTCGACACGGTCCGCGCCGCGCGCGGACCACGATCATCGTGGTCGTTCCGCATGCTGCGGAGCCTATCACGCCCCGCGACGGTGCGCGGACGCGACGGGCAGTGGCGAGGGCCGCGGCCCGCAGCGCGCCGGCAGCGAGCCGCGCACGAGCGCGCCGGTCGTCTCGAGCTTCCGCAGCGCGGCGGGCGCGTCAGTGGCCCGATGCGGGAGGGCGCGGGCGCAGCAGCGAGGCGACGATCGAGATCGCGAGCAGGCCCAGGATGACCGCGAGCGACCACAGCACCGGCACCTCGTAGCTCTCGCCGAGCAGCATCTTGCCGCCGACGAAGATGAGCACGAAGGCCAGGCCGTACTTCAGGTAGTGGAAGCGGTCCATGATTCCGGCGAGCAGGAAGTACAGCGAGCGCAGGCCCAGGATCGCGAAGATGTTGGACGTGTAGACGATGAAGGGATCGCGGCTGATCGCGAACACGGCGGGGATGGAGTCCGTCGCGAACAGCACGTCCGTCGCCTCGGCGGCCACGACGGCGAGCAGGAGCGGCGTCGCCTTGCGCCGGCCGTCCTCGTGCACGAAGAAGTTGCCGCCGTGGTAGTCGGCGGTCATCGGGAAGATGCGCCGGAACATGCGCGCGATGATGTTCTTCTCCGGGTGCGGCTCGACCTCGCCCGCGAAGAGCAGCTTGCCGCCCGTGATCACGAGAAAGCCGCCGAAGACGAAGATCATCCAGTGGAAGCGGTCCAGCAGCGCGGAACCGACGAGGATGAAGATCCCGCGCGTCACGAGCGCGCCGAGAATGCCCCAGAAGAGCACGCGGTGCTGATAGGCCGCGGGCACCGCGAGCGAGCGGAACAGCACGAGGAAGACGAAGAGGTTGTCGATCGACAGCGCCTCCTCGACCACGTAGCCGGCCGTGAACTCCGCGCCCTTCTCGTGCCCGAAGCGCACGTAGACGAACACGTTGAACGCCGCCGCGATGCCGACCCACAGCGCGGTCCAGCGCGCGGCCTCGCCGAGGCTCGGCGCGTGCGCCTTGCGGTTGAGCACCCCGAGGTCCAGCGCGAGCAGCGCGACCACGAACACGGAGAACCCGACCCACAGGGCCGGGGAACCGACACCGACGTGATCCGCGCTCAGCAGCATGTCAACCTGTCGAGGAGGCGCGCGGCGCGCGGCGGAGTGCCGCGAGCCGGGAGAGGGACGTGACGGCCAGGTACAGCGCCAGCGCGATGAGACCGATGCCCGCCAGCGCATTCACGGCGGCGATGTCGAAACCGTTGGCCACATCCACGCTGGACACGACGATCCGCAGCAGCGCCCACAGCGTGATGACGAGCACGAAGATCATCGGCGGCAGCGTGTAGGCGATGGACCGCCCGGTGCGCGCAAGCCAGACCGTGATGACCAGCAGCGTGAGCGCCGCGAGGAGCTGGTTGCTCGCACCGAAGAGCAGCCAGAAGCGGCTCCACATGCCCGCCTGCGCGAAGGTGAGCAGGCAGGCCGGCAGCGCCAGCGTGAGGACGGTCGCCAGCACGGCGCTGGCGGCGCCCTTCCAGCCGAACAGCTCCTGGATGATGTACCGCCCCAGGCGCGTGGTCACGTCGAGCGTGTCGAAGACGAAGGTGGAGAAGGCCATCGCGCCGAAGGTCACCGCGAAGCCGAGCCGGTCCTGCCCCAGCAGCAGGCACAGGAAGCGGCCGATGCCCTGCCCGTAGATCGTGCCCGGCGGCAGGCCGGCCATCTCGCCGGGCGCGAGGATCATGATCGTGACCAGCGCGATGAGGGCGACGAAGCCCTCCGCCAGCATCGCGCCGTAGCCGACCGGCTGGATGTGCCGCTCGTTGTCCACCTGCTTGGAGGTCGTGCCCGAGCACACCAGGCCGTGGAAGCCCGAGCAGGCGCCGCACGCGATGGTCACGAACAGGAAGGGGAAGAGCGGCGCGGAGGACGTGGTGTCCGCGGTGGCGAACGCCGGCTGCCGGATCTCGTAGCCGCCGAAGAACATGCCGATGATGCCGATCGCCAGAGCGCTGTAGAGCACGAAGCCGCCGAGATAGCCGCGCGGCTGCAGCAGCGCCCACACGGGCGTCACCGACGCGACCGCGCAGTAGGCGAGGATGATGAGGCCCCAGGCGTGCCGGTCGAGCACGAACGCGGCGCTCACGTGCGTGCCCAGCCAGGCGACGCCGAAGGTCGCCGGCACGAACACCAGCGTGAGCAGCCACAGCGGCGGGCGCAGCAGGCGCTGCGCGAGGCCCATGAGCAGCGCGAGACCCAGGTACATCGTGCTCGCCGCCGCGACCGCGCCGCCGGGGTGGAAGCCGAGCGACTGGCCCGCCAGCTCCTCCGGCCCCGTCACGAAGGTGCCCGCGGTGATGTCCGCGAACGCCACGATCACGTAGATGAGCGCGATCCAGATGAAGGCGAGCATCGCCAGGCCGGCGCGGGGCCCGAGCTGCTCGCGGGCGATCTCGGCGATGGAGCGCCCGCCGTGGCGCACCGAGGACGCGAGACTCGCGAAGTCGTGCACCGCGCCGATGAACACCACGCCGAAGGAGATCCAGAGCAGGCACGGCATCCAGCCGTAGCTCTGGCACGCGAGAATCGGCCCGGCGATGGGGCCCGCGGCGGCGATCGCGGAGAAGTGCTGCGCGAAGAGATAGAAGGGTGGCGTGGGGACGAAGTCCGCGCCGTCGGCGTGCACGTGCGCTGGCGTGGGGCGCAGGCCATCCAGCGCGAACTGCCGCGCGACCCGGTTGCCCCAGAAGCGATACCCGGCTGCGAGCAGCACGACGAACAGCAGCGCCAGGAGCGGCAGGCTCATCGGGTGTCTGCATCCTGCGGCATCGCCGCCGGCCGCGGAGGCCGAGGCGGTGGGTGGCTGGGCGGGGCCGCCGCAGGATAGGGCGGCCGCGCGCGGGGATTCAACCGCAAGCGGCGCGGCCCGGCCCGAGCGGGTCGCCCCGGCCGGGCCGCGTCGGCGCACGCGCAGGAGCGCGTCGCGCAGTGGTCAGCGGGTCACGGCGTGATCGCCGAGAGCGCGTTGCTCGCGCCGAAGCCCGTGCTCGCGGAGGGCTCGAGGAACCACATCTGGTGGAACAGCGAGAGTCCCGCGGGCACGCCCGCCGGGAAGCCCATCGTGAAGTGCAGCGCGCCCGAGCCGTTGGTCGCGAAGCCGGGCACGACGATGTCCGGCGCCGGCACGAGCGTGCCGCCCTTGAACGGCGCGAAGATCGTGTTGAAGCCCGCGACCATGAAGCCGGCGGCCCCGGCGGGCCCGGCCTGCAGGTCGTAGGTCACCGTGCTCGAGGGCGCCAGCGTGCCGCTGCCCATGAGCCGGGGCGTGGCGGCCGTGGGGTAGAAGGAGAAGCCCATGTCCTTCCACGTGTGCCCGTGGTTGCGATAGAAGAAATCGTCGCCGCCGAGCGTGTTGGCGAACATCACCTCGGGCAGGCTGTCGCCGTCGATGTCGACGATGACCGCGTCGCGCGCATTGCCGGCCGCGTTGGCGAGCTGGCCGTACATGATGCGCGTGAAGGTGCCGTCGCCCTCGTTCACGTAGCAGTAGTTGTCCGCCTCGCGGTTGGCCACGACGAGGTCCAGGTCGCCGTCGCGGTCCAGATCGCCCCAGGCGGAGTGATAGCTGTCGCTCGCATCCTGCGACGGCGCGAGCGCCGTCATCTTCTCGAAGTGCGCGGCGCCGTCGTTGCGGTAGATCATGTTGCCCTCGCCGAAGCGGCGCGTGGCGAACAGGTCGAGGTCGCCGTCGTTGTCGTAATCGGCGAGCGAGACGCCGTAGGTCTCGCCGGTGTCGTTCACCGCCGGATCGCCGGTCAGGCGCAGGAACTGTCCCTCGGCGCCGCCCTGTGCGTGGCCCTGGTTCAGGTAGATGAAGTTGTGCTCGCCCTCGCTGTTGGCGACGACGATGTCCGTGTCGCCGTCGTTGTCGAGGTCGCCCACGGCGACGTCGCGCGACGTGCCCGGGTCGGTCACGAACGGACCGGTGGTCACCTTGGTGAAGTTCCCGTGCCCGTCGTTCAGGTACATGAAGTTGACCTGCAGGCGGTTCACGAAGACGAGGTCGAGATCGTGGTCGCCTTCGAGGTCGATCCACGCGACGCCGTAGGTCTCGCCCTTGTCCACGCCGATCGGGCCCGTGAACTTCTCCCTGAAGCGGCCCTCGGTGCCGCCCGGCGCCGGGCCGATGTTCTCGTACAGGTCCTCGGGCATGCCCTGGCCGTCGGGCAGCAGGCCCTTGCTCCCGTTCGCCACGGCGAGGTCGAG
>Ga0193753_10001467_pt1 | contig 20110 bp, 17 predicted proteins | sample H1c2metaG_FD_144925 | JGI IMG/M metagenome (GOLD analysis project Ga0193753, IMG submission 144925) | Soil microbial communities from a riparian zone of the East river system, Colorado, United States - H1c2 | ecosystem: Environmental > Terrestrial > Soil > Riparian zone | place: USA: East...
TTTGCCCTCATGGCCTTCATTGCCGCCACGCTTGTGGTTGCGGGCTGCAAGGCACCCCCGCCTGTGGTCGAAAGCCGTCCGGCCCAGCCTATTTCAGCTGGCGACAAGGACACCACCGTCGACGACCTGACGGCAACCGAAGCCGCCATCGCCGGAATGAACGAGGCTCCTGCTGCCGAATCAACCACGCCAACGGCACAGCTCATCCGGCCCGATGCGCCGATGAACTACACCGTCAAGCGCGGCGACACGCTGTGGGATATCGCCGCGGTGTTCCTCAAGGATCCGTGGTTCTGGCCGGAAATCTGGCAGATCAACCCGCAGGTCGCGAATCCGCATTTGATTTACCCGGGCGATGTGTTGTCGCTCGCCTATGGCGCCAACGGCGATGCGCGCGTGAGCATTTCGCAGTACAGCGGCGCGCGACTGCAGCCGCGGCTGCGCAGCGAAGCGCTCGATGGACCGATCGACACGATTCCATTCTCGGCGATCTCGGCGTTTCTGACGAAGCCGAGCGTGCTCACCAAGGAGCAGGCGCTTGCGGCCCCGCACATCCTCGCGTTCCGCGACCATCACATGATCGGCGGCAACGGCCATGAGATCTATGTGAAGAACCTGAACGGTGGGCTCAACCAGAGCTACGCCGTCATGCACGTGGGTGAGCCGATCCGCGACATCGGCTCGCGGGAAATCATCGGCTATCAGGCCGCGTACGTCGCGACTGCTGTCGTGAAGGTACCGGGCGAAGTCTCGAAAGCCGTTCTCACCGAAGGTGCGCGCGAAGCGCTCGAGGGTGACCGCCTCATTTCGCAGGAAGGCGAATCCTCGCTGAATTTCGCGCCACATGCGCCGACGACAGCGATCGACGGCCAGATCATCGCGGTCGCCGACGAAGCGGAGCAGATTGGGCAATTCCAGGTCGTGGTGCTCAATCGCGGCTCGAACCACGGACTGACCGCCGGAGCGGTTCTCGCCGTCGATCAGCAGGGCGCCGTGGTCGAAGACAAGTACGTTGATCGTCCCTGGAAGACAAAGGCGTTCGCCGAAAAGGTACAACTGCCTTATGAACGCGCCGGCACGCTCATCGTGTTCAAGGTTTTCGACCGACTCAGCTACGGCCTCGTCATCGGCGCGCGCGGTCCGATGCAGGTAGCGGATCGGGTCTACAACCCGTAACGCATTTCTCGACATTCAGACGAGTTAGGGCCAGCCATCGCGCTGGCCCTTTCGTTTTACGCTGCCGCAATGGTTTCAGACTCACCGTTGCGCCGGCGGTTGGCGGTCGCGGCGCGCGCGCCCTCGCTGAGCGCCGCACAACTCATTCAACTCGCGGCGGCCGGCGCCGATCTCGCCGTGCTCGAGCGCCCGGACCGGGCCGCGCTGGCTGGGCTTGGCCTAACTACGCGCACCATTGCCTGGCTGGCCGCGCCCGATGAAGCGCTTATTGCCGCCGACCTGCGCTGGCTCGATCGATCGGGGAGCGTGCTGCTGCCGGCATTCGCGTCCACCTACCCACAGTTGCTGCGCGAGTCGCCGGATGCGCCGGCCGTGCTCTATGTGCGCGGCGACGTCCGGACCTTGAGCGAACCGCAGCTCGCAATGGTCGGCAGCCGAAACCCCACCGCCGGCGGCAGATCCACGGCGCGTGAGTTCGCCGCGTTCTTCGCGCGAGCCGGACTCACCATCACCAGTGGCCTTGCACTCGGCATAGACGCTGCCTGTCACGAAGGCGCGCTGGCCGCGGACGGTCCCACGGTTGCCGTCCTTGGCTGCGGCCTCGATCAGATCTACCCACCCGAGAACCAGGCCCTGGCGGAGCGCATCGCCGGCAACGGCGCGCTGGTGTCGGAATTCCCGCCGGGAACCGAGCCTTTGCCGGCCTGCTTTCCGCAGCGCAATCGCATCATCGCGGGCCTGAGCCACGGCACGCTCGTGGTCGAAGCGGCGCAGCGATCGGGATCGCTGATCACCGCGCGGTTGGCCGGCGTGGCCGGACGAGAGGTCTTCGCCATCCCCGGATCCATCCACAACCCGCTTGCCCGGGGATGCCATCAGCTCATCCGGCAAGGCGCCAAGCTGGTCGAGCGCGCCGAGGACGTTCTCTGCGAGCTCAAGATTTCCCTTTCTGCCCAACTACTTGCAAGCGCTCCCGATGAGCCGCATCTTCCGAAAGGGGGAGCCCCTGCGTTGGACAAGGAATACAAAATCCTGTTAGATGCGCTCGCCTTCGAGCCAGCAAGCGTCGATAGCTTGATCGAACGCACGGGTATGAACAGCGAATCGATCGCTTCGATGCTGCTGATTCTGGAGCTCGACGGGCACGTGGCGCCGCACCCCGGCGGCCGTTACAGCCGCATGGCGGGACAATGAAGCCAACGACAACCGGCGACAGCATGACCGGAAGTGTTTTAGACATTCTTATTTACGTGTTCGACCAGTACATGCTGGCTGAAGCCCCGGAAGTGCCCGAACGCGAAACACTCGCCGCCGATCTCGAACGCGCCGGGTTCGGCCGTCACAACGTCGAGCGCGCGCTCGACTGGCTCGCGGATCTGGCGGGTGAGCGCTCGCGGCCTGACATCGGCACCCACCAGCGCGCCCTGCGCGTGTTCTCGGGCGATGAACTCGAACGAATTTCCACGAGTTGCCGTGGCTACCTGCTGCAGCTCGAACAAGATGGAATCCTTTCGCCACTGCAGCGCGAGATCGTCATCGACCGTCTCGTGGCACTCGATGGCGACGACGTCGATATCGACCGGCTCAAGTGGCTGGTGTTGATGGTGCTCTCGAGCCAGCCGGGCCAGGAACAGGCCTGCGCGCGCATGGAAGACCTGCTGTTCGACGAATCGGACTCGTTGCCCAACTGATGGCCGACAACCTAGTCATCGTCGAATCACCGGCGAAAGCGAAAACCATCAAGAAGTACCTCGGCAAGGATTTCGAGGTCCTGGCCAGCTACGGTCACGTACGCGACCTCATCCCGAAAGAAGGCGCGGTCGATCCCGACAAGAACTTCGCGATGAGCTATCGCGCCATCGAACGCAACGAAAAGCACGTCGACGCGATCTCACGCGCGCTGAAGAAATCCAAGAATCTCTATCTGGCAACCGACCCGGATCGTGAAGGCGAAGCCATTTCCTGGCACCTGCGCGAGCTGCTCGAAGAACGCGGCGATCTCAAGGGCAAGGAGGTCAAGCGCGTCGTGTTCTACGAGATCACCAAGGGCGAAGTGCAGCGCGCGGTCGCCGAGCCTCGGGATCTGTCGCTCGACCTGGTGAACGCACAGCAGGCGCGCCGCGCCCTGGACTATCTGGTCGGCTTCAATCTTTCGCCGCTTCTCTGGAAGAAAGTCCGTCGCGGACTGTCGGCGGGCCGCGTGCAAAGCCCGGCGCTGCGCATGATCTGCGAGCGCGAGCACGAAATCTCGATATTCAAGCCACAGGAATACTGGACGCTGGAAGCCGAAGGCGAACACAGCGCGCAGACCTTCCCTCTCAAGCTGGTGGAGTTCGACGGGCAGAAGGTGGAGCAGTTCAGCTTCATCAGCGAAGATCAGGCGCGCAGCGTCGAAAGGGCACTCAACGACACGTCGCAGGGATTCCTGCATGTCCTGTCCATCGACAAGAAACAGCGCCGCCGCAATCCATCGCCGCCGTTCAGCACCTCCACGCTGCAGCAGGAGGCCGCGCGCAAACTCGGCTATTCCGCCCAGCGCACCATGCGCCTCGCCCAGCAACTCTATGAAGGCGTCGATTTCGGCGAAGGCAGCATCGGACTCATTACTTATATGCGTACCGACTCGCTCAGCCTGGCGGTCGACGCGGTGCGCGAGATGCGCGAAGTCATCGCCAAGGAATACGGCGCCGAGGCCGTGGCCGAAGAGCCGCGCATCTACAAGACCAAGTCGCGCAACGCGCAGGAAGCGCACGAAGCCATTCGGCCGACTTCCGCCGCCATCCTGCCGTCGCAGCTCGATGGCAAGGTCGATCCTGATCAATACAAGCTCTACGCGCTGATCTGGAAACGTGCGATCGCTTCGCAGATGGCGCACGCGCTGTTCGACACTGTCGCCGTCGACATGGTACCCAGCAAACAGGCCGAGACTGCCTCGGCTTCAAATGGGGGTGGCGCCGGCCGCCATGTGCTGCGCGCCAACGGCTCGACGATGATCAAGCCGGGCTACATGGCCGTGTATCAGGAAGACGTCGACGACGGCAAACCGGAAAACGAAAACGATCGCCTGCTGCCGGCCATGAAGGACGGCGACGTGGTGACCTTGCTCAAGGTGCAGGGCGACCAGCATTTCACCGAGCCGCCACCGCGTTTTTCCGAAGCGTCGCTGGTGAAGGCGCTCGAAGAGCACGGCATTGGTCGTCCCTCGACGTACGCCACCATCATCTCGACGCTCAAGGATCGCGAATACGTCGACATGGACAACCGCCGGTTCATCCCGACCGACATCGGCAAGATTGTCGGCAGTTTCCTGTCGAAGCATTTCCACAAATACGTGGAATACGGGTTCACCGCCTCGCTCGAAGACGAGCTCGACGCCGTGTCGCGCGGCGAAGAGGACTGGACCCTGCCGCTCGAAAAATTCTGGAAGCCGTTCATCACCCAGGTCGAGTACATCGAGAAGAACGTCTCGCGCGAAGAAGTCGCGCAGGCGCGCGAGCTCGGCAAGCATCCGGAGAGTGGCAAGCCCATCACCGTGCGCATGGGCCGCTACGGACCGTTCGTGCAGGTCGGCACCAAGGACGACGAAGAGAAGCCCAAGTTCGCGGGTCTGCGTCCGGGACAGAAGATGGACCTCATCAAGCTGCCCGAAGCGCTCGAGCTGTTCAGACTACCGGTAAGTCTGGGTGAGACCGCCGAGGGTGAGCCAGTTCAGGCGAACATCGGTCGCTTCGGTCCGTACATCAAGTACGGCGCGAAGTACGCCTCGCTGAAACCGCCCGACGACCCGTATACCGTCGATCTCCCTCGCGCGCTCGAGGTCATCCGTCTCAAGAAAGAGGCGGATGCCAATCGCCTCATCCAGGACTTCGGCGTCGACAACATCCAGGTGCTGAACGGCCGCTACGGCCCGTACATCACCGACGGCAAGCGCAATGCGCGAATTCCGAAGGAAACCGATCCCAAGGCGATCACGCTCGAAGTCTGTCGCGAGTTGTTGGCAGTGGCGCCGCTGCGCGGCACCCGCTTCGGGCGCAAGAAGACCCCCAACGCAAAAGAGCAATCGGCGGCGAAAGTCGCCGCAGCTGCGAAGGAAGCCGCTGCCGCGGATGGCGCAGCGCCCGCGAAGCCGAAAATGAAAGCCGCGGCCAAGGCCGCGAAAAAAGCCGATTCCGTCGAGCCCGCGCCCAAGAAACCCGCGGCGGCGAAGAAGAAGGCCGCCGCGCCCAAGAAAACCGCGGCGAAGCGCAAAAAGTCCTAAACGAGCGAATCCGGCTCCGCGGAGACCCGCGGGGCCTTTTTGTGTGCGCCCGCTCTGTGCTTGAATGGCACGATGCTAGTTAGACCGGATCGCGGCCGCAGGACCGTCCTCACAGGCGGCGCCGCACTGGCGTTCACGGGATTCACCGCGCCGATCGCGTTTGCCTCGCGGCGTCTATTCGGCGCAATCGGCATCACGGCGAAAATCGATCGCGCCGCCGAGCTTCAGGCGCTGGGCGCGGACTTCATCGTCGAGAGCGTCGCCGATTTCCTCATTCCCTTCGCAAGCGATGCCGAGTTCGCGCCCAACCGTCGGCGCGCACTCGCGGCACCACTGCGCATCCGCGGCTGCAACAGTTTTCTGCGCGACCCGAGCCTCATCTGCGTCGGCCCGAAAGCCGATCACGCGCGCGTACTCGGCTACGCGGAAACGGCGTTCGCGCGTCTGCGGGCGCTCGGCGGCGAGTACATCGTGTTCGGCAGCAACAGCGCGCGGCGCATTCCGGAAGGCTGGAGCAAGGGCCAGGCCGACGAGCAGTTCATCGCGCTACTGAAGGCGATGGCGCCGCTCGCTGCGAAACACCGCATCACCGTCGGCATCGAGATGCAGCGCAGCCAGGAGTGCAACTACCTGAATCACATCGAAGAAGTGGTGAACGTAGTCGCGCCGGTGAATCAGCGCCACATTCGCGTGCTCGCCGACCTGTACCACATGCGCGTCATGGGCGACTCACCGGAACAGCTCGAGAAAGCCACGCGCTGGGTCGGCGTCGTGGAGTTGGCCGAACGCGAGCAGCGCACGCTGCCCGGCGTCGCCGGCGATGACTTCCGCCCGTATTTCGAAGCGCTGGCGCGCGGCAACTACCGCGGGCTGGTCGATATCGAAGGTGATGGCACTGCCGAACAATTACGCAACGCGTTCGCGACCGTCAGGATGCAGGCGGCCGACGCGGTGCACGGCCGCGAGCCCTGAGCATCACGCGTTCATTCGACGCGGTCGATGCGCGCGATGTAGCAGCCGGCCTCGGCATGTCGCAGATGCAGCCATTGCGCGAAGTGTTCGAAGAGAACCCTGATCTGGGCTTCGGCCGGTACGTCCGTACGTGCCGAAAGTTCAGGTACGCGCGAGCCTCCCGTGCGCGCCTCGAAGGCCAGCGCGACGCTGCGCAAAGCGTCGGGGAAACCGTCGCCAGCATAGGCATCACAGTGTTCGGCGTGGATGAACACCGGCCCCGGCGCCATGAGACTGCTACTACGTCCAGAAGGATCGTCCGGCGGACGATAGGTGAAGAGCAGGCGTTGGTCGCGGCCGGGCACGAACGTTCGCAGACAGCAGCGACACGGGCCCGTGCCGCGCGCGAGCTCCAGTTGCGCCGGGTGGCCGTAACCCGGAGACAGGCGCGTTCGTCGCACCTCGTCGGCAATTTCCTGCGGCACTCCACGAACCGTGAATCGCATGATGGTCCTCCTGGCTGTGGGCGCCAGGATGACTCTCTAGCTATCGCGCGGCGACCCGAATCCTGCTGACCCGGTCAGAGTCGCTCCAAGGGCACGCAGATCAGAACCTGTCCGTTCGAATCCGTGTGATAGAGAAACTCGCCTTCCGTGGTTCTTGCGACAACGCGGAATCCGGGCACCAGGGCCTGCGCGTACATCTGGCCAGGTTGTGGACAGCCGAGCGAGCCGTCGCTCCACGTGAGTTGCTCGGCGTGCGCCAGCACCACCGCGCTTTCGGACACCTTGAATCGGCGCGCGGCATCGGCAACCACCGCGCGCCGGACTGCACGCGGCATGGCCGAGGTCGCGATCGCTTCCCCGCCCGGCGAGTCGGCCGGCTGCGTGTAGGGAATGCGCGTCGGTGGCGCGATTCCGCGCGGCGTCGGCAGCTTCGATGCCGGCTCAGTGGCAATCGCGCATGACGAGGCGATCAACGCGCAGAGCACGATCAACGTTCGGTTCATTGTCACCTCCAGCACCAGTGTATAAACGCGGGCGGCACAATGCCGGGGTTTCATGAAATATCGCCACCAGTATCACGCCGGCAACTTCGCCGACGTCCACAAACACGTCCTGTTGCTTGAAGTGCTGCATGCCCTCACGCGCAAGGACAAAGGCCTGCTGTTCGTGGATACGCACGCGGGTCGTGGCGAGTACGACCTGCACCCCGGTGACGCCGAACATCCGGCCGAATGGCAGGCGGGCATCGCGAAGCTGCTCGCGGCCACGCCGCACCATGCGGCGCTGGTCCGGTATCGCGACGAGATCGCGGGCGGCGCGCACGGCGGCAGCCTGCATTACCCGGGATCGCCGCTGCTCGCGGCGCGCGCGCTCCGGGCGGCGGATCGAATGGTGTTCTTCGAAACACAGCGTGAAGAGGCGAGTCACCTGCGCAAGGTATTGCCGGAGGGCGCGCGAGCGCGGATAGAAAACGCCGACGGGTTCGCGGGCCTGCGCGCATTGTTGCCGCCGCCGGAGCGGCGCGGCTGCGTGCTCGTGGATCCGCCATTCGAGGAACGAGAAGACCACGCGCGTGTCGTCGCCGCCGTGAAGGACACCCTGCAGCGCTTCGAGAACGGCGTGATGGTCATCTGGCTGCCAGTCAAACTGCGCAGCGACTTCGACAACGGGTTCTCCATGCTGCAAAACGCGGCGGCGCGGCCGCTGCTCGCCTCGTTGCTGTGGATGCATCCCTGCGACTCGCGCACCGCGCTTAATGGCTCGGCGCTGGTGCTGGTCAACCCGCCCTATCTAGTCGAGGAAGGCATGCGTGAGTGGCTGCCGGAATTGCGGCTGCTCCTGGGCGGGCCGCAATCGGGATGCGAACTGCTGACTACCAGCGAACCCCGCTGACCAGAGTGATCGCGATGGCATCCGGCACCTTGCCGTTGCGCGTGAGCACGGCGACAGCGCCTTCGCCCGCCGGCAGCAGCACTCCCTCGAGGCCGTCCGCTGAGAATTCCTGACGCGCTGAAACTTTCTCGTGCGCCAGCAGCATCACGGTCATGGGCCCGGTCGCGGTCTGCACGACCAGGTGCGGGACGCGATGGCCGCGGAACGGGCAGGCCATGGCGTAAACCACCGGCATCGAGGTGTCGAAGTTCACGCCGGCTTTCTGCAGCACCTCGGCCACCTCGGCCGGAGTCAGCACCTCGTGCGCGCCCCAACTACCGCCTTCGTGCCTGACGTGGTCGACCACTTCGCTGGCGAGCGCCGACTGCGGCCGGAACACCCAGAACCCACCGCCGATGAGCACGGCGAGCAACACCGACGCCGCGAGCGCAAAGCGGCGCGCCGGCGGTTGCGCGGGTTTGCGGAATCTTGCGAGCGGCAGCTCCAGGGCGCTGCGCACGCGCCCGTCGAGCGTCAGCGTCTCGCTCAGAAAGCGGCTGCAGGCCGCGCAGCCCGCCAGGTGCTCCCGGATCTCGGGTCCGAGATTGTGCGGATCGCCACCGATGGCGACGCGAACGTGGGAGCAATCCAGTGACCCGCTCATTCCACGTCCTCCGCGGGCGTGAGGCCGTAGATCACGCGCAGGCGGTTGCGCGCCCGAAACAGGCGAGTCAGTACCGCCGGCTGAGTGAGATTGAGCTCCGCGGCAATCTCCGTGGTGGTCAACCCTCCTAACACCTGCAGCACGAGGGGCTCCCGGTACTCGTCCGGCAACTGCATGATGGCGCGGCGCAGGTCGTCGAGTCCGGCGTCACCCTCGCTGGCCAGCGCCGGATCGGCCAGGGCGGAGGCATCATCCATGTCCACCGTGGGCAGGCGCTTGCGCTCGTAGAGACGCGCATGCTCCCGGCGCACGATCGTGAAAAGCCACGGGCGTACCGCCGCCTGATCTTTGAGCTCCTCTCGGGATTTCCAGGCTCTGATGAGCGTCTCCTGCACGACGTCCTCCGCCACCGCCCGGTCGCGCGCCAGCCAGAAGGCGAAACGCACCAGATCGGGCCGCAGCATTTCGAGCAGTCGCGCGAAGGGCCCAACCACCGTCGTTCCGCGTGGGCGTGGGTTCATGTATAAGACCGGCCGAGTGCAGCGCTTATTTCAGCCATCTTCCTGTTCAGAGTTGCCCTGGCTATGAACGCACCGGATCAGTACGGAGTGGTCGGTCATCCGATCAATCACAGCTGGTCGCCTTTCATCCACGGGCTTTTTGCGAAACAGACGGATCAGTCACTCGTCTATCGCCTGTACGACATCGCCCCGGAGGACTTCCGCGCACAGGTGTTGGAGTTCTTCACTCGCGGCGGCCGCGGGCTCAATGTGACCGTACCACACAAGGAAGCGGCGGCCGAGCTTGCCAACTCGCTCACGGTGCGTGCCGATCGCGCGGGCGCCGTGAATACGCTCAAGTTAACGGCCGAGAACACGCTGCTCGGCGATAACACGGATGGCCACGGCCTGGTCACCGATCTGCGCAAGAATCTGGGTTTGACGATCACCAACGACAGGATCCTGATCCTCGGCGCCGGCGGCGCCACGCGCGGCATCATCGAGCCGCTGCTGTCGCTCGGCCCCACCGAACTGGTGATCGCGAATCGGTCACCGGAGCGCGCGGTCAACCTGGCTTCGCTGTTCGTCGATCTCGGAGCCGTTCGCGGCTGCGGGTTCGAGGACGTCGGGGAGGAGCCCTTCGACATCGTCATCAATGCCACGGCCGCCGGGCTCACCGGCTCGGTGCCGAACGTGGATGGCGGGATCATCGCCAGCCACACCGTCTGTTACGACATGAGCTACAGCAAATCCGCGACGCCGTTCGTGACCTGGGCCATTGAACAGGGATGCGCGCGCGCCCATAAAGGCTGGGGAATGCTGGTCGAGCAGGCCGCGGAAGCCTTCACGCTTTGGCGCGGCATACGGCCCGACACCGAGCCCGTGTTAACCGCCCTTGGCATGAAATGACCGACACCAAAATCAGCGGCACCACTTTGCCCGCCTTCGACCGGATCGCGCCCGCCGACGTCGAACCCACGATCCGCGCGCTGCTGCAGAGCAACCGCGGCGAAGTGGCGACACTCGAAGCCCAGCCGCATCCCACCTTCGCGAACACGGTGTTGCCGCTCGAGCAGCTGTCGCACCGCCTGTCGCGGACCTGGTCGCCGATCAGCCACCTGAATGGCGTGCTCAACTCCGAGGAGCTGCGCGCCAGCTACAACGCCTGCCTGCCGCTGCTGTCTAACTACTGGACCGATCTCGCGCAGAGCGAGTCCCTGTTCCGCGCCTACAACACCATCGCCGCCAACGAATCCGACCGCCTCGATCCGGCGCAGCGCCGCGTCATCGAACGCGCGCTCGAGGATTTCCGGCTGGCCGGCGTCGGCCTGCCCGCCGAACGCAAGGCGCGATACAAGGCCGTGGTGCAGGAGCTCGCCTCGCTCGGCGCGAAGTTCGAAGAAAACGTGCTCGACGCCATGAACGTATGGACACGGCTGGTCACCGATGAGCAAGCGCTGGCCGGGATCAACGCGGTGATCGTCGAGCAGGCGCGCGTGCGCGCCGCGGAAAAAGGCATCTCTGGCTGGTTGTTCGCGCTCGAGCAGCCCAGCTACGTCGCGGTCATGACCGACGCGGACTCCGAACCATTGCGCCGCGATTTCTACGAGGCCTGGTCGACGCGCGCGTCGGAAGTCGGTCCCTCGGGCGGCAAGTTCGACAACACCGAGGTCATGGCAAGAATTCTCGCGTTGCGTCATGAGGCGGCGCGGCTGCTCGATTTTCCGAATTACGCCGCCTACGCACTGGCGACGCGCATGGCGCCGTCGAACCAGGCCGTTTTCGATTTCCTGCGCAAGCTGGTGATGGTGGCGCGTCCCGCCGCGCAGCGCGAGTTTGCCGAGCTCGAACAGTTCGCCGGGCGCAAACTGAATGCCTGGGACGTGGGTTACTACGCCGAGAAGCTGCAACAAAAGCTGTTCTCGATCTCGCAGGAGGAACTGCGCCCCTATTTCCCGCTGACGCGGGTTCTCGAAGGCCTGTTCTCGGTCGCGGAAAAATTGTTCGGCGTGAAGATCGCCGAGCGCGCCGGCGTTCCGATGTATCACCCGGACGCGCGCTTCTTCGAAATCCTGGATGCGACCGGCAAGGCACGCGCCGGCTTTTATCTCGACGCCTGCGCCCGGCCGAAGAAACGCGCCGGTGCGTGGATGGACGATTGCGTGGGCCGCAAGGACATCGGCGCCGAGCACACGGTGCCGGTCGCCTACCTGGTCTGCAATTTCCTGCCGGCCGCGAAGGGCTTGTCCCCGCTGCTCACGCACGACGACGTCGTCACCATGTTCCACGAGTTCGGCCATGGGTTGCATCACATGCTCACGCGCGTGGGGTATCCCAGCATCGCCGGCATCAACGGTGTTTCCTGGGACGCCGTCGAACTGCCGAGCCAGTTCCTGGAAAACTTCGCGTGGCGCCCCGAAGTCCTCGCCTCGATGGCGCGCCACTATGAGACCGGCGAGCCGCTGCCCGCCTCCGCCCAGGCGCAGTTGCTGGGCTCGCGCACCTTCCATGCGGGGCTCGCGAGCGTGCGGCAGCTCGAGTTCGCGCTGTTCGATTTTCGCCTGCACGCCGAATACGACCCGGCGCAGGGCGCAAGGCTCGAGCAGATCCTCGCCGAGGTCCGCGCCGAGGTCGGCGTGTTCGCCGTGCCCGAATGGAATCGCTTTCCGCACAACTTCGGCCACATCTTCGCCGGTGGCTACGCCGCCGGTTACTACAGCTACAAGTGGGCCGAGGTTCTCGCGGCTGACGCGTTCGCCGCATTCGAGGAACAGGGCGTGTTCGACCGCGATGTCGCGCAACGCTTCCTCGATGCGATCCTGTCGCAGGGCGGAAGCAAGAAGGCTCTCGACGCTTTCGTTGATTTTCGCGGGCGGCCGCCCGATGTGAACTCGCTGCTCCGACAGCAGGGTCTCATCCAGTGACCGCGGCCACCGCGGACGGTGGCCTCGAAGAGTTTTCGATCGCCACCTGGAACGTGAATTCGCTGCGCGTGCGCGGCGAACAGCTGCTCCAGTGGCTGCAGGCAAATTCACCCGACGTGGTTGCGCTGCAGGAAACCAAGGTGCAGGACCCGGACTTTCCGCACGCGGAATTCCTGGCCGCCGGCTATCACAGCGTCTTCAGCGGTCAGAAGACCTACAACGGCGTGGCGCTTCTGTCGCGCCATCCGATGACCGACATCGTGCGCGACATCCCGGACTTCGATGATCCGCCGCGTCGCGTGCTGGCCGCGACCATGGGCGGCTTCCGCGTCATCAACCTGTACGTGCCGAACGGCCAGGCTCCGGGATCCGAGAAATTCGCCTACAAACTCAAATGGCTGGACGCGCTGACGCGATGGCTGAAACGCGAGGCGGAATCCCATCCGGCGCTGGTGGTCGTGGGCGACTTCAACGTCGCGCCCGAGGATCGCGACGTACACGATCCGGCGACCTGGATCGGCTGCGTGCATGTCAGCCCGGAGGAGCGCGCCGCGCTCGAGCGCATCACCGCGCTCGGGCTGGTGGACGCCTTCCGGCACTTCGAGCAGCCGGAAAAATCGTTCAGCTGGTGGGACTATCGCCAGGGCGCATTTCGCCGCAACAACGGCCTGCGCATCGATCTCATCCTGGTGCACCGGCAACTGCTGCCAAAGCTGGCCGGCTGCCGCATCGATGTCGAGCCGCGGCGCGTCGAGCGCGCCTCCGATCACACGCCGGTTTTGGCCTTGTTCAGGCCTACGGCCACTCTTAAAGCCGCCGAAGCGGCGGCGTCCGTGAATGTTTAAGAACTCTACGTCGAGGTAAAACGTCGGGCCGCTTTACAGTAAGCGCCGTTGCGCGGCGATCGTGATCTCCCCTGACCGTGATGCAGGTCACGCTCGCTCCAGAGCCGGGTTTCATCCGCTGGTCTTTTGCCCACCCCCTGCCTAGACTCGTCCATCTTGTTAGTGCTCGAAGGCCAGGCACGGACGTGCTCGCAGAATCCCGCCGCAGCGACTACGACGTAACCGACACGGTGCTCGTGAGCTCGGCTCCCGACGTACGTGCCCACGTCGAAGAACTCTTCGCCAAAGTCTGGCCCGGCCAGAAATTCCCCGCGTTCGCGCACGTGTTCGGCGACTTCGAGCGCATGTTCTCCGGACGCATGCCGGGATACTTCGGCGTCGACACCGTCTACCACGACCAGCAGCACACGCTCGACATCACGCTCGCCACGGCGCGCCTGATCGTCGGCCACGACCTGCAGGCGCCGGAGGCGCAGAAGTTCGGGCCGGAACGCGCCATGCTCGGCATCGTCGTCGCGCTGTTTCACGACGTCGGCTATCTGCGCACCACGCGCGACACGGACGTGCCGAATGGCGCCGAGTTCACCACCGTGCACGTGTCGCGCGGCGCGTCCTTCCTCACCGACTATCTACCCAAGATCAATCTTGGCCAGTGGGCCAGGGTCGCCGCCGAGATCATTCACTACACGGGCTACGAACGGCAGTTCAAGACCATCGTGGCGCCGGATCCACGCGATCACAAACTCGGCCACCTGGTCGGCACCGCCGATCTCATGGCGCAGATGGCGGACCGCTGCTATCTCGAGAAGTGTCGCGATCGCCTGTATGCGGAGTTCGTACTCGCGGGCGTCGCGCTGCCGATGGGCGAAAACGGCCACGTGAAGGTGCGCTACGCCTCGGGCCTCGACCTGCTGCGGCAGACGCCCAAGTTCGTATTCGACATGCGCGCCAAGCGGCTCGACGGCGAGTTCAACCGCGCCTATCGCTATCTCGAGATCCTGTACAACGGCCGCAACCCGTACATGGAATCCATCGACCGCAACCTCGAATACCTGCAACGCATCCTGCGCAGCGAAAACTGGCGCCTGTTGCGGCGTCAGCCGCCGGTGTTCACCGGCGTCGAGGACTCGATGGCAACCACGCGCACACTGATGCTGGGCGCGATCAAGAAAGTCTGGGGCTGATAAGGGCCACGTCCGGCGCCGGATCCACGTTCACGACGTAGTTCGTGAAGTTGCGCCCGAGCGCCGCCAGTACTTCATCTTTCCCTTCTATCGCGCAATCCGCGAGCACTCCCCGCAGTGTCTCGACCGAGAGCGCCGCCAGCGCGTGCCTCGCCACCGGGGCGTAAGACAGATGCCAGGGTTCGGGCTGAACGCCGCCGCGGTCGGTCGTGTAGGGCCGGAAGAATCCGAACTCGTGCATGTGCGCGTCCAGCCAGGTTGTTAGCCGGTGGAACGGTCCGCCGGCGTGATATTCGGCCGGAACCACCTGCAACTTGTATCCGTCGGGCATCGCCCGGGCGTCGAGCACATCGAAGTCCGTTCCCCAGTGATGCCGGCTCGCCCCCGGCAGCGCCGACCACCAGAGGATGGCGGTGACGCGCTCCGCCGCTGACAGTCCCAGGGCGTCGAGAGGATTGCCGGCACGGTCCTGAATCGGGCGCTCGCCGCGGAACTTGGCGTTCCAGATGGCCAGCTGGCGGTCGAAGTCCCGAAAACTGGAAAAAGCCGTCAGATCGATTCCATCCGCTGCGGCAGCCGCCCGCATGGCCAGAAAGGGCGCCACGGCGCCGTTGTGCAAGGCACAGGGCGGGTCGGCGAGATCGAGCAGGTGGCTGCGGGTGCGGCCGGTGAGCTGATCCTGCGTGAATTCCAGGCTAGGAGTCATTCCTGGCTATCCTACTGGATGCCGGGACGCGCCTTTCTGCGGAACTAATCGACATCGGGACCCTGTCGCAAGCCACGGAATGTGGCCCCTGGCGGAGGCGGAGGTAAGATTGCGCGCAAATAAGAAGTATCGGGATCACGTGACCATCGTCAGCTTCAAGAGCAAATACATCGCCGTCGCTGTGGCAGCCGCCATTGCGGTGTCGCTCGCGCTCGGCTCGGTCATGGTGTACGAGAACCGCGAGCAGCATGCGGCGCTGCTCGATACCGCGTCCGCGGACGCCCGCGATCGCGTGCTCGGCGAGCTCAATCTGCGGGCGAACGAGCTCGCACGCCATATCTCCGAACGCGTGGCCGATGCCGTGTCGCGCAAAGATCGCGAACAGATCGCCACGCAGATCGAAACTTTCACTCGTGATGGCACCCTGCTCAGCGTATCGCTGCGCGACACCGCGGGTACCGAGATCTTTTCCTGGCAGCGCCGCGGCGATGACGCCGTGGGCATCAAGCGCAGATCCGCGGTCCCGGTACGCGCCAACGTGCAGACGGCTCCGGGCATCACGACGCCGACGACCGTCGGTCAGGTCGAAATCGAGATTCGTTCGGTCGAGGGCTCGCCGGAATCGACCGCGGCCCGCAATCAATTCGATTCGATGCAACGCGTGCAGGTTCGCAAGGCGTTGCTGCGTGCGGGCGCGCTGGGTGTCGTGACCCTGGTGCTCGGCCTCGCGCTCGCGTGGTGGGCGGGACGCCGGGTGCACGCGCCGATTTCCACGCTCATCAAGAATGCCGATCGCATCGCCCAGGGCGACTATTCGCGGCCCATGGAAGTCGGGCGACGCGATGAGCTCGGCGAGCTGCAGGCCGCGCTCGAGCGCATGCGCCAGAAGCTGCGCCAGACCACGATCAACAAGAATTACCTCACCAACGTCCTCGGCAGCATGACCGACGCGGTGTTCGTGACTTCGCCCGACGGCGTGATCCGCATGGCTAACCAGTCCGCCTGCAAGCTGCTCGCGTGGGGCGAGGAAGAGCTGGTGGGCCGCAGCATCGTGTCGATCTTCGATGAACGCGAGCGCGCCGAGTTCGACATGTTGCGCGCCTCGCAGGACACGCGCGAAACCGTGGTGAAGACGCGCCATGGACAAACGATTCCCGTGGCCATCACCGGCTCGCAGATCACCACCGACGATCCGCAGTACCAGGGCACGATCTTCGTGGTGCGCAATGTCACCGAGCGCAAACGCGCCGAGCGACGCATCCGGTATCTCGCGCGTTACGACGCGTTGACCAAAGTCCCCAATCGCATGCAGTTCCAGCACCTGCTGCAACAGGCAATCGCGCGCGCCATCCGCAACAAGACCAGTCTCGCGCTCCTTTATCTCGACATGGACCGGTTCAAGGAGATCAACGACACCTTCGGCCACGCGGCCGGCGATCGCACTCTCGAAATTCTCACCGAACGCCTGACGCGCGCGCTGCCGCAGGAAACCACCATCGGCCGCCTGGCGGGCGATGAGTTTGCGATGTTCGTGGACGATCTGGCCGCCGACGCCGACAACCGCGGCACCGTCGCGCAACTTGCGCGATCTGTGCTTGCCGAAGTCGGTAGGGCGTTCCAGCTGCAGGAACACGAGGTGTTCCTGACCGCGAGCATCGGCGTTGCGTTCTGCACGCGGGACGCCGAAAACGTCATCGACCTGATTCGTAACGCCGACGCGGCGATGTACCACTCCAAGCAGAACGGCGGAAATTCGTTCGCGTTCTACTCGCCCGAGATGAACGCCGCCGCGGTGGAGCGGCTGATGCTGAAGAGCAAGCTACGCCGCTCGCTCGAGCGCGACATTCCGCCCTCGCACTTCATTCCGCTCGCCGAAGAAACCAATCTCATTCTCGAGGTCGGCGAGTGGGTGTTGAACCGCGTGTGCCAGGACTATCGCGACCTGCAGCAGACCGTGGCCACCCCGGGCCGCATCTCGCTGAACCTGTCGCTCAAGCAGCTGCGCCAGGCGAGTTTCATCCTTCGGTTCCGCTCGGTGTTCCGCAAGCATGGCGTTTCGCCGACCTGCTTCGAGCTGGAAATCACCGAAACCACGCTGATGGCCGATTCGAAGCGCACGCTGCATCTGCTCGATGAGCTCTACGCCATGGGCCTGCATCTATCCATCGACGATTTCGGCACGGGATATTCGTCGCTGTCAGCGCTGCAGCAGTTCCCGATCGGTACGCTCAAGATCGACCAGTCGTTCGTGCGCGACGTGGACGACGACGAGAGCGACGCCACCATCGTGCGCACGGTCATCGACATGGGGCGCAGCCTCAAGATGAACGTCATCGCCGAGGGCGTGGAAACGGTCGGCCACCTGCGCTTCCTGCGCGCCCACCATTGCGGCTTCGGCCAGGGCAAGCTGTTTGGCGAGCCGTGCACGCTCGAGGAGCTGCGGCTGCTGCTCGCGCGCCAGCAGGAGACCGGGCCTGCATTCGCCGGGCTCGTCGCCCAGTCCGCGGGCGTGGAAAAGATCGCCAAACCCCGCGGGGTTTGAGCCCGCGGGCATACGCGCCCTCCGCCGGCTGCCGCTAACTACTTCGCTTCGGACTTGACGGCTGTGGGCTCCGCGCACTTCTGCCCCGGCGGCGCCGCCTTGTCGAGCCGCTCGGCAATTTCCACGATGCGGCGCGCATTGGCGGCGTGATCGGATATCAGCAGCGTGTTGGTTTGAGGGAAGGCCGCAAGGTGCGCGGCCTGTGGCATGAGGGGACGCAGAACCGGCACTGACTGTGCCGCGCACATGTTCTTCGCCTGGAACATCACCATCACGTATTCATCGTCGAGCGCCTTCGCGGGTACCTCGTTGGTGACCGGTATCGGCAGCTGGCGCGCGCTCGCATCCGGCACGATGCGCACTATGCCCGCCGACTGGTAGGCGGCAAACGCGTGGACATTCAGGATCGCCAGCAGCTTTTCATAGTCGATACGGTCGATATCGAGACCCGTCAGTGGAACTTCCGCGCGCACGCGCGGATCGACGATGAATTGCTTGCCAGTCCGCTTTGCGACCCGCTCAATGAGCTCGTTGATGTCGATCGACCTGTACGTCGACTCGCTTGCTGCGGGTTTCTCATCGGCCGCCGGGGCCAATGCCGGCAGCAATATTGCGAGCGCAAGCGCCCATGCAGGACCTGTTTTCATTTCCATCTACTCCCTTTTCGCGTTAGCGCCGGCGCGGGGGCGGCGGCGCGAAACCCAATGTGGATTCATCCCAGAAGCGATTTTTCTCGCCGCACTCCAGCACGTGTTTGCGGCACAGCGTCTCGCGCCACTCATATTTGATGAAGTGGCGGCTGTCCGCGTTTGACTGCGCAACGAATTCCACCTCGACGACGTGGTCGACGCGACGATCGCCGTAACCCGTGCCGGCCGATTCGCTTCGCCGGGCGCCGGCGGACTTCTCCGCTGACGAATCGGCACGCGCCGATGGCGCGGAGCTTGCAGCCGGAGAGTCGTTCGAGCGGCTGCGCTCATCTTCTTCGTAGGGCTGGTAGATGGGCGGCGGGGGCGGTACCTCGCGATACACGGCGACGGCAATGACGCCGCGCGCCGAACGGTCACCGAAGGCTTCGGCGTAGGAGTCGCTCCAGTCGGTGAAATAGAACTCGTTGATGGCATCGAGGTTGGCGCGCCATCCGGCATAGTCCTGCGTCGCGTAAGGCGCGAGCACGTACATCGGTTCGGAGCGCGCGAGATCGGACTTCTTGCCGTTGATTATGTTGCGGCCGTCGACCGCGATCACGAGTCCCAGGCGCTCACCGGACGTATTGCGCACGCGCACACCGTAGCGTGCGCCCTTCTCAGCCTGCAGATAGGAGCGCAATGCGCCATCGGTCGCGGACAGCGGGAATTCCCGAAAGGTCTGGCCGTCGGGCCCGACGATATCAATAGTCACCGGCGATGACGCGTGGCCGAGTGCCGCTCCGGACATCAAGCAACCCGCCAGCACCACGACCATGGACGAGCACTTCATTTGACATCTCCACCGCGTACGCAATGTGCGTACCGAGCATGAACGTGGCGTGATGGCGCGGCGGGTTAGAGCCGACGATTCCCGCCCATCCCCGGCCGGCACCAGTAGAATCCGCCTCCCCATGCTGGAACCCATTCATGCTTGAGCTCAGGGAATTGCGCCTGCGAAGAGGCGCCGCGGTGCTGTTTGACCGTGCGAATCTCACCATCTTCCGTGGCGACAAGATCGGGATTGTTGGCCGCAACGGGTGCGGCAAGTCGAGCCTGCTCGCCTTGTTGCGAGGTGACCTCGGCGCCGACGCCGGCGACTACGCGGTCCCGGGCAAGCTCAATTTCGTCTCGGTGTCGCAGGAGCTGCCGCACACCTCCGCCACGGTGCTCGAATACGTGCGCAGCGGCGATTCGCGACTCATGGACATCGAGGCCGAGCTCGAAAAGGCACGGGCCGCCGATGACGGCATGCAGGAAGCGCACCTGTTAGGCGACTACGAGCTCGCCGGCGGCTACACCGCGGCAGCGCGTGCCGCGGAGCTCGCCGATGGCCTCGGTTTCGAGCCCACCGACATCGAGCGGCCGGTCAACACACTGTCGGGCGGCCTGCAGATGCGCGCCAACATGGCGCGCGCACTGATGTCGCGCGCCGACGTGCTCATGCTCGACGAGCCGACTAACCACCTGGATCTCGACGCGGTGCTGTGGCTGGAGCACTGGCTACAGAGTTTCGCCGGCACTCTGCTGCTGGTGTCGCACGATCGCGAGTTCCTCGACGACATCGTGAACCGCATCGTCAACCTCGAGAACGGCCAGCTCACGCACTGGACCGGCAACTACACCGACTTCCAGCGACAGCACGCAGCCAGCATTCAGCAGTCGGCGGCCATGGCCGCGCGCCAGCAGCGCGAGACGGCGCGGCTGCATTCCTTCATCGACCGCTTCCGCGCGCAGGCCAGCAAGGCGCGCCAGGTGCAGAGCCGCATCAAGGCGCTGTCGAAACTCGAACCCATC
>Ga0193753_10001468_pt1 | contig 20096 bp, 20 predicted proteins | sample H1c2metaG_FD_144925 | JGI IMG/M metagenome (GOLD analysis project Ga0193753, IMG submission 144925) | Soil microbial communities from a riparian zone of the East river system, Colorado, United States - H1c2 | ecosystem: Environmental > Terrestrial > Soil > Riparian zone | place: USA: East...
GTCCATTTTGGCAAGGGCCTCTTTCAGATAATTTTCGCCGAAATCCGTGACGCCGGCGGTGGCGGCGAGGCGGGCAGTTTCGGCAGTCTTCGCCTTGGTAACTGCGACCAAAGTGACCGTAGCGGGGTCTCGCCCCGCCGCAATGGCCGCACTCCGTATCCGAGACCGGACGTGGTTCACATGAAGCGTCAAATTCTGCGGACCAATTAACATATTGGGTGGCAACACCCTCTTATATACTGCTGGTGGCTAACGCCTAGTCTAATTAGGAGCCGTAAATGGCGGTTGATATCGCGCAGCTTCTCGCCTTTGCGGTGAAGAACAATGCGTCGGACTTGCATCTGTCGGCGGGCGTCCCGCCGATGATCCGCGTGGACGGCGACATGAAGCGCGTCAACATGCCTGCCTTGGTGCACAAAGAAGTGCACAGCATGGTGTACGACATCATGAACGACAAGCAGCGCAAGGCCTTCGAAGAATTCTACGAAACCGATTTTTCGTTCGAAATCCCCAAGCTCGCGCGCTTTCGCGTCAACGCGTTCAATCAAAATCGCGGCGCCGGGGCGGTGTTTCGCAACATTCCTTCCACTATTCTGTCCTTGGACGAGTTGAACGCGCCCAAGACGTTTAAAGATCTATGCATGCTTCCGCGCGGCCTGGTGCTGGTGACGGGACCGACCGGATCGGGCAAATCGACCACCCTTGCCGGCATGGTCAATCACTGCAACGACAACCGCCCGGACCACATTATAACCATCGAAGATCCGATCGAGTTCGTGCACGAAAGCAAGCGCTGCCTGGTCAATCAACGCGAGGTGCATCGCGACACCTTGGGGTTCAGCGAGGCGCTGCGCTCGGCGCTGCGCGAAGACCCCGACGTGGTGCTGGTCGGCGAAATGCGCGACCTGGAAACCATTCGTTTGGCGCTCACGGCGGCCGAAACCGGCCACTTGGTATTCGGCACCCTGCACACGAGTTCCGCGGCAAAGACCATCGATCGTATCGTGGACGTCTTTCCCGCGGCGGAAAAAGACATGGTCCGCGCCATGATGTCCGAAAGCCTGCGGGCGGTCATTTCGCAGACCTTGATGAAACGCGTGGGCGGCGGCCGTATTGCAGCGCACGAAATCATGATCGGTACGCCTGCCATTCGAAACTTGATCCGCGAGGGCAAAATTGCCCAAATGTACTCCGCCATCCAAACTGGCCAGGGCCAGGGCATGCAGACGCTCGACCAGTGTTTGCAGGAATTGGTTGCGAAAGGTGTTGTCAGCCGCGAAGAAGCGAAGTACAAGGCGCAGAACAAGGACAGCATTTAAATGGAACGCGAACAAGCTATACGCTTGATGCAGGATTTGCTGCGGCGCATGGTGGAGAAGAAGGGCTCGGACCTCTTTGTCACCGCGGGCTTTCCGCCCGCCATCAAGATTGATGGGGAAATCAGGCCGCAGTCGGATCGTTCGTTGAGTCCCGAGCAAAGCGCGGGCATGGTGCGCGCCATCATGAACGACCGGCAGACCAAGGAATTCGATTCGACCAAGGAGTGCAATTTCGCGATCGCGCCTCCCGGCATAGGCCGCTTTCGCGTCAGCGCCTTCGTGCAGCAGGGTTATACGGGTGCGGTGCTGCGTACCATCAACGCCAAGATTCCCACCCTCGAAGAATTGGAGCTGCCTCCGGTCTTGAAGGAAGTGGTGCTGTCGAAACGCGGCTTCGTGATCCTGGTCGGCGGTACCGGCTCAGGAAAGTCCACATCGCTCGCCGCCATGGTGGGCTACCGCAACGAAAAGACCCGCGGCCACATTGTCACCATCGAGGACCCGGTGGAATACGTGCATGCCCACAAGGGCTGCGTCGTCACGCACCGCGAAGTCGGCGTCGACTGCGAAAGCTGGCATCTGGCACTGAAGAACACCTTGCGTCAGGCGCCTGACGTGATTCTGATCGGCGAAATTCGCGATCGAGAGACCATGGAATACGGCATTCAATTTGCCGAAACCGGCCACTTGGTGCTCGCCACCCTGCACGCCAACAGTTCGAACCAGGCCCTCGACCGCATCATCAACTTTTTCCCCGAGGAGAGGCGCGAGCAGCTGCTCATGGACCTGTCCTTGAACATCCGTGCGCTGATATCGCAGCGGCTCATCCCGCGGGAAGCCGGTTCCGGGCGCATTGCAGCCATGGAAATCATGCTGGCGTCGCCGCTGATTTCGGACCTGATCTTCAAGGGCGAGGTCACCAAGATCAAGGATGTGATGTCCCGTTCCAATCGCCTCGGCATGAAGACCTTTGACCAGGCGCTGTTCGATCTGTACGAAGCCGGATTGATTTCCTACGAGGATGCCTTGCGCAACGCGGATTCGAAGAACGAACTGCGGTTGCGCGTGAAGCTGGAAAGCAAGCGCGAGATGAAGAACCCGGAAGCGGAAGGCCAGTCGCTGCAGATCGTCGAGGAAGAAGAAGGACAGGTGTTCTAGTGCAAGAGCGGGTGTTCTAGATCATGAGCGTGCCCGCCGACCTGCCGGCCCAGGTGATGAACACCAAGCCGCTGTTCAAGCTGATGGTCGAGAAAAAGGCATCGGACCTGTTCTTTACCTGCAACGCGCCGGTCAAGATCAAAATCGAAGGCAAGATCTTCCCCGTCAACAAGCAGATATTGACGCCCGAGACCGTGCGCCAGGCGGCCTTGGGGTTGATGTCGCAGGAGCAGATCGAGTACTTCAACGAGGAACTCGAGATCGATTTTGCGATTTCCGAAATCGGCTTGGGACGGTTTCGCGTCAACGTGTTCTATCAGCGCGGCTATCCGGCAATGGTGCTGCGCTACATCACCGCGGAAATGCCGAAGCTCGAAGACCTGGGGATGCCGGATATTTACAAAGAACTGGTCATGCTGAAGCGCGGGTTGATCCTCATGGTCGGCGCCGCCGGTGCGGGCAAGTCGACCACGCTTGCCGCCATGATCAATTACCGCAACGAAACCTCATCCGACCATATTTTGACGATCGAGGATCCGATCGAGTTTTTGCACACCAACAAGAAGTCCATCGTCAATCAGCGCGAAGTGGGACTGGACACCAAGACTTTCGCGCGCGCCCTGCGCAGCGCGGTGCGCGCGGCGCCGGACGTGATCCTGGTCGGCGAAATCCGCGACCGCGAAACCATGGAAGCGGCGATTGCGCTGGCGGGAACGGGTCACCTTTGCATCGCGACCCTGCACGCCAACAACTGCGCCGAAACCCTGGATCGCATCATCAACATGTTTCCGCGCGACCAGCACAACCAGATTTTCCTGGACCTGTCGCAGTATCTGCGCGCCATCCTGTCGCAGCGCCTGGTGTTCGCGAAGACCGGCACCCGGGTCGCCGCGTCCGAGGTCATGGTGAACACACCGCATATCTCGGAGCTCATCAAGAAGGGCGACGTCATCGGCGTCAAAGAGGCAATCCGTACCGGTACGGAACGCGGCATGTTGAGCTTCGACAGCGCGCTCTACAACCTGGTGCGCGAAGGGCGCATCGAACTCGAAGAAGCATTGTCGAGCGCCGATTCGCGCACCAACCTGGAAGCCAAGATCAACTTCGGCTAAGCCTCGGCACCGTGACATTGAGCAGCTCGGAGGTCCTGAGAGGATAGGGAGTTTCGAGGCACGGAAGAACGCAGTGCCTCGAAACTCACTATCCCCATACGACTTTCAAAGTCGATGCTCAATGTCAGGGTGCCGAGGACGAGTGGCGGCCAACACGCGCCGGTAGCAGCGGCATGTGATATTGATCGGCTGGCTCTCGTCAGGGACGGTAAGAAGAGGCAAGGCACTGTCGCCTTTTCGTGCCTTGACTCTTCTTACCTTCCCTGACAAGCGCTACCAGTCAAATTCACTGAGCCAGGGTGCTAAGGGCTAAGTTCTGTCCGCGTGGAATGCTCATTCACGCTAAAGGCGATGCGAAACTGTCCGGCGGCAAGATCGCGGCAGGCAACCAGATTATTTTCGAAGGCGCGGCTGGAAATATCCCAACCCGACTTGAGCGCGCGCGCACGGCAGGCCTGCGGATCCAGTTTGAGCGCGCGCACGGCGGCGGCAGCCAGGTCCTGGTCCAGGGCCCCGGTGACCCCGTCGTCAATTACATCGATGGGACCGGTGACCGGATAGGCGGCGACCGGAACGCCGCACGCCATGGCCTCGAGATTGACCAGACCAAACGTATCGGTGCGGCTGGGGAACACCATGACGTCGGCGGCCGCCAGGAAGCTCGCGAGTTCGTCGCCGAATTTGTAGCCGGTGAACGTGGCTTGCGGATACTGCTGCTGCAGCCGCGCGCGCTCGGGACCGTCGCCGACCACGATCTTGCTGCCCGCCCAGGGCATTCTCAAGAACGCATCGATGTTCTTTTCGATCGCAACGCGGCCGACGTAGGCGGCAATCGGACGCGGCAAGTCGAGAAAGTCCTTGAGTTTGGGCCGGAATTTTTCCGTGTCGACGCCGCGCGGCCAGTGCGCCAGATTCCTGAAACCCTGCGCCGCGAGCTCCGTGCGCATCGAGGGCGTGCTGACCATGCAGCGCACCGCGGCCCCGTGGAAGCGCCGCAAGGCTCCGTAGGAGACGCGCAATGGGATGGGGAAACGTGCACGCAGGTACTGCGGAAATTGCGTGTGGTAGGACGTCGTGAAACGTACGCCCCACTTGATGCAGAAGCGCCGCGCGCTCAAACCCAACGGACCCTCGGTCGCGATGTGCAGGGCCTGCGGCGCGAACGCCAGAATGTCGGTCTCGACTTTTTTGTAGGGGAAGAGCGATAAGCGGACTTCCGGATAGGTGGGGCAGGCGATGCTGCGAAAATCCTTGGGCGTCAGCATGCGGACTTCGTGCCCAAAGCGCCCCAACCACGCGGCTGTTTGGGCGAGCGTGCTGACCACACCGTTGGTCTGCGGGAACCACGCGTCGGTGACGATCATGACTCTCATGAGGCATCAGAATGGCAGCCAAGGATGACGATACGATGACGACGGGGTTCACTTTTTTGATGTAAGACACACGGAAAGGCGGCTATGTCATCGGGTTGTAACGGAATTCCTATATTTGTTTCATGGGCCCTTACTTACGCAACCCCAAGGAATCCACATGCAAAGTTTTTTGGCGGAACTCAAGATGCAGCGTTGGGACGATCACCGCTACTACCATCACAGCCGCATCAACCAGTCGCTGCACCTGCTCAGCGCCATCAGCTTCATCATCGCCTACATCACCATGTTCTTCGATCCGGTGAAATCCGCGTTGATCGGCTGGCTGGTGTCCATGGTCAGCCGCCAATCCGGCCATTTTTTCTTCGAGCCCAAGGGCTACGATCGCGTCAATCACGCGACGCACGAGCACAAGGAAGAGATCAAGGTTGGCTACAACCTGCGCCGCAAAGTGATACTGCACGCCGTCTGGGCGCTGGTGCCGCTGGTGCTGTGGTTTGATCCGACCTTCTTCGGCGTCTTTCCCGTGCACACCGACGGTTGGGGCTTCGTGCGCCACGTGGGCACGATCTGGTTGTTCGTGGGTGCCGGCGCGCTGCTGATTCGCATGATTCAGCTGTTCTTCATCAAGGGGGTGCAGACCGGTCTGGTCTGGGCCACCAAGATCCTGACCGATCCGTTCAATGACGCGATCATTTACGCCAAGGCGCCGCTCTATTTGATGCGCGGCGAGTTGATCGATCCGATGGGCGAAGTCGAGCCCGAGGCCCATCGGGCCTGAAGCATCTCCTTGAGCATACGGCGTTTGATTGCCTTATTGGTCAGTTGCGCATCATTCCACCACCAGCCGTCGCGCTGCATCGCCTCGGCCGCCGACACGATCCTGTCGGCGACCGCGGCGAAGTCCTCGTCGCTGTAATTCAAGCTGAATATCAGGCGTCCCGTGCCGACCCAGCTCAACGCCAGACCCGCGGCGCGCAAATAATATTGCAGCATCCAGTTATAGCCCGACGGCTGCGGGTAGGTGAGGGTCCAGATGCTGGACAGATTGGCGACGCGGACCGGCAGTTTGGCGGCGGCCAGCCGCTCGTTCAGCTGCCGTGCCCGTCCGTTCCAGAGATCATCGAGTCCGCGGTACAAAGCGCGCACGGGTTCGCCATCCAGTTTTGCCAAGAACTCGTACATGGCGCCCATGACGTAGGGGTGCGAGTTGAACGTGCCCCGGGCAAAGCAGATATCGGCGGGGCGATCGTCGCGGAAACGGCGCATCAGCTCATGCTTGCCGCAGAGCACACCGACCGGCAGTCCCCCGGCGACGGTCTTGCCGTAGGTCACCATGTCGGCGCGCACGCCGAAGTATTCCTGGGCGCCGCCCGGGGCGATGCGAAAACCGACGAACACCTCGTCAAATATCAGAGCGATGCCGCGCTCGGTGCACACGCTGCGCAGCGCCTTGAGCCATTGCGCATAGGCGTCGCGGTCGAAATGCGCCCGGCGCGCGCTGTCGACCAGGGTGGAATCCCCGGGCGCGCCGGTATTGGGATGCAGGGCCTGCAGCGGATTGATGAGCACGCAGGCGATATCGCGGCGCGTTCGCAGCACTTTGAGCGCGGCCGCATCCATATCCTTGAGCGTGTAGGTTTCGCGGGCCGGCACCGGGTTGCCCACGCCGGGCTGCACGTCGCCCCACCAGCCGTGATAGGCGCCGCAAAAGCGCACCAGGTGCGTGCGCTGGGTGTGATAGCGCGCCAGGCGCACGGCCTGCATCACGGCTTCCGTGCCGGACATGTGAAAGGACACCTCGTCGAGCCCGGAGATTTCGAGCAGGCGCCGCACGTTGTGCGCGGTAAGCGGATGGTAGGCGCCGAGTACCGGTCCCAGGTCGCGCACCCGCGCCGCGCCGGCGTCGATGCATTCCTTGTAAAAGTCATAGCCGAAGACATTCACGCCGTAAGAGCCGGTCACATCGTAAAAGCGATTTCCATCCAGATCGGTGACGGTGACTCCCGACGAGGATTCGAGGAAGGAGCCGGACTTGAGATGCCGGCGCACGTAGCCGCTGAATTGAAAGGGCACGCGGTAGCGCGAGGTGAATTCGAGGTCGGAAACGCTGCCGGCGAGTTCCGCGGTTTTCTCGACGGACCGTTTGAAGCGCTCGGCAAAAAGCTCCGAGAGCCGATTGAATCCGGCGCGGCGCTTCGCGACCACGTCCGGGGGCGCCGAGTCCACGCCGAAGAAGTTCGCTTCGCCGTATTCGTAGAAGGGCACCCAGGACGCAAACCTGCGGGCCATGCGCGAGTGACCCGCGAGCGAGCGGTGCTTCGCCAGGGACAGTTGCAGCCGCACATAAGCCTTTCGCGAAAGATACGCCAGGGCGAGCCCGGCGAGCACATAGCCGATCGTATTAATGGCCGATTCCTCGCGCATTTGCCAGGCGCGGACTGTATTGCAAACGAATGACACTAAGATGAACGCCAAGTCCCTCATCGGCCGCTTAACACAGCAGGAAGACATCAACTTCCTGTTCAGCAACCGCATCCCGCGGCGTCTGGTGACCCGCTTCATGGGCTGGTGGAGCCGCATCGAGCATCCTTTGGTCTGCAACGGCAGCATCGCGCTGTGGCGCCTGTTTTCCGACCTCGACTTGAGCGAGGCGAAGACCACGCAGTTCGCCAGTCTGCACGGCTGTTTTACGCGGGAACTGAAGGAAGGCGCGCGCCCCATCGATCGGGAGCCGGCCCATCTCATCAGCCCCTGCGACGGCATCCTGGGCGCCTGCGGGTCGATTGCGCGGGGCATGGTGGTGCAAGCGAAGGGTTTTCCATATTCGCTGCAGGAACTGCTCGCGGATCCTCAATTGGCGCAGTACTACGAGGGAGGCCAATACGCCACGTTGCGGCTGACCTCCAGCATGTACCACCGTTTCCATGCTCCGGCCGACTGCCGGGTGGAGCAGGTCAACTACATCTCCGGGGATGCCTGGAACGTCAATCCCATCGCCCTAAAGCGGGTCGACAAGCTGTACTGCAAGAACGAACGGGCGGTGATTCGGTGTCGGCTGGCCGCAGGCAGCCTGCTGACGCTGGTGCCGGTGGCGGCCATTTTGGTCGCCAGTATCCGGCTTAAATTCCTCGATGTGCTGCTGCATTTGCGCTATGCCGGGCCCAATGTGATCCCCTGCGACGCCATATTGCAGCGCGGCGAAGAAATGGGGTGGTTTGAGCACGGCTCCACTATCATAGTGCTCGCGCCCCCGGGCATTCGCCTGGCGGATGGGGTATTCGAGGGCGCCCGGGTGAAAATGGGGCAAGCCCTTCTCTTGACAGGCTAAAACAGCAACTTTTGTCGGCCAGCGGTGTTTTGTTTCTAAACGAACACACACTCCAGTGCAAACGCAACTAACGGCCGAGTTCACGACATTTATGCGTGCCTATCAGGACATGGTTTTTTCGACTGCCGCCCGCCTCGCGGGCAACGAGACGCAGGCGGAAGACATTGCCCAGGAGGTGTTCATCCGCGCCTATGAGCATTTCTCCGACCTGCGCAGCAGCGTCACCGCCGGCGGTTGGCTCAAAACCGTCACCACCAATCTGACGCTCAACTACTTGAGCCGTTACCGCAAGCGCTGGCGCCTATTCTCGGAGCTGCGTTCGACCGCGGAGGACGGCGACTCGGATGGCCCCGAACTGGACTGGGAAGTGCCCGACACCATCCTGGCGGACTTGAGCGCCGAGCAGCGCGCCGCCATCGTCGATGCCGCCTTACGGCAGCTGCCGGACCACCAGCGGCTGCCCCTGGTGCTGTATCACTTCGAGGATCTGTCCTACCAAGAGATTGCCGACAAACTCAATGTTTCGCTGACCAAGATCAAAACCGATATTCGCCGTGCGCGAGCGGCCCTTTTGCCCTTGCTGCAAGAGAGCGGCGGGGCGCGCGATACACTGGATAGCTGACGCCATGAACAAGCACGAAGCGGATCAGAAACTCGAGCAGACGCTGAAGCAGGCCTTTAGCGGTCTGCCGTCGCGCCGGGCTCCCGGTACGTTGGAAGCGCGAGTGGTCAGCGAGTTGCAGCGCCGCGCCGCGTTGCCATGGTGGCGCGTGAGTTTCGCGAACTGGCCCGTAAGCGCACGCGTCGCGTTCGTGCTCATCTGTGCGGCACTCGTGGCCGCGACGATTCTGGGCGGCGCATCTGCCTATCTCGGCGGTAGGCCCTGGAACGAGGCCTTTGCCCTGGTGCTTTCGTGGGTACACCCCTTCTTGGCGGTGATGTCATCCGCGGGCGGTCTGGCTGCGATGCTGGTGCGCGTCATTCCGCCGCTGTGGTTGTACGGCGGACTGGGGCTCGGGATCCTTCTGTACGTGATGCTATTCGGGCTGGGTGCGGCGGCTTACCGGACGCTCTATCTATGGCCCTCATCGGCAGGTAACGATTTATGAACATCTCCGTGTTGCGGCGTTTGAGCATTCTCTTCACGCTGCTGTGCGTCGGTGCCGTGGTGACGCATCCCGGCGCCGCCGTCGCCAAAGGCACCGCGCCGCCCGCCGCTGTTTCGGCCGCCTCGGCCGCGGACGAGCACGCGTCGGCGGCAGCGGCCGCCTTGGATGACAAAGATTCCAGCGATGAGCCGGACCAGCCGGGCCGCCTCGACTGGGACAAGCCGACCACCTCGCGCCATCGGCATCGTTGGCAGCGTCACGAGGACGGCAATATCGTGAACATCGGCCGTTCCAGTCATTTGGAAGCCGGGCAAAAAGCTGAGGCGGTGGTGTCGGTATTGGGTTCTTCGACCAGTGACGGCGAAGCGGGGGATGTGGTCTCGGTCTTCGGCAATACGCGGGTCACGGGTCCTGTCAGTGAGAATGCGGTCGCGGTCCTCGGCAACAACTACGTCGACTCCAAGGTGGATGGCGATGTGGTCGCGGTGCTGGGCAGCGTCGAACTTGGACCGAACGCCGAAGTCGGCGGCGATGTGGTCGCGGTGCTCGGCGGGGTGCATCGCGACCCCGGCGCGGTGGTTCACGGCTCGGTACAGCGAGTCCTCGATATGGATGTCGGCGGGGTCTCCGGACTCGGCTGGCTGCACTCTTGGATCAATCACTGTTTGATCTACGGCAGGCCGCTGGCTTTCGCACCGGGACTTGGCTGGGCCTGGACACTGGCCCTGGGCCTGTTGGCCTTTTACGCCTGCCTCGCGTTGATGTTTCGCCAAGGGATAGACGAGTGCGTGCACACGCTCGAATCTCAGCCTGGTCATACCGCGCTCGCGGCGCTGATCGGCATCCTGCTGACGCCGGTGTTGCTCGTTTTGTTGTGCGTCACCGTAATCGGCATCGCGGCCGTGCCATTCGTCGTCGGCGCCTTGTTCTGCATGTCGTTGTTCGGCAAGGCGGTCATGTTGGCGTGGTTGGGAGGCCGCATCTCGGGCCGTCGGCCGGGGCCGGCCGGCCATCCCGCCGTCGCGGTGCTCATCGGCGGCGCGGTCGTGCTGATTCTGTACGTCGTCCCGGTCGTGGGATTTCTGGTTTATAAGCTGCTGGGGTTCTTTGGATTCGGCGCCGTCTTCTACACGCTGGTGCTGCGCGTGCGGGCGCGCCGCGCCGCCAATGGTTCCCTACCGCCCAGCGCTTCACCGCCCCCCGGCGCGGCGACGATGGCAGGGCCTGGATGGACTGCGAGCAGCGAGCCCGCGCCCGGCGCGGCTGCCGGTGCAGGTCCGAGCATTGCCGCAGAGCCGGTGCCGCCGGCTTATTCGGCCCCACCCCATACACCGGCCCCGCCGCCGGCTGCCCCGACTTTTACCGCAGCCATGCCGCGCGCGGGTTTTTGGGTACGCATGGGGGCGCTGCTCCTCGATGTCTTGTTGGTGGGTTTTGCGGTGAGCCTGCTGCATCCGTTCGGCGATTTTCACATCGTGGTGCTCGCCATCTATGGCGCCGTCATGTGGAAACTGCGCGGCACGACGGTCGGCGGCATCGTTTTCGACCTGCACGTGGTGCGAGTGGACGGGCGGCCCGTGGATTGGGAAACCGCGATTGTGCGCGCGCTGGGATGCTTCCTTTCTTTGTGCGTGGTATTCCTCGGCTTCATCTGGATCGCGTTGGACCCCAACCGCCAGGCATGGCACGACAAAATCGCCGGCACCGTGGTGGTGCGCGCCAAGGGCGGCTCGCCGCTCTTGTAAGGCCAGCGCGGCTCACGCGTGCGCACGAAATTACAGGCGTTCGCGAATCGCGGGCGGCAGCAACGCCTTGTAACGCCGGCTCAGCGCCAGCCGTTCACCGCTGCGCAAAATCAATTCGTAGTCGCCATGGAACATGGGCTGCAGCTCGGCGATCGCGGTCAGCTTCACCACGTGCGAGCGATGCACGCGGATGAACTCGCCGGCGTCCAATTGAGCGGCCAGCTTGGCAAGGGGTTCGCGCACCAGGTGCACTTTTCCTGAAGCGTGCACTTCCACGTAGTTGCCGGCGGCCGACAGCCGCTCGATGCTGTCGACGGGTATGAAGTAGGCGCGGGCCCGATCGCGTATCAGGATTTGTTTGATCGGCGCCGTCTGTCCGGGCATCGCGGCGAGCACGCGGCGCACGCGTTCCTCGAGGTCGCCGGGCTCCGGATCCGCCAGTTCAATCTTGGCGCGCGCGATGCTGCGCAGAAAACGGTCGCGATCGTACGGCTTTAGCAAGTAGTCGAGCGCCTGCACGTCGAAGGCCTGAACGGCGTACTCGGAGTAGGCCGTGCTGAACACGATGTGCGGCGACTCGGCGCCGCGGATGGCCTCGATCACATCGAAGCCGCTGCGCTCGCCCAACTGGATGTCCAGGAAAACGACGTCGGGGTGATGCGCCGTGATCGCGGTCACCGCCGCCTCGACCGTATCCGCTTCCGCCACCACCCGAAATTCCGGCAACGGCTCGAGAAAGCGCAGCAGCTTGGCGCGCGCCGGCGGCTCGTCGTCAACAATGACAACGGTGTGCGTCAATTCGCGGCCGGAAAGGTTAAGGAGACCACGGTTCCGTGTGGTTGGCGCGCCGCCAGCGTGAAGGTGTGCGCGCCCGGAAACAACAATTCCAAGCGCCGCACCACATTGGAGAGGCCGGTGCCGGGTTTCACGGTGGCGTCGCCGATGCCAACCCCATCGTCGCTGACGATGTAGCGCAACATTGTCCCCTGCCGCGAGACATCGACAGTCAGATTGCCGCGTCCTGAAGGCAGCCCATGCCGCAGGGCGTTTTCGACCAAGGGCTGCAGCAGCAGCCGCGGGACCTTCACGGTCTCAAGGTCCGGGGCAACGGTGAGATCAAAGGACAGCTGCCCGCGGAAGCGTTCCGTCATCATGGCGGCATATCCCCGCAGCCAGTCCAGTTCGCGCTCCAAAGGCACCTGCACCTGCCCGTCCGAATCGTAGGCGGCGCGCATCAGCGATCCCAAGTTGCTGATCATGCGATCCGCGGCCTCGACATCTTCGTGCATGCGGTTGGAAATGGCATTCAACGCATTGAAAAGAAAATGCGGCTCGATCTGCGCGGTCAAATGCCTCAGGCGAGCCTGACCGAGTTCAGCCGCAAGCTCCGCTGCGCGCAGATCGCTGGTGCGCCGTACTTGAAATTCGCGGTTCGCGAAAATGGCCACCAATATCAGGGCGTAGGTGATGAGATCTTTTTGCAGCTCATAGAAAGCCTGGGCGGCCAGACTGTCGAAGGCATAGTGTTGGCCGACCACGGCATAGGCCAGCTTGCGCAGCGCCAGCATGCCGGCGACATGCACCGCGGAGAACACCAGCGCGGCGCAGGCATGTGCTGCGATGATGCGCCATCGCGGACGGTCATCCAGCCGAAAGTGCCGCTCGAAACGCACGATGAACGGGATGAGCGCGAAAATGACGATGACGCTGCTGAGCTCCCAGACCATCGGTTTCCAGCCGGCGATGCCGCTGCCGCGCAAGCCCACCAACTGATTGATGCCTTCGTACAGGCCGAACAGCAGGGCCAGGGTTGCGTAAAGCACCCAACCGGAGCGGCCGGCGCGCGGGCGATTGGAGATGGCGATCGCAGCCATGGCTAGTTGATGTCCTGGGGAACGCTCAGTTGCGGCGCGAGCCGCTGCGCCACCGGCACATTCGTGGCCTTGATCTTGGGCGCGCGCGGCGCGCCCAGCTCCAGACCGAACAAGGGCCGCAGCAGCCGCACGCGACGTATGGCCTCGTAGCTCATGAAGCAGGTAGCGGCTGTGACCAGCACGAGCAGGACTCCTTCCACGGGCGGATACAGGTGTGCGGGCTTCAAGGCATGCGCCACCACCACGATTATGGTCTGATGAAGAATATACACCGGGAAGATCGCGGCGGTCAGATAGCGCCGCACCGCGCTGTCGTGCGTCAGGTGACGATGCGCGAATCCCACCACGGCTGCGATCGCGAGCCATTGCTCGGCGCCGTAAACAGCCCGCTGGAATAAGCGCAGTGCCATGGGTGGAACGGCGGCATCGTCGCTGTACGCCGAGAAATATGCGGCTACGAAAGCCCAGCCGACAATGGCGAGTCCCAGCGTGAACCAACGCGCGCGCTCCAGCGCACCCCAAGCGGCGCGAGCGCCGGCCAGCGAAAAGCCGAGCAGGAACACGCCGAAGTACATGGCGTGGTTGTACCAATCACCGACCAGGGCATGCGTGGCGGGAAAACGAGGCGCGAGACTCAAGCGGATCGCGACAAGATAGGCAATCGGCCAGAGCAGCACGCCCAAGCCCGACAAGCGTTTCTCGGCAATCCGGCGCAGCCACGGAATCGCGGGCGGCGCGATGCGAACCGCGGCATAGAGCACCGCCGTGTACACCCACAGATAGGCGACGAACCACAAGTGATTCCAGGTGGGCATGATCAGGCAGTCGCCGCCGCGGCAAAAGCCATGAAATCCGGTGATGTAGAGTCGGTAGAACTCGGCAAAGCTGCCCGCGTAGCGCAGCTTTTCGACGACTTCGAGATAGGACTGCGGCGGCACGATCACCAACATGCCGAACACAAGGGGGATGAGCAGACGAGTCGAGCGTTGGCCCATGAAGCGTCCCGCACCTTGGCGCGCCAACAGGTAAGCGGTGGCGACGCCGGAGACCAGGAACAACAGGGACAGCCGCCACGGAGAGGTCAGCATCATCAGCGGCTCGATAGTGCCCGATGCGTCGGGGCTTTTCACATGCCAGTCCCAGGTCACGTAGTACATGCCGACGTGGTACAAAATGAGCAACAGGAACGCGACGATCCTGACCCAGTCAAGATCGTAGCGGCGCGGTCCCAGGTCTTCTCTGAACAAATTCTGCGCGGTCATGAGAGCCTCCGAGATGTGAGGGGGCCAAGCCTGTACGGAGGAGCCGAACGCGGCAATGCACCTGGGATAAGCGGGACTCGAAGCATGACGAACGGCCAATATGCCATGATGGAGTCATGACCGAAGCTCTCGACAAATCGCTCGCGTCGTACGTGCGCGCGGCATTGGCGCTGCAGGGCTACGCATTCGATGAAGCGCAAATTGCGGAAATCGTCCTGCAGTTTTCGCGTCTCGAAGCCATCGCCCAATCGGTGTTCGACTGGCCGCTGCCTTTTGCCTCCGAAGCCGCGCCGGTGTTTCGCCCGTGATCGGCACGGCTGCCGGGATCGTGCGGCAAATCACTGAAGGCGCGCGCAGCGCCGCTTCCGTTTTGGCGGAAACCAAGGCGCTGATTCAGGCCAAGGACCCCGGCTTGAATTGCTTCACCGCCAAAACTTTCGAGCGGGCGGAGCGCGAAGCCGCCGCGATCGATGGCTTGCGCGCCCAGGGCAAACCGCTGCCGCCGCTCGCCGGCGTGCCCTATGCCGTGAAGAATCTGTTCGATGTCGAGGGAACGGTGACTCTCGCCGGTGCGAAGATCAACGCCGCCAATCCGGCGGCCGCCGGCGATGCCGCCATCGTGGCGCGAATGAGCCGGGCGGGCGCCGTCCTGGTGGGCGCGCTCAATATGGAAGAACTGGCTTACGGGTTTCTCACTGAGAATCATCACTACGGAATCACGCGCAATCCGCGCGATCCCACGCGCGGTGCGGGCGGTTCTTCCGGCGGCTCGGCGGCGGCCGTCGGCGCCGGCATCGTACCGCTGACCTTGGGGTCGGATACCAGCGGCTCCATCCGCGTGCCCGCATCGCTCTGCGGTGTGTTTGGCTTGAAGCCCACCTATGGACGGCTGCCGCGCAGCGGCACGTACCCTTTTGTGAACAGCTTGGATCATGTGGGGCCGTTCGCAAACGACGTGCTGGGACTGGCTCTCTCTTACGATGCGATGCAAGGACCGGATTCCCGTGATCCCGCCTGCGCGCAGCGCCCAGCTGAGCCCGTGGGCGTGTCGTTGGCGCTGCGGCGGGGAATTCGGATCGGCATTCTCGGCGGCTGGTTTCACCAGTGGGCGGATCCGGCGGCACGGTGTTCGGTGCAATTGGCGGCGGCGGCGCTCGGCGCAACCGAGTGGACAGAACTCAAGAGCGCCGAGGTCGCGCGCGCCGCGGCTTACATCATCACCGGTGCCGAGGGAGGCGCACTGCATCGCCCGCGCCTGATCGAACAGTACGAGGACTTCGGGCCTGCCTCGCGGGCGCGCTTGGTGGCCGGCAGTTTGATACCCGCCACATGGGTGGTGCAGGCGCAGCGTGTCCGCCAACAAGCCTATCGGGAGGCAATCGAGCTGTTTGAGCGCTTCGACCTGTTGATCGCGGCGGCAGCCCCCGCAGTCGCGCCGCGCGTCGGCCAGGAAACGCTCGAGATCAACGGCCGCAGCATTCCCACCAAGGCCGGGCTCGGCGTGCTCACTCAGCCCATTTCGTGCATTGGACTGCCGGTATGCACCGTGCCGGTCTGGCCGGACGAGGGTGAAACGGCGGCGGAGCGTGCCTTGCCGGTGGGTGTGCAGCTCATTGGCGCGCCGTGGCGCGAGGACACGTGTCTCGCGGCCGCCCGCACGCTCGAGCAGGCCGGCGTCGCGCAGATTCGGCTGCCGTAAAGCGGCGCTCCCGCTCTCGTCAATTGTTGATCTAAAGCGGCCGGCGATGCCGCGTCAGGGTGGCCGCGATCGAGGCCAGCACGGCCATTCTCACCGCAACGCCGTTGTTTACCTGCTCGCGAATGACCGAGCGCGGCCCGTCGGCCACTTCGGACGAGATTTCAACGCCCCGGTTCATGGGCCCCGGATGCATGACGAGCACGCTGGGCGCGGCCAATTTCAGGCGCTGCGCGGTCAGCCCGAAATCCTTGAAATACGCGGCGTCGTCCAAAGCTGCCGTTTGCGCCATGCGCTCCTTCTGAATTCGCAGCATCATCACCACATCGGCGCCGGCGATGCCGTCCTCGATGCGCGTGAAGCGCTGCGCGCCGCGAAATTCGGCCTCTTCGGGCAGCAGCGGCTGCGGTGCGACCAGGCGAAGGTCCGTGGTTCCCAGGGTGCCAAGAGCGGTCGCCGCCGAGCGCGCGACCCGCGAATGCCTGACATCGCCCACGATCGCCACTTTGAGGCCGGTGAACCTTCGTTTGTGCGTGCGAATCGTCAGCACGTCGAGCAGGCCTTGCGTGGGGTGAGAAACATGCGCTTCGCCCGCGCTGATCACCGACACGTGCGGGGCGACATGATCGATCAGGAACTCGGGCATCCCGGCTTCGGAATCGCGAATCACGAATACGTCGGTGTTCATCGCCTCGAGCGTGTATATGGTGTCCAGCATGCTCTCGCCCTTGGCGCGCGAGCTGGAATGCAGATCGAGGTTCAGCACATGGGCGCCCAGCCGGCGGCTGGCCAGATCGAAAGACGCGCGCGTGCGGGTGCTCGGTTCAAAAAACAGATTTGCCAGCGTCACACCCGCCAGTTCGCGGCCCTCATATGCAGGTTGGCCGGGCAGACGGCGATACCGCTCCGCTCGATCGAGAATGGCCGTCAAGGCGTCGCGCGCCAGCCCTTCGAGCGTGATGAGGTGGCGCAAGCCCCCCGCGCTGTCTTGTTGTGATCGCATCTGCGCCTCAGGTTTTTTCGGTGAACCAGCGTTCCAAGATCACGGATGCCGCCGCGGCATCGACATCGGACTTTGCCACCCGCCGCCGCCGCAATCCGGACTCGCGCGCTGATTTTAAACGCGCTTCGGCTTCGAGCGACGAGTAGCGTTCGTCCACCAGAGCAACTTCGAGCGAGTAGCGCCGCGCCAGTTCGGCCGCAAAGCCGCGGGCAGCTGTGGTCATGTCGCTATCGGAACCGTCCACATTATACGGCAGCCCGACCACCGCCATATCAGGTTGCCAATCCCGCAGCAGGGAACCGATGAGTTCCCAGCGGGGTCCGTCGGGGCCGGACGGCACGGCCTGCAGTGCGGAGGCGCTCCGGCTGACCGTGTCGCCGCAGGCAACACCGATCCGGCGCCGGCCGAAGTCGAAAGCCAGAACGACTTTCGGCCGGGAAGACTCAGGCATTTCCGCCGATGGGACTGACCCGGGACAGTTCCACGCCGAGCAAACGCCCCGCGGCCTGCCAGCGGGATTCGAACGGCAGCTCGAAAATCAACCCGGGATCGACCGGTGCGCTCAGCCACGCGTTCGCCCGGATTTCCTCCTCCAGCTGGCCGCTGTCCCAGCCGGCGTAGCCCAAGGCGACCACCGCTTCGTCGGGCCCTTCGCCGCGCGCCATCGCCGCCAAAATATCGCGCGACGTGGTCACATGCAGCGTATCGGAGACTTTCAGGGTGGAGTCCCATTCGCCAAAGGCGCGATGCACGACGAAGCCTCGGTCGGTTTGCATGGGCCCGCCGCGCAGCACCTGGCGATCCCACAAGGGTCCCTTGCCGAGATCAATTTCCAGCTGTTCGAATATCTCGCCCATGCGCATCGGCAGCGGCTTGTTGAGGATCAGCCCGAGCGCGCTCTGTGAGCTGTGATCGCACACCAGCACCACGGTTTGCGCAAAATTGGGATCACCCATGTAGGGCATCGCGATCAGAAGCTGGTTGGTCAGATAGCCTGATTCGCTCATGGGGGCCGGTGCTTAAGGTTTGTTCGGCTCTGAGTAAAACACCGCGCCGCCTCGCGTGGATCCTTCCAGGAATTGCCACTCGTACGCGATCCGTATCTGGTCATGCTTTGTGGACAATTCGCTGGGAAACGGATCAAACGGCGCGGCCAGCTTCAAAATTCGCATGGCAGCCTCGTCGATTTCGGCGTGCCCGCTGCTGCGCCTGACGATGGTTTGCAGCAGTTTGCCGTCAGCGCCGATGGTGACCTCGATGACCGGTGTGCCCGAGCTTTTCTCGCGCCGCGCGACATCCGGAAAGTTCATGGTGCCGACGCGCTCGATCTTCCTGCGCCAGCCGTCCAAATACACCGCGACGTCGGATTCGCGAGTATCGGCGGCGATCCACAGCTCCTGCTTGGTTTCGCCGCGCAATCGCAGTTCGATACCGTCATCGTTCGGCGTCATGGCGAGGTCCGGCCGCTTTTCGAGCAACAGCGGCAATTCGGAAGCATCCTTTGCCGAACTGGTGGCGGCAAAATAGAAAATCTTCTGAGACGGGCTGTGCGTGGCAACCAGATCTTCCGCGCCGGTGTCGGCGCCTGCCCGCTGAGCGTCCAACCCCTGGCCGCTCGGGACGCCCAGGCGGTCGACGGGCATCAGCGATGACTTGGGAATCACACTGCGTTCGCGCTTCAGCGTGTTGCCGGAACCCAATTGAGTGCGCTGCGACAGATAGCGCGCATTGGGATTCTGGGCCGCGGCGGGAGCGCGTTCATTGACGAGGACGACCTCGAGACCCGGCGCGCCGTCGTCGCCCGAACTTGAGCTGGTGGAGCTGAACGTCACGCCCAGAATGATGATTCCATGCAAGAGCGCCGCGAGAAAGCACGTGGTCAGCATGCGGTCGTTCGCCGGCGGCAGCCGGGTGCGCAGCATATCGCCGGCCTGCAGCGCGTCGGCTGCTTGAAGCGTTTCAGAGTTCACGCGGCGCCCAATTTCCTCTCGATCGCGTTCATCAGAATCGAACCAATGTCGACACCATGCTTCTTGTTAAGTTCGCGAATGCCGGTCGGACTCGTGACGTTGATCTCGGTGACGAAATCGCCGATGACGTCGAGTCCGACAAATATCATTCCGGCATCGCGCAGCTTAGGTCCGATCTGCGCGCACAGCCACCGGTCGCGCTCATTGAGCGGGCGGCTCTCGGCGCGCGCGCCGGCCGCCAGATTGCCGCGGTTGTCCTCCGGCAGCGGAATCCGGCTCAAGGCGAAGGGGACCGGCTCCCCGTCGACCAGGATGATGCGGCAATCGCCTGCGGTCACGATCTCGGGCAGATAGCGCTGCACGATGGCGTAGCGCGTGCCGTAGCCGGTCAGGGTCTCAAAGACGACATTGCGGTTCTTGTCGCCGTGTTCCAGCACGAATATGGATTTGCCCCCCATGCCGTCGAGGGGCTTGCACACCGCCTTGCCGTGTTCGCGCAAGAACTCGCCCATGTCGTGCATGTCGCGCGTGATGAGCGTGGGGGCGCAGCACTCGGGAAACCAGGCGGTATAGACCTTTTCGTTGATATCGCGCAGCCCCTGAGGCCGATTGTAGACATGCGCGCCTTGCAGCTGCGCGCGATCGAGGATGTAGGTGCTGTAGATGTATTCGGTGTCGAAAGGCGGGTCCTTGCGCATCAGAATCACGTCGAATTCGCCGAGTTTGCGGGAGGTCGCCGTGCCCAGCGAGAACCAGTTGGCCGGATCGTCCATGACCGAAAGCGGTGCCAGGCGGCCCCACGCGATGCCATCGCGCAGCCACAGGTCCTTCAGCTCTGCGTAGTAGAGCTCCCAGCCGCGCGCCTGCGCCGCGAGCAGCAGCCCAAGGGTGGTGTCCTTCGCCGGCTTGATCGCGGCAATGGGGTCCATGACCACGACAAGACGCACTCGAGAGGACATGCTCATTCCGTGAGTCTAGCAAGCGGGCGGGTCGCCCGCCCTCTTGGGAAAACTGTGAACCAGGCCACCGTTGTTTGCCCGTGAATGCCTCGAAATGTCGACCCCGTACCGTGGCTTGCGCGGCCTGGATATGTTAAAAAGCCACAAGATTCCAGCACCTACGCAAGACATGGAGAGCATGATCACCA
>Ga0193753_10001469_pt1 | contig 20090 bp, 12 predicted proteins | sample H1c2metaG_FD_144925 | JGI IMG/M metagenome (GOLD analysis project Ga0193753, IMG submission 144925) | Soil microbial communities from a riparian zone of the East river system, Colorado, United States - H1c2 | ecosystem: Environmental > Terrestrial > Soil > Riparian zone | place: USA: East...
GCGCCCGCAGCTACGTGCGATGCGCGACGTGGATCTACTGCTGCGCGATGTGGACATCCCGCGAGCCGAGGAAGCGCTGGAGGCTGCGGGCTTTTCGGAGCGAATCGCCGCACGGCCAGGTCGGCACGAAGTCGTCACGCGGGTGCGGACGCTGCATGGTTTCGGCATCAGTATCGACCTGCACCGCCGCCTCGGATTATTGACGTTGCCGCTCTACGCTGCAGCTCCGCGACAAACGTTCGACGAGCTTTGGGACGATTCTCAACCCGTAACGATCGGCGCGACGACCGCGCGTGCGCTCGGCAAAGAAGATCTGCTGCGCTTCGTATTTCGCCACGGCTTTTGTTTGCAGCTGGATGAAGATCGACTGCGGCTGGTGTCGATCGCAGACGCCGTCACTGCGATGGAATCGTGGCTCGGTAGCCTCGATTGGGGCCAATTGCGCGCGCACGATCCCGTCGCCTATCGAGGCCTCGCGATGTTGCACCATGTCGTGCCGCTGTCGGCTGGCGTGCTCGACGCGCTCGACTATCGACCGCATCGCGTACCTGCAGGCATCGCGGATCAATATTGGGGCTGGCCGCGCGTGCCGCGTCCGATCCGCGGGACCTCCGCCTGGTTGGTCGCAACGATGTTTCCGTCCGAGTGGTGGCTTCGGACGCGCCATGGCGGCCGAGCGAACGTTACCGGCCTCGTCGCCGGATGGACCTCGCATGTTCGAGAGCTGTCGGCGATCGGACGGCGTGTGTGGACGGGTGCACCACGTCCGGAGCGCTGACTGACGTTCGCGTGCGCGGTGGCTGCGCGTCCGTGTATTCTGTGCGGCAGACGGAGTCTCGGTCGTGCAAGGAGCCGCGGATGGCTGCATCGGAGTCGGGCACGGACTGGCAGCGGACGCGCCTCGCGCAAAACCCGCGTTTCGACGTAGTGCAGGTCGAAGACGAGTCGCTGTTGTATGACAGCGAGACGCACAACGTGATCTACTTGGACGCGCCGGCGCTCGTGGTCTGGCGTTTGTGCGATGGAGAGCGCAGCCTTGCCGACATTGCGCAACTGATCGAACGAGCCTATCCGCAGAGTCGCGATGCGATTGCGAACGATGTCGAGAAAACCGTGGACGCACTCACCAAGTCCGGTGCACTAGTACTGCGCGCATGGCGGGTTTGGCAGCGCTCTACGCGAGCTTCGAAGCGCGCTTCTTATGGCACTTCGTGCGCCGCCGCGCGCAGATTCGCGATGCACGTGCGTCCGAGGCGCCGTCGGGCAGCGTGCCGATCGCGGACGCGCTCGCGCCGATGCTGACGATTCAGATCCCGCTCTACAACGAGCGCACTACGGCGAACGTGGCGATCCGGGCAGCTGCCGCGCAGGACTATCCGCGCGACCGCCTCGAGGTCCAAGTGCTCGACGACTCGACCGACGAAACGTCTGCGATCGTTGCGAGCACCGTCGCTGAATTGCAGGCCCAGGGGATGCGGATCGAACATGTGCAGCGCGATCATCGCTCGGGTTACAAAGCCGGCGCGCTCGCGAACGGCCTCACGCGTTCGCAAGCCGAGTTGGTGGCGATCTTCGATGCCGACTTCGCGCCCCCACCCGATTTCGCGCGCCGATTGATCCTGGAAGTGCGCGCGTTCGATGACCCTGAAGTCGCGTTCGTGCAAGCGCGCTGGGGGTTCGTGAACTCCGACGAGAACCTCGTCACGCTCGCGCAGACGCTGCTGATCGATCGGCATTTCTGCGTGCAGAAGCCGACCTGGCAACACCTCGGGCGCGTGACGATGTTCAATGGGTCGGCCGGGATTTGGCGCAGGCTCGCGATCGACGACTCAGGAGGCTGGTCCGCCGATACGTTGACCGAAGATCTCGACCTGAGTTATCGCGCGGCGATGCGGGGTTGGCGTGGACGCTACGTTGCGAGTGTCGTGTCCGACAGTGAGCTGCCGGCACATCTGCTCGCGTTCAAGCTGCAGCAGCGGCGTTGGGCTCACGGGTGTGCCCAGGCGATGAAAAAGCTCGGGGGCTCGGTCGCGCGCGCGAGCGGGATCCGCGGGCGAGCCGATGAGCTATTCGTGATCGGTGGCTACGTGGTCCATCCGATTCTATTGCTCAACACGTTGCTCTGGCCGTGGGCGGTGCTCTACGCGAGCCCGCGCGAGGTGTTCTTGGGCGCGCAAGTCGTCGTGTCGCTCGCAACGCTCGTGGGCCCAGTGAGTTTTGCGTTGAGTGCGCGCGAAGTGGGCCGCCCGATCTCGTGGAGCTTTGCGCGCGACGTCGCGTTTGCGACGTTGCTCGGCATGGGGTTGATGGTGAACAACACGATCGCGCACGTGACAGGGTATTTCTCGCACGAACACACGTTCGATCGAACACCCAAACAATCGCGCGAGCCCGATGTCGCGAACTATCGACTCACGCTCGATTGGACGCTCGGAGCCGAGTTCGCACTCCTCGGCTACTGTGTCGCCTCGGCGACCTGGCTCGTGAGGGCGGGCGAAATCATCTGGGCGCCCCCGTGTTTGGTGTGGGCGCTCGCGCTCAGCGCAATGATCGGGCTACAGCTTGCGCCGGTGGCACGTCACTCGGTGAATCGCACTTCGTAACCTTTGCCGCGCCAACGCACGTTCGGCAACAAGAACGCGGTCAGTGGCAGCCAGACGAAGAGCGCCGAGGAGTACGCGAGCGACACCGGTAAAATGCGCCAGATCGAGCGCAAGTGTAGGCGCTGCCGCAGCGCGGTCATGCTCGCGAGTTGTGACATCGCCAAAAAACCCATGCCGGCGAGGCCTGCGGGTAATCCAAACGCACACGCGGCGAGTACGCTCGTAGTGCCGACGAACGCCCAGGTCGCGACGCCGATCGAAGCCCAGCGGATGTGCGCAGGCCCGTCGCCGAAGCCACCGACCAACCAGCGCCGCTGTTGGCTGATGAGATGGATGAGTGATGGCACTGGGCGCATCAGCACGGTGGACTCTGGCTCGAGCACCGCGCGCACGCGCATGCCGGCGCGCCGGCCGAGCTGCCACAACGCGATGTCTTCGGCGATGCGAAACTTCACGCTGGCGAGGCCGCCTTGGGCTTCGTAGACGGAGCGGCGAATCGCCATGTTCGGTCCGATCGGAACGACGTCTGCGCCGTATCCGTCCGCGCCGAAGGAGATCGAAGTCGCGGGCACGATGGTTGCGCGTTCGAGCAGACCGACCCACGACGACGCTTCAGTGAATGCGGGCCCGGTGAGGATCGCCACGTCGTCATCGGCGCGGCCAAGTAGGGTACGCAGCCAGCGTGGATGCACGAGTGCGTCTGCGTCCGTGATGAACAACCATTCGCCGCGTGCGCGGGACGCCGCGAAAGCGATTCCGCGGCTCTTGGCCTCGAGGTGGGTTGGATAGTCGGCGGTATCGAGTGCGCGAAAGTGCGGGTAGCGTAGGCAGGCTTCGGCGATGATCGCGCCTGTTCGGTCGGTCGAGCGATCGTCGACTAACAATATTTCCAGGCGGTCGTGTGGGTAGTCGAGGGCGGCGAGTCCTTGCAAGCAGCGAGGTAGATCGTGTTCCTCGTTGCGTGCAGACACTAAGACCGAGGCGAACGGCAACGCGTCGTCGCGCAGAGCGCGCGGGCGTGGCGAGCGCAAGATGCCGATCGCTGCTGCGAATCCCGCGATCGCATACACGAACGAGCAGATCAGACCGATGGTCGCGAGGAGAGTCACGCGGCGCAGGGTAGCGTCATCCGGTGCAGCGAGGCGCGTTAACCGACGCGGCTGAGGATGGTTTGCGTGCGTTGAGATCTCAATCGGAATGAGCAGACGGCAGAATTGGCAGCAAGAGTCTCGACGACGACGCGATCGTGTTGATCGAGCTCGTCCCAATGCTGGCGTGCCTGAACAACAGAAGCGCTGGTTTGTCTTCGGCTTGATCGTCCGTCGTGAGATAGAGCCGGATCTTGTGACCGGTCTTGAAGCGCCTCGCGTTCGGCACGAGCGGGATGCGGTAATGCACATTCTCGCCGATCGGCACTGCTTCGAACGTCCGGCAGTGCAATACGGGCGCAGCGTGTTGGCTCGCTGCTTCATCGACCGCTCGCAACCCCGCTCGCAGATAGCCAGCGGTGATATCTGTAGCGGCGCCAGCCTCGTCCACGTCCTGAAGCACCACAATAAAAGCCGTGTCGGGAGCAGTGCTCGCCGCGTCGAGCTGCAGCTCGATCGGACCGACCATATCCAAGTCTCGTGCGAGTGAAGCTGTCTCCCAGGTCAGAAACGACGGCGGGTCGGCCTCACTAGCCCTCGGACGATTGAGGCCTGCGCCAAGGTTCATGTAGATGCGAGCGCCTTCGTCCGCGTTTTCGCCGAGGCCACCATCGCTACGCAGCGCATAGCTGCAGTGTTTCGCCTCCGGCAACGGCCAGTGCTCCGAAGCGCGCCAGCCCTCCGCCTCCGGCACCATGTAGCGAATGCGTGGGCCATCGAGGATGCCCGTATCGCGACCTTTGAGCCAATGATCGAACCACGCGAGCGCTTCGATGTGCAGACTCTCCCAAGGCCACGCGAGTCCGTGGGCACCCATCATCGCGACCTGAACGTGTTTGCTGTGAGTCAGCTTCTCGTAGGCCTTGAACGTGTGAGGCAAGTGGAGCGGTACGTTCTGCCAATCGCAACCGAGATAGACCGGGACCTCGACGCGATCGAGTAAGGGCAACAGGTTGCGCTCCTCCCACCACGTGTCGCGCAGCGGATGTTCGGCCGCGATGGCGCGCCACAGATCGTCCCAAGGATGCGGAGCGTGATGAAGCCTGAGTAGAACCTTCAGTCCGGCGATCGCTGCCTCGCCGTTGGCCGTCTCGAACTTCTTGTGAATCGCCGGCGTCAGTAGCAGCGCGCGCAGCGCGTCGATCAGCTTGCTTCGCCAGAGCTTGTTCGTGTGACCCGAGGTCATGCCGATCATGGAGAGGAACGGCGTGATGAACCCGCTGCTCATCAGTCCGTGATGTGTTGCCGAGCCGTAGAGATCGAACGTGCCGGCGATCGGCATGATGGCTTTGAGATGCGGTGGACGCTCGACCGCCGCTTCCATCTGCGTGCAGGCGAAGTAGCTGATGCCGACCATGCCGATGTTGCCGTCCGACCATGGTTGCGCCGCGGCCCACTCGACGAGGTCGTACATGTCGCGCCGCTCCTGCGCGTCGAAGAAACCGAACGTGCCTCCGGAACCACCGGTGCCGCGATTGTTCGCGATCACATGCACGTAGCCGCGCGGCACGAAGAAGTCACTCGTGCCGGCCTCGATGAATCCTGCCGGCGCACCCAGATCTTGGATTTGCCGCGGGTAGGGCGAGGCGGCGACGAGCACCGGATAGCGGCCGGGCTCGACGGGGCGAACCACGTCGGCGAGCAGGTGAACGCCATCGCGCATCGGTACGGCGACGTCGTCATCTCGCGTCATCGCGTAGGTCGGCTGTGACAAGTCGCGATAGGCGCGGCCAGTCGTCTGCGGGCCGTTGAGGCGGCGCTGGCCGGCTTCGATTCCGGATACATGCTGTTTGGTCATGGGTGTTCCAGGGCGGTCATCCGCTCTCGATGATGCCGCGTCTGGCGTGGAAGAGCCCGACTCGATTCAAATTCGGACGGCAGGCCCAAGCAGATGCGGCGAAAAGCCGAGCCGTGATTTCGATCAAATTTGGGCTGCGTACCAGCGCTCACTGTTTGCGCCTTCGGCGCGTCACGCCGTCCGCAAAAACTCTGGCGATCGAGCCGGCCGGCCTTCCCACCGGCTCAGTTCGATCGGCACCGTGCTGACCGATCGACGCGGACACGCGACGAGTGGCGCAACAGCGTTCGAGATTTGGCGCCCGCGTTTGAGATTCTGTGAGTTCGCACGATGCAGAGCCGAGAGGACACAACCGCATATACGACTCGGTTGAGACGCTATGTGTGAACGACTCAGTTGAGACGCAGCTTCGTTTGCGACTCGGTTGAGGCTCGGCCACTGGTTTGTGCAAGCATCGGATCCGATTGCTCAACGTTTGTTTTTGTACCAGTGTTTGCCGTCTGCAGCCGCGACCGTACTGCGTATGACGACGACGTCTGCGACGCAGCGCGCCAGACGAGAGGCCACGGGACGAGCGATGAATAGAGCACACGTGTTCGGTATGGCGACCCTGTGGATCGCCGCGATGATCTCGGGCTGTGGCGACAATAACGCTTCAAGCATGGCGCCGATCAGTCCTACCGCCGGTGACGGATCACAGACGGCTGGCGTGAACGGCACGCCGTCCGCGGGTACTGGTAGCGCCGCCGTCAGCGGCAGCTCGGGTTCTTCGGGTGCCAGCGCCGGCAGTGGTGTTCCCGCAGTCGCCGGCAGCTCCGGTTCGACGGCAGGCAACGCTGGCAGCGCAGCCGGAAGCAGTGCAGCGACAGCCGGAACGGTCGCAGCCAATGGCGGCAGCGGTGGTGCGGCGGCGGGTGCAGCGAGCCCGTCGATGGCCGGGGCGGCGGGTGCGTCGCCACCGCTCGATATTCCTGCCCCGATGCCGGCCCCGCTCATCTGGGGTTTTGCCATCGGCATCACCGATCTGCCCGCGGCCACTAAGTTCTACACCGACGTCATGAAAATGACTGTCGCAAAAGCTGCGATCAAACGCGACGACCGGACGGACACCACGCTGTACGGCACTGAAGCGATGCGCGGCGCGCGGCTCGTGCTGATGAAGTTCGACGACATGCGCAACACCCGCAAGATCACGGCGAAGCTGGTCTGGCAGGCGCAGAGTGCGTCAACGGTCGACCGGGCCGCTTCAATGTATCCGGACTACGTGAGCCGCTTGAACTTCGGCATCGTGCAGTTCGATGGTCCCGAGACCTACATTATGGAAGTCGGGGGCAGTTTCGACACTGGCGGTGGCTCGATCAGCGTGCCTTATCCGATCGCTCTCGGCTTTGCAGTGAGTGACCAGCCGGCATCGAGGAAGTTCTACACCGCTCTCGGAATGACCGATTCGAGCGTCGGAACTTTCAGCGTCACGGATGCAAGCGGGACTGGCAGCATCACGGAGTACAGCGTGAAGTTTACCGAAGGATCGGGAGTGGTGCTTCAGCAGTGGAGTCCCATGCGAAATGCGAAGGACAACCCGGTCGGGATGATCATCCTCGTTCCCGACGCAAAGGCGATGGCGGACAAGGTCGTCGCTGCGGGCGGCACGATCGTGAAGCAGGCCGAACGCACACCGGCGTACGACAACCGGCTGCTCGTCGTCGCGAAAGACCTCGACGGCTATATCCTCGAGATAGTCGAGTAGGGCAGCGCACCGAGAGCGTCGCCGGCGCTCACCTTGCGAGGGAACTCTCCGCCAACGAGCGTGGTATGTGGTCCGGCGCAACCGTGTGACTCGCACCCACCGTATTGTTGTGCGCGTGCTCGCCGAACGCAGCGAGCCTGAAGGCAGATTGCGAGTGGGAGATGCGATGCGAGCTGTCGGGCGATAAGATCCGAACAGGATGGAGCTCGCGTTTGCGTTGGTGGAGCGTGCTGGGCTGACCGTGTCGCTGTGCCTGCACACGGCGGAGCTGGTGCCGCAGAACGAGTGGGACGCGATGATCGCGCAGCTCTTTCGACTCGGAGCCGACGCGAACTTTCATCCAGAGCATCTCCGCATGCTCGTGATCTCTGACGGAGGCGCGCCCGATGCGAGGCAGCGCGGTCAACTCAGCGAAGTCTGGGGCGGCCGCACGATCAAGCTTGCGATCGTGGTGCCCTCTACGAACAACCCGGTGAAGCAGGGCGTGATCACTGCGCTGAGCTGGCTCAACCCCGCGGTTGGTTTCTTCAGTGCACCGTTGATGCTCGACGCATTGCGTCACCTCGACCTCGCGGGTGAGTTGCCAAGTCTCTGGCTGGAGCTGATGTCATTGCAGCGAGGGTTAGCGCCGATTCTCACGCTGCGGCTGATCGCGGAGCAACACGGTCTTCGCGCTGCTCCCGACGCTTCTTGACCCGCGGCTGACAACCATCTCGCTGCCGTGCTCGGCCTCAGCGAACGGCTGCTTGTCCCTCATGTTGGACCGGGGATTTGAGTCACGCTGAGCGCATAAATTCGCGCGCCACCTTCCTAAATCTCGACGGCTGCGGACATGGCCGTTTGCCGTGATGCGTCATATGACGCCGGCAAAGGGTCGATCGCGATGAATTCATACGACTATGCGCGTGGGTCCCAGCAACGTCACCGGCTGGGCGTCTCGCAACTCGACTACCTAACCCTGTCAATTCTAGTCGCCCATGCGGCACTGGTTGCGTGTTCGGCACCAACTCCCCCGCGGGAGACGTTGGGTGCCCCTGCCGCGGGCGCACCCGCGATCGATGCGGGCGTCATCCCAGAGATGCCGGTGTGTGCAGCCGACAATCCGTTCTGTCAGACGCCCGCGCTCGTCACGCCGACCACCACCGGAACCGCGCCGACCATTCCCACCTCGACCAACTGCGGGTCGGTGCCGATCGATTTGCGACCGGCAGGCGTCAACATCATGCTGGCGATCGACGGCGCGGCCGGCATGGCTACCCACTGGGCCGACGTCACGACGGCGATTCGAAGCTTGCGGGAGAACAACCCGTCCGCCTCGTTCGGAGTGCAGACATTCTGGGCGGATGCGATCGATCTCGAGTCCGGTCAGACGAACATGAACACGAGCAACAATGGCTGTGCCGCGATTCACAACACGTTCCTCGACCTCGGCAGTCACACGAGCGATGCGTTGATCGCAGCTCTCGGTACCGCGCCGCGCGGTGGAACGATCATGGATCTGTACCAGGTCTCCCCCGTCATAGAACCTCTCAGCTACTACCTCACGAACGCAAGCAAGCTCGCCGATCCGAATCGCACGAACTACTTGCTGGTCTTCACCGGCGGCAACGACAACTGTTTTGGCTCGGCGTTTGCCGACCCATCGAGCAAGCTGATCGCGTATCAGAAGCTCGCCGTCGAGCTGAGCAAGCTCAACATCCGTACGATCCCGATCGGCGTCGACCCACCCGGTTCATCCATGGGAACGGCGATCGGCCCGGTCGGTTCGGCTGTAACGAGCGGCGGCTTCTTTGGAATCGGTGCAACGGTGGCGGCGCCGTCTACGGATTACGTGGCGCTCGGAGCCTTGCTCAAGGCTGGGGGCAGCGGTCTCACTGAGGTGCCGCGGATCGATACTCCGGCGAAGCTCGCTGAGTTGGTCTCTCAGGTTGGCAGCACCGTAAACAACTGTCGGTTCGAGATTCCGGCGGCGCTGGACTCGAGTGCGGCAGTCAATCCGTTCGAGCTGAGCTTCAGCATCAACAGTAAGGTCGTTCCGCGTGACCGACACCAGCTGAATGGTTGGGACTTCGTCAATGCGAGTACGAACCAAGTCGAGTTCTTTGGCCAAGGCTGCCAAGCGTTACAGGCAGGTCAGAGTTTAGTCGCGGACAAGTCATGCGAACAGAACGTCTGCGGCACTGCGGCTGTCAGCGTGCAAACGAAGCCACGTACTGTGTTGCTGTTGCTCGATAGCTCATTGTCGCGAACCGAGTGTGCGGACGGTTCTCTCGACTGTGTACTCATGACGCCTGGTACGCCTGGCCGGCCGCTCACCTACTGGGAAACTGTCCAGAATGCGGTCAGTGCTGCACTGGCTGCTCCGGTCAACGACGACGTTGCGTTTGGAATCCAGTTTTTCCCGAGCAAGATGGCCGAGACATTCTCGTGTGACGTTGGAGCTCTGCCAGAGATCCCGCCCGCGCCCGGCGCGCAGATTTCAATCATGAAGCAAATGCTCGAGAAGTTTCCGCTCGGCCTCAGCCCCGTCGTCGGTGTGCTCGAGAGCGTAGCCGCTGCGCCGGGCAAGCTCGCGGACCCGAACGCGATCGGTTCGGTCGTGTTGCTCTCGGATGGTGGAGACAACTGCTCGGGCGCGATGCAACCAGAGATCGTGACCCGTCTCGGCACCGCGGCTAAGAAGTTGTTCGACGCTGGAGTGAAGACGTACGCGATTCGTTACGGCTCTGCAGACAGCGAAACTCCCGAGCAGGCCGAGCAGCTGACGGCGCTGGTCATGAACGGTGGAACTGCGTTGGCTGGGGCCAAGGTTCCGTACATCGATGCGAAAAGCTCAGACGAGCTGAGCAGTGCGTTGGCGGCGTTGTCGGATCGACTCGCGAGTTGTTCGTTTCCGCTCGAGGGCCTAAAGCCGGACATCGACAAGAATCGAACGAACTTGTTCTTGAACGGCGAGCAGATCGGTTTCGATGCCAAGGGAACGAAAGTCGACGGTTGGAACTGGGTAAATCCCGAACGAACGATAGTCGAGCTGTACGGCGACGCGTGTACGGCCTTCAAGACGAGTCGCCGTACGCGAGTCGCCGTGGAGTTCGGTTGTGAGCCGATGGTGGTGATGGGTCCGGATTGAGGGTTTGCGTCACCTCGCGTGGGGGTGCCGCGGGGCGGGGCGTTCGCCCGAGTCACTTTCCTGGGACGCTCGCCGTGTCGACTGCGGCCGCACGTGGTATAGATTCGGACTCGATGACCCTGATTCGGACGCGGCTCCTCGCTCTGTTTGCAGCGGCCTTTTTGGCGCTGCCTGCACAGGTTCTCGTCAACACGAGCTACCTGTGCCACATGACGGGTCGAGTCTCCGAATCCCGGTGCTGTGCGGGGAAACACGCCGACATCTGCCAAGCGCAGGTGGAGCAGCAAGACTGCTGCGAGCTCATGCAGACCCGCGGGCACGCGACAGCCCCGGCAATCCGAGGCAGCTCGAATGACTTCCCGACGGCCGCACTGTTTGCCGCACCGGCGTTTTCATTGCTGGTCCGCGCGCCGTCGGAACCGAGGCACGAGCCGATACCCGTGGACACGCATCCACCTGGGCCGCCGCGGTTCTTGATGAAGTGTTCGCTGTTGATCTGAGCGCTCTGCGCTTTCCAGCCTAGCGACCGTCTCGCCCATTTTCGGCGCGACGTGTGCCTGCGTGTGCTCGAGCGCACGCGGGATCAGTCCACGACTTCAGCTGCGCTGCGGCGCTCCCTTCCGCTGCGACCCGCCCGCGACATCTGCGCGGGTGCGCACTGCGTTCGGTCGCACCTTTTCCTCAGAGGTTTTTCATGTCTTCGAACCTGTTAGCTGCGGCATGCGGCATCAGCTTCGCTCTGATGGCCGTTTGCGCCCGCGCACAGACCCAGTCCGATCGTGGGCAGCCGGCCGATCTCACCAGGCTTGCCGCTGGCGACATCCTCGCTCGCGACGCGTACGTCCGCGCTGTTTTGGTGATCAATCCGAGCATCGAATCCGCGCGCCAAGGTTGGCGAGCTGCGCTGGCACGCGTGCGCCAAGCCGGAACATTCGATGACCCGATGATCGACGTTTCAATGGCGCCGCTCTCGATCGGATCGAACGCACGCTTCGGATACGAAGTGGGCATTCGTCAAGAGCTGCCTTGGTTCGGCAAGCGGGCGCTCGAGCGCGACGTGATGAGCGCTGAAGCCGCGGCTTCCGCGAGCGACCTCGAAGCCGTGCGTCGCGAGCTCGCGATGACGGCGCTGCTGCTCTACGACCAGTATTTCGTCGCGTTCCGTTCGCTCGAGATCAACGCGCAGCACCTCGAGCTCATGCAGTCGATGCGAGCCGCCGCGATCGCCCAGCTCGAATCTGGGCGCGGGTCCGCGCACGACGCGTTGCAAGCCGAGGTCCAGCTCACACATCTCGAACGTGACGCTGCGGTGCTCGAAGCAGACCGCGACATAGCGCGCGCTCAGATGAACGAGCTCTTGCATCGCGATCCGGCTACACCGCTGCCACCACCGGTCGTCGAGCTTGCGACGCGAGCTCCACCCGATGTTCAAGACGCCAAGCAGCTCGAACGAGACGTACTCGCGCGACGTCCCGAGATCGCGTCCGCGCGTTTTCATGCGCGTGCGCAGGCTGCGAGAGCGGAAGCTGCGGAGCGCGAGTATTACCCGACGTTTACGTTGTCGACCTCGTACAGCTCGATGTGGGATATGCCCGAACATCGCTGGGTGGTTGGCGTCGGGATCAACGTTCCGCTTCCGAGTGATCGCCGCGCAGGCGCGATCGATGAAGCGCGCGCGGCACACGCACAGTACGAGAGCGAAATTGCACGCATGAGCGACATGGCGAAGACGCAGGTGTACGTCGCTCTGCGTAAGGTCCAAGAGTCTGAGCACGTTTTACGGTTGTTCGACACGCGGCTTCTGCCAATCGCGCGCGAGCAAGCAGATGCATCGCAGGCTGGCTTCGGCGCGTCACAGGTTGCGTTCATCAGCGTCGTAGAGGCGGAGAAGAATCTGCGGAGCGTCGAGCTGGATCACAAGCTCGCGCAGGCGGAATGCGATCGGCGACATGCAGAGCTAGATCGCGCGCTGGGCAGGATTCCGGGCCTAGAAGTCGAGGAGGGCAAGCGATGACTGCCACTGCCGGGTCCACCTCTCGCACTTCTCGGATCGTTACTGCGTTGCTCGTGGTTGGGCTTCTTGCGCTGGCGGTCGGATATCGGGATCGGCTCATTGCGTGGTTCACGGGTAGGGAGATGAACGCTCGTGAGCCCGCACATCGTGCCGATGCGCCCCATCAGCCCGCGTCGCCTCACAGCGACGTCGATCACTATACCTGCTCGATGCATCCGTCGGTCGATCAACCAGGTCCGGGTAAGTGCCCGATCTGTGGAATGGATCTGACACCGGTCACGAAGCAGCAGCAAGCCGAAGGCGTGGTGATGATCGATGAAGGCCGGCGCCAGCTCATCGGCGTGCGCATTGCGCCGGTGAGCGAGGCGGCGATGAGCCGTACGTTTCGAGCGGTCGGCCGCGTCACCTACGACGAGTCTGCGCTGACCGATGTGAACCTCAGGGTCAGCGGTTGGATCACGAAGCTGCTCGTCAATCAAACCGGTCAGCGCGTTACACGCGCGCAAACGCTGTTTACGTTGTACAGCCCTGAGCTTCGCAACGCACAGCAGGACTTCTTGCTAACGACCCGCGGTATCCGCGCCGGAATCGCGGCGACCGATGGCAGTCCGAGTCGGACGGAACAACTCGCTTCGGCGGCGCGAACGCGCCTGAGCTTGCTCGGGTTGAGCGATGCGCAAATCGATGAGATTGCGAAGCGAGGCACGCCGCTCGACACGATTCCGATCACGTCGCCTGCATCGGGGTTCGTCATCGAAAAGGAGGTCGTCGAAGGCGCATCCGTCCAAGCGTCGACCCGGCTCTTTCGGATCGCGGCGCTCGACATGGTTTGGGTCGAAGCGGAGGTATACGAAGCGGACCTCAGGCACGTTCGAGTGGGGCAACGCGCGAAAGTGACTCTCGACTACCTGCCGGGTCAGGTTTACGACGCGAAAGTCGCATACGTGTATCCGTACCTGGAATCTGCGGCGCGAACCGGCCGTGTGCGGATCGAGCTCGCAAACAAGCAGCGCGAGCTGCGTCCCGGCATGTTCGCGAGTGTAGAGCTCACCTCGGAGATCGGCTCTCGCGTTCAGGTGCCAGCGTCAGCTCTGGTCTACACGGGTCCGCGCCGCCTCGTCTTCGTAGATCTCGGAGGAGGTCGCTTCAAACCGCAAGAAGTTCGGGTCGGCACCGAGGCGAACGAAATGTATGAGGTCCTCGAGGGCCTCAAGGTGGGTGACAAAGTTGCGACATCGGGCGTGTTCCTGATCGCGGCAGAGGCGCGCATCAGCACCGCTGCGAAGTACTGGGATGCGACGCCATGAGCAGCGTGCTTCCGTCGACGGAACCTAGCCACGGTTTCATCGCGCGCGTGATCGGCGCCTGCGCGCGGCGTCCGTTCGTCACGCTGCTATTGGCAGCCATTGGCGGCGCCTGGGGCTGGGTCACGCTCCAGCGCGCCTCGCTCGACGCGATTCCAGATCTGTCGGACGTCCAGGTGATCGTCTTCACGGAGTGGATCGGCCAGAGCCCGAATCTCATCGAAGACCAGATTACATACCCGATTTCGTCCGCGCTGATCTCCGCGCCGAAAGTGCACGCGGTTCGAGGCCAATCGATGTTCGGGATGTCGTTCGTGAACGTCATCTTCGAAGACGGCACAGACATCTACTGGGCGCGAAGCCGCGTGCTCGAATACATGAGCTCGGTGCGCGCCAAGCTTCCGCAAGGCGTCAATCCAACTCTCGGACCGGACGCGACTGGTGTCGGCTGGGTGTTTCAATACGCGCTCGTCGATAAAACCGGCAAACACGACTTGCAAGAGCTGCGCTCACTCCAAGACTGGAACCTCCGCTACGCGCTTGCAAGCGTGCCTGGCGTCGCAGAGGTCGCGAGTGTCGGCGGATTCGTCAAGCAGTACCAGGTCAACGTCGACCCGAACAAACTGCTCGGATTCGGCATTCGCATGGACGAGGTCGTCCGCGCCGTCCGCGCTTCGAACCAGGAGGTCGGCGGTCGCGTGCTCGAGATCGGCGGACACGAACACGTGATCCGCGGCCGCGGCTACGTAAAAAACCCACAAGAGATCGGGCAGAGCCCGATCAAAGTTCTGGGCGGTACACCGATCCGCGTGAGCGACGTGGCAGTCGTGAGCATTGGGCCGGACATTCGTCGCGGCGTATCGGAGCTCAACGGTGAAGGTGAAGCGCCGGGCGGCGTCGTGATTATGCGCTACGGCGAAAACGCGCTCACGGTCATCGACGCAGTCAAAGCGCGACTACACGAGATCGAACAAGGCCTGCCCGATGGTGTGGAGGTCGTGACGACCTACGATCGCTCCAGCCTGATCGAAGATTCCGTCGCGACGCTCAAACACACACTGATCGAAGAGATGATCGTGGTCAGCCTGGTGATCTTCGTTTTCCTCCTGCACGTGCGGAGCGCGCTGATCCCGATTCTGACACTCCCGCTCGGGGTGCTGTTGGCATTCATCCCGATGTACCACCAGGGGCTCACGGCCAACATCATGTCGCTCGGAGGTATTGCAGTCGCGATCGGCGCGATGGTCGACGGTTCGATCATCATCATCGAGAATATTCACAAGAATCTCGCGGAATGGGCGGCACAGGGCGAGAAGGAGTCACGTACCGAGGTGATCATCGCAGCGATGCAGGAAGTGGGTCCTGCCATCTTCTTTTCCCTGTTGGTGATCACGATTTCATTTTTGCCGGTGTTCACGCTCGAAGGTACGGAAGGGCGCCTGTTCAAGCCGCTCGCGTTCACGAAGACGTATGCAATCGGGTTTTCGGCGATTCTGGCCGTCACGGTCACACCCGCGCTGGCAGTGATGCTGATCCGCGGCAAGGTGCACGATGAAACTAAAAACCCGCTCAATCGTTGGCTGGCGGCGGCCTATGCACCGGTCGTGCGCTTCGTGGTCGAGCATCGCTGGCACGTGATCATCGCCGCGCTGTTGATCATGGCGCTGACAATTCCGGCCGCGTTCCGATTGCAAAACGAGTTCATGCCGCCGCTCAACGAAGGCGTTCTCCTCTACATGCCGACTGCGCCGCCCGGCATGTCTGAAAACGAAGCGATTCGGCTGCTCCAGATCATGGATCGTCGGCTGAAGGAGTTTCCCGAAGTAGTCAGCGTCTTCGGCAAACAAGGGCGTGCCGAGACGGCCACCGATCCCGCGCCCCTTGGCATGGCAGAAGTCACAGTCGTCTTGAAGCCGAGATCGCAGTGGAGATCGGGAGTCACCTGGGACGGTCTCATCGAGCAGATGAACGAGAGACTGCGGTTTCCGGGGATGCCGAACGTGTGGTGGATGCCGATTCAAACGCGCACGGAAATGCTTTCGACCGGTGTGCGCAGCCCGCTTGGCATTCAAGTCTTCGGCGACAGTCTCGAGAAGATCGAACGCGCTGCAATCGAGGTCGAACACGCCGTATCGAAAGTCGCCGGAACCCGCAGCGCGTTTGCGGAACGATCGACCGGCGGCTTCTACATCGACTTCGAAGTGAACCGCGAGCAAGCCGCACGTCATGGGCTGACGGCTGAAGACGTCAACTTGGTCGTCGCGCAATCGATCGGCGGCGACAACGTCTCCGAGACCGTAGAAGGTCGCGAGCGATATCCGATTTCCGTGCGGTACGCGCGAGAGTTTCGGGACGACCCCGAGCTGCTCGGGCGCATTTTGATCGCTACACCTGACGGCGCGCAAGTTCCGCTCTCGCAAGTCGTCACGATTCGAAGCGTCCTCGGGCCGCCGATGATTCGCAGTGAAGGTGGCAAACTGGTGGGCTTCGTATTCGTGGATACCGAACGACCGATTGCGGACTACGTCGCGGACGCCAAACAGGTCGTCGAGAGCGAAGCTAAACTTCCCCCAGGCACGCGCCTCGATTGGGTAGGGCAGTTCAAATACTTCGAGCGCGCCAAGGAACGCCTGACTTGGGTCATTCCTTTGACGCTCGTCGCGGTGTTCTTGTTGCTCTTCATCAACACGCAGTCGCTCGTCGAGACCGCGATCGTCATGCTCGCTGTTCCGTTCTCATTGATCGGCGCAGTCTGGCTTTTGTACTTGCTCGATTATCACCTGAGCGTCGCAGTCTGGGTCGGCATCATCGCGCTCGCGGGACTCGATGCGGAGACCGGTATCGTCATGCTGCTCTATCTGACTTTGGCTCACGATCGACGCCGGCGAGAAGGGCGTCTCGCCACGTTCGCAGACCTTCGCGAATCTATCGTGGACGGCGCGGCCAAGAGGCTTCGACCCAAGCTCATGACGGTCGCGACCATGATCATCGGGTTGGTGCCGGTGTTGTGGAGCACCGGTACGGGAGCGGATGTGATGAAACGGATTTCCGCTCCGATGGTGGGCGGCCTCGTGACATCATTTCTGCTCGAGCTCACGGTGTATCCGGCGCTGTTCGCGGTCTGGAAGTCGCGAAAGCTCTCGTCACATACGTGATCCTCGCCGACGCTCGTCGCATCGCCCTCAGTTCAGTCCGGCGCGCGCGGCGTACTCGGAATCAGCGTGATGGCAGACCCCGATTCAACGCGACCGGCGCTCGAACCCTCGACCAAGATATCGTAGCCGCCGTCCCCATCTAGATCGCCAGTCAGGCTCAGTGCGTGGCTGTCGTCTAACCTAGTCGCGAGGTCCTTCGCAGTGACGACACCTAGGTTGACCACAGGACCGAGCGTGGCTTCCGCCGGGCTTACCGCATGAGTTCCGGTGTGACGTACATCTGTGCCGCGAATCGTGTACAGAAGCCGCAACTGATCCAGCTCGTCTGGGGCCGATGCCGATTCCCGATAGGCCAGCGCCGAAACCACGAGCTCAGGGAAACCATCACTGTCGATGTCGCCGGCCGCCGCCGACAGCAGCGCTCCGCCAACCTGTGAGGTCTCGAGCCTGAAATCCTCGTTCGTGACCTGTGTCCCGGAGAAGCGGTCCTTGGTCCCGTACACGATATCGATGCTGGAGCCGTTGCAAGCCGCGAGGTCACTCCGGCCGTCGGCGTCGAGATCACCCACGACGTACGGGACGCAGCCAGACGCCAGCTCGAAGCGGGCGTCCGCGCGCTCCGGCCCGAGCTCGCCTTCGAGCTGCTCTGGACCGCCGTAAAATACGAACGTCGATTTCTGCGTCCGCGCGAACAGATCCGAAAACCCATCGCCGTCGAGGTCGCCGGCCGATGCGACACTAAGCGCTTGAAGGACCGGGCCAGCGCCAGTCGGGTCTTCACTCACGACTTCGGAGCCAAAGCTGGCCACGGCCGAGCTCGAATCCCATCGGCCCGATTCCCACGGCCCGTCGTTGCCGAGAACCAAATAGTCAGAGATTTGATAGTTGAAGTCAGTGCCGCGCGTGGGCGACACCGCGCTGACTATCAAGTCGGCAATGCCATCTCCGTTCACGTCGCCTGCGGGATGGAGTGTCATCAGCGTGGCGTGCTCCGAAACTTCCGGATCGGAATAGGGTTGGCCAGTCCAAACGATTCCAGCGTCCTTGCCGGCATAGGAGCCCGAATAGCGCGTCTTGCTACCGAAGACGATGACAGTGCCTTCGATGACCCCGAGCGAGAAATCGGACAAGCCATCGCCATTGATGTCGCCGAGCGCCCAGGCGACGAAACTTTCCGCCGTGAACACCGCGTCGGCATCGTCAGTCGTCAGCTGCGCGGGAAACTCCGGCCTTCCGTAGTAGAGGTAGACCTTGGACCCGACGGGAGGTCCGTCCTCCCTCGGAGCGACGTTGACGATCGCCTGGACGAAGAAGTCATCGAAGCCGTCCCCATCCACATCGCCGAGGATCGGGTAGTACATGATCATGGCGACGCCCGGCGTCGTCGAGATCACGCTCGGCACCTTGGGCGCCAGGTGCTCAGACGGCTTCGTTGAGCGGGAGCCTGCCGCGGGCGGCTCAGAGTCGGAGCCACCGGCTTCGCCGCTCGTGCCGACGACCGACGTCTTCGCGCAGCTGCTGGCTGCCAACACGAACACGAATGACAGGCACAGCGGGAAAGCGAGAGAGATCTTCACATTCACCTCGTCGGGCGGCTCGGCGAACCGGCTGCCAGGTGGCCGTCAGGTCGTCCCGAAACCGTTCCGAACTTGCCATGTTCTCGGTCGCGACGTTCTCCCAAACAATCAGCATCGCAGCGGCGCTGATTTCAGCCGTTTCGGGACCGTCGAGCACGTGGCGGTGAGTCCGGGTCTTGGGACGACGGACCGGCAGAACCTTCGGACGCGAACTTCGAGGACGAGGCCTTACTCGCAGGCGACACGAAACGCGTCGAGGTCTAGGTTTTTCACGATCGTGGAGAAGCCTTGCGGTGCGCTATCGCAAATGCCGTTCGTGCTCTTCCCGTACTCGCAGTGGAAGACCGCTTTGCCCGCGGCGATGAAGGGCTCCAGGTCTTCGCACTCGTCGTATTGAAGACACTCCTCGTTCAGCGCCCAATCGAACGACGAGACGAGGCTCGACGCTAAAACCAAGCTGTTCTTGAGCCCGATCGACAAACCGCGCGCATGACTTTCCGTCGCGAGGAAACGGTCGTAGTCGAGCGCATCCTGCCTCGTGAGTCCCAGTCCGTTGTCGTTGTCGAAACCATCCACATTGTCTGGTTCGACTCCGTCACAACCCTTGCTCTTCGCCGTGTCGAGGCGCGCCTTCATCAAATCGCGAACCGCAGTCGAGCGCACGTCGAGCCACTTTTCGTCGGGCCAACCATCGAGCACGCTGCCGAGACCAGTTTTCGACAACGCGTCGGAGTCCGGCCGACCGGGCTCGTACGAGCCCGCGGAGAAATAACAAATCACGATTCTGCCGGCCGAGTGAAGCGTCTGAATCGTTGCAGCCGGCGTCGAGAACAAATCGATGTCGTACATCTGAGCATCGACACTGGTGTCCAACGTTCCAGTCAACTGCCACTGCCAAGTCACACCGGGCTTTGGCATCCAGATGCCGCCCGTACTCGTCGGGCTGCCTCCCGCTCCGGCGGTTACTGCACCCCTGCCGCCGTTGCCCGCAGCAGCGCGCGCGCCCGCGTTGCCGCTCATCCCTCCGGTGTTTCCGGAAGCGCGCGAACCTGCGATGGGATTGCTCGGGCCGCCTGAACCTGCTGTCGGGACCGTGTTGCCAGCCGCACCAGCGTCCGCGATGCCTTGCATCCCGCTGACTCCGCCTGCGCTGAATCCGGCTGTGCTCACGCCGCCAAGACCTGCGACGCCGATCGCGCTCGACCCTGCCGCACCCGTGGCGCCGACTCCGGCTGCCCCGCGCCCAGTGCCCGCGCTGGCGCGGCCACCCTGACCCGATCCAAACCCCGCAGCGCTTGCATTGGCGCGGTTGAGAATCGGATCAATGTCGTGACTCTGATCGGGCATACATCCAACTGCGGTGAGCGCTAACCCGAGGGACACGAGACTCGCCGAGGCATTGCGAAGGATGCTGTTCATGGTGCTCCATCGCTCTCGGTGGCAAACGGACGCGCAATTGTGGTCAGGAAGCACGATCGCGAGGCCACGAATGCCGCTATCGTCGCGGAATGTTGCAGTCGAGCTTGCGGGTCCTGCCGGACTGGAGCGCGGTCCCGAGCAATTCCGAAGCTGATCGCGTTCTGATGAATCTGCGCCTCGCCTATCACCGGCGGG
>Ga0193753_10001470_pt1 | contig 20077 bp, 17 predicted proteins | sample H1c2metaG_FD_144925 | JGI IMG/M metagenome (GOLD analysis project Ga0193753, IMG submission 144925) | Soil microbial communities from a riparian zone of the East river system, Colorado, United States - H1c2 | ecosystem: Environmental > Terrestrial > Soil > Riparian zone | place: USA: East...
TTTTTAGAATATGGTTTGGGTGATGACAGGCTGGGGGGTGCAAAAATGACTTACCTCGATTCCAATATTATTTTAAAAGTGGTTGATTCATTTGGCATTGATTACAAGGTGCAGCTTTCAAAATATCATTCCGCGTGGATAGACAAGCAGAGTGTACAGCGTTTACCGGGCAAAAAGCCGGCGCCTTATTATCTCACCGGCAGCTGGAAAGTATCGGGGGATTCTGCATTTGATTATGTAAGCATTAACCTCGATGAAAAACTGCCTTATCACAGCCAGCAGCAAATCAATCCTTCAAAAATAATACTGGATATTTTTGGCGCAACAAGCAATAGCAATTGGATCACACAGTTAAAAACAACCAAAGAAATAAAGAATGTATATTATGACCAGGTAGAGGATGATGTTTTCAGGGTTATTGTAGAATTAAAACATGCGCAGCATTGGGGGCACAGTATTTATTACGATTCAACCGGCAAAAAATTAATATTACAGGTAAAAAGACAACCAAATATAGCTGATATAAAAAAATTAAGGATTGCTGTTGATGCCGGTCATGGGGGAGAAAATAGCGGTGCCTCCGGTGTTAGTTCAAACATTCTTGAAAAAGAGTACACATTAAAAATAGCAAAACAATTACAGCTGGTACTAAACAAGGCCGGGGTTAAGAATGTATTCATGACAAGAACAAAAGACACTACCCTGGATATGCCGCAACGCATACAAATGCTGAAAGATTATAACCCTGATCTGCTTATCAGCATACACCTTAACTCGGCAGGGATAGATTCAGTGAAAGGCACCAGCACCTATTACCGTTATATCGGTTACAGGCCTTTAACGGTAGCAGTATTGAACCGGATGTTGAGTTTGGGTTTGAAAGAATATGGAAATGTAGGTAATTTTAATTTTTCACTGAGCGGGCCTACAGCTTATCCGAATTGCCTGGTAGAAGTAGCATTTTTAAGCAACCGGCAGGATGAGAAAAAAATATTGAATCCAAAATTCCACAAAGCTGTGGCAGGAAAAATATATCTTGGCATACAAGACTGGTTAAAAGCTATTAAGTAATTTAAAAAAAATAAAAAAAGAGGACATGTTTATTCACCACGTTTATTTCTGGTTAAAAAATCCGGATTCAGCAGCAGATCTCAAACAATTAAAGGAAGGTTTACAAAAGCTCACCGTTGTGGAAACAATAGGTATGTACCAGATTGGAACGCCTGCCGCCACCAACCGCGATGTGATTGAACGATCTTATTCCGTATCGTGGATGCTGATGTTTGATAACCTGGAAGATGAAGAAGTTTACCAACATCACCCACTTCACCTGAAGTTTGTGGAAGCGTGCTCACATTTATGGAGCAAAGTAATTGTTTACGATTCTATAGATGAATAATATGACTGTTTCTCTTGCAGATGATATTGAATTATTACGCATTGCGCTGGAAGTTGGCAGGCAATCACAACAAAATGGCAACCTGCCTTTTGGTTGTATCCTGGCAGATGAAGCAGGCAATGTGCTTGAAAGAGGAGAAAATACAGTAGTAACAGGCAAAGACAATATCGCCCATTGTGAAATAAACCTGGTTCATCAGCTGGCAGGTAAATATGAAACCGGATTTTTAAACAGCTGCAGTTTATACGCGGGTACAGAACCCTGCCCCATGTGCACAGCAGCTATTTTTTGGAGTGGTATCGGAAGAATCGTGTATGCCCTCAGCAAGGCGGGCTACCATGAAGCGGCTGCCACCAATAACCCTGCCTGGGTTTTTCATATGCCGGTAAAGGAATTGCTAAGCCATGGCGGCAGGGAAATAATTGTTGCCGGCCCTTTACTGGAAGAAGAGGCAAAACAATTTTATAAAGATCTGCTGGTATAAATAGTATGAAAGGGTATTTGCTGAAAGAACAACCGTTTATTGCCGGAGAAGATATTCTTGTTGAAAGTGCATCTTCTGAAAACAACTATGCCGTAGCGTTTGAAGATGATACGGAAACAGGTTATTTCTATGCCATTGAAATAAATACGGCAACAGGCGGGCAGCAGATTTTAGATGCGGTACATATTTATGAGGTAGAAGATATAGAAGCAGCTAAAAGACCGGGCATCATTAAAATAATATGGTCTACAGATTGGTTAAAATGTGGTTTGCTGATTAATAATTATTGCCATGCTGTGTTTGATTTTTCCGGCCAGGGAGGTTATTGCCGCAATGAATTTCCGCCACCCAATGATATATGGACAAAAGGAGATCGGAAGCTTTCTGATGAAATGGTGGCCAACTTTTTTAGCCACTAATGGATGCTAATTGGTACGAATTAACGCGAATCGTTTGCGACACGCGGTTGCCCGGTTAATTTCATAATAGCTTTCAATACGATTACTTTAGGCCGTCAGGGCACTCATACCCTTTTCGATACGTAGAATAACCAAATGAGATGGATACAAACCACGCCGTCAGTATTTGCACGAAGCGATAGATTCGTGCACATTCGTTCAAATTAGCGACCATTAGTGTCTACTACTCTAGGTTTGCCGCTGCTGCTTCATCCAAAAACCAATGCAGTTCTCCGTTCGTTGGTTCAATTACCTGCGATGGGTAGAGATCCGGTTTATAATCGCCTTCTATAACCTGTTGTAAAGCGAAAGCCTTGCTTGCTCCCGTAACAAGGAAAGCCACACAGGCAGCCTGGTTTACAATGGGCGCAGTTAAAGTAACACGGTACATGTCCTGCTGTTTCAGGAACAGGGAAGTAGTTAGCCTGTCTTCAATATGCATCACATGCGTTCCGGGAAACAATGATAAAGTGTGCCCGTCATCACCCATACCTAATATAACGAGATCAAAACTAGTGCTGGCTGGTATGGTTACAGGAAAATAAGTGTTTACTATTTTTTCATATTCAATAGCAGATTCTTCGGGTGTTATATCCGTTCTTATCCTGTGTATTTGTTGCGGGGGCACAGGCACATGATCAAGCAGGGTATCGAAAGCCATTTTTGCATTGTTTCGTTCATCAGTAAACGGAACAAATCTTTCATCGCCCCAAAAAATATGCAGCTTGCTCCAGTCTATTTTTTCTTTGTACGGAGCTGCTGCTAACAATGTATTTAATTTTTGCGGGGTGCCGCCACCAGATAAAACAAGGGTAAACCTGTCTTGTTTTTTTAATGTTTCGGAAATATAAGCCGTCATCCATTCAGCCACTTCAACACTTAGCTCATCATTGTTTTTATAAATATGCAGTTCCATATTTTGAAGTAATATTTTTCTTTAGACTACCCGGACCAGCCGGATTAACAGGTGTTGGTTATCAATTAATATAATAATGAAATCCCATGAATCAATTTTAAACATCTGCTCAGTCTTAAATTATAACAGGCAGCTTTTTTATTTTGATGATGAAAGCGTTATCCAGTTATGCCCGTCTCTTGCTATTAATGCTTCAGCATCTTCAGGCCCCCAGCTGTCCGGTGCATAATTCGGAAAATCAATCGGCTGCCTGTTTTGCCAGGTTTCAAGTATCGGCATAACAATTTTCCAGGCGGCTTCTACCTGGTCTGCACGCATAAATAATGTAGCGTTGCCCTCCATTACATCCAGCAACAACGTTTCATATGCTTCGGGTTCCTGGCCTTCATAAGAATCTTTATAACTAAAGGCCATGTCTACCGGATCCAATGTAAGCGATTGACCGGGTTGTTTTGCCTGGAAACGCAAGCGTATGTCCATCTCCGGTTGTATGCTTATTGTAAGCCGGTTAGACCTCCAGGTTTCCGCAGCTTCCGGTGGAAATGCAAAATTGGGTGCAGCTTTGAACTGGACAGTAATAGTGGTGGCTTTTTCATGCATGCGTTTGCCAGTACGTACATAAAAAGGAACATCCTGCCAGCGCCAGTTATCAATATAAAATTTTACGGCTGCGAAAGTATCATTTGGCGATGCGGGCGCTACATTTTTTTCCTTGTGGTATTCCGGCACTTTTTCACCTTTCATCCATCCATCTGAATACTGCCCGCGTACAGCATAATGCGGCACCTGTTCATTGCTGATCTTACGGATAGCATGCAATACATCAACTTTTTTATTTCTTATTTCATTGGCGTCAAATGAAACAGGCGCCTCCATGGCAATCATGCACATGAGTTGCAAAATATGATTCTGCACCATATCCCTCAATGCGCCGGATGTTTCATAATAAGCGCCGCGCCCTTCCATACCTACCGTTTCAGAAGCGGTAATCTGTACGTGCTCAATATAATTCCTGTTCCAGATAGGTTCAAACAACGCATTGGCAAAACGCAGCGCCAGGATATTTTGTACTGTTTCCTTACCCAGGTAATGATCAATACGGTAAATCTGCTGTTCATCAAACATGCCTGCCAGCAGGGCATTCAATGCATGCGCACTATTAAGATCATGGCCAAATGGTTTTTCAACAACAACCCTTGTGCATTTGGTATCGGAACAGATATTCAGCGGCCCCAGTTTTTTAAGGATATCCGGCACCAGCCACGGCGCTACCGCCATATAAAAAATCACATTGGGGTGTTCTCCAAATTCTTTTTCTTTTGCTTTTACTGTCTCTGCAATTCTCTGGTATTCGTCTTCTTTTTCAGCATCCATTTGCAGGTAAGCAACATGTTGCGAAAAGTCAGCCCATTTTCCATTTTGTTCACCCTTTCTGCGGCTGAATTGCTTGATGCCATCCAGCAGGTGTTCATGGTATTGCTCACCTGCATATGCTGTCCGGCCTATACCAACAATATCAAATTTCTCAGGCATCCAGCCATCAATAAACAAATTGAACAAAGCAGGCGATAATTTCCTGTAGTTTAAATCTCCGCTGCCACCAAAGATAAATAAGAGAGAAGCCGGTGGTCTTTTATGATTTTGCATGATAATGATAATTCGTTGATAATTTTATAACGGGCAGTAATCGTGAGGCGTGAGACGTGAGTGCCTTTTCTTCGCTAAAGACTGACGTCTGACGTCTCACGCCTCACGTCCCCATTCCGTATGAAAGCTGCCTTCCATATCAGTACGCTGGTAAGTATGCGCGCCAAAATAATCGCGCTGCGCCTGTATTAAATTTACCGGCATAACAGCACTGGTATATGCTTCAAAATAACTTAATGAGCTCATCAAAGCGCCAGCGGGTATTTTACTTTGCAGGGAAGCTTTTAATACAGCCCTCAGGTTTTTTTCCTTTTTCTTTACCAGTTTAGCAACAGCTTTATCGGCTAAAATGTTCGGCAACTGCTTATTCTTTTTATATGCTTTGTAAAAAGTTTCCAGCAAGCCGGAACGAATGATACAACCTCCCCTCCATATTTTCACCACATCGTTCAATGGTACCTGCATATCCAGTTCGGTGGATGCCCTGTGCAACATAGCCAGGCCCTGCGCATAACACATGAGGGTAGCAAAATAAAGTGCATCGTGCACCTGTTTTATCACCACTTCTTTTTTGGCGGTAATTGGCTTAATGACAGGTTTATATAATCCGGCTGCCACCATTCTTTCTTCTTTGAAAGAAGAGATGTTACGCATGGAAACGGCCATATCTATAACAGGTATTGGCGCGGGTAAGTTCATAGCATCCTGCGATGTCCATTTACCCGTGCCCTTTGAACCGGCTTTATCAAGAATCATATCAACCAGCCGGTTACTGGTCTTATCGTCCTGCTGTTTAAATATATCAACTGTTATTTCAACCAGGAATGATTGCATTTCGCCTTCATTCCATTGTTTAAATACTTCGTGCAGTTCATCATTGTTCAGTCCAAGTCCGCGGTGCAGTATGTCATAACTTTCGCTGATAAGCTGCATAATAGCATATTCAATACCGTTATGAACCATTTTTACATAATGGCCGGCGGCGCCTTTACCCATATAGGCAACACAGGGTTCGCCGTTTACTTTCGCTGATACAGCTTCCAGCATGGGTTTAAGGTGCGGGTATGCTTCTGCATCCCCACCCGGCATGATGCTGGGTCCTTTGCGGGCGCCTTCTTCTCCGCCAGAGACGCCCATGCCGGTAAAATGCAGGTTTTTTCCCTGCAGGTAAGCAACGCGGCGAAGGGTATCAGTAAAATGCGAATTACCACCATCAATAATAATATCGCCGGGCTGAACAAAGGGCAATAAACTTTCTATTACATCATCTACTGGTTTGCCTGCCGGTACCAGCATCATAATCTTGCGAGGTGTTTCCAGCATCTCAACCATTTCCTGCAGGCTGCCAACGCCCTTTACAGTGGTACCCGCTGTGGCTGCTGCTTCCAGGGCTGTTGTTTTCTGGCTGTCTTTGTCAAAGCCAATTACTTTATAACCATGGTCGGCCATGTTCAGTAAAAAATTACGTCCCATGACCCCTAAACCAATCATTCCGAACTGGTAAGTATTATTCATATATTAAATATTAGTAAGGAGGCGTAAAATTAGGCAATTATTATAAAGCAATCGCCATGCGCTCACCTTCCTGGTTTTTCTTTATGCCAACGGATAAAATGCGCATAACTTTTGTACTTTTATACTGACTGCTAATCTTTTAAATCACTTCTCCCGGATTATTTATTTATTCATATTAAAACGTTTGTTTATGCCAATCGTAAAAGTAATAGAAGTAATTGCCCATTCGGAAAAGAGTATTGATGACGCTATCCGCGATGCCGTAACCGAAGCTTTCCAAAACAATACGCAATATTGATTCGGTCTACGTAAAAGACATCAAGGCCCATGTTAAAGACGGACATGTAACCACATTTGGTGTTATCTGTAAAATTTCATTTCGCCTGGATTAAATGAGGGGCGGGTGGTGAGTAGTGAATGGTGAGCAATGTGTTTGGCGTATGGGCTTTTTACTCACCACTCACCTCTCAGCATTATGCCCTTACTTTGCAGCAATTCCACAGTTATATGAAAGAAAAGCGATCAGCCGCCTTGGGTTTTATTTTTATAACGGTACTGGTAGACGTTATCGGTTGGGGGTTGATTATACCGGTTATGCCGCGTTTAATTGCTGTAATGAAAAATATACCCGTTAATGAAGCCAGTAAAGACGGCGGTTGGTTATTGGTGGTATATGCATTGATGCAATTTGTATTTGCACCTGTTCTTGGCAACCTGAGTGACAGGTATGGCAGGCGGCCTGTTCTTTTATTTTCATTATTTGGCTTTGGTATTGATTATTTGTTTGTTGCATTGGCGCCAACCTTCGGATGGTTTTTTATTGGCCGAATTATTTCAGGGATTACCGGCGCCAGCTTTACCACAGCCTCTGCTTATATTGCCGATATCAGCACAGCTGAAACCCGCGCAAAAAATTTTGGATTACTGGGTGCCGCATTCGGGCTGGGTTTTATTATTGGTCCTGCTATTGGTGGCTTATTAAGTGGCTTTGGAGTAAGAGCACCCTTTTATGCCGCTGCCATACTTACTTTATTAAACTGGTTATACGGTTATTTCATTTTGCCTGAATCATTGAGTAAAGAAAACCGCAGGCCTTTTTCCTGGAAAAGGGCCAATCCCGTTGGATCCTTACTTCACTTAAATAAATACCCGGCTATTGCCGGACTGGTTTTTTCCCTGGTACTTATATACCTGGCGGCGCATGCCGTGCAGAGTAACTGGAGTTTTTTCACCATGTACCGGTTTAAATGGACCGAGAAAATGGTAGGCCTTTCTTTAAGCCTGGTTGGCTTGCTGGTAGCAGTGGTGCAGGGAGGTCTGATTAGGGTAATCAACCCTAAACTGGGAAATGAAAAAAGTGTTTATATTGGCTTATGCCTGTACGCTACAGGCATGTTATTGTTTGCTTTTGCCACGCAAAGCTGGATGATGTACGCATTTTTGTTACCTTATTGTATGGGGGGCATAGCCGGTCCGGCCTTGCAGGCTATTATTGCCGGGCATGTGCCTGCTAATGAACAGGGAGAACTACAGGGCGGATTAACTGGCTTAATGAGCCTGACTTCTATATTTGGCCCTTTAATAATGACCAATTTGTTTTATTATTTTACGAAAAACAGCAACCCGGTTCATTTCCCGGGGGTTTCTTTTTTATTGGGAGGTTTGCTCATGCTGGGCAGCGCACTTATTGCTTATATAACATTAAAACAAGAAAAAGTTGCCGCAGCAGTTGATTAATACCATTAACAAAATGTTTTTACAAATAAACTGCTAACTACTCATTTAAAAGGTTATCTTTGCACCGTAACATTTGAGTTAGTCAGCATTTAGTAATTGAACGATTTTTTCTGCTACGCATTTTCCTGCTATTAGTTAGTCTTCTTTACGCTGTTTTTTCTCAGATCATTTTTAATATAAATTTATTTAACAAACATGAACATTTATGTTTCGAATTTAAGCTTCAACGTACAAGATGAAGACTTAAGAGAGTTTTTCGCAGAGTACGGAGAAGTAACTTCTGCTAAAGTTATTTTAGACAAATTCACTAACAAAAGCCGTGGCTTTGGTTTTGTAGAAATGTCTGATGACACAGCAGGTCAAAAAGCTATACAAGAACTTGATGGCGCACAGGTTGAAGGCCGCGCTATTACTGTTACTATAGCTAAACCAAGAGAAGAAAGAACAGGTGGCGGCAGCAATGGCGGTGGCAGACGTTCTTTTTCTGGTTCTAATGGTGGTGGAAACAACCGTTGGTAATCAGCCATCAGTATTAAACAGTTTAGTGTTTCAATACAACGAAAAGGGGCCCCTCAAAGGGCCCTTTTTTATTTATAAATTTTGAGATTGTGGAATTTTGAGATTTTCTCTATTGCGGATGAGTTGCGATTTAATCTCCTGCATACGAAACCAGGGATTCATTTCATAAAGTGTTTAACCTGCATCCTGTTGATGTTTCCGATGTTCAGCTCAAAGAAATCCCAAAATCTCAAAATCCCGCAATCAGCAATTTCCGGTTATCTCCAGCGGCCTCTGTTCCATCTCCAGCCCCTCCGTGTTTGTACCCAGTTTCCTTCGTGCCAGTTATGCCCAAGTCTTCCCCTATCCCATCTTCCTTCTTGCCACTCGTACCTTCCCCCCCTCCAATACCAATCTCCGTTTATCCATACATAACCCGCACCGGGTGAAGCCGGCCTTGTATATATTACGTCTCCCGGTCTTGATGCTACTACCTGTGTGGGTCCGCAGGAACTAAATGATGCGGCAGACAATAGAAATGCTGCAATTATCAAATAATTTTTCATTTTTGCTTTTTTTTATTAAAGAATAATTAGCATTCTTAATAAAAAAATTGTGCCGTTTAATAACTGGTAGTATTGCAGCGCTTTATATAAATTAAATAAAGAAGCCGGTTGTAGATAGATTTCTACATCCGGCTTGTTATATGGTATGCATGGAATATTATTGTTTTTCTTTACCAGGTGGAGGTGGTGGCGGCGTTCCTCCCGGACCATGCTCTGCTTCTTTGGGTTCTTCAGGATGTGCTTCCCCATGATGACAGGTTACACAGCTAATTTCCATCACGGGCCAAAAGCGGGGTGTTTGACTTCAAAAAATTTCTTATTGATTTTTAATGTCATTTTCATCATAGATCTTGCTATACTTTTCTCAGGCTTCTCATCGCTGGCAAAATCCGGGTGGTGCACGGCCGTATCCTGTGATCGCGCATGGCAGAAATTACATTTCACACCCAATGCATTATTAAACCCATGCATAATCTTATCCAGTTTCTCATGGCTGATGTCCTTGGGTAAGATCTTAAGGTTTTTAAAACTGTGATCATCGGGTGGAGGGGCAGTAAATGCTACTGCGGTTGTTACTACAGCAGCCATTGAGACCACTACGATAAATTTGCGGTTAAACTTCATGAGGTTAATTTATGAATAATAAATGTATAAAAAAATCCTTTACACTGTTCTTTATTTATACTGAATGTTTATTTTTTTACATGAAATGCATTTTTATTTTATCATAAATTAAATAATCTTATTTTTTTATTTTATCCACCTGTCAAAAAACTCCCAGGTCCTGAGCATCTGATCTATACGCTGACGGTTATTGCCACTTCGTGTAAGCTCATGCGTACCTCCTGCATGCCTCACATATTCAACCGGTCGCCCCAATACTTTTAAACTACGGTATAGCATTTCACTTTGCACAAACCCGGTGCGCCTGTCATTGTCTCCGTGAAAAATAATATAAGGCGTGGTAATATTCTGCACGTATGTAATGGGTGATTCTCTTTCAAGATTGGCTTTGGTAGCAGCTTCCCAGGGATAGCCACCAAAATAATTGGGTACCAGCCGCCATGCATTGCCTTCTCCAAAAAAAGTTGCTAAATCATATACGCCACGCTGGCTGCAGGCGGCTTTAAACCGGTGGTCGTGCGCAATGATCCACGCCACCAGGTACCCGGCATAGGAACCACCGGTAACCACTAACCGCGAAGTATCGGCCCATCCTTCAGCAACCGCCTTATCAAGCGCTGTTAATACATCGCTGGTTGGCCCGGCGCCCCAGTCGTTTACATTGGCGCGTAAAAAATCAAGTCCGTAACCGCCGCTGCCACGGGGATTGCAGTATACTACGCCATAGCCTTTGCTGCACCAGAACTGAAACTCATGCCACATGCTGGTTTCACCAGGTCCCCACATGGCAGAAGGCCCTCCATGTATATTTAACAGTAATGGAAATTTTTTACCCGCCTGGTAGTTGGCAGGTTTCATTAACCAGTATTCTATCGTTTGCCCCTTGCTGTTGGTAAATGTTTTCTTTTCAGGAAAAGACAATTGTTTCTTCTGCACCCAATCGTAATTAAAATTGCTGATGCGTTTTGCGTTTTTTGCAGTTGCATCAGAAATGTATACTTCGTATGGATCAGCCACTTCTGTTTTTACAAATACAAGTTTGTTGTTAACGATATCAAAACTGGTAATGCCGCTGTTGTAATCTGTGAGTGGTTCGGCCTGTTTTGTTTTTACATCGGCCCTGTACAAGGGTTGCCCGCCATTGCTTTGTGACGTGAAATAAATATACTTTTCATCATTGCTCCAGGTAAGGGCGCCTTTGCTCCTGTCTGCCGGTATGGTAATAATATCATTGGCCGTACCGTTTAACGGCATAATACCCAGGGCTGGCACGTTTACAAAAGACGTATTGCCATACAGGAATGCCAGCCATTTCCCCGACGGGGATATTTTTGGTGCAATAAAATTCTTGCCATCTTCGCCCAGTAATTTATGCAAATGGCTCCCATCAGTATTTACCAGGAAGATTTCATTTTCTAAAGACCGATCAGCGTTTTGCACCGAATCAACATCGCCTGAAAGAATCAACTGTTTGCCGTCTGGTGTAAAATCAGCACTGTTAAAATCAAAAAAACCGTTTGTTACAGCAACAGGTGTGGCGCCTGGCTGCATGGATATAATAAAAAAATGGTTAAAACGAACCTCTGTTGATACATCGGTCTCATCCTGGAAACTAAGCTTGTTAACCACTTTTGCTTTTTTATCTGCAACATTATTTTCCAAATAAGATCTTACCTCTTCAATACTTCCATCCGGATCTGCTTTGGCAGCAGAAGGTTCCAGTTGCTGGTTCTTATCAAAACCGGGTTTTTCAAAAGGCCATGAAGGAATCGCATGCGCCGGATTCAATACGGAATCTTTTAATAAATCCTTCAATCCAATATTGGAAGAAAACAGCAGTTGTTTACCATCGGGGCTCCATTTGGGTGTGCCTGCTCCATATTTGTATTTGGTAAGCTGAATGGCTTCACCGCCATCAAGCGATATTAAAAATATTTGCGGCTTGCCATCTGCTGCGCGTACAAAAGCCAGATGTTTTCCATCCGGGCTAAAAGCAGGTTGGGAAGCGCCTTCCTTGCTGGTAATTTGTTTGGGCGATGCGCTGCCATCGGTAGCCACCAGCCATATTTGATTTACATATTTATATTCCCATTTGGTATCTCCATCGGGTTCAATTGCAGTAACAGTAAAGACAGCTTTGCTGCCATCATTGCTAAGCGTTAGGCCGCCAATGGATTTTATTTTGAGCATATCGGTTACCCTAACGGGTTCTTTACCGCTTTGTGCAAATACACAGGCTGGAATAATAAGAATAAAAAATGTAACAATGGGTTTTCTCATAACAAAATTTTGAATGCTGAATGTACGAATTGATCATCGTTCCTGGTATTGGTAAATGATAACTGGCGCATTGGTTTTGGCAAATAAATGATTTTAAAATGAGCAACTTAAAATGAATTGAATGATTACCATACAAAGATTAACGGGGTAATAGTAAGCAAAGACGGCTTGCATTCAAACACCTCCGGAACCCGGACACCAAGACCTATGCTGAAGGAGGATTGGATACAAAGACCAAAGAGAAGCCGGGTTTGGTGGCCAATATTGTGGGCGTCACCAACGTTATTCAGCATACAAGACAGGGCGCGGCGTATTGGGAAGAATTAATTGATACAAAGGCATAAATGTTTGCGGATGCAGTTTCCAACCATGTCCTTACAGTTGCACAAATTGATACATACGTTAAAATAGGGAGCGTTGAACCGGAGAAATGAAGCTTTTCGTGTTAAAAACCATTAAAATACTAAACCAAAGTTTATAATTATTGGCGAACTTTGTACATTGTAAAATAAATAATGCCTGTTTGAAATGAGCGACACAACAACCCCAATATTGCCCCCATTAACAGCCAAAGATTTTGCTACTGACCAGGAAGTACGCTGGTGCCCTGGTTGCGGAGATTATTCCATATTAGCGCAGGTGCAAAAGATAATGCCCGGGATAGGTGTACCCAAAGAAAATATCGTGATAGTCTCAGGAATTGGTTGCAGCAGCCGTTTTCCATATTACATGAATACGTATGGCATGCATTCTATACATGGCCGTGCTACCGCTATTGCCAGCGGACTTAAAGCATCCAGGCCTGAACTGAGTGTATGGATTGTAACCGGCGATGGTGATAGCCTAAGTATTGGCGGCAACCATACCATCCATTTGCTGCGCAGAAATTTTGATGTAAACATACTGCTCTTCAATAACCAGATTTATGGTCTTACAAAGGGCCAGTATTCTCCAACATCAGAAGAAAATAAAATTACCAAATCAACCCCTTTTGGCAGTATAGATCATCCTTTTAACCCACTGGCGCTGGCTATGGGTGCAGATGCTACTTTTATTGCCCGGAGCATGGACAGGGATCCCAAACATTTGCAGGAGGCCTTAACACGCAGCCACAAACACAAGGGAGCATCTTTTCTTGAAATATACCAGAACTGCAACATCTTTAATGATGGTGCATTTGAAGTTTTTACGGAGAAGTCTTCCAAACCAGAAGAGACCTTATTTGTTGAGCAGGGCAAGCCTCTCGTTTTTGGTGCACAAAAAAATAAAGGGATTAAGCTGGATGGCTTTCACCCTGTAGTAGTTGATTTGAACAATGGCGCCAGCACTGATGATTTATGGGTGCATGACGAAAAAGATTTCTTCAAAGCGCAGACATTAACCAGGATGTTTGACAATCCCAGGCTGGATGGCCATCTGCCAAGACCGTTTGGTGTGTTTTATGAAGCCGATCGGCCTTGCTACGAAGATGTAATGGCCATGCAGATTGAAGAAGTGCAGGCTACCAAAGGAAAAGGCAACCTGGATAAACTGCTAAAAGGCAATGAAACCTGGACCATTATCTAAGAGCTAAGAGAACAAAGAGGAAAGGAGCTTATCATTTTCTCTGCATATACAAGAAATAATAACCGGCCTTCCATTTGGGAGGCTTTTTTATTTGTGAAAGGGGTTGTTGCACAGGGCTAACAGAGGAAAAGAGGTTGGATCGCTGCTCTTTGCATTCAAACAGTATAATTTTTACGATGCGCTTGCTTGTCACGCTGCAAGCATCCGGTGGAAATACGATTGGAATGGGTTGCAAGTACTCATCATCTTTATGTCTTATAACCAGCTTCTTTCAAACAGCAGGAAGTTTATGTATAATTGAAGGATGTAATTTGCGATTAGCAATTATAGTTCGTTGCAAAGAAAAAACTGTTTTCTCTTTTCCTCTGCGGTCTCTGCGCGACTGATTTTTTTCTTTGGCGGAAGCATTGGTTCGCACAGAGCTAACAGAGGAAAAGAGTTGATTTGCGCTGTGTTCTCTGCGCGGCTGATTTTTTCTCTTTGGTGGAAGCATTGATCGCAGAGCGGCTAACAGAGCAAAAGCGTTGATTTGCCTGGTGCATTTTCAATTAGTATTTGGCTGTGAACAGGTTCTATCGTTCTCTGCTTGCTCTGTGTTCTCTGCGCGACTGATTTTTTACTCTCTTTTCCCTCTTTCCTCTCTTAGCCCCAAAAAAGTGCCGGCGATAGAAATCGCCGGCCTGTGCTTACCTCTGAAACCACAAAAAGAAAACGTTTATGCTGATGACTCAACAAAATAATATTATACCCCCCGTTAATAGATGATTTTTACTACGCAATTGTAGCGACAATGGGTTAACAGGGTTGTATGTGAAGGGTAGATTGGCTTACCGGGGGATATTGAATGTAATATGATGGAACAACAACAATACATGCTGCTGTCAATAAACTAAATTATGTTGGTGGAGGAGATTTGGAAATTAATGTTCTGTGTTATGGAAATTGGATGATAGAAGGGCGATCAGGATTATCAAGCCGGGCTTGAAAAACTTACAATACTATTTTTCTATTTGTAAGCGGGCTTAAAAATAAAGACTGTTAACGTAATAAACAATATTTTTTCCTCTTTTTTATAAAATAATCTGCTGAATTTAATTAAACCCTTGCTGGTATTGGGTTTGCAGCTTATTAGCCGCATCAAAAGCCTTTTCTCTCTTATTATTGTACCACCATTCCGGAAAGCTTTTTTTCATTAATGTATCAATATGGCGCATCGCAAAAAGGTTCCAGGCCCCCCTGAGTTTACCGCTTACGGAACCTTGTAAAGCCCTTAAACTCATGGCAAAACCACTGTCTAAATATTCCATATGGTGCCAGTATCCGGCAGGCATAAAGAGGGTGTCTCCGTGTTCTAGTATGATTTCATAGCCCTGTGCCTGTTCAATGGCCGGAAACTGGTCGGTATTCAACTGGCTTTTACCGGGGTCGGCATAATGGGCAAAATTGGCAAAACTCATTACCTCAAAAGGCTTGCGGTACAGTTTGTATTGTTCTTCATAAGGAAAGAGCAACACCCTTTTTCTGCCAATAAACTGGGTATGCATAATATGAGAAAGGTCAATATCAAAATGCATATGGGTGATGGAGCCTTCCCCGCCCGTAAACAACATAGGAAAACGCTTTACGTAACCTTTCATTAAATCTTCCGGCCAGGTAAAATCAGCTACCAGCTGCGGAGCATGCAGAAAAATATTAAAAAGAAAAATACGCAAACCAACTGGTCCCTGCCTGATCATATCCAGGTAGTCACCAAATTTCATATAATCATCGGCTTTGTTGACCGGTGTATATGCATCACTTTTTACATTGTTATAAACGCCCACCTGGGTATTGCCAACCACGGTTTTAAAATAATCCCAGTCCCATTTTGAATATGCGGGCCATTGTTTGGCAAGTTCAGTTATAACTACGGGCTTCATTGCATTGTAATATTTCTCCCTGAAAACTGCAGGGTCAATGCTGGCCACTTTGTCAACCGGGTTCAAATTCATGCAGGTAGAATTTACTGCAAATTTAATATGAATTGTATGTTAACAGAAAGTTGTTTATGATTTTTTGCTTGCCCACATGTGCAATTAATTGCCCGTTACAACGGCTATTACTTTCTTTAATGTAATATATGTCAACTGGTATTTTATGTTTAATTTTCAGCCATGTTGTTACCTGTGCATCCGGATAACCCGCAACTAAGAAACGTAAGAACAATCATTGATTGCTTATTAAGCGGGGGTATCATTATTTATCCCACAGATACGATTTATGGATTGGGTTGTGATATTTTTCAGCACAAAGCCATTGAACGTATTTGCCGGATTAAAAACATCGATCCCCGGAAGGCGCAGCTTTCTTTTGTTTGTCATGATTTAAGCGATCTGAGCAAATACACAAAAAGCATTTCCACGCCTCTGTACCGGATGCTTAAAAACTACCTGCCAGGTCCTTATACATTTATATTACCAGCCAGCAAGGAAGTTCCTAAAATATTAAAAAGTAAAAAAGATACCATTGGCCTGCGCGTACCCGATAATAATATTGCCAGTACGCTTGTAAAAGAATTGGGGCATCCTGTCTTAAGTACATCGCTGCCGGGGCAAAATGTTGAAGAATACACAGACCCTGAAATCATCTACGAAAATTTTAAAAACCTGGTAGATATTGTAATTGATGGCGGTATTGGCGGTATGGTTCCTTCAACTATTGTAGATTGCACCACGGATCCACCCTTGCTGGTACGCCAGGGCCTGGGCTTGTGGCCAGGTTCAGATTAAATCATTATTTATTTTATGCAAAAAGAATACGGTAAATTTTTTCCGGGAACGCTGGTACTGGAAACAACAAGAGTAACGCTTCGTTTAATGCAGTTAACAGATATGGAAGCATTGTCTGCTATTGCCGGCCCGCCGGAGATATGGAAATATTTTACTTATGAACTGAATAAAAAAGAAGAACTGCAGCAATGGATGGAAGCTGCTTTGCAAGAAAGGGCAGAAGGAAAACGCATGCCCTTTGTTATTATTAACAAAGACAGCGATACAATTTGCGGCTGCACCAGTTTTGGCAATATTTCTTTTTATGATAAACGAATAGAGATAGGGTGGACCTGGCTGGGTACTGCGTCTATGGGTACCGGTGTTAATCACCATGCCAAGTTTATTTTATTAAGTTATGCTTTTGATGCCCTGCGTTTTGAGCGGGTAGAAATAAAAACAGATAGATTGAATGAAAGGGCCCGGGCGGCTTTGGTACATATCGGCGCTACGGAAGAAGGTATTTTACGTAGCCATATGCAGATGCCCCATAACAGGCGGCGCGATAGTGTATATTACAGTATATTAAAAGATGATTGGGAAACAGTGAAGATGTTATATTTCGGGGATGTTGGATAGATAAAATATTCAGCAGATTTTGTATCCGGTGCAGATCTTATTTAGCCGGATTGTACAGGCATTGATCGCACTTGATCTTGCAGGCAATACCTGATAAGTGTAAAATTTTTTTTATAATTATGGCTACTTTTGTTTAGCGTAATAAGCTGCAGGCATAAGATAGATACAATAGAATGATTAAACTGGCAATCTATTTTGCGCCGGTAGATAATTTTGTATTTCAAAATTGCCGCACTTTAGAATCAAACGCTACAGGCCCTGGCATTTACAAACTTAGTAATCACCTATTGCCGTTTATGAGAAAAATTTTCATGGCCGCTACAATACTTACAAGTTTCACAGGTGTTACTGCACAGCTTACGAACACTTATAATACAGACAGCTTAAAGCAAATTTTATTAGCCGCCCGCAGGGATACAGACCGCATTTGGGCGCTTAACAATCTCGGCAGGAATATTCAGAACTCTGATACAACAATCATACTGGCGGAACAAGCCATCGCATTATCACAAAAGGCCGGATTTAAGAAAGGCGAGGCGGAAGCATACAATAATATTGGTTATTGGTTTGCTACGAAAGGTAATTATCCCAAGGCGCTCAGGAATTACCTGGCATCCATAAAATTTTCGGAAAGCGTCAACTATGAGGCAGGGTTGAAACGAAGTTTTAATAATATCTCTTATGTGTATTTGTCTTTAAAAGATTATAGAACGGCAATCAGTTACGCCACAAAAGCAAGAACGCTGTCATTAAAGCTTAATGACCAAAGTACCCTCGCCCTTGCAGATTCATGGCTGAGCAGTTCCTATATGGAACTTCACTTGCAGGATTCAGCGCTTACATATGCCCGGGAAAGTTATGAAGTGGCCACCAGGGTGCAGGAATTATTTCCGCTCTATCTTTCTACAGCACGATTGGCCGAAATCAATTTAGCTACAGGCAATTACCGGGTAGCATTGGAATATTCACGGCTATCGCTTCAGTTCAGTAAAATGGATGGTAGAAATTTTCGGATTGCCGGAGCTCACCAGCAATTGGCCACCTGTTTTAAAAGTATCGGAATAAAAGACTCCTGTATGTGGCATGCACAGCAGGCTTTTTCTATTGCACAAACAGATCATTTGTTCGGCACATTGTTAAGTTCAAGCTTATTGTTATCGGAAATATATGAAGGAATAAAGGCTGAAGAAAGTTTACGTTACCATAAACTCGCCCTTGCAGCACAGGACAGTTTATTTGGCCTTGAAAAAAACCGGCAGGCCGAAGTGCTGACATTTAACGAAACATTGCGCCAACAGGAAATTGAAGCATCGAAACGGCAGGCGGCGGAAGAAAGAAAAAACAATCTTCAATATGCTGCCATTGCTTCAGGTATTGTTTTGTTTGTTATTCTTTTTTTACTGCTCAGCCACTCTATCGCAGCCAATGAGGGCCTGATAAAATTCCTGGGTATGATCTGGCTATTGATTGTTTTTGAATTCATCAACCTGCTTTTGCATCCTTTCCTTGGAAGCCTTACACACCATGCTCCGTTCCTGATGCTAATCATTATGGTTTGTATTGCCGCGGTATTAATACCCGTACATCACCGGCTGGAGAAATGGATGACGAACAAGCTGGTGGAAAAGAATAAAAAGATCAGGCTGGCGGCAAAAAAGAAAATCAAAGGAGCTTCAGAAGAACAGAATGGGTAGTTTTAAATTGCAAGTAAATGAGCCGGATTGAAATAATACCAGTTCTCTATATGAAAATGATCACACGCGATATTACTGCTGACTAAATCTATCAATTATCTATTACCTTATTTATTCACCTTCCACGCCATCTTTTCTCTTTCCCCATATTTTGTGTTTGGCTCCATCCATCTTTACAATCTTTGGCTTAAATTTTCCCAGCACGTCCACCAATGATTTTTGCGACTGCATTACTCCATGTATGTCCTTGTAAGCAAAAGGCGATTCATCCAGGCCACCGCCCATCAGTTTAATACCAAATTTTTTCAGTTCATCTTTAAACTGTTTATCTGTAACCGATGCAATGGCGCGGGTACGGCTCATCTTTCTGCCGGCGCCGTGCGATGCAGAGTTTACAGATGCTGCTTCACCTTTTCCTTTTACAATAAACCCATCCGCTGTCATAGAGCCGGGAATAATGCCCAGCACATCTTTGCCGGCAGGCGTAGCGCCTTTACGGTGAACAATTACATCACGCCCTTCCCACTTTTCTTTCCAAGCAAAATTGTGGTGGTTCTCTACCATTTTGATTGGTTTACGCCCCAGTTGTTTGGCGATTTTTGCATGAATGATGTGGTGACAGGCAGCCGCATAATCACCTGCCAGGTTCATGGCCATCCAGTATTCAATTCCTGCTTCCTCATCAAGTGTTAACCAGGCCAGGTTTTTTGCTTCCTGGGGCAAATGTCTTTTGCTGATGGCAATCTTTGTATAATGATTGGCAATAGTTGCACCCAATGCCCTTGAGCCTGAGTGTGACAATAACCCAATATAGTTGCCTGCTTCAACACCCAGTACAGGATCATTTTCTGCAATAGATACCACACCAAACTCAACAAAATGGTTACCAGATCCGGAAGAACCCAATTGTTTCCATGCACGTCCATGCACGTTTTTCAGCAAAGGCAATTGGTAAAATGCTTCGTGCTCCATTACTTCATGATTGGAGGCATGGTCAAACTGACCACCACTTCCAAACAAAGTAGCTTCATTGATCTCACGGGCAAAATATGCTTCTTTATCCACCAGGTCTTTGGGGTTAAAATCGAAGATGCTTAAACACATACGGCAACCAATATCTACACCCACGCCATATGGGATAACCGCATTCTCTGCAGCCAGTACCGCACCTATCGGTAAACCATAACCGCTGTGTGCATCGGGCATTAAAGCACCCGCTACACTTATTGGCAATTTGGCCGCCTGGTACATCTGGTGCATGGCGCCTTCTTCAATATGCTCCTGTCCAAATACATTGAACTGAATAC
>Ga0193753_10001471_pt1 | contig 20064 bp, 18 predicted proteins | sample H1c2metaG_FD_144925 | JGI IMG/M metagenome (GOLD analysis project Ga0193753, IMG submission 144925) | Soil microbial communities from a riparian zone of the East river system, Colorado, United States - H1c2 | ecosystem: Environmental > Terrestrial > Soil > Riparian zone | place: USA: East...
AGCGCACGTGTGATTCGGATACTGGCAAGGTTTCGGCGTGGTCGGCGTGCCTCGATCAAGGTGCGTGTAATGCCGGCGAGATGAAGACGTGCGGCCGGGGAGGATCGCACGTGTGCTCGCGAGCGTGTCAGTGGCCGACGGAGTGTCACGATCAGAAGTGTGACGTGCCGCCGACGCGAGGTTGTGACCGGTGTGGGACGGAGCGAAGCACGTGTAACGGAGATACAGGCATTGCGACGTGGTCGGCGTGCACGAATCAGGGAGAGTGCTCGGCGGATCAGAGCGATGTGTGTGGTCGAACGGGGAGGAAGGTTTGTTCGACTGCGTGCAGTTGGAGCGACTGTGACTGCGGTGCTGGGTCGAAGCTTTGCGGCGACGTCTGCACCAACGTGCAGTCGGACGTAAACAATTGCGGAGGTTGCGGCCTAACCTGCAAGCGCGGTGAGGCGTGTAGCGCGGGTCAGTGCAAAGTCGTTTGTCCGGCGGAAGCCATGTGTGGTCCGAACAACGAGTGTGTCGATCTGACGACTAGCAACGTGCATTGTGGCAAGTGCAACAACGGTTGTGACACCGGGTTCTCGTGTCAAAGCGGTGTGTGTGACTGCGCGGCGCCGACGAGTCGTTGCAACATGGTGTGTCTGAATCTGGAGAGCGATCCGGACCATTGTGGAAGTTGTATGACGAGTTGTCCGAGGCCGGCGGCTGAACTCGGTCGAGCGACGTGTACGAAGGGAGCGTGCGGCGTCGAGTGTTTCGACTTGTCGGCAAGTGAGGGGCCGAAGTTGAGCGCGTGCGGTTCGAGGTGTGTGAACCTGACTTCGGATCCCAGCAACTGCGGCGAGTGCGGAACGGAGTGTGTCGGTTGTCAGGGAGGCGAGTGCCCCGGTGGTAGCGGCGGTGCAGGTGCGGGCGGTGCGGGAACAAGTGGCGCAGGAACAAGCGGCGCAGGTGCGGGCGGTGCGGGAACAGGCGGTGCGGGAACAAGCGGCGCGGGAGCACGAGCAACGAGTGCGGGCGGTGCAGGAGCTGAGGCGAGCACTCCAACTCCGCAAACCGACGACGACGAAGACGACACCGCAACGGGTTCTGCGGGTTCAACATCAACGGGCGGAGGTGGAGAAGGAGAAGGAGTGACAGGTGCAGGTGGCGCGGGTGGTGCAGCTTAGCGGCGCAGTGATTTCTCGACGTCGGAGCATGAAACGGCACTCGGCCGGACAAGGTTCGATAGCGCGTCACGCAGTCGCGAAGGTACCGACGCGACGGTCGACCGGTTTAGTTCAGTGCTTACCCGTCTAGGCATACAGGGATGTGAGGGCACCGGCGGAACAGGATCGCGCGTCACAGATCTGAATCGCCGCTGACGGCAGCACTCGAGCTCTCGCGTCTGGGCTCGCGCCTGATCGATCCCCACGTCGCGCGCATTCGCCGGCAGTGAACGCGAGATGGCTACTAAGGGCCGAGCTTGCGTTTGCGTCCGCTGCTGACCTCACGACGCCTGATGGCCAACTGCCGCGGGCTAACCTTGGCGCGCAGTAGCGTCATCGCACGCTGAGGGGTTGCGGGCGTTCTCGTGCGGTAGAGCCCGCCGAGAACTCGGCGGCCGCGCTTCGCTCATTGGCCCAGCCTCGGGCCGGACATCGAGGCGCGCGGCGTCGGATCGATTGAAGTCGACGTCGAAGACGGGGTTTTCTGATCTGGAAACCGCGTCTTGATTCGCGCGGGCCAGCAATCGAGCAAACCAACGAGATCAAGGCACTCGATTTGCGGGGCTCCTTCAGATCTGGACCGGGTTGATGTGTCCGCCGGCGGACAAACGCACCCGGTCTGGACAGTCTGGGCCGAAGCATTCGAGTGCTAGCTGACGGCTGCATTCGAGCTCTTGCTCTGCACTGAGCTACACGGGGTGCACCGCCAGCGACATCCAACGTTAGGCTTCGCGCAGCGGGCGTGGATAGTTGCGGACGGGACCGTCGCGGCGTGCCAACCGCTGGTGGCGAATAGTTCGGTTGGCACGCCGCGAGAGCCGGGGTGCTGCACCGTACCGAAAGCGGACGCCGACCGGTGCATCTGCAGCCCGGCGTGTCCCAGTCGCAACTATCCACGCCCGCCGCGCGAAGCCGTAAGCCCGCGCATAGCAGCTCAAAGGCCAACCTACCTACGCGAGCTTGATCCCTTCAGCAGCCAACTCTTCAAGCGGCGCGACGACACCCGCCCCTCAATCGAACCGAGACGACCACACCGCGTTCTCCTGAACCCAAATCACGAACGCACGCCCGTAATCGTCCGCCCCCACACTCACCACGTCACTCGTACCCGCCTCCAGATCCGACACCCGAACCCGAGCCGCCGCCTGCCAACCATCGTTTCGCAAATACCTCGCCACCCAAACCTCGTTCAACCCCGCACCCGACCCATCTTGCGTCCACGCAGCGATGCCGTTGCCAGCTGCATCCAACACCAACTGCGGCGGATCGATGTTCGCTGCACCAACCGCACTGATCACCGCAGCCGCCGACCAACCAGTACCCGGCACGAACTGCGAGCTCGCAATCGCCCCCGCCTGCCGCCAAATCGCCACCCCACGCCCAGTCGGATCCAACGCGATCCGAATCGCCGCCACTGAACTCTGATTGTCCGAGATCCGCACCGGCGCCGACCAGTTCGCACCGATCACCATCCTCGACACCCACACATTCGTCCAACTCGGATCCGCCTGCTCCCACGCTGCAATGATCGACGTCTGCTTCGCATCACCCGCAAGCACCGCATTCGCCGCAGTCACACCATCCGCAGACAACGGCGTCCCAGCCGACGAGTTCAATACCCCGGTCATGATCTGCGTCGCCGCACCCGCCATGTTGCTCGCCGCGTGCTGCCACACCACCCTCGGATTTCCATCGAGCAACGCGACGCCCGGCTGCGTATTGTTGCCACCCGCACCACCGACCTCGATCTGCGTCGGACTGACAGCCCCGAGCGTAAACCGCACACCTTTGATGCCAGGCGCACCCGACACCGGAGAATCCACGACGACCATCAACTCGTCCGACTCGTTCAACACCATTCGGTCGTTGTACGAAGTCTGCGAAATATACGCGTCAGGCCCCCAACTCGGGCCCGTCGTGTACGCAGTCGTATTGACGTTGTTCGAAATACTCGTCCACGAAACCGCCGCACGGTGACGGCGATTGACGATGACCTTTTGGAGAAAGTTGCCGTTCGCTCCCGACTTGATCATCACCGGAGTCGACCACGCACTCGGCGGAGTGAACTGAGTTGCCCACATCTCCAAATAGTTCTCGGACGGAACTGTCGACGGCAGCGACCACGCGAGCACAGCAAACCCATCGCCCGCCACACTGATCACTCCGAACGTCCCATCCGCGCGCTTCTCACGCATCCACCGCCCATCGCGCGTCGTGAAGCCGAGCGTGAACGGCTCGAGCGCATGATCCCCCGTGCCCTCGACGTTGGTCAGCTTCAACTCGTAGTGGGTCGCGAGTGACCACGGCTGATCCGGCTTGAACGTCACTCCGGTCGACGTGACAGTCAGCGTCCCCGGAACGTCCGCACCGTCGCGCGTTAGTTTCACGTTGTCGGAAGTGAGCGTCGCCGTATCGACCTCGCTCGAGAAGTTCACCTTCAACCCGGCACCGAGATCGTCGAGGACGCCGTCCGCTGCAGGCTGCGAGCTCGCGACATGAAATCCGTCGACCGAGCCCTGCCCTGCCGCACCACCACTTCCACCGCCGCCGCTACCCGCGGCTGGCTCTCCACTCTGCCCAGCACCGCCATTGCCTGCGCCGCCACCAGCTGCACCACCTTCGCCACCGTCCCGCATCGCCCCGTCGACCGATGCATCCACTCCAGTATCCGAGCCGCTCGCATCCAGATCGGTGCTCGCATCGCGTCTACTGGTATTGCGGTCCCGGCAAATGTCGTCCCCGCCGCAGACCTGCCCCGGCGGGCAACGCTTGCCATCCGCACACGAAAACACACCCGACGGGATGCTGACTTTGCACGCCGCGATCGGAAGAAACCCAGCCATCAGGGTTGCGAGCGCGCACACGACCAGCCGGCGCGACCTCACGCTGCGGTGACCGGCAGCGGCGACGACGTCTCTCATGGCGCAGACGTTCTCACGTTTTTCCGAACACTCGAAAACACTTCCGCGTACGACGACGATTCCGCGATCACACCGCCGCACATGCTCATACGCTGCGAAGCACCCACCCCGCGTGCGACGATAGAAACAGCGTGGGTCACTCCGTCTCGGCCGAGCTAACCGTCCTCGAATCCGTGCCTGGGGCGTTGTGGTACAGCGCCTGGCGAAACTTCAACATGATCGTCTGGCTGCGCCCTAGCACAGCAGAGATCGTCGCCAAACTCGATCACGCGCTCGCGACGCGGCACGACAAGCTCCAAGAGCGCATGTCGAGCGTCCACATCATCGTTCCGGACGTAGGCCCTCCCGAATCGGAAGCGCGCGCGGCGTTAGTCGCAATGAACGATCGCTGGGGTCACGCCACGGCGTGCGGCGCAGTCGTGATCGAACAGGGCGGCCTGATGGGCGTCGCGCTCCGAAGCGCGATCACCGGTATCATCATCCTCGCGCCCAAACACTACCGCGTGAAAGTATTCGACGGCTTCGAACAGTGCGCCCCGTGGATGGCCGAGCAGAACAATCGAGTAGCGACGACGCAGCTACAAGCGGCCGAGCTCCTCGAGCTCATGCACCACGCCCGCAAGACCGCGAAGTGACCTCAGCCGGTCGAGCCGCGCGACGCCCCAGCTCAACGCGCGCGCGGCGGCAACTTCGCCAACCGCGGCGGCCGCTTCCCGTGCAAGGTCGCGCCCGCCACCGGGATGTACTCGAGCTCGCGCCGCTCGCGCGCGCAGCGCAGTAACAACCCGCCGCGACTCATGTCTCCTCGCCCGACGAAGTCCGCCGGGAAGTACAGCTGGTCGCGCAGCACGTCCAAGAGCGGCGTGAGGTACTTCGCCGACGCGATACTCCCGAGCAGCACGAACCGCGTATCGATGCTGCTAAGGGCGGCGACACGGCTGATGTCGCGCACGAGCGGCGCAACGTAACGCTCGTTCGCATGGTGAATGTCCACGTCCGCGAACGCCCGCATGTGGTCGACGCCGACACGCGTCCGAGCGGGCAACAGCCCCGCCCCCGGAGTGATGACGAGCACTCCATCCAAACCGGCCGGCGGACGCGCGAACTGCTGTGCATACGCGAGCTTGCCGCGAAAGTAGAGCGCGCTCAAAAACGCAAACACGTCACCCAGGCTCGCCCCCTCGGGCGCTCGCAGCTGCTGCGCGAGTGGAAAGCCCGCCGCCTTCGCAGTCAACATGCGCGCCCGTTCGCTGCCGCATTGCGCCGGTGAGAGCAAGAACACCGTCGATTGCAGCCCCACGAACGACGAGTCCAAACCGGTGTCCGCAGCCACGGGCGGACGGTAGCGCGCCGGTGCCCGCACGCAAGCTCGGACGCGTCGCCGAAAAAGCAGCGGTACGCGCGCGAAACCTCATCCACGCAAACTCCCCGCTCCTTACTGGAGGTATTTCATGAACGATGACAAGCCGTCCGATCTCGATGACAGACCGAACAGCCCTTCGCGACGACACTTCATGCAAGGCTCGATCGCCGGCGCGATGCTGAGCGCAGGCGCAGCCGGCGGCATCGGCAACATCGCCGCCGCCCAAGCGCAGCCGACGAAGAGCACGGTCAGTCACTATCACGTGCCCGCTACCAGCGAGACCGTGCACTGGGGGTACTTCAGCAAGAAGCTCAAACCCGTGATCGAGGTCAACTCGGGCGACTACGTCACACTCGAAACCGTCACCCATCACGCGTACGACGACTATGAACGCATGATCCAGGGCGACCCTGGTGTCGAGAGCATCTTCTACTGGGACAAGAAGCGGAAAGGCGTCAACCGCCGCGGTGCAGGCCCCGAAGACGCATCGCTGTTCGGTCGCGGCGCGGGAGAAGGTCTCGGTGTCCACGTCTGCACTGGACCCGTCGCAGTGAAAGGTGCCGCTGCCGGCGACATCCTCGAGGTGCGGATCCTCGACGTGAAAGCGCGCCCGTCCGCAAATCCGAAGTTCCCGAATCGAAGCTTCGGCAGCAACGCCGCAGCCTGGTGGGGCTTTCACTACAACGATCTGCTCGAAGAGCCAAAACAGCGCGAAGTGATCACGATCTACGAGGTCGACGCGACGGGTGAACGCGACTGGGCCCAAGCCGTCTACAACTTTCGCTGGGTGCCACAGACCGATCCGTTCGGCGTCGTGCACAAGACGATCGACTATCCCGGCATCCCGGTGAATCACTCGAAGACCAAGCGCAACTTCGGCGTGCTGAAGAACGTGCGTATACCGGTGCGGCCGCACTTCGGCGTCGTCGGCCTCGCACCGGCGGAAGCGGACATCGTCGATTCGATTCCGCCCAGCTACACCGGTGGCAACATCGACAACTGGCGCATCGGCAAAGGCGCGACGATGTTCTATCCAGTCGCAGTCGATGGCGCGCTGTTTTCGGCGGGCGATCCGCACGCATCGCAAGGCGACTCAGAGCTGTGCGGCACCGCGATCGAGTGTTCGTTGACCGGGACCTTCCAGCTGATCTTACACAAAGCGAAAGACTTGAAAGGCACGCCACTTCAAGCGCTGAACTATCCCCTGCTCGAAACGCAAACCGACTATCTCGTACACGGCTTCAGCTTCCCGAACTACCTCGCGCAACTCGGTACGTCTGCCCAGTCCGAGATCTACAAGAAGTCGTCCGTCGACCTCGCGTTGCGCGACGCATTCCGAAAGATGCGGCACTTCTTGATGACGACGCAGGGCCTGACTGAAGACGAGGCGATCTCGTTGTTGTCGGTCGCGGTCGACTTCGGCATCACGCAAGTCGTCGACGGTAACTGGGGTGTCCACGCCGTCGTCAAGAAGAGCATCTTCACCGGTGGCGGCCTCTAGCTGAAACACGGCGCACGTTAAACACGAAGACCCTGCCCTTCATCGAAGAGGGGCAGGGTCTCACTGTTAGTAGTGACAGATCTAACGGCTAGGGATCGGCGATGGTCACGCCGAGGTAGATCTGATTGCCCGCTTGCAGGCGCGCACCTGCTGCGGTCGTCGCCGCCACGTACAGCTCACTGCGCCGGTAACCGAGCTGGAAGCGTGCGAACCACGCCATGACGTTGTAGCTGACCTGGAAGTCGAGCACCGACGTCGCGTCGGCGTTGTCGATGTTGTTGAGCGCACGCTGATAACGCGCGTTGAAACGCAGCTTGCCGATGCCGTAGACGCCCGGCAGCAAGTAGCCGCCCGAGACGAACCAGAAGTTGTCCCAGACCTGGAAATCGCCCTTCTGCATCATGTACGCGCCGTAGATCGACGCCGTACCCGAGGTGCCGAGAACCTTCTCGAAGATCGCGTCCGCAGTGAAGAACGAGTAGTCGTCGCGCACGCCGATCGGCATGCCCATCGGAGGCGTCGCGAACGATCCCTCCTTCTGGTACTGACCACCGACACCGAACTCGACCAGGTCGCGCGTACCGAAGTACGTGGTGCGCTGATAGAACGCAGGCTCCGGGCTGAGCAAGCTCACCTGGAGACGGCCGCTCAAGAGCGGATTGCCGCCCGGATCGTGCAGCTGGTACGCGCCCAAGTAGTACTTGAGGTGACCACCGAGCGGCGCACCCCAGATGTTCACGCCGAGGTCACGACCATCGGGCCCTGACCGCTGCAGCGGCGATGTCGCAGCGCCGGGAAACACACCGGGGTAGAAGAACTCGTCCATGCCCCACGGTCCGCTCGGCGTGAAGCGGTCGGCGACGACGATCATGCGGCCCATGTAGATGTTGAACTCGGGCAGCGGCTCGAACCGCGCGATCACGTCGAGAGGAGCGACCGTCGCCACGTTCGACGAGCCGAGCGCACCGCTGTAAGCGATCGTCACACTCGCTTGCCACTTCAACATGCGGTGAAGCTGACCGCTCATGTAGATGTCAGCGTTCAGCTGCTGACTGATGTCGTTCAGCTTCTCCGGATCGGCTGCGTCCTGGAACTTCGTGGCGATGCGCATACGCGCGCCGTAATCGAGGTTCGGAATCGCAGGCGGGAATGCCGGCGCGATCGGTGTCGCGGGAGCCTCGCCCTCAGGAATCGCAACCGGGGCAACCGGGGCAACCGGCATTGCGGCGATCGGCGCAGGCTGGGCCAGTGGCGTCGCCGACTGCGTTGCCGCTTCCGGTGTCGGACCGCCCGGTTCAGTTTCCTGTTCCGGCGATGGCTCCGGCGCTTCTTCGAGCTCTTCACCCGGCCCAGGTGCCGGCGAGATTTGCGCGAATGCGCTCTGGCCCGAGCCCAAAACTACGAATATCGATAAACCAGCAAGCAATCCAATTCGAATCCGACTCAAATACCAATGCATGTGCATTCTCCTACGCGCGCAAGTCGGCGCGTTCGAGCAAGTGCTGCAACTCCCATCCCAGTCAGTCGCGTATCTAGCTTCGTGATCTCAATCAATCGAGGTCTGGTGCTGGTGTTCTCAAAGCCCGAGATAGGCTTCGCGAACTCGCGGATCCGTGAGCAGTCGTTCGGCTTTACCGCGCAGCACCATCTGTCCGTTCTCGAGGACGTAAGCGTCGCTTGCAACCTTGAGAGACAAAGCAACGTTCTGTTCCACCAACAGAACCGTTACCCCGCGCTGATTGAGAGACACGATCGTGCGAAATACTTCTTGTACCATCGCGGGCGCTAGTCCCAACGATGGTTCATCAAACATTATTAGCTCAGGTCGCCCCATCAAACAGCGACCGATCGCGAGCATCTGTTGCTCGCCCCCCGACATCGTTCCCGCAAGTTGTCGTCGACGATCTGCGAGCCGCGGGAACATATCAAAGACTTCGGTCAGACTCTGGCGTATTCGGTCGCGAGCGCGCGGCAACATCCCGCCGAGCTCCAAATTGTCTTGGACGGTGAGCGATGGAAACAGCTGGCGACCTTCCGCGACCTGACCGATCCCGAGGTTGCAGATCGTGTGAGGTGCGAGTTGAGCCAAGTCGCGGCCGCGGTAGCGAACTCGCCCGGAGCGGGCCGGGTTAATCCCAGCGATCGCTCGCAACAGCGAGGTCTTGCCGGCGCCGTTCGTACCCACCAGTGCCACCACTGCTTTTTCCCCGACTTCGAGCGAAACGCCGTTCAATGCCACGGCATCGCCGTAGCTCACGTGCAGATCCTCGACCTGCAGCAGCGCGTCCATTACCCGAGCGCCTCCTCACCGAGGTAAGACTCGAGCACGAGCGGATCGCGAACCACCTGCTCGGGCGTGCCATGCGCGATCACTTTGCCAGACCGTAAGACCACGACGTCGTGCGACAGGGCCATGACCGCGCGCATGACGTGCTCGATCAACAGGATTGTCAGCGCACGCTCGCGATGCAGCTCGCGGAACACCCGCACCATCTGTTCAGCTTCGGTCGGGCGTAAGCCGGCCATCACCTCATCGAGCAACAGCAAACGCGGACGAGTCGCAAGAGCGCGTGCCACTTCCAGCCACTTTCGCTCCGGCAATGTCAGCGATGCGGCCGGTAGCGCAGCTTTGTGAGCCAACCCGAGCCGCTCGAGAATTTCCGCGCTCTCACGCCGTGCTTCCTGAGTACTGGGTGCCCAGCGCAACGCGCCAACAGTCACGTTCTCGAGAACGCTGAGACCCAGAAACGGTCTCACTATTTGAAATGTGCGGCCGATCCCGCGCGCGCAGATACGATCTGGGCGCAGTCCGCTAATCCGCTGTCCGTCCCAGAGCACTTCGCCACTATCGGGCGCGAATACTCCTGCGATGACGTTGAACAGGGTCGTCTTGCCGGCGCCGTTCGGACCGATCAGCGCGACGATCGCATGGTCCGGAACTTCGAAGCTCGCGTCGTCGACCGCGCGCAAACCGCGAAACGACTTCACGACGTTCTTCACTACCAGGCTCACGCCCGCACCTTTGGACCGACGAGCATCCGGGAGATCGGTGGCCAAATGCCGTTCGGAAGAAACGAAACCGTCACTAGCAGCAGCACGCCGTAGATGACTTGCTTCATGCCCGGAAGCTCGAGCCCGGCGAGCTGTAACGCCGCACTCGTGCCTTCACCGAGCAAGGTCAACACGATCGCGCCAACGATCGGTCCGAGCAGGGTGCCGAGGCCGCCGATGATCGGGGCGAGCACGATCTCGATCGAGCGGCCCATGTCGAACACTTGCTCGGGAAATAGGCTGTTCTTGTAGAACGCCATGAACACGCCCGCGACGGCCGTAAGCGCTGCGCTCACGACCACTGCGAGCATCTTGAAGCGCAACGTCGGAATGCCGAGTGCCTCGGCCGCCGGCTCGTCTTCGCGAATCGCGAGCCAGTAGTAACCGACCCGGCTCTTCAGAAGCCACGTGCACAGGCCGAGTGTCGCGAGCGCGAGGAGCAGCAGCGCGTAGTAATACATCGCGGGCGGACCGCGAAGGTTGAGTATGTCGATCGAGTCGCGCTGCGCGACCTTGAGAAACAGTCCGGCCGGCCCGCCGGTCCACTCGAGATGATCGAATCCAATTCGCGTGAACTCCGCTGATGCAATTGTCAACACTGCGAAGTAGACGCCAGTCACGCGGAAGCGAAACGCGAGCCAACCGATGAGTGCACCGCAGCTCACGGCGACGGCTACGCCTGCCCACAAACCGAGCCACGGCGCGATACCCAAATGCGTGAACAACGCGCCCGAGACGTACGCGCCGAGTCCGACGTAGAGCGCGTGCCCGAGCGAGAGTTGCCCGGCAAAGCCCATCATCACGTTCCAAGCTTGCCCGACGAACGCGAGGTAGAGCGTCGCAATGGCGATCGAAAGTGCGTAATGGCTCACGATCGCCGGTAGCGACAACGCCACGATTGCGCTGACGCCGATAGCGGCGATCACTTGCTTGTTCACGCCGTCTTCCCCAAGAGACCCGCCGGGCGCAGCAGTAAGACGAGGATGAGCAACGCGAAGCTCACCATGCTCTTCGCCGACGGGCTCACGAACAACCCGGCGACGCCTTCCGACATCCCGATCAAGACTCCACCGACGAGCGCACCGGCGATCGAGCCGAGGCCGCCGACGATCACGATGACGAACCCGAGCAAGGTGTAGGCCGGGCCGGCGCCAGGCGTGACTTCCACGATCAAGACGAGCAGCGTGCCCGCGACTGCAACACACGAGGCGCCGAGCCCGAAGGTGAGCGCGTACAGGCGCTCGACCGGCAAGCCGATCACCTTCGCCCCCAAGTGGTTGTCGGCGCAGCCGCGGATCGCTTTGCCGACCAACGTGAAGCGGAAAAACGCGATCACGAGCCCGCTCGCCACGATTGCAGCGGCCGCGGCGTACAGACGCACCGTGTCGATCAGCAGCGGTCCGAGCTCGATCGCGTCCAGCTGATAGTCGGTCTGCACGCCTCGCGCGTCGGGCCCGAACGCCATCAGCTGCGCGTTCACCAGGATCGTCGCAAGCGCGAGCAGCAACAGAAACTGCACGTGCTCGGGCTTCGTGATGAAGCGATTGATCACGGTCGCCTGCAGTACGTAGCCGAGCCCGAAGAACCCGAGCGCGACCGGGACGAGCACGACGAACGGGTCGAGCGAAAACGCCGAGCACGCGAACACGGTGGCGTACATCGCGAGCGTCATGAGCTCGCCGTGGGCGAAGTTCACCACGCGCATCACGCCGAAGATCACCGACAGACCGAGCGCCATCAGCCCGTACACGAGGCCGGTGAGCAAGCCTGCGACTACCACACTGACAACGAGATCGGCGGCGGGCATCGGTGCTGCTTCGCGCGAAGCGTTACGCCTTGTACTCGGGCGCAGGGAATACGAGTTTCCCTTGCGCGAGCGTGCTCGGCAGCACGATCGTCGGCTTCCCGTCGAGGTTTTGAATACTCGCCGAGGTGATGCCTTCGACTTGGCCCTTCGCGTTGAAGCGAATCGGTCCGCCGAGTGAGACGCGCGCGGTCGCCGCGATGTCGGTCTTGCGGATCGCTTCGACGAGCGCCTTCGGCTCGGCGGAGCCGGCGCGCTTGAACGCGTCCGCTGCGATCATCAACGCATCGAACGTGAACGCGACGTTCGCCCCGTGGAACGCAAACTCGTCTTTCGGGTACTTCTTCTTGAAGGCCGCGATCACGGTCTGCGTGACCTGGTTCTTCGGGTTGTACCAAACCGTGTTCGAGATCGCGTAGTTCGCGTGCTTCCCGAGCGACTTCGTAAACTGCTCTTCGTAGAGCCCGGGCGATCCAGGGCTGATCACGCCCATCGGTGCCCAGCGCTGCTTCACCATCTCGCGACGCAAGATGACTGCGTCGTTCAAGCGGCATACGAGCAGCAGGAAATCGGCCTTCGCCGCTTTCGCCTTCGAGACTTCGACGAGCAGGTCCTTCGCCGCGACGTCGTACGAGATCGTCTCGACCACGTTGAACGGCAGCTTCAAGCTCGGCATCAACGCCGTGATGCCTTTCGACATCGCCTGCCCGAACGTGTCGTTGACGTACATGAAGACAGCGGTCTTCGGCGCAACCTTCGCAGCGGTGAAGACCTCGCCGATCATCGCGAGCCCGTTCTTCGTCAGCTCGGGCGCGGGCGGGAAGTTCCGGAATACGTACTTGTAGCCCTGCTCGGTGATCTGCGGGGCGGCGGCGATGTTGATGATGAACGGCACGCCGCGCTGCTCTGCGACTTGCGCGATCGCAGCGCTGTGACCCGAGTCGAACGCACCGACGAGCACGTTTGCGCCTTCGTCGATCAAGCGCTCTGCGCGCGAGCGTGCGGTCTCCGCGTTCGACTCCGTGTCGGCGCTGAGGATCTCGATGTCGACGCCCAGCAGTTGTTTGATCACGTCGGGTGCGAGCACCGCTCCGCGATCACACGACTGCCCGATCAGCGCTTGAACGCCGGACTTTGGAAGCAGCACGCCGACTTTGAGCTTGCCGGCCGCACGCGCGAACTTCGGACGCCCGAGAAGGGCAGTGCCGCTCGCGGCTGCAACGAGATGACTGAAAGTACGACGACTGATGCGAAGCGTATTCGACATGTCGACACCCCAAGTTCTGAGGTGCCGGAATCTATCTGCGTAGATGCCATGGCGTACAGGGCTTTCGACGGATGCGAGCAGCCGCCGCGTCGTTCACCCGCGACTGCAAACATACCCTCGGCCGTTTGGCCTGAAACGTCTGCTACCTGCTGCGCGCCGAGCCGAGTGACGCGCCACGCCCGCGCGATGGCGCAACTAACTCTTCGTTTCCTTGCGTAAAACGATGAAGCGCAACGAACCGAACTCCGCCTGCCCGAGCGAATAGATCACTTCGCCGAGAGTCCGAAACGGCGTACGTTTGTCAGCGACCACACGCACTTCGCCGCGAAACGCGCGTTGCGGATTGCGTTGGGCGATCAACTTCAAGCGGTCGCGATGCTGCTTCAAGCTGTTGAAAAGCGGCGTGATCAACCAACCGTTGCCGCCACCCTGCTTCAAGCTCGGGTCGACCTTGCCGTTGCGAAGTGACAACACGCGTTTGCCCTCGAGCACGACTTCACTCGACGAGATCACGATCGACAGCGCTTCGGCTGCTTCGACCTGCGACGTGGACACCGGGATCTGCAGCTCTTCGGACTGGACGACTTCGGCGCCGCCCGACGCGAAGCTCTGGATCAAGAACACGAGCAGGATCGTCATCATATCCATCATCGGATAGATGTTCAGACCGACTTCCTCGGGCTCCTCGCGGCGCGATTGCCAGCGCCGGATCACCCGCTTCACGTCGCCCATCGTCGCCGGCCGGTCGGGATTCTTCGGTTCTGCCACAGGAGCCTCTCAGCGTACGCCGACGGAGATCAATACGTCGGGAAACAAGGCTTCTTTACCACCGCCTCGGGTGCGGACTGCGTCCATCGCCTCGACGACGTATTCATACGCCACCTGAGGGTCGGCGCTGACGGTGACCGAGTGCTCGTCCTTGTATTGCTGCTTCACGCGCGCGACGCAGTCCGTGAGCCCGGTCCAGTCGTAAGTGGGACCCTTCTTGGGAACCGTGACTGAGCGACTCTGCTCGATCGTGCTGCAACCCGGGGCAAGCTTGCCGCCCGAACCGCTGACGATCACGCCGCCATCCGTGACGGTCACGTTCAGATTCAGCGGCGTCGCCACGTCCGCACTGTTGCTTCGGCCGCGCGCGATCTTCGGCAAGTCCGACTCGATCTGCGAGATCAGCAGCACGGCCTCCGTCGTCGCCAGCAAGAACATGATCAAGTTCACGACGATGTCGAGAAACGGGACGATGTTGAGCTCGCCGACCGCCTCGGACGGATCCGTAGACACGTCTTTGGTGCGTTTACGGATGTAGGCGCGCTGCCTGGGCGTGAACTTGGCCATCCGGTGTCGTCCGTCGGGTCCCTTCGATCAACTCTGGCGCGGCTGAAGTGAGCGCTACTCGCGCTTGAGCGTCAGCAGGTTTTCGAGCCGCATCTGCGTGCGCTCGAGGTCGTGCTTGATGCGCTTGGCCCAACCGTGCAGGACCATGTGGAAGAACATGCAGAGCACGGCGATGCCCAGGCCGAGGGCCGTGTTGTACATCGCCTCTGAAATACCGCGCGAGAGCAGCGCCGACTTCTGCGCCGGCTCCGCGAACGCAACAGCCGCAAACGACTTGATGAGACCCGAGATCGTTCCGAGCAGGCCGATCAAGGTCGCGATGTTCGCGAGCGACCAGAGCACGCCGATACGTTTTTCGAGCTGCGGGACCACTTCGCTCATCCGCTCGTCCATCTGCGCGATGATCGCCTCTTCACCGCGGTTCACCTGGGTCAGACCCGCCTTCACGACCTGAAGCAGCGGCAAGGGCTCGGCTTCACAGAGCTTGATGGCGCGATCGATATTGCCCGCCTGCACCAGCTTGCGGATCTGCGCCATGAACTCTTCGCCGTTGACTTGGTGCTTCGTCAGAATGTGAACGAAGCGGTCCGCAATGATCGCGATGACGAACGCCAGGATGGCGACGTTGATGAAGGAGAACGGCGCCCCGTCATGCAGGAATCCCCAGATTTTTTCCATGGAATGGCGGCTCGGGTGGACGGAATATGGAGCGTGGACGCTAACGCACGCAAGCCGGGAATGTCAACGAAGACGCAGACATGGCAACGATATGAGGACGCGCGTGTGGGGCCACGATGTAGGCGCCGCCATCAGCGTCAGGCCGATCCGAACTGAGCTGTGTTCCCGGGTCACAACTGGTCACTCACGTTCAGTCTGGCGTTCCGACCTTCGCCTATGCGAAGTGGTGCGGGAACTTTGCGCGATTCGGGTTGTCCAGACCTGGGATCGTGGGCTCGGTGCCCGATTGGCTGTGGGATTTGTGCGCAGATCGGTGTTGACACACGATAGTTGGCCGATATGATGGCACCTCATTCGACCTGGACGCCTGACTTAGCCTTGTATAAGTGCCTGAAATCACACCGAAATCTGGCAAGAAATCGCATCGTTAGGCGTCACTCGTACCAGACTTTCCGGCTTGCTCCACGTGGGCAGGCCCGTTCCAGAGACAGCTCGTAAGCAACACGACGAGGCCGAACCAGAACGGCGGCCCTGAGGAGGACAACGCTATGTCAACGCTCGCGCATCACTTCGAAGAGGGCGGCTGGGGTATGTACCCCATCCTGTTTTGGCAGATCCTAGCCATCGGCATCATCGTCGAGCGCGCTATCTACCTGTACAAAAGCTCGATCAACCGCGAGGTTTTCCTCGCGACGATGCAGAAGTGCATCTTGGCCGGCGATATCGGCCGCGCGATCAAGCTCTGCTCGGCCGCAAACGCGCCACTCGCGCGCATCGTGAAGGCGGGCCTGATGAAGGTGAACCGCCCCGACGCTGAGGTTCAGTCCGCAATGGACGAAGCCGCTCTCGTCGAGCTGCCGAAGATCGAACACCGCACCCCGCTGCTCGCGCTCTTCGCGAACCTCGCGATGCTTTCGGGTCTGCTCGGAACCGTGACCGGCCTCATCGCCGCGTTCGGTGCCGTCGCGAACGCCGATGCCGCCTCGAAGGCGACCATGCTCGCGAAGGGTATTTCAGAAGCCATGAACTGCACCGCGTTCGGTCTGATGGCGGCGATCATCGCCCTCGTCGGCTTTGCGGCGCACAACACCAAGACGCAGAAGCTGATCGACGACATCAACGCTGCCACCGTGCAGGTCGTGAACCTGGTCGTGAACAATCGTTCGCGCATCCAGCTCGACGACTCACAGGCCGCCTGATCAGCATCTCGCCGGAGCATCGAACGCGAAAGCGCGGTGCTCCGGCTCTCCTCAGCTCTGTTTTTTTCTGTAACCAGCGAGGCTCCCAATGGGTGGCATAAGTGTTGGCGGCGGTCACGGCGGTAAGAAAAACGTCGACTCCGAGATTCCGCTCGTTCCGTTCATCGACCTCTTGCTCTGCTGCGTCATGTTCCTTCTGGTTACGGCCGTTTGGAACCAACTCGCGAAGTTGAACGCGAATCAACAGCAGCCCGGTCAGCAAGCTCCGAACGAGCCGCCGCCCGAAGAGAAGGTCAAAGTGATCTTGCAGGTGCAGGCGAGCGGCTTCGTGCTCGCGTCGACCGCAGGCGACCGTATCGAGGTGCCCAAGACGGGCGACCAGTACGATATGGAAGGCCTGCGTGAGAAGTTGCAAGAGCGCAAGCGCTTGGACCCGAACCGCAAGGACCTCGTGGTCGCGCCGGAAGACGGCGTGCGTTACGAAGACGTCGTTGCTTCGATGGACATGGTGGTGGGCGAAGGCTTCCCCGACATGTCGCTCTCCGATGGATCGACCCTGTAGAGCGAAGGACTTTGTAAGCCATGCCAGTTCGAGTACCCGGTAAAGTTCTCCTCCGCGACGTCCCCCTCGAGTTCGTCTCGAAGAAGGTCAGCGGCCACGGTTCGAAGGCGGTCGACGTGTCGATCCCGCTCATTCCGTTCATCGACTTCTTGATCGTGCTGGTCGTCTTCTTGCTGATCTCGTTCAGCGCGAGCGGCGAGTTGCTCGCTCAGAAGGCGAACCTGAAGATGCCGAAGGCGAGCAACGTCGTCGACATCGACATCTCGCCCGTCATCGCGGTCGACCCGGTCGTGATCACGCTCGACGGCCGCCGTATGGCGGACACCGCGACGCTCGCGGCCGACCCGAAGGTCGAGCGCATCGAGCAGCTGATTCAAGACCTCGAGACGCTCAAGCGTAACTGGAGCATCTTGCACCCGCAGGAGCCGTTCCCCGGCCAGGTGATTCTGCAGGCCGACGTCTCGATCGACTATCGCGTGATCAAGAAACTGATGTTCTCGACCGCGCAGGCGGGCTACGCGAACGTGAGCTTCGCGGTCAATCGCACGGGCGAAAAGAAGTAGCTTCACGAAGTCCTGCCGCTCCGCGCGGCAGAAGTTGCGAACTCACTGCGGCCCTGCTCGACTACGAGTAGGGCCGTCGTGTTTTAAGCCCGTGAACCATCTCGTCCCATGTCGAACCCACCACCCACCGTCCCCCGCACCGGTAAAGTTCGTCGCCTCGTGCCCGCGCGGCCGAATGCTGCCGAAGATACGCGCGCGTACATGCCGCGGATCCCCTGGCACTACGTCGCGCTCGGAGCGCTGACGTTGATCGTGGTCATGGGTGGTTACTATTTGAAGCAACGTCAAAAGGCTTCGCTGCTGCGAGCGGCGATGGTGCAGGTGCACGAAGTCCAGCTCGCAGGCGCGCGCGGCGTGTACACGAAGCTGCGCGACAAGCTCGAAGGGTTGATCGTCGGCGCGGCGTCGGCGGAACCGACCACGCTCGTCGACCCGCGCCTGCACTTGCCGGGCTTGCGCAGCGGCAATGGGCTCTACTTGCGGCTGCCGCTGTCCGCGGCGAAGAAGCGCGAGAGCATCGAGACTGAAGCGAAGTTCGCCGAGCCGGATCGGATCGCGACGTGTCTCGGGCTCGCACCTGCATCGGCGCGCGGGCTCTACGAGAAGGGCGAGTTCTTGACGCCGCAGTTTCTCGAGCAGCTCAAGGAGCAGACCGACGTGCTGCACCTGCGCGTCGAAGACGAGATGTTGTCGCGGCGAATCCGCGCCGACCTGCCGAGCGTGCTCGGGCTCGCGCGAAGCGACTGGTTCATGCTCGTGCTGCAAGAGGGCGACAATCGTCGCGATGCGCCGGTTCGAGTGTTTTTGTGGGGGCTCGCGCAGGGCGAGTTGTTGCTTCGAACGCGGGTGCAGTCCGAGGGGGTGTTGCTTACTACGCGGATCTTGTCGAAGACGACGGGGGCGGCGCCTCCGATCGATCCGGAGCGGGTGCGGGCTGGGGCGGCAAATGATTGCTCGATCGCCGGGAAGCTTAAGGCGCTTACCGGGAATTGAGAGGGATCGTCCTCAGATCCCGTTGCAGTTATGCACGGCGAACTTCATCGCCTTGGTATCCGACCCCGGATTCACCAGATACCGAAAGCTCGCCAGATTCGCCTGATTCGGGATCCTGTCGCAGTACACGCTGCCTTCGACAATCTCACCCTCGCGATCGAAGGTCACCTTGCAGGGCTGCTCGGTCGAAGGATCGTCCCCGCTGCACGCACCCTCGTAGATGTTCGCACCCTCGTTGATGCGCACCTTGCACTCGTCCGACTGGTCGCCCTCGTCGATGTTCGCGCGTGTGATCCGAATGCCATAGCGGTCAGCCTGGCGCTCCGCTTCGTGCGCCACGATCAAGTTCATGCTGCGCTTGCCGCTGATCCGCTTCACGTCGCACGTGATCTTGAAGTCGAACTCGCCATCGAGCAGCGCGATCTCGCGCTCCGGGTCGTCGCCCGTGCGCGGCTCGCAGTCGCGACAGCGCAACTGGTAGTCGGCGTCCAAGTAGACCGGCGGGCTGGATTCGCTTTTACACGCGACCCCACCCAAGCTGCATACGACTACGAACCCCAGCGAGATACCAAGTCGCATAGATGGGCAGAGTACCGCGAGGCCCCGCTGGCCAGCAAGCTTTGCCCGTGCTGACCCCCTTCCCCACCTGCTTACTAACCGCTCACAAACCGCGTTCGAGATCGCGTTGTAGGTCCTCGGGATCCTCGAGCCCCACAGAAAGCCGCACCAAACCATCGCCGATTCCGAGCGCGGCGCGCGTCTCCGGCGGCAGCGATGCGTGCGTCATCGAGCCCGGATGCTCGATCAGGGACTCGACCCCACCCAAGCTCTCGGCACACGTGAAGATCCGGGTCGAGGACAAAAGCGCGTGCGCGGCCGCGAGCCCGCCCTTCAGCTCGACGCTGATCATGCCGCCGGGAAGCGCCATTTGGCGTTGCGCGAGCGCGTATTGCGGGTGGCTCGGCAAGCCGGGGAAAAATACGTTCGCGACCTTCGGATGCGCCGCGAGAAACTGCGCCAATCGAGTCGCGGTCTCCGAGTGGCGCCGCATTCGGATCGGCAAGGTCTTCAGCCCACGCAACACGAGGTAGCAATCGAAGGGCGACGGCACCGCGCCGATCGCGTTCTGCAAAAACTTCAATCGCTCGGCGAGCTCGGGGTTCTTTGTGATCACGGCGCCGCCCACGACGTCACTGTGGCCGTTCAGGTACTTGGTGGTCGAGTGCACGACCGCATCGGCACCGAGCTCGAGGGGGCGTTGGGCCACCGGCGTCGCAAACGTGTTGTCCACGACCAGGAGCAAACGGTGCTCGCGCGCCAGCTGCGCGAGCGCAGGGATGTCCGCCAGCTTCAAAAGCGGGTTCGTCGGCGTCTCGACCCACAGCATCCGCGTGGTCGGGAGGATCGCTGCCCGCACCGTATCGAGGTCGGCCATGTCGACCCGCGTGAACTGGACGCCGCGGGGAGCGATGACGCGCTGCATCAAACGGAACGTGCCGCCGTACACATCGTCACTCGAGATCACGTGCTCCCCGGGGCGGATCGTCTCGAGCAAGGTGGCACTCGACGCGCTGCCTGATGCAAAAGCCACCGCTGCGGTGCCACCTTGCTCGAGACGATCC
>Ga0193753_10001472_pt1 | contig 20063 bp, 14 predicted proteins | sample H1c2metaG_FD_144925 | JGI IMG/M metagenome (GOLD analysis project Ga0193753, IMG submission 144925) | Soil microbial communities from a riparian zone of the East river system, Colorado, United States - H1c2 | ecosystem: Environmental > Terrestrial > Soil > Riparian zone | place: USA: East...
CCGGATTCAAATAATGGGCATCAAATGCGGCATCGTCGGCCTGCCTAACGTTGGCAAGTCGACCCTCTTCAACGCCCTGACCAAGGCCGGCATCGCCGCGGCCAACTTCCCGTTCTGCACGATCGAGCCGAACGTGGGCGTGGTGCCGGTGCCGGATCCGCGCCTGAATGCCTTGTCGGATATCGTCAAGCCGCAGAAGGTGATCCCGACCGCGGTCGAGTTCGTCGATATCGCCGGCCTGGTCGCGGGCGCCGCCAGCGGCGAGGGCCTGGGCAACAAGTTCCTCGCGCACATCCGCGAAGTCGATGCGATCACGCATGTGGTGCGCTGCTTCGAGAATCCCGACGTCATCCACGTCAACAACAAGGTCGATCCGATCTCCGACATCGAGACCATCGACACCGAGCTGGCGCTGGCGGACCTGGAGTCGGTCGAGAAAGCGCTGCAGCGCGCCGAACGCACCGCTAAGACCGGCGACAAGGATGCGAAAGCGCGTGTCGAGGTGCTCGCGCGTGTGCGTGCGGGCCTGGACGCCGGCAAGCCGGCGCGCGGGCTGGGTTTGTCGGACGACGACAAGCTGGCGGTGCGCGACCTGTTCCTGCTCACGCTCAAGCCGGTGATGTACGTGGCCAACGTGCTCGAGGACGGCTTCGAGAACAATCCGCACCTGGATGTCGTGCGGGCGCGAGCGGTGGGCGAGGGCGCCGAAGTGGTGCCGGTGTCGGCTGCGATCGAGGAAGAGCTCTCGCAGTTGGACGACGCCGACCGCGATACGTTCCTGACCGACATGGGCCTGGACGAGCCGGGCCTGAACCGCGTCATCCGCGCCGCCTATAAACTGCTCGGCCTGCAGACTTATTTCACCGCCGGCGTGAAGGAAGTGCGCGCCTGGACGGTCAAGGCCGGTTCGACCGCACCGCAGGCCGCCGCGGTGATTCACACCGATTTCGAGAAGGGCTTCATCCGCGCCGAGACCATAGGCTACGACGACTTCATCAAGTACAAGGGCGAGTCCGGCGCGCGCGACGCCGGCCGCCTGCGCCTGGAAGGCAAGGAATACCGGGTGCAGGAAGGCGACGTGCTGCATTTCCGCTTCAACGTCTGACCCCCGCTTTTTTCGTAGAGCGGAGCTTGCTCCGCTGCCCTTGCTGCCCTCGCTTGGTAGGTGCGAATTCATTCGCACGCTCTTGATCGCCAAAAGCGTGCGAATGAATTCGCACCTGCGAAAAAGCTGAAAGCAAAAGCAGCGCAGCAAGCTACGCTCTACAAAAACAAAGCGATGGGCATAAAAAAACCTCCCGTTGCCGGGAGGTTTCGAGGGCGGACTACTGTCAGAGCGCCTTGCCGCCAAACTTGTAGGTGAACTGCAGGTAGTAGCTGCGGCCCAGGGTGTCGAACCACGAGACGTCGTAATAGGGATAGGCGGTGTAGCTCCTATCCCGCGGCGGCATCTTGTCGAACAGGTTGTCCACCGCCAGCGACAATCGGGCATGGTCGGTAAAACGGTACTGCAGCGTGGCGTTATAGCGATAAGTGGCTCCGATATACGGGCTGCCGCCTTCTTCGGGGTCGAACACGCCGTCGTAGGAGTCGGAATTGGGCAGCCGGCCGAGACGCTCGCCGTGCAGCGTCGCGGTCCACGCATTCCTCTCCCACGAGAGGTTGGCGCTGGCCTTGGTGCGCGGGATGTCGAAGCCGCTGTTGACCGCGAACTCGTCCTCGAACACGTCGCCTTCGAACTGCTGGAAATCGTGCTTGCGCACCCACGTGTAATTGCCGGCGAAGCGGAACACGCCGATCCCGGTCTCCAGGCGGTAGTGCGTGCTGAAGTCGATGCCGCTGGTGCTCTCGCGTGCGACGTTGATCGGGTTGGTGTAGATGCCGTACAGCCTGCCGTCGATGCGGGTCACGCGGGATATCGCATCCACGCAGGTCGGCGAATTGACGTCCACCGGCGTGCCGTCCACGCGCGAGCCGATCCGGCAGTTGGCCTCGTCCTGCAGGATCGCGTCGTTGCGCATGTCCTGCACCTGGTCGCGCATGTCGATGTCGAAGTAGTCCAGCGATATGTCGAAGCTGTCGTTCGGCGACCACACCACGCCAGAGGTCCAGGAGGTGCTGGTTTCGGCATCGAGCTCGCGGTTGCCCGAGCGGGTCCGGATCATGCCCTCGTCGTTCCAGCTGCAATCCTCGAACGCTTCGCCAGGCTCTTCGCTGCGGCAGCGGTAGTAGTCCACGCCGGAAGTCTCGTCGTTGCCGACGCCGGCGTAGATGTAGTGCAGGTCGGCCGCGCGGAACGCGGTGCCGTAGGAACCACGTATCAGCAAGGTGTCGACCGGACGCCATTCCAGGCCGGCGCTATAGGTGAACTTGCCGACTTCATTGCCTGCGTAGCGGTACTGGTCGTAACGACCGGCGGTGCTGAGGTTGAGCGTTTCGAACAACGGCATGCGCAGTTCTCCGGCGGCCGCCCAGCGGTCGCGGCTGCCTGAACCGTTGGAGTCCTTCCAGCTGTAGTAGTAGTACTCGAGCGCGCGCGGGTCCGGGTTAAGGTCGTAGGCCTGGTTGCCGATTTCGACGACGCCGGCGAATCCCGCCGGTCCGGCCGGCAGCTCGAACAGACTGGTATTGGTGACCGTGAACGACGCCGTGTCGGTGCGCGACTTCGGGTGATAGATGGTGTATGCGGCGATCGAGTCGTACTCGCCTCGCGTGAGTGGCGTATACAGGCGATCCGGATCGGCGTTGAAGATCGGCAGGCCGGATGTGTCATCGACGCCTAATTGCGGGCCGAGGAAAAGGTTATTGGCCGCCGCTGCCACGATCTGCGGCCAACCGATCTCGGACTGGTACTGGGAATGGCTGAAGGCTGCTTCCCAGTCCCAGTCCTGGCCGAACACGCCTTTGAAGCCGGTGACGATGCCGAGGGTCTTCTGCGTATTGCGGATCATGCCGTTGTCCAGGCCGCCCATTTCCTCCGGCGAGAACTGGCGCTGCCAGTATTCGACGCGGTCGGTGGCCTGGTTGAAGAAATAGCCCTCCTCGTTGCCGTCGGGGGCCATGTAGTTCCAGCTGCGCACATCGGTGAACAGCTCGACCTTGTGGTAACCCAACTGCACGTCGGCGAACCATTCGGTGTCGTTGCCGAAGTCGTAGCTCAGCGAAGCGTAGGCGTTGGCGCCGCGACGCTGGCTGATGATGGTGCCGTAGCCGATCGTTTCGTCGCTGCCGCAGAAATAACCGGGCGGATACTCGTCCGCGACGGGATCGTACCGTCCCCATTCCTCGCGGCTAGCGCGGTAGGTCGTTCCCTTGTTGAGATAGGCCAGCGAGTCGCAGGTCGCTTGGCCCGGATCGACGTAATACTCGGTATCGCCGTCATCCGGATCCCATGCGGTCTGCAGGAAGGCCCGCCGCGACGCGGCGCCCGGATCGGGCGAGTCCTTGGTCGAATCCTGCAGGCTGCGTTCGTAGGCCCACAGCGGCTTCTGGTCGAGCAACTCGACGCCGTACACCGCGCTGAAAGAGCCGCGCGAAAAACCGGACGACAGGCTCAGTTTCGCCGACTCGCCGCCGCCGCGTTCGGTGTCGCCGTAGCGGAAATCGATAGTCGTGCCATCGGCGTAATCCTTCATGATGAAGTTGACTACGCCGGAGATCGCATCGGAGCCGTACACCGCCGACGCGCTCCCGGTGAGCACCTCGATGCGGTCGACCATGCCCAGCGGGATGTTGGAAATGTCGGTGAAGTTGCTGCGGCCCTTGAACGGCATCGGAAAGTCGGCGATACGGCGGCCGTTGACCAATACCAGCGTGTGGTTAGGACCGAGCCCGCGCAGATCGACCTGCTGTGCGCCGGGCGAGAAGTCGCCGCCGCTGAAGGATTGCTGGCTCTGCGTCTCGCCGCCGTTCTGCGTCATCGCACGCAGCACGTCGGGAATGCTGGCGAAGCCGCTGTCTTGAATGTCTTGCGCGGTCATGACCGTCACCGGCGCCGGACCTTCGGTTTGCGCGCGCGGAATGCGCGAACCGGTCACCTGCACCGTTCCCAGCGTCGTGGGCTGCTGCGCCGCGGCATCGGCAGAGGCGCCGCCGGAAGCGGCGGGCGTTGCGGGCGCGGTGCGGGGCGTCGCGGACGTTTCGCCCTTCACGATTACGACCGCGCCGGAAGCATCGCGACGGGTGACATAGCCGCTGCCCTGCAGAAGCCGCGCCAGCGCGTCTTCCGCCGACAGCGTGCCCTGGACGCCAGGCGTGCGCAGGCCTTTGAGCTGGTCGGCCCGATAGATGAATTGCGCCCCGGATTGCCGGGCGAGCGTGTCGAGCGCAGCGACCAGATCGCCTGCCGGGATATCGACCGGCTTGGCGCCGGCGCCGGTTTGCGCATGGGCCGCCAGCGATGCCGAGCAGGCCAGAGTAAGCAGCAGAATGCGGAACTTGTTTCTCAAAGGAACCCCTCCCCAAGTGGCGCGCGACACGCGCCATACGGATTAGCGGGACGAACGGACGTCACAAATCCCGCCTTCCGTGCGTGCCGGATTCAGGCCCGGGCGCAGGCAGGCGTTACTGGCTGTGCAGCACGATGGTGTCGCCGCGATGCTCGGCCTTGATCGGGAAACCCTGCTCGAGCAGCCGTACGAACGCGTCGGTGTTGGACCAGCGGAAATTGCCGCCGACGCGCATGGCCGCGATCGTCGGGTCGTCGATGACGATCTGGCGTGTGTTGTAGCGGTTGAACTCGGCGGTGGCCGCGGATAGCGGCGTGTCGTGGAAAGCGAGATAGCCGCTGCGCCAGCTCAGATATTCCTCGGCCAGGTCGACCGGGCCGGAACGCACCAGTATCCCGGCAGCGCTCGCCAGCGCCACGCTGCCTGCGGGCAGCAAGGTGGCGGGCTGGCGGCGTCCTGCCTGCGTTTGTTCGGGTTCCAGCCGCACCACGCCTTCGGTCACCACCACGCGCAGGCCGGCATCGTCGCGGCGTACGGCGAAGCGCGTGCCGACCGCGATCGTGCGGTGGTTGAAGGCGGCGACCACGAAAGGCCGCCCGGGATCCTTGGCGACCTGGAAGAACGCCTCGCCTTTCTGCAGCTCGATGTGGCGTTCGTTGCGCGACAGCGTGACCAGGATGCGGCTGTCGCTGCTCAGCGTGGCGACAGAGCCATCGGACAGCGACACCGACTGCAGCGCGCCGACCGCGGTGTGGTACGAGGTCTCTTCCACTGTTGTCTGGTAACGCCAGCCCAGCGCAAGCGATGCCGACAACAGCACGACGGCGGCGCTGGCGGCGGCGAAACGGAAGGGGCGGGCGCTTTTTTGCGGTGCTGCCCGCTGCGCGAATACCAGCGCAGCGGCATCGACCGAGCCGGGCGTCGCGGGCGGCGGCGGATCGGAGCGTCGCGGCGATTCCTCGCGCGCGGCCGCAAGCGGCGACGGCGCCCATTGCCCGCGCGGCGGCACCACGCCGGCAGGCATGCCTGCGCCGAGCGCCTTCAGGCGATCGCTTTGCCGCCACGCGGCATCGAGGCGCACGAACGCGACACGGTGCGCGGTGGAAGCCTGCAGCCACGCATCCAGCTGCGCCTGGTCGCGGTCCGACCAGGCGCCCGCATCGCGCCTGGCCAGCCACGCCGCAGCGGTGCGCTCAATCTGTCTGCTGCTGGTCACGTCCATTCCCTTGTCCGGCCTCGGCCACGCCGCTACGGCGGCGGTCGCGTGGCGACTCGCCGTTCCCGTAAAAATAATCGGCGATCAAGCGAGCGCCCTTGGCGACATGTTTTTCCACCGTTTTCTCGTTGATGTTCAAGCGCGCCGCCACTTCGCGTTGCGGCAGTTCTTCGACCCGGCGCAGCCACATCACTTCCCGGCAGCGGTCGGGCAGGCGGTCGAAAGCCTCGCCCAGGCGTTTGAGCACCTGTCGCGCGTCGAGCCGCCGTTCCGGCGACACCTCGTCTATCAAGACGTTCAGAGCGTCCAAATCACCCACTGCCTCGATCGAAACCACGCGGCCGCGGCGCAGGCGATCGCTCATCAGGTGGCGCGCGCTGGTGAACAGGAAGGATTTCGGGGCCTGCGGGCGCGCCTTGGACGCGGCCTCGTAGACGCGCATGTAGGTTTCCTGGCGCAGGTCGTGGATGTCGTCCTGGTGGGACCAGGCGCGCCGCAGGTAACGCATCAACGCATCCTCATGCGCGAGGATTTCGCGTGCGAACCAGGCGTCGAGGGATTCGTCCATGACAGGGACATTACCGCCAATCCGCCGCGCATACACGGCCCGAACGGCCTTGCGCGAAATATTCCGCGCGCACGTCGATGGCACGGGGGGATCGTGCGCTCTGGTTCGTCACGGGCTGTCACGCCTGCGCAAACGCTGCCTGGCTCGGGCGTATTCGCGCGCGCAATCCCACGAACGAGCCGGAGAACACGTCGCCGATGATCCGCTTATCACTGTGGTCCGAGGTCTCCCGCAAGCGCTTGCTGGGCATTTTCTCGCTGTGCCTGGCGGCGATCTGCACGAATGCATCGGCCAGCGGGCCCGATTCCGCCGCTGCGCGAAAAGGCTACGAGTACTACCAGATCGGCGACCTCCAGGCCGCAAGGCCCGGCGCGACGCAAGCCGGTCAGATGCTGGTGGGCGGCGGCGACTGGCCTTACGACGCATTCCGCTGGTTCATCGAAAAGGCCGGCCATGGCCGCATCGTGATCCTGCGGGCATCGGGCACCACCGAAGCGCAGGACGAGTTCTTCAAGGACATCGGCGGCATCACCTCGGCGCAGACGCTGGTCTTCAGCGACCGCAGCGCGGCCAGCGACCCGAGGGTGCTGGAGATCGTGCGCAATGCCGACGGCCTGTTCCTGGCCGGCGGCGACCAGTCCCATTACGTCAACTACTGGAAAGGCACGCCGCTGAACCAGGCCATCGATGCCCACGTCCGCGCCGGCAAGCCGATCGGCGGCACCAGCGCCGGGCTGGCGGTACTGGGCGCCTACGCCTACGGCGCGATGGATGGCGGCAGCGTCGTTTCCAAGACCGCGCTGAGGAATCCTTTCGATTCGGAGGTCACCCTGGTCGGCGATTTCCTGCACATGCCGTTCCTGGACCGGGTGATCACCGACAGCCACTTCGGCAAGCGCGAGCGCCTGGGCCGGCTGATCGCCTTCGTGGCCAGGCTGTCGCAGGAGCAGGGCAGGGCCGATCTGGCCGGCATAGGCGTGGACGAGTACACGGCGCTGTGCATCGATGCCGACGGCCTCGGCCGGGTCTTCAGCGGCAACGGCGGTCATGCCTGGCTGGTGCGGCCGCAGCGGCAGGCGGATCTGATCGCCGCCGGCAAGCCGCTGACCTTCCGCGACGTGCCGGTGGTGGGTCTGGGCACACAAAGCCGGCTGCATCTGGAGGGATTCGGCGTCGACCAGCCCGCCTACCAGGCCATTTTCGACGTCGACCGGGGTCGCCTGACCCAGCGCAGCGGCGGTGCACCCCTTAAATGACCCTTTTACGTCCCATTGCCCCTCGAGACGGGAAACTCCGCATGACTGTCCTGCGTCATGGCTGCCTTCTATTAATGATGATGCTCGCCGCCCCGATCGCCACGGCTGCCGATGCCGGCAAGGCGGTGCTGCTGATCCACGGCGGCGCCGGGGTCGAGCGCAAGGACATGACGCCGGCCGAAGAGACCGCCGCCCGCGCCGCCCTGACGCTGGCGCTGCGCAAGGGCCACGAACAGCTGAAGGCCGGCAAGCCCGCGCTGGAGGCGGTGACCGCCGCGATCGCCGTCCTCGAGGACGACCCCAACTTCAATGCCGGCAAGGGCGCCGTGTTCGCCCACGACGGCCGCAACGAGCTGGACGCCTCGCTGATGGACGGCGCCACGCTGCGTGCCGGCGCTGTCGCGGGCATACACCGGGTCAAGAACCCGATCCTGCTGGCCCGCGCGGTGATGGAGCGCTCCGAGCACGTGATGATGGTGGGCGATGGCGCCGAGATCTTCGCCCGGGAGGCCGGCGTCGAGCTGGTCGACCCGTCCTATTTCCGCACCGAAAAGCGCTGGCAGCAGCTGCAGAAGGCGCTCAAGGAGGAGGCCGCGGACCAGGCCCACGCCGATCTGGAGACCGCCAAGCACTTCGGCACGGTCGGCGCCGTCGCCCTGGACGCCCGGGGACACCTGGCGGCGGGCACCTCCACCGGCGGCATGACCAACAAGCGCTACGGCCGGGTCGGAGACTCCCCGATCATCGGTGCCGGCACCTATGCCAACGCCAGCTGCGCGGTCTCGGGCACCGGTTGGGGCGAGTTCTACCTGCGCACGGCCGCAGCCCACGATATCTGCGCGCGCATGACCTATCTGAAGGAAGGCCCCGACCAGGCCGGGGAGGCCGTGATCAACCAGGCCATCCCCAAGCTGGGCGGCGATGGCGGCGCCATCGTGTTGGGGGCCGACGGCCGCATGGCCACGCCGTTCAACACGCCGGGCATGTATCGCGGCTGGATCGGCGCCGACGGCGTGCCGCATGTGGCCATCTACGCGGACGACGCCTGGACCCTGCCCGGGACCGAAATCGGCAAGTAACCCGGTCGGTCCGCACCGTCCGGGTCCGGGGTGCCGTTCAGGCACGCGCCCGGGCGACTGTCCAGCCACCGGGATTCCCGGCAAATGCTCACCCGGCGTTGACAGAAAAACGCGCCGGCGTCAAAATCGCGGGCTGTTTCACGGCTTTACGGAACGACCGGAGGGATACCCAAGCGGCCAACGGGGGCAGACTGTAAATCTGCTGGCTTACGCCTTCGGTGGTTCGAATCCACCTCCCTCCACCAGATTCATGCGGTAAAGGTTCTCCCGGTGCGGGAGTAGTTCAATGGTAGAACATCAGTTTTCCAAACTGATTACGAGGGTTCGATTCCCTTCTCCCGCTCCACCTCTACATTGATTTCCCCGCATCGCGCCACAAGATACAACGCTCACGTAGCTCAGTCGGTAGAGCACCTCCTTGGTAAGGAGGAGGTCGATGGTTCGATTCCATTCGTGAGCACCACCGTACTACATGCAACGTACTGCAGGTTCCACCCCATAACCGGCAATCCACCAATTCAAGTCAGCGAGACAGACAGTCATGGCCAAGGGTAAATTCGAGCGCACCAAGCCCCACGTGAACGTGGGCACGATCGGGCACGTGGATCACGGCAAGACGACGCTGACCGCGGCGCTGACCAAGATCGGCGCGGAGCGTTTCGGCGGCGAGTTCAAGGCGTACGACCAGATCGATGCGGCGCCGGAAGAGAAGGCGCGCGGGATCACGATTTCGACCGCGCACGTGGAATACGAATCGGCGAACCGTCACTACGCGCACGTGGATTGCCCGGGACACGCGGACTACGTGAAGAACATGATCACCGGCGCGGCGCAGATGGACGGCGCGATCCTGGTGTGTTCGGCCGCGGACGGCCCGATGCCGCAGACGCGCGAGCACATTCTGCTGGCGCGGCAGGTGGGCGTGCCGTACATCGTGGTCTACCTGAACAAGGCGGACATGGTGGACGACGCCGAGCTGCTGGAGCTGGTGGAGATGGAAGTGCGCGAGCTGCTGCAGAAGTACGAGTTTCCGGGCGACGACACCCCGATCATCACCGGTTCGGCGCTGAAGGCGCTGGAAGGCGACCAGTCGGAGATCGGCGTGCCCTCGATCCTGAAGCTGGTGGAGGCGCTGGACACGTATATCCCGCAGCCCGAGCGCGACATCGACAAGGCGTTCCTGATGCCGGTGGAAGACGTGTTCTCGATCTCCGGTCGCGGCACGGTGGTGACCGGTCGTATCGAGCGCGGCATCATCAAGGTGGGCGACGAAATCGAGATCGTGGGCATCCGTCCGACCCAGAAGACCGTGGTCACCGGCGTTGAGATGTTCCGCAAGCTGCTGGACCAGGGCCAGGCGGGCGACAACGCGGGCCTGCTGCTGCGCGGCACCAAGCGCGACGACGTGGAGCGCGGCCAGGTGCTGTGCAAGCCGGGCAGCATCTCCCCGCATACCGACTTCGAGGCCGAGGTGTATGTACTGAGCAAGGACGAGGGTGGCCGTCACACGCCGTTCTTCAAGGGTTACCGTCCGCAGTTCTACTTCCGCACCACCGACATCACCGGCGCGTGCACGTTGCCGGACGGTGTGGAGATGGTGATGCCGGGCGACAACGTGAAGATGGTGGTGAGCCTGATCAACCCGGTGGCGATGGACGAGGGCCTGCGCTTCGCGATCCGCGAAGGCGGCCGTACCGTCGGCGCCGGCGTGGTGGCCAAGATCCTGAAGTGACGATCTGACCCGCGCGCAAAGCGCGCGGCTTTGTCAGATCGCCATCCCGGCGCAAGCCGGGATCCAGAAAGAGAAGTGCGACATCCCGGCGGCTTCGGCCGCCGGACAGCGCGAACGGCGGACCGGATGGTTGTCAAATCCGCGTTCCGCCTTCGCCGTTTTAAGAAAGTACGTCTAAGAAAGTACGTCTAAGAAAGTGTGTCTTAGAAAGTGCGTCGAAGGAACCGCGAACAACGCAATACGCCAGTAGCTCAATTGGCAGAGCAGCGGTCTCCAAAACCGCAGGTTGGGGGTTCGAGTCCCTCCTGGCGTGCCACCTGGATGCGACGCGAAAGCGGCGCCTAAAAAAGAAACGGATGAATAGCAGGGTCGAACAATCCAAAGCCGCCACTTCCGCTGGCGACATCGTGAAGTACGCACTGGCGTTGCTGCTGGTCGCCGGCGGCGTGTTCGCGTTCTACTGGTTCGGCCAGTGGCCGACCGCGTTGCGCATCCTGGCCGTGATCGGCGGCCTGGTGCTGGGCACGGTGGTGTTCCTGGCCTCGCGCAAGGGCGCGCAGACGCTCGAGTTCCTGTCGGAGGCGCGCTTCGAGCTGCGCAAGGTGGTCTGGCCGACGCGCCAGGAAGCCACGCGCACGACCTGGGTCGTGATCATCGTGGTGATCGTCGTGAGCCTGCTGCTGGCCGGTTTCGACGTGATCATCCAATTTGCGGTCAAGTGGCTGCTGGGTCGTTGATGGAGATGGAAATGCAGACCGCCGAAGAAAACAACAATCGCCGCTGGTACGTGGTGCACGCCTACTCGGGCTTCGAGAAGTCGGTGGCGCAGGCGCTGCGCGACCGTATCGCGCGCACCGGCATGCAGGACAAGTTCGGCGACGTGCTGGTGCCGACCGAGGAAATCGTGGAAATGCGCTCCGGCCAGAAACGCCGTTCCGAGCGCAAGTTCTTCCCGGGCTACGTGCTGGTGCAGATCGCGACCCACGAGGAAGCGGGCATCCCGCGCATCGACAGCGAGAGCTGGCACCTGATCAAGGAAACGCCGAAGGTGATGGGCTTCATCGGCGGCACCGCCGACCGTCCGCTGCCGATCCGCGACGACGAAGCCAACGCGATCCTGCAGCGCGTGCAGGACGGCGTCGAGAAGCCGCGTCCGAAGATCCTGTTCGAGCCGGGCCAGATGGTGCGCGTCACCGACGGTCCGTTCAACGACTTCAACGGCGTGGTCGAGGAAGTCAATTATGAGAAGAGCCGCGTGCGCGTGGCGGTGCTGATCTTCGGCCGTTCGACGCCGGTCGAGCTGGAGTTCGGTCAGGTCGAGAAGGCCTAACGCTTTTCGTAGGAGCGGCCTTAGCCGCGAGCTTTGCCAGAGCTTGAAGAGCTCGCGGCTAAAGCCGCTCCTACTAAGAGCACAAGATTCGCGGGTACGAGTGGTTCGTACCGGCATTAACGCGAGGAGCCCGCTGTCGAAAGACAAAAGGCGCTTGCACTCGCAGGAGTAGAGAGAAATGGCAAAGAAAGTCGTCGGTTACATCAAATTGCAGGTCAAGGCCGGGCAGGCGAATCCGTCTCCGCCGGTCGGCCCTGCGCTGGGCCAGCGCGGCCTGAACATCATGGAATTCTGCAAGGCGTTCAACGCCGCCACGCAGAAGCTGGAGCCCGGCTTGCCGACTCCGGTCATCATCACCGCCTACTCGGACCGCACCTTCACCTTCATCACCAAGAGCACGCCGGCTTCTGTGCTGTTGAAGAAGGCGGCGGGCATCCAGTCCGGCTCCAAGCGCCCGAACACCGAGAAGGTGGGCAAGGTCACCCGCAAGCAGCTCGAAGACATCGCCAAGGCGAAAGAAGCCGATCTGACCGCGGCCGATCTGGACGCAGCGGTGAAGACGATTGCGGGCTCGGCCCGTTCCATGGGTCTGGTGGTGGAGGGCTAAGACATGACGAGCAAACGAATCAAGGCGCAGAGCGCCATCGAGCCGGGCAAGGCTTACGCGATCGACGAAGCGATCAAGATGGTCCGCGACAACAGCAAGGTGAAGTTCGTCGAGTCCGTCGACGTCGCCGTGCGTCTGGGCGTGGACGCCAAGAAGTCCGACCAGCAGGTGCGCGGCTCGACCGTGCTGCCCGAAGGCACCGGCAAGACCGTGCGCGTGGCCGTGTTCGCCCCTCCGGGCGCCAAGGCTGACGAGGCCCTGGCAGCCGGCGCCGAAGCGGTCGGCATGGACGATCTGGCCGAGAAGATGCAGGCCGGCGACCTGAATTACGACGTGGTCATCGCCACGCCGGACGCGATGCGCGTGGTCGGCAAGCTCGGCCAGGTGCTCGGTCCGCGCGGTCTGATGCCGAACCCGAAGGTGGGCACCGTGTCGCCGAACCCGGCCGAAGCGGTGAAGAACGCCAAGGGCGGCCAGGTGCGTTACCGCACCGACAAGGCCGGCATCATCCACTGCACGATCGGCAAGGCCGATTTCGACGCCGACAAGCTGAAGAACAACCTGCAGGCGCTGTTGATGGACCTGATCAAGGCCAAGCCGTCCAGCGCCAAGGGCACTTACCTGCAGAAGGTCTCGCTGAGCTCGACCATGGGCCCGGGCGTGATCGTCGATCAGTCTTCGCTGACGCTGAAATAATGCTTTAACTCCTTCTCCCGCTTGCGGGAGAAGGCTGGGATGAGGGGGCGAGCGCAGCGAGTTGCTGTATCGCGCGCCCTCACCCCGTCCCTCTCCCGCAAGCGGGAGAGGGGGATCCATTTTGAGGGCACCGCCGAGGGATCAAACCCGAAGCGGTCCGTCAAAGACCGCAGGCGCGGTCTGCGCACCCACGACGACGGGCACGGATGCTCGATTGGCAAGGAATCGCCGTCGTAGGCAGCGGGATCGCTTAATCAAGCTCGCGAAAGCGGGCAACAGCCTGCGCAGATGGTTGCCGACCCTCCAGTTTTTGTTCTGGAAACGGCCACCGCAAAGGACACCGTTTGTCGGGTGTCCCGGCATCGAAGGACCGATGTCGCCCAGGACCATCCCGGTTCGGAACCGGTGATGGCGTTCAGAAGTTCCGACGGCAGTGCATCGTCGCCGGAATCATCGAGGTAATGCAATGGCTCTAAATCTGACCCAGAAGCAGGAAGTCGTTGCCGAACTGGCCGAGGTCGCGGGTTCCGCGCACTCGCTGGTCGCCGCGGAATACGCGGGTCTTACCGTCGCGCAGCTGACCAACCTTCGCAAGAAGGCGCGTCAGGAAGGCGTGTTCCTGAAAGTAGCCAAGAACACGCTGGTTTCGCGCGCAGTGGAGAACACCGATTACGCCGTCGTCAAAGACGCGTTGACCGGTCCTTTGCTGTACGCCTTCTCGAAGGAAGACCCCGGCGCCGCCGGACGTCTGATCAAGGAGTTCGCGAAAGCGAACGACAAGCTGAAGCCGCGCCTGGTGTCGTTGGGCGGACAGATGTACCCGGGCTCCCATGTGGATGTCCTGGCGTCGCTGCCGACCCGCGATCAAGCGCTGTCGATGCTGCTCAGCGTCATGGTGCAGCCCGCCACCATGCTGGTCCGCTTGCTCAGCGAACCGGCCTCGCAGATCGCCCGCGTCACCAACGCGGTCGGTCAGCAGAAGGCGGCCTGAGGCCAACAGTTCGGTAAACCGATTTTCGAATCAATCAGTCGTTTCCAATCTTAGATAACAGAGGTAATCACGATGTCCCTTTCCAACGAACAGATCATCGAAGCGATCAGCAGCAAGACCCTCGTAGAGGTGATGGAGCTGGTCAAGGCGATGGAAGAGAAGTTCGGCGTGTCCGCCGCCGCCCCGGTCGCTGCTGCTGCCGGTCCGGCTGCCGCCGCTGCCGCCCCGGTTGAAGAGCAGACCGAATTCACCGTCGTCCTGAAGGCCGCCGGCGAGAAGAAGGTCGAAGTCATCAAGGTGGTCCGCGCGATCACCGGCCTGGGCCTGAAGGAAGCCAAAGACCTGGTCGAAGGCGCCCCACAGAACGTGAAGGAAGCGGTCAACAAGGCCGATGCCGACAAGTTCAAGAAGGACCTCGAAGCCGCCGGCGCTCAGGTCGAAGTGAAGTAAGCGGTAATTGCGTCGCCGCGTGACATAGGCGACCAGCCGAGGCTGGGGGCGAAAGCCCCCGGCCTTCGGTCGTTCCAAACGGGAATGGAGAATCGGGAATCGGGAGTCGTTAAAACAAGAGCAACGCTCATTGCTTTGACGATTCCCGTTTCTCGATTCCCGATTCCCGGCTCCAAAACCCGAGTCGTCAGTTGGAAGTAGCGGGAGAAGGCGTGCTGGTGCCGGCAATACCAGCGATTTCCAACTGACGGTTTTTTCGTTCCCCCGGCCCGCGGACGCGCGGTCCACCCAAGAGCCTTCGCGAAGGTTCTTGAGACACAAATGAGGCGCTAGCTCCCCATGACGACTTATTCATTCACCGAAAAGAAGCGCATCCGCAAGGATTTCGGCAAGCGCGGTTCGATCCTCGAAGTGCCGTTCCTGCTGGCCATCCAGGTCGATTCCTATCGTGAGTTCCTGCAGGAAAACGTCGAACCCGCCAAGCGCGAGGATCGCGGCCTGCATGCCGCCCTGAAATCGGTGTTCCCGATCACCAGCTACAACGGTTACGCGTCCCTGGAATACGTCGGCTACAAGCTCGGCGAGCCGGCGTTCGACGAGCGCGAGTGCCGCAACCGCGGCCTCAGCTATGGCGCGCCGCTGCGCGTCACCGTGCGCCTGGTGATCTACGACCGCGAGTCGTCGAGCAAGGCCATCAAGTACGTGAAAGAGCAGGAAGTCTACATGGGCGAGATTCCGCTCATGACCGACAACGGCACCTTCATCGTCAACGGCACCGAGCGCGTCATCGTCTCGCAGCTGCACCGTTCGCCGGGCGTGTTCTTCGACCACGACCGCGGCAAGACGCACAGCTCGGGCAAGCTGCTGTACAGCGCCCGCATCATTCCTTACCGCGGCTCCTGGCTGGACTTCGAGTTCGACCCGAAGGACGCGCTGTTCACCCGTATCGACCGTCGCCGCAAGCTGCCGGTCTCGGTGCTGCTGCGCGGCCTGGGCTACAACAACGAAGAAATGCTCAACGAGTTCTTCGAGATCAACACCTTCCACATCCTGCCGGAAGGCGTGGAGCTGGAACTGGTCGCCGAGCGCCTGCGCGGCGAGACGCTGGAGTTCGATCTGGCCGACGGCGACAAGGTCATCGTCGAAGCCGGCAAGCGCATCACTGCGCGCCACGTCAAGCAGCTCGAGCAGTCGGGCATCGCCGCGCTGGCCGTGCCTGACGCCTACCTGGTCGGCCGCATCCTGTCGCACGACGTCGTCGACGCCGCCACCGGCGAGCTGCTGGCCACCGCCAACGACGAGATCAACGAAGAGCAGCTGGCCAAGTTCCGCAAGGCCGAAGTGCCTGCGGTCGGCACCATCTGGGTCAACGACCTGGACCGTGGCGCTTATTTGTCCAACACGCTGCGCATCGACGGCACCAAGACCCAGCTCGAAGCGCTGGTCGAGATCTACCGCATGATGCGTCCCGGCGAGCCGCCGACCAAGGACGCCGCGCAGAACCTGTTCCACAACCTGTTCTTCACCTTCGAGCGCTACGACCTGTCGGGCGTGGGCCGGATGAAGTTCAACCGCCGCATCGGTCGCAAGGAAGTCACCGGCGCCTCGGTGCTGTACGACCGCAAGTACTTCGGCGAGCGTAACGACGAGGAGAGCAAGCGCCTGGTCGGCGAGTATGGCGACACGTCCGACATCCTGGACGTGATCAAGGTGCTGACCGAGATCCGCAACGGCCGCGGCACGGTCGACGACATCGACCACCTCGGCAACCGCCGCGTGCGTTCGGTCGGCGAAATGGCCGAGAACGTGTTCCGCGTCGGCCTGGTGCGCGTGGAGCGCGCGGTCAAGGAGCGCCTGACGATGGCCGAGGCCGATGGCCTCACCCCGCAGGACCTGATCAACGCCAAGCCCGTCGCCGCCGCGATCAAGGAGTTCTTCGGCTCCTCGCAGCTGTCGCAGTTCATGGATCAGAACAACCCGCTGTCGGAAGTCACGCACAAGCGTCGCGTGTCGGCCCTCGGCCCGGGCGGCCTGACCCGCGAGCGCGCCGGCTTCGAAGTGCGCGACGTGCATCCGACCCATTACGGCCGCGTCTGCACCATCGAGACGCCGGAAGGCCCGAACATCGGCCTGATCAACTCGCTGGCCGTGTTCGCGCGCACCAACGGTTATGGCTTCCTCGAGACGCCGTACCGCAAGGTCGTCAACAGCCGCGTCACCGACGACATCGAATACCTGTCGGCGATCGAGGAGAACGAGTACGTCATCGCGCAGGCCAACGCCACGCAGGACGACAAGGGCAACCTGACCGCGCAGTTCGTCGATTGCCGCTACCAGGGCGAGTCGCTGCTCAAGCCGCCGGCCGAGATCGACTTCATGGACGTTTCGCCGATGCAGACCGTGTCGGTCGCGGCGGCGCTCGTTCCGTTCCTGGAGCACGATGACGCGAACCGCGCGCTGATGGGCGCCAACATGCAGCGCCAGGCCGTGCCGACGCTGCGCAGCCAGAAGCCGCTGGTCGGCACCGGCATCGAGCGCGCCGTGGCGCGCGACTCGGGCGTGACGGTCAATGCGCGCCGTGGCGGCGTGATCGAGCAGATCGACGCCGGCCGCATCGTGGTCAAGGTCAACGAGAAGGAGATTTCCGGCGATACCGATGCCGGCGTCGACATCTACACCCTGATCAAGTACACGCGCTCCAACCAGAACACCTGCATCAACCAGACGCCTCTGGTGAACGTGGGCGACAAGGTGGCGCGCGGCGACGTGCTGGCCGACGGTCCGTCCACCGACATCGGTGAATTGGCCCTGGGTCAGAACATGCTGGTCGCGTTCATGCCGTGGAACGGCTACAACTTCGAAGACTCGATCCTGCTCTCCGAGCGCGTGGTCGAAGAGGATCGCTACACCACGATCCACATCGAAGAGCTGACCTGCGTCGCGCGCGACACCAAGCTGGGTCCGGAGGAGATCTCGGCCGACATCCCGAACGTCTCCGAGCAGGCGCTGAACCGCCTCGACGAGTCCGGCGTGGTGTACATCGGCGCGGAAGTGCGCGCCGGCGACATCATGGTCGGCAAGGTCACGCCGAAGGGCGAGAGCCAGCTGACCCCGGAAGAGAAACTGCTGCGCGCGATCTTCGGCGAGAAGGCGTCCGACGTTAAGGACAGCTCGCTGCGCGTGCCGCCGGGCATGGACGGCACCGTCATCGACGTGCAGGTCTTCACCCGCGACGGCATCGAGAAGGACAAGCGTGCGCGTCAGATCGAGGAAAACGAGGTCAAGCGCGTCAAGAAGGACTTCGACGACCAGTTCCGCATCCTGGAAAGCGCCATCTATGCCCGTCTGCGCACGCAGATCCTCGGCAAGATCGCCAACGGCGGTCCGGGCCTGAAGAAGGGCGACACGGTCAGCAGCCTGGTGCTGGACGGACTGAAAAGGTCCGACTGGTTCCAGATCCGCATGAAGGACGACGACGCGATCGACGCGATCGAACGTGCGCAGAAGCAGATCGACGCGCACCAGAAGGAATTCGAGAAGCGTTTCGCCGACAAGCGCAACAAGATCACCCAGGGCGACGACCTCGCACCGGGCGTGCTGAAGATGGTCAAGGTGTTCCTGGCCGTGAAGCGCCGCATCCAGCCTGGCGACAAGATGGCCGGCCGCCACGGCAACAAGGGTGTGGTGTCGACGATCGTTCCGGTCGAGGACATGCCGTACATGGCCGACGGCCAGACCGTCGACATCGTGCTGAACCCGCTGGGCGTGCCGAGCCGAATGAACATCGGCCAGATCCTCGAGACGCATCTGGGCTGGGCCGCCAAGGGCCTGGGCCAGAAGATCCAGCGCATGCTCGATGCGCAGGCCAAGGTGACCGAGCTGCGCGCGTTCCTCGACCAGATCTACAACCACGACCAGAAGCTGCACGGTCAGCGCGTCGATCTTGCCAAGTTCACCGACCAGGAACTGATGGCGCTGGCCGGCAACCTGTGCGACGGCGTGCCGATGGCGACCCCGGTGTTCGACGGCGCCAACGAGGCCGAGATCAAGGCCATGCTGACGTTGGCCGATCTGCCGACCAACGGCCAGACCACGTTGCACGACGGCCGTACCGGCGAGGCGTTCGAGCGTCCGGTCACCGTCGGCTACATGCACATGCTGAAGCTGAACCACTTGGTCGACGACAAGATGCACGCGCGTTCGACCGGTCCGTACTCGCTCGTCACCCAGCAGCCGCTGGGCGGCAAGGCGCAGTTCGGCGGCCAGCGTTTCGGCGAAATGGAAGTCTGGGCGCTGGAAGCGTACGGCGCGGCCTACACCCTGCAGGAAATGCTGACGGTGAAGTCCGACGACGTACAGGGCCGCAACCAGATGTACAAGAACATCGTCGACGGCGAGTACGAGATGGTGGCCGGCATGCCGGAATCCTTCAACGTTCTGGTGAAGGAAATCCGTTCGCTCGGCATCAACATGGAGCTGGAAGAGCATTGAGAGCAGGGAATAGGGAATCGGGAATAGGGAATCGTCAAGCAAAAGCAAAACGACTCCCGACCCGCCGATTCCCCGCTTCTAACCATTCCCAATTCCCGATTCTCGATTCCCGCTCCACCAGGAGAAAACAATGAAAGACCTACTGAACCTCTTCAACCAGCAGCGCCAGGCGCCCGACTTCGACGCGATCAAGATCGCGCTCGCGTCGCCGGACCTGATCCGTTCCTGGTCCTACGGCGAAGTGAAGAAGCCGGAAACCATCAACTACCGTACCTTCAAGCCCGAGCGCGACGGCCTGTTCTGCGCCGCCATCTTCGGCCCGATCAAGGACTACGAGTGCCTGTGCGGCAAGTACAAGCGCATGAAGCACCGTGGCGTGGTCTGCGAGAAGTGCGGTACCGAAGTCACGCTGGCCAAAGTCCGCCGCGAGCGCATGGGTCACATCGACCTGGCGTCCCCGGTCGCGCACATCTGGTTCCTCAAGTCGCTGCCCTCGCGCATCGGCCTGATGCTGGACATGACCCTGCGCGACATCGAGCGCATCCTGTACTTCGAAGCCTACGTCGTGACCGAGCCGGGCCTGACCCCGCTCGAGCAGGGCCAGTTGCTCAACGAAGAGCAGTTCATGACCGCGCGCCAGGAGCACGGCGACGACTTCGAAGCCGCGATGGGCGCCGAAGCCGTGTTCGAACTGCTGCGCACGATCGACCTGCAGGCCGAGATGGTCAACCTGCGCGAAGAGATCGCTTCCACCAACAGCGAAACCAAGCTCAAGCGCCTGACCAAGCGCATCAAGCTGGTCGAAGCCTTCCTCGAGTCGGGCAACCGCCCCGAGTGGATGGTGATGACCGTGCTGCCGGTGCTGCCGCCGGACCTGCGTCCGCTGGTGCCGCTGGATGGCGGCCGCTTCGCGACCTCGGATCTGAACGATCTGTACCGCCGCGTGATCAACCGCAATAACCGCCTGCGCCGCCTGCTGGAACTCAATGCGCCCGACATCATCGTGCGCAACGAGAAGCGCATGCTGCAGGAATCGGTCGATGCGCTGATGGACAACGGCCGTCGCGGCCGCGCCATCACCGGCACCAATAAGCGCCCGCTCAAGTCGCTCGCCGACATGATCAAGGGCAAGCAGGGCCGCTTCCGCCAGAACCTGCTCGGCAAGCGCGTCGACTACTCCGGCCGTTCGGTCATCGTGG
>Ga0193753_10001473_pt1 | contig 20060 bp, 3 predicted proteins | sample H1c2metaG_FD_144925 | JGI IMG/M metagenome (GOLD analysis project Ga0193753, IMG submission 144925) | Soil microbial communities from a riparian zone of the East river system, Colorado, United States - H1c2 | ecosystem: Environmental > Terrestrial > Soil > Riparian zone | place: USA: East River...
ATCATTTGCGCGGCAGCCAGCGCTTCTATTCGGGCGCCTACTCGCAAATGATTGGCAGCGATGGCCTCACCGGCCGCCTCGAAGCGTCGCGTTATCGCGGCGAACCCGACGACAGCCAGCTGCCGGACTTTCTTCGCCATGACGTTTCCCAGGACAGGCAGGCGCTGCTGCTGCGCTATCCGTTGTCGCTGCGAAACAATCGTGTGCTGTTTCTCGCAGCGGGCGTTTATGCCGCGGACCAATCCGATCGCTATTTGAATACCATCGACGGCGCCGCGCTGGCGCTGGAAACGCAGGCACGCGTGCTGCACGCGCAACTGGACTACGCCACCTTGTCGAGCAGCGCCTCGCGTCGCGCCGGCTTCGGCGTGGCGCGCGGGCTGGACGCTTGGGGCGCATCATCGCGCGCGGTCAGCAATATTCCTGGCCTGGTGCTCGCCGCGCCCAGCGATGTTTCTTTCACGCGCTACAACCTCAGCTTCGCGCAAGGCAAGACCTGGCCCAACCGCTTCGGCGTCGTGCTGAGCATGGCGGGGCAGTACAGCCACAACCGGCTGCCTTCCTCCGAACAGATCAGCTTCGGCGGTCCGCGTTTCGCACTGGCCTACGACCCCGGCAACGCCTCGGGCGACAGCGGCTGGGGCGCGTCGCTGGAACTTAACCGTTCCTACAGCCGCGGCGCGCGCTGGCTGAAATCGTTGGTGCCTTACCTGATAGCGCAGCAGGCGCGCGTCTATCTGAAAGACGGGCAGCCGGCAGTGGAGCGCCTCGGTTCGGTGGCGCTGGGCCTGCGCCTGTCCGACAACAAGCATTACAACGTGGATCTGTCAATCGCCCAGCCCACGGCCGACCTGCCGCTGGAATCCGACCGCCGCGAGCCGCGGTTGAACCTGACCTTCGCCTACGACTTCAAATAGGCAGGCGCTCCGCGTTGGTACCGGGCCGACCTGCCGCTTCTGCGCCTCTGAGCGCCCGGATACCGGGTCCGTCAGCTGGTCCATGCCCGTACCGCGGGACCCGGTTGCGGTCAGGTCAGGTCACTCTGAACCGTGATCAGGGTCACCGACGGCCCAAATTTGTCACCCCCTGATCTCCGGAGGGCCGGGAAACGCGGGCCACTATTGGCACGCTTTATGCTGATACACTCCTGGCAGAACTGTGCGGTGGTTCACAGTATTTACGTGATGCCGGCCGCGCAAATGGGGAAACAGGGGTTTCTGTCGAGTTGAATCCGTCCATACGGCTCGTTCGTATGAGGGGTACTTAAACGTCTGAAGCGTAGGGCCATGTGGACGGCCGGCGCTGTGGGGGAGCAGTCGGCGTGGTGAATATCGGAAGCCTTTGGGCGGCTATGGGCCGTCGTGTCATTCCCTGCGCGCTAGCGCTGGTGGCCGCCTTGGCGGTCAGCCAGCCAGCCCTCGCGCAAAACGCCGTCAACACGGCGACGATCACCGCCCCAGCGGGCGTGACCGATCCCACACCGGCCAATAACACGGCCACCGACAGCGATCCTGTCGTCCGTACGGCGAACCTGTCCGTCAGCAAGACCGATGGCATCGCCAGCATCGCGCCGAGCGGCACCACCACCTACACCATCGTGGTCAGCAATGCCGGACCCAGCGAGGTCACTGCGGCCACGGTGGTCGACAACGCTCCGGCCGGGCTGACCATCAATACCTGGTCCTGCGCTGTGACCAACCCTGGCACAGGCGGCGTCGTCACCACCGCATGCGGTGTCGCCGGCGGCATCGGCAACATCAACACCACCGTCGACATGAAGAACGGCGCAGCGATCACCTATACGGTGAATGCGACCGTTTCCGCGTCGGCCACCGGCTCGATCAGCAATACCGTTGCGGTTGCGCCGCCTGCGGGCACCACCGATCCCGGCCCCGACGGCAACAACGCGACGGACACGAACACCGTCACGCCGACGGCGGATATCGCCGTGCAGAAAACGCTGACGACCACCGGCCCGTATGTCGTAGGCCAGGCAGTCACTTATTCGATCGTCGTCACTAACAACGGGCCTTCGGCGGCGACCAATGTCGGCGTGTCCGATACGCCGACCAACCTCGCCATCAACAGCGTCAGCGGCGCCTGCGCGGCATTGCCTTGCACGATCGCTTCGATCATCAGCGGCGCCAGCGCCACGATCACGGTGAACGGCACGGTCGGCAACACGGTCGGCGCATTCAACAACAGCGCGACCGCGACCTTGCCGGCCGGGACCACGGATCCCACGCCGGGCAACAATATCGACGATGCCCCGGCGACGGCGGCTGCCAGCGCGGACGTTTCGATCACCAAGACGCCGACGACGGTAGGGCCGTACTTCGCCGGCCAGACCATCACCTACAGCATCGTCGTCAACAACGCGGGCCCGAGCGCCGCGCAGAATGTCGTGGTCGACGATCAGACCTCGACGCTGAGCAATGTCGTGCTGTCCAGCGCCACGCCCGGCTGCGCGGCGACGCAGTGCGTCTTCGCCACGGTCGCCTCCGGCGCCACGATCAATATCACGGCCACGGCCACGATCACCGCGGCGGGAGCCTTCAACAACCTCGCGCGGGTAGCGGCGACGACCTTCGATCCGAATGTCGCCAACAACCAGGACAACGCCGGTAACGGCGGCAACGCCGGCGCCAGCTCGGATGTCTCGATCGTCAAGACGCTGACCACCGCGGGCCCATACACCGTTGGCCAGACGGTGTCGTTCGATATCTTGGTCAGCAATGCCGGTCCATCGACCGCAACCAACGTCGGCATCGCCGATGTCCCGAACAATCTGACGCTGGGCACCGTCACCGGCGCCTGCACCGCGCTGCCGTGCACGATCGCTTCGATCGCCTCGGGTGCGAACGCCACGATCACCGTGCAAGGCACGATCCTGGCGGATGGCGCGTTCGGCAACAGCGCGACCGCGACGCTGCCGCCGGGCACGATCGATCCGAATCCGGGCAACAACACCGGTACCGATGGCGACAACACCACGCCGACCGCCGATATCTCGATCGTCAAGACGCTGACCACCGCGGGTCCGTACACCATCGGCCAGACGGTATCGTTCGATATCTTGGTCAGCAACGCCGGTCCTTCGGCCGCGACCAACATTGGTATTGCCGATCTCCCGAACAACCTGACGCTGGGCACCGTCACCGGCGCCTGCACCGCGCTGCCGTGCACGATCGCTTCGATCGCCTCGGGCGCGAATGCCACGATCACTGTCCAGGGCGTGATCCTGGCCGATGGCGCGTTTGGCAACAGCGCGACCGCGACGCTACCGCCGGGCACGACCGATCCGAATCCGGGCAATAACACCGGCACCGACGGCGACACGACCACGCCGACGGCTGATGTCTCGATCGTCAAGACATTGACGACTGCAGGTCCGTACACGATTGGCCAGACCGTCTCGTTCGACATTCTGGTCAGCAATGCCGGTCCTTCCGCGGCGACGAACATCGGCGTCGCCGATGTCCCGACCAACCTGACGCTGGGTACCGTCACCGGTGCCTGCACCGCGCTGCCGTGCACGATCGCTTCGATTGCCTCGGGTGCGAACGCCACGATCACCGTGCAAGGCACGATCCTGACCGATGGCGCGTTCGGCAACAGTGCGACCGCGACGCTGCCGCCGGGCACGACCGATCCGAACCCGGGCAACAATACCGGCACCGACGGCGACAACACCACGCCGACCGCCGATGTCTCGATCGTCAAGACGCTGACGACCGCCGGACCGTACACCATCGGCCAGGCCGTCTCGTTCGACATCCTGGTCAGCAACGCCGGCCCTTCCACGGCGACGAATATCGGCATCGCTGATGTGCCCACCAACCTTGCATTGGGCGCGGTCACCGGCGCCTGCACCGCACTACCGTGCACCATCGCTTCGATTGCCTCGGGCACGAACGTCACGATCACCGTCGCCGGCACGATCCTGGCCGATGGCGCGTTCGGTAACAGCGCGACCGCGACGTTGCCGCCGGGTACGACCGATCCGAATCCGGGCAATAACACCGGAACGGATGGCGACAACACTACGCCGACAGCGGATGTGAGCATCGTCAAGACGCTGACGACCGCAGGTCCCTACACCATTGGTCAGACGGTCTCGTTCGATATCTTGGTCAGCAACACCGGCCCATCGTCCGCAACCAACATCGGCATCGCCGATGTCCCGGCCAATCTGGCGCTGGGTACCATCACCGGTGCCTGCACGGCGCTGCCGTGCACGATTGCCTCGATCGCTTCGGGTGCGAACGCCACGATCACCGTCGCCGGCACGATCCTGGCCGATGGCGCATTCGGCAACAGCGCGACCGCAACGCTGCCGCCGGGCACGACCGATCCGAACCCGGGCAACAACACTGGCACCGACGGCGACAACACCACGTCGACCGCGGATGTGAGCATCGTCAAGACGCTGACCACTGCGGGTCCATACACGATTGGCCAGACCGTCTCGTTCGACATTTTGGTCAGCAACGCCGGTCCGTCGGCCGCGACGAACGTCGGCATAGCCGACGTCCCGACCAATCTGACGCTAGGCACCGTCACCGGAGCCTGCACCGCGCTGCCGTGCACGATCGCCTCGATCGCGTCGGGCGCGAACGTGACGATCACCGTGCAAGGCACGATCCTGGCGGATGGCGCGTTTGGCAATAGCGCGACAGCGACGTTGCCGCCGGGTACGACCGATCCGAACCCGGGCAACAACACCGGCACCGATGGCGACAACACCACGCCGACGGCCGATGTCTCGATCGTCAAGACGCTGACGACCGCGGGCCCGTACACCATCGGCCAGACGGTGTCTTTCGATATCTTGGTCAGCAACGCCGGCCCTTCCGCGGCGACGAACATCGGCATCGCCGATGTCCCGACCAATCTGGCGCTGGGTACCGTCACTGGCGCCTGCACCGCGCTGCCGTGCACGATCGCTTCGATCGCCTCGGGCGCGAATGCCACGATCACCGTGCAAGGCACGATCCTGGCCGATGGTGCGTTCGGCAATAGCGCGACAGCGACGTTGCCGCCCGGCACGACCGACCCGAACCCGGGCAACAACACTGGCACCGATGGCGACAACACCACGCCGACGGCCGATGTCTCGATCGTCAAGACGCTGACGACCGCGGGTCCGTACACGATTGGCCAGACCGTCTCGTTCGACATTCTGGTCAGCAACGCTGGTCCGTCGACCGCGACGAACATCGGCATCGCCGATGTCCCGAACAACCTGACGCTGGGCGCCGTCACCGGCGCCTGCACCGCGCTGCCGTGCACGATCGCTTCGATCGCTTCGGGTGCGAACGCCACGATCACCGTGCAAGGCACGATCCTGGCGGACGGCGCGTTCGGCAACAGTGCGACCGCGACGCTGCCGCCGGGCACGACCGATCCGAATCCGGGCAACAACACCGGCACCGACGGCGACAACACCACGCCGACCGCCGATGTCGCCGTGCAGAAGAGCCTCAGCACGATCGGCCCCATCCTGGCTGGCCAATCGATCCAGTACTCGATCGTGGTCACCAACAATGGACCGTCGGTCGCCACCAACGTCCAGGTTTCTGACACCCCGACCAATATCACCATCACGAATGTGGCCGGTGGTTGCAGCGCGCTGCCTTGCACGATCGCCAGCATCGCCGCGGGAACCAACGTCGCCATCACCGTCACCGCGACTGTCGGTGCCGCCGGCGGTGCGTTCAACAACAGCGCCTCGGCGACAGCGACACAAACCGACCCGACGTCCGGCAACAATACGGACGATGCGCCCGGCACGGCCGGCGCGCTGCCGATCGTGGCCAACGACGACGCTTTCGGCCCGGTGAACGGCGCTGCGGGCGGCAATACGGCTTCGGTGCTGGGCAACGACACGCTCAACGGCAATCCCGCCATCCTGGCGAACGTGACTCTGGCTGCGGGCATCAGCCCGAACCCGGGCCTGACGATGAATGCCGACGGCACGATCACCATCGCGCCGGGCACGGCTACCGGCGCGTACGTCTATCCGTACACGATCTGCGAGCAGCTCAATCCCGCCAACTGCGATACCGCCAATGCGACGGTCAACGTCGCAGCAGCGCTGATCGATGCGGTGGCCGACACGTTCGGTCCGGTGAACGGCGCCGTGGGCGGCAATACCGCTTCGGTGCTGGTCAACGACACTTTGAACGGCAATCCCGCCACGCTGGCGAACGTGACCCTGGCCGCGGGCGTCAGCCCGAACCCGGGCCTGACGATGAATGCCGACGGCACGATTGCCATCGCGCCGGGCACGGCCGCCGGCACGTACGTCTATCCGTACACGATCTGCGAGCAGCTCAACCCCGCCAACTGCGATACCGCCAATGCCACGGTCACGGTTGCAGCCGCACCGATCGTGGCCAACGATGACGCCGCGCCTGCACCGGCCAACGGTTCGACGGGTGGTGTTGCGATCGTCAATATCTTCGGCAACGACACTCTCGATGGTGCGCCGTTGGTGCGCGCGGACGTTGCGGTGACCAACACCGCGGTTCCGCCGCAGCTGACCTTCGACGCCGGCACCGGCCAGATAAGCGTGGTGCCGGGTAGCGCGGCAGGCACCTATACCTTCGATTACACGATCTGCGAGCTGCTCAATCCGAGCAACTGCGATACCGCGACGATCTCGGTAGATGTTTCCGCGGCAGTGATCGATGCGGTAGCCGATATGTTCGGACCGGTGAATGGCGCTACGGGCGCAAACACCGCTTCGGTGCTGGGCAACGACACGCTCAACGGCAATCCCGCCACCCTGGCGAACGTGAACCTGGCGCCTGGCGCCAGTCCGAATCCGGGCCTGGCCATGAATGCCGACGGCACGATCACCATCGCGCCGGGCACCGCCGCCGGCACGTACGTCTATCCGTACACGATCTGCGAAGTGCTCAACCCGAGCAATTGCGACACCGCCAATGCAACGGTGGATGTGGCCGCGGCGGTAATCGACGCAGTGGCCGATACGTTTGGCCCGGTGAACGGCGCTACCGGCGGCAACACTGCTTCGGTGCTCGCCAACGACACGCTCAATGGCAACCCGGTGACGCCGGCAACCGTGACGCTGACCCCGGGCGTCAGTCCGAATCCGGGTCTGGTCATGAATGCCAACGGCACGATCACGATCGCGCCGGGCACGGCTGCAGGTACCTACGTCTATCCGTACACGATCTGCGAGCAACTCAACCCCGCCAACTGCGACACCGCCAATGCAACGGTGGATGTGGCCGCGGCGGTAATCGACGCAGTGGCCGATACGTTCGGCCCGGTGAACGGCGCTACGGGCGGCAACACCGTTTCGGTGCTGGTCAACGACATCTTGAACGGCAATCCGGCGACGCTGGCGAACGTGACGCTTGCCCCAGGTGCGAGCCCGAACCCGGGCCTGACCATGAATGCCAACGGCACGATCACCATCGCGTCCGGCACGGCCGCAGGCACGTACGTCTATCCGTACACGATCTGCGAGCAGCTCAACCCCGCCAACTGCGATACGGCCAATGCGACGGTCACCGTTCAAGCGGCGCCGATCGTGGCTAACGACGACGGCTTCGGACCGATAAATGGCGCCGCGGGCGGCAACACCGCTTCCGTGCTGGCCAACGACACGCTCAACGGCACACCGGCGACGCCGGCAACCGTGGCGCTGACCCCGGGCGTCAGTCCGAACCCGGGCCTAGTCATGAATGCCGACGGCACGATCACCATCGCGTCCGGCACCGCCGCAGGCACGTACATCTATCCGTACACGATCTGCGAGCAGCTCAACCCCGCCAATTGCGACACCGCCAATGCAACGGTCAACGTTGCAGCAGCGCTGATCGATGCGGTAGCCGATACGTTCGGACCGGTGAACGGCGCCGCGGGCGGCAACACCGCTTCGGTGCTGGTCAACGACACGCTCAACGGCAATCCCGCTGCCTTGGCAAATGTGAGCCTGGCGCCTGGTGTCAGCCCGAATCCGGGCCTGACCATGAATGCCAACGGCACGATCACCATCGCGCCAGGCACGGCTGCAGGCACGTACATCTATCCGTACACGATCTGCGAGCAGCTCAACCCGGCCAATTGCGACACCGCCAATGCAACGGTGACGGTAACGGCAGCCGCGATCGTCGCCAATGACGACACGGCGCCTGCACCGATCAACGGTTCGACCGGCGGCGCAGCGATCGCGAACACCTTCGGCAACGACACCCTCAATGTTGCGTCGTTGGTACGTGCGGATGTCACGGTGACCAACACGCCAGTGCCGGCGCAGCTGACCTTCGATGCCGCCACGGGTCAGGTAAGCGTGGTGGCGGGCAGCGCAGCCGGCACTTATAGCTTCGATTACACGATCTGCGAAGTGCTTAACCCGAGCAACTGCGACACTGCGACGGTATCGGTGGACGTCGCTGCTGCGGCGATCGATGCGGTAGCCGATACCTTCGGCCCGGTGAACGGCGCCGCGGGCGGCAGTACCGCTTCGGTGCTGGGCAACGACACGCTCAACGGCAATCCGGTGACCAACGCGACCGTGACGCTGGCTGCGGGCGCAAGTCCGAATCCGGGCCTGACCATGACCGCCGGCGGCACGATCACGATCGCACCGGGCACCGCCGCGGGCACGTACGTCTATCCGTACACGATCTGCGAGCAGCTGAACCCTGCCAATTGCGACACCGCCAATGCGACGGTGACGGTCTCGGCTGCGCCGATTGTCGCCAACGACGACAGCTTCGGTCCGGTCAACGGCGCCACGGGCGGCAACACCGCTTCGGTGCTGGGCAACGACACGCTCAACGGCACTCCGGCGACCAACGCGACGGTAACGCTGGCTCCGGGCGCAAGCCCGAATCCCGGCCTGGCGATGAATGCCGACGGCACCGTCACCATCGCGCCGGGCACGGCTGCAGGCGCGTACGTCTATCCGTACACGATCTGCGAGCAGCTGAACCCTGCCAATTGCGACACCGCCAATGCGACGGTGACGGTCTCGGCAGCGCCGATCGTCGCCAACGACGACAGCTTCGGCCCGGTCAACGGCGCCAGCGGCGGTGCGACGGCTTCGGTGCGGGGCAACGACACGCTCAACGGCACTTCGGTGACCAACGCGACCGTGACGCAGGCCCCGGGCGTCAGTCCGAATCCGGGCCTGACGATGAACGCAGACGGCACGATCACGATCGCACCGGGCACCGCCGCCGCCACGTACGTTTATCCGTACACGATCTGCGAAGTGCTCAACCCAAGCAATTGCGACACGGCCGCAGCGACTGTGGTGGTGAGCGCCGCGCCAGTGGCGGCCAGCGCCGACAGTGCCAGCACACCGCAGAACACGCCGGTGACGATCTCCGTACTCGGCAACGACAGCTTGAACGGCGCAGCGGTCGATCCGACCCAGGTCACCGTGACGCAGGCATCGGCTCCGGCCAACGGCAGCATCGTCATCAATCCGGACGGCAGCATCGCTTACACGCCGAATGCGGGCTACTCCGGCACGGACACGTTCACCTACCAGATCTGCGAGAACCTGAATCCCGCGAATTGCGCGACGGCGACGGTGACGGTGACGGTACAGGCGAATACCGTGACCGCAACCAACGATACCGCGACCACGCCCGCCAACAAGCCGGTGTCGATTACGGTGCTGAACGACGATACTTCCACCGGTGCGCCGCTGGATCCGGGTTCGGTCACGATCACCGTGCAACCTGGCAACGGCACCGTCACGGTCAATGCCGACGGCACGATCGTTTACACGCCGAATCCGAACTATCTCGGCAACGACACCTTCACCTATCAGGTCTGCGATACGTCGATACCGACCGCGGTGTGCGACAGCGCGGTCGTGTCGATCGCGGTGTCGGGCAGCCCGCCGGTGACCGGCCCCAACGGCGACAGCGCGCAAGGTCCCGCCGGCCAGCCGGTGACGATCCCGGTGCTCGCCAACGACAGCGACCCTGACAACAACATCGATCCCGCCAGCGTCGTCATCGTCGGTGCGCCCGGCAATGGCAAGTCGCTGGTGGTCGCGGGCCAAGGCACGTGGACGGTGAATCCGAACGGCACGATCACCTTCACGCCGGAGCCGGGCTTCGTCGGCGAAGCCACGCCGATCCAGTACACCGTGTCCGACACCACCGGGCTGGTCTCCAACCCGTCTTCGGTCAACGTCACGATCCTGGGCGACGTCAGCCTGCGCATCACCAAAACCGCCAGCCCGCGCGACGTCAAGATCGGCGATCTGGTCCGCTACACGGTGACGATCGAGAACGTCGGCGCCGCCAATGCCAACGATGCGACGCTGATCGACACGCCCCCGGCCGGCTTCAGCTACGTCGACAATTCGCTGAAGGTGGCCGATCAGGACGGCGCCGCGCGCCTGGTAGGCACGTATCCGATCCGCGTCGACCAGCTCGACATCGCAATCGGCGAGCGCGCTACCGTGACCTATCTGTTGCGGGTCGGTGCCGGCGTGCGTCCGGGTACGCATACCAACCGCGCCTACGCACAGGACGGCGGCGCCACGGTTTCCAACGAAGCCACCGCCGACGTGCAATTGATCGCCGATCCGATGCTGGACGAGTCGCTGTTGGTCGGTACCGTGTTCGACGACCGCGACGGCGACGGCTGGCAGGACACCGCCAGGCTGGACGGCGTACGCGTGCAGGGCGGTTTTGCGCCGTCCGCGTATGTCGCCGATTCGACCATCGTCGGCAGCGGTGCCGGTGCCAAGCCCGCCGCCGACGCCAGTGCGCCGCTGCTGCATGGCCTGGACATCGGCGAGATCGCCGGCCGCCAGTCGGAAGCCGACCCGGCCTCCGCTCATGCGGTGACGATCAGCCAGACGCTGGTTTCGCTCGACTTTGCCGACGACTTTGCGCTGACCAGCAAGCAGGGCGTCACCGTACGCATGGACGCCGCCGGCAATACGCGCGTCGAGCGCGGCGGCGACGCGGCCAAGGGGCTTACCGGCGCCGCGCCGAACGTGACGCGCCGCGTCAGCCAGGTCGAAGGCGGTTACCGCGTCGACTACATCGTCAGCAACGAAGGCATCGACGAACACGGCATTCCGGGCGTGCGCATCGCATCGGTGGAAGGCCTGCTCATCGAAACCGACCAGTACGGCCGCTATCACCTCGAAGGCGTGCAGGGCGGACCGTGGGAACGCGGCCGCAACTTCATCCTCAAGGTCGATCCCGCCACCCTGCCGCCGGGCAGCGTGTTCACCACGGACAATCCGCTGGTGCGCCGCATCACGCCTGGACTGCCGGTGCGGTTCGACTTCGGCGTCAAGCTGCCGTCCGGTCTGGTCGAAGGCGGCAGGCAGGACCTGGAAATGGAACTCGGCGAAGTGATGTTCGATGCCGAGAGCGCCACGCTGCGCAAGGAATACCTGCCGGTCGTCGACAAGATGGCCGAGCAGGTACGCCAGCACGATGGCGGCGAAGTGATCATCGCCGCCACCGGCGAATCGCAGGCGCTGGCCTACGACCGCGCCAAAGCCGTGCGGGACGCGTTGCTCGGCAAACTCTCGCCCGAGCAGGCGCAAGCCCTGAAGGTCAGCCTGCGCGCCGATCCGGAAAACGCCGACAGCGCGCTGGCGACCCTGGGCGAGTCGACCGTGCTGGGCACGGTGCTGTTCGACACCGACAAGGCCGCGATCAAGCCGGAGTACGCGCCGCTGATCGAAAAGATCGCGGCCGATGTCGGCAGGCTCGGCGGCGGCGTGATCGGCGTGGTCGGTCATGCCGACCGGCGCGGTTCCGATACCTACAACGTCCAGCTCGGCCTGCGCCGCGCCAAGGCCGTGTACGACGCGATCGCCGCCAGGCTCACACCGGAGGTACGCGCCAGATTGCGTCGGGAAATAAGCGACAACCCGACAGCCCCTGTCGGCACACGTGGCCGAAGGGGCAACTGACATGAAAATGAAACTGCTCGATTACACCCTGATCTGCCTGCTGGCCGGCACTTCGCCGAGCGCCCTCGCACAAGCCGGGACGCAAGCTGCGCAACCGGCCGATGCCGCCACGCCTGCCGCCAAGGTCGATTGCAGCGGCGACGGGTGCGTGTCCGACCAGGGCGTGCTGATGCGCGTGCGCACCCGCGGCGAGCGCCAGCCGCTGACGCAGGGCACTACGCCGGCGTCGTCATCGCAGGCGCTGCAGCCCGACCGTCGGGTCAGCGTGGAAACCGAACAACCGGGCAAAGCGGTCGCCATCGGCAAGTGGTCGGTGCAACTGCCCAACGGCGGCGTGATCTGGGCGACCGAAGACCCCAACCTGGGCCAGCCGCAGCTCAATGTTTCGGCGCCGAGCCTGGTCGCGTTCGACGGTCGCCGTATCGTCAAGCCGGTGCAGTTCTACGCTTACAACAACTATTCGGCGTTCATCGAGCGCGCCGAAGTGCTGATCTATCGCGCCAGCGATGCCGACCTGGTGTCGCCGATCGCGACCGTGCCGTTGACGGCCGGCGCGGTGACCAATACCGATTGGGACGGCGCCCTGCCCGAAGGCCTGGAGCTGCGCGCCGGCGACGAACTGACCTATATCGTCCGCGCTTACGGCGCTAACGGAAGCTTCGACGAAACCTTCCCGCGCCGCATGCAACTGGTGAAGCCTGAGGAAGCCGAACGCGGTGCGCAAATGCTGCGCAATTCGGTCGAAAAGCAGTACGGCAGCGCTTTCAGCATCGAGCAGGCCGAACAGCAGAGCCTGATCCAGAGCACTTTCGGCGAGAACAGCCTGCGTCAGCAGAACATCGCCATCTACGGCTCGCGCATCCGCATCCAGGGCCGCAACCTGCCCGAGAACTACGCCGTCACCATCGATGGCCAGACGCAGCCGGTCGATCTGGAGCGCAAGCTCGTGGCCGAGTATCTGGTGCCGGTCGGACGCCACCAGTTCGATGTCGCCCTGGCAGGTCCGGACAAGCAACTGATCAGGCACACGCTCGACATCGATGTGAGCGGGCGCTACTTCTTCGGCGTAGCGATCGCCGACCTCACCGCGTCCAAGAGCAGCGTGTCCGGTTCGGTCGAGCCGCTCACCGCCGATGGCAGCGACGACGACAGTTTCCTGGTCGAGGGCCGGTTGGCTTTCTACCTGAAGGGCAAGATCAAGGGCAAATACCTGGTCACCGCGCAAGCCGATACCGAAGAGCGCGAGGTCAGCGAACTGCTCGACGGTTTCTGGGACGCCGACCCGCAGGACGTGTTTCGCCGTCTCGATCCCGACCTGTACTACCCGGTCTATGGCGACGACTCGGTGGTGTACCGCGACGTCGACACCCAGGGACGCCTGTACCTGCGCGTGGACTGGGACAAGAACCAGGCGATGTGGGGCAACTTCAACACCGGCATCACCGGCACCGAGTACGGCCAGTATTCGCGCGCACTCTACGGCGGCGCTTTCAGCTGGCGCTCGCAGCGCAACACGCGCTACGGCGAACCGGGCAGCGAACTGCGTGCGTTCGGTTCCGAAGCGCAGACCGCGCCGGGGCATAGCGAATTCATCGGCACCGGCACCAGCGTCTACCGGCTCAAGCACGGCGACGTGCTGCCGGGCTCGGACCGCCTGGTGATCGAGATCCGCGATACCACCACCGGTCGCGTCGAGAACCGCGTCGAGCTGGTGCGCGGCGCCGACTACGAGATCGACGAACTGCAGGGCCGTGTGATCCTGACGCGGCCCTTGACCCAGGTCACGCGCGAGAACGTGCCGACCCTGACCCGCGACACGCCGCTCGAAGGCTTCAGCCAGATACTGATCGCCGACTACGAATATGTGCCCAGCGGCTTCGATCCCGATGAAGTGACCGCAGGCGTGCGCGGCAAGCACTGGTTCGGCGACCATCTCGCGGTCGGCGCGACCTACGTCGACGAAAAACGCGCCGGCGACGACTACTCGCTCAAGGGCGCGGACATCACCCTGCAGGCGGGTCGCGGCACCTACCTCAAGCTCGAGCAGGCTGCGTCCGAGGCCACCAGCGCACCGGTGTTCTTCTCCGACAACGGCGGCCTCAGCTTCACCCAAATCAACTCGAACCTGGGCGCGCGCGATGGCGACGCCAAGGCCGCCGAAGCGCGCGTCAACTTCAAGGAGCTCGGCTGGACCAAGCTCGACTGGTCGGCCGGCGCCTGGTGGCGCGAAGTGGATCGCGGATTCTCGGTCGCGCGTTTCGACCAGGGTCTCGACATCGAGGAGCATGGCGCCGAAGTGCTGGGCCAGGTCACGCAGACCTTCCAGCTGTATTCGCGCTACAGCGTCGCAGAACGCGGCCCGGAATCGCTGACGCAGGCGCAACTGACCGGCGAGTGGCGCCTCGGCGACGACAGCACGCTCAGCGGCGAGCTGCGTCAGGTCGACGAGGATCGCAGTTCCGGGCTCGGCACCGATGCCGTAGGCACGCTGGCCGCGTTGCGCTACCTGCGCCGCTTCGGCAGCGCGCTGGAACTGTACGGCACCGCGCAGGCCACGGTCGACGACGATGACGGCAAGTACGCCGACAACGATGCCGTCAGCCTCGGCGCCAAATACCTGTTCGGCGACCTGTCCACGGTCGGTGCCGAAGTCACCAGCGGCGACCGCGGCGACGCGGCGCAGGTCAATGCCGAATACCGGCTGACGCCGGACCATGCGTTGTACGGCGCGTATACGTACTCAACCGATACCACCGAATACGATCCGTTGTTCAACAACCGGCTCATTCCCGGCTGGACGATGGGCCAGCGCTGGCGCCTGTCCAACCAGGTCAACCTGTTCAACGAAAGCCAGTTCCTGAAGGAGCGCAACGAGTCGGGCCTGGCCCACACCTTCGGCATGGATTTCTTCCCGGGCGAGGGCTGGAACCTCGGTTTCACGCTGCAAAGCGCGGAGCTGGACAACAGCGTCGGCCAGATCGACCGCGATGCGGTGAGCCTGAGCGGCGGCCGCACTTCCAACGACACGCAGTGGCAGAGCAAGCTGGAATGGCGCCGCGACACCGGCGCCGAGCAGCGCGAGCAGTGGGTCACCGCCAACCGGCTGGTGCACAAGGTCAACGAGAGCTTCCGCATCGCTGCGCGCGTCAATTACGAGAAGACCGAAGACAAGCTGCTGTCGCTGGCAGGCGCCAAGTTCGTCGAAGGCAACCTCGGTTTCGCCTGGCGTCCGTTCGATACCACCCGTTGGGCGCTGCTCGGCAAATACACCTATCTTTACGACGTGTCGGCGCTGGAACAGATCGGCGACAACGTCGCCTTCTACGACCAGCGCAGCCAGGTGCTGTCGTTCGAGGGCGTGTTCAATCCGGACAACCGCCTGGAGTACGCCGCCAAGTTGATGCGCCGCGAAGGCGAGGTCCGCTATGGCCGCCTGCAAGGGCAATGGGCCGATGCCGCGGCGACGTTCGCCGCCGGCCAGGTCCGCTACGAATTCGGCGATGCCTGGCACGCATTGGCGGAATACCGCTGGCTGGGCGTGACCGAAGGCGGCGCCCGCCAGGGCGTGCTGCTGGGGCTGGATCGCGATATCGGCCGCAATTTCCGGATCGGCGTGGGCTACAACTTCACCGATTTCAGCGACGACCTGACCGACTTCGATTACGACCACAAGGGCTTCTTCTTGAACGTCGTCGGCAAGTACTGACGGTCGCGGCCGGCGGTACATATCAGGGAGAAAAGCGGTGAGCGACGGAGCTGGGATGGCGTGCAGGGATGTCTATGCGGTACCGATGCCGTCGGCAATCGGACGCCGTGCGGGCGCGAGCGGGTCGGAGGCGGCCGGGGACTTTCCCGCCGACTTCAACTACGATTGCGCGATTGCTTCCTCGATAGGCTCGGCGTCGCGAGCGCAGGCAGGACAGGGGACACCGTGAACAACGACAACGCCATCCGCATGAAGCTGGCCGCCGCGTGCCTCGCGGCTGCTTCGATGCTGTCGTTGCCGGCGTTCGCCCAGGTGCAGCGCACGTTCGTCAATCTTGGTTTCGAACAGCCGGCGCTGACCGGCAGCAGCTGCTATCTGATCTTCTCGGCCACCGCTACCGGCGGTTGGGTGACCAACCATTCCAACAATGTGGTGTCGGGCAGTTGCACGCTCGCCGGTTTTCCCAATGGCGCGGCGATCACGCAGCCGATCGAAATCTGGCGCGGCCCCTCCATGGGTGGCCTGCCGCCGCGCAGCGGCAACCAGCATGCCGAGCTAAATGCGTACGAAGCCTCGCGCCTGTCGCAGACGATCTGCCTGACGCCGGGCGAGCAAATCGACTGGAACCTCAGCCATCGCGGCCGCAACGTTCTCGCCGACCAGATGAACTTCAACATCGGCAGCACGGCTAACACCGTCGCCGTGCTGACCAGCGACACGGTCGGCGGCGGCGGGGCACCGTCGTGTCCCGACAGCGGCGGCGTCGACAATGTCAGCTGCACGTCCGTCGCGGCCGCGAATGGCTGGCGCGATTATTCGGGCCGGTTCATCTGGAACGGCACGGGCGGCAACCACACCTTCGGTTTCCAGGCGGTGGGCGGCGGCGGATCGGGCAACTTCCTCGACGAGATCCAGGTGACGCTGCGGCCGTACGTGGAATTCAGCGCGACCGGTTTCGGCACGCGCGAAGGCCAAGCCGCCTCGCTGCCGCAGATCCGCGTCAGCGGCCGCGTGCCCGTAGGCGGCATCACCGTCAATGCACTCATCACCGTCGGTACCGCGGTGTCGCCCAGCGACTATACGACCAGCAGCGGCAATACGACGGTCAGCATTCCGGTCCCGGAAGGTTTCTACAACAACAACCTGTTCAGCGTGCCGGCCACCGCGATCGCGATCGTCGACGACACGGTGGTCGAGAACAACGAAACGATCACCCTGCAACTGCAGCCGAGCGTCGCCAACTACACCCTGTCGTCGACCAGTACTTGCGGTGGTGCGCCCACGACGACGACGACGCTGACCCTGCTGGACAACGATGTCGATGTGCGCACCACCAAGACGGTGAACAGCGCCACGCCGACAGCAGGCGGCACCGCCATATTTACCGTGACCTATCAGAACAATACGGCGCGGCCGACCGTGGGCACCGGTACCGACCTGACCATGCACGACGCTGCGGTCACTCTCGCGGACGCACTGCCCGTCGGCTTCACCGCTTTCTCCTGGACATGCGCGGCCAGCGGCACGCCCGCGCCGGCCTGTCCGGCCGCGAACGGCACGGGCGCCATCAATGCGGCCGCCAGCTTGCCGGCCGGCAACGCCGCCGCCGCGGGCGGCACGCTGACCTACACCATCACCGGTACGCTTGCGGCCACGCAGTGCAGCTCGACCACCAATACCAGCACGATCACCGCCAATTCGCCGGTCGCGGAAGCCACGACGAGCCAATCGGGCTTCGACACGCCTGTGCCAGGCGGCACCGCCAACAACACGGCTACGGCCGCGGTCGATCCGCTCTGCGCGGACCTGTCGATCAACAAGACCAATACGCCCGGTGTGGGCCCGGCCGATCAACCCGCCGATACCGTGGTGTCCGGCGTTGCCAGCACCTACTCGTTGCGCATCGTCAACGCCGGCCCGGATGCGGTGGCCAACGCGCTGGTCCGCGATACGCCCGGCACCGGCATTACCTGTCCGGGAACGCTGGGCAGCACGACGGTGGCCTGCAGTACGACCAGTTCGCCGGCCGGCGCGACGACGTGCCCCGCCACGGGCGTGCTGACCACTGCGAACCTGTTCGGCGCCGGCATCGCGATTCCCAGCTTGGGCGTGAGCCCGACGCCGGCGACGCCGAACAATTTCGTCACGCTCACTTTCACCTGCACCGTGAATTGAGGGGCCGGCGCTGCGGGTGATGGTGTTCGTGCTCAACGTGTCGAAACGCGCGGCTGGCGAGCAGCCTTGCTTTCGCGAACGGATACGCGATCAAAACGCGGCTGAGGCCTATTCAGGCGTGCAAATATTCGATATGGCACGCTTCATGCATGTGATGCGTGTCACATTTGTGGTTCGATTGGGGAAAATCATGGCGCTGAAATCTCGGCGGATCCTTCCGAGGATCGCTTGCACTGCATTTGCCGGAAGAAATAGCGAGCGCCAGGGTGGCCGCAAGCCTGGCCCAGCCATGTTCCTGCTGGCGCTCAGTGCGCTGGCTTTCGTCGCACCTGCTTCCGCGCAGGTGCAACGCAGCTTCATCAATCTGAGCTTCGAACAGCCCAACCTGGTAACGCCCGGATGCCGCGTGTACATCGCCGCCAGCCAGGTACCCGGCTGGAACACGACGCATCCCAATGCGGTGGCCCAGAATGTCGGCGGCTGCATCGAGCCGGCCGGCTTCGCCCAGACCGCACCGATCCTCGAGCTGTGGCGCACGCCGCGCGATAACGGTTCGGGCGGCCCCGTCAACGCGCGCAGCGGCACGCAGATCGCCGAACTCAACGCCGATGTCGCGTCGCGCATCTACCAGAACGTCTGCCTGATCAACGGCGAGCGCGTCGCCTGGCGTTTCAGCCATCGCGGTCGCGGCAGCGCCACCACGCCCGATCTCGCCGAGCTCAAGGTCGGCGCATCGGCCGCCGTGGTGCGCGTCGGCACGACCAATAGCGGCGTCTTTTCGCCGGTGGTCGTGTCCCAGGGCACCGCCAACCCTCCGGTCAACGCTGCGGGCAATCCGACCTGGGTCGACTATGCCGGCGCATTCACCTATGCCGGCGCCACAGGCAGCACCAATATCGGCTTCGAAGCCATCGGCGGAACGACTTCCGGCAATCTGCTCGACGACATCCAGATCGCGGTCGCGCCGTTCGCGGAATTTTCGCAGCCCAGCAGTTCCTCGCCGGAAGGCACCGGCGGCAACCTGCCCAGGCTGCGCATCAACGGCACCGTGGCCAGCGCCTTCAGCATCACCGTGCAGGTTACCGGCGGCACCGCCACGCTGGGTACCGATTACCATACGCCCGGCGATAGCACGACCTTCACCGTCGCGGTCCCCGCAGGCGCCTACGACGGTGGCGCAGCCAGCGAAATCGCGCTGCCGGTCATCATCGTCAACGATGCGGTCGGCGAGCCGAACGAGACCATCGTTTTCGGCATCGTCGCGCCGTCGCCGGTCAACCCGCCGTTCCTGCTCGCCTCCAGCAATACCTGCGGCGGCGCCGTGCAGACGGTATGGACTTACACCATCGTCGATGACGATGCGCGGATCACGCTCAGCAAGAACGCCGCGGCGCCCGTGCCGGTGAGCGGCAATGCCGCGCTCGCGGATGTGACCTATACGATCGTCGTTTCCAATCCGTCCGCGTCGACCGCCGCCAACTACAGCCTGGCCGACATGCCCGGCCTGGATGCCGACGTTTCCGTGGTCAGCGCCGGTTATGCGCTCAACGGCGGCAGCGCTACGGCTTTGAGCGGCAGCGGCCCCTGGACCCTGCAGCCGCAATGGCGAACGCTTGCGGCCGGCGCCACCGATACTTATGTGCTGACGGCGCGCATTCGCGTCAACCGCGGCGGCGTCACCACCAACGATGCCTGCGCCGCTCCCAGTGCGGCGGGCAGCGGACTGCACAATGCCGTGCAGGCGGTGGTGCAGGGCAGCAGCGGCAATCCCAATACCAATTTCGCGGCAAGCGCCTGTCGCAGTACGCCGACGCCGGTTTGGGCGACGCTGAGCAAGATGCTGGAAGGCCGTGCGGTATCCAGCGACCAGGCGCAGGTGCGCATTTATTCCGGCGGCTTGGTCAACACCGTCGCAACCACCAGCGGCGGCGCAGCACCGGCCAGCGCCACTACCGGCCTGGTAGTGCTGGCGGCTGGCAGCACGATGCAGTTCGAGGAAGCGATCAAGGCCAATGGCACCGGTGCCGACCAGAACCTGGGCAACTACAGGCCGCAGATCGCCTGCACGAATGGCGTGGCCTCGTCCACGGTACTGCCGTCAGGCGCGGGTACCGATGTCGGCAACCGTCAGCAATGGGCCGAATTTACGCCTGCGGCCGGCGACGACCTCGCCTGCCTGATCAGCAACGCGCTGCCGCGTGGCGATCTGGCGATCACCAAAACCAATAACGCGACATC
>Ga0193753_10001474_pt1 | contig 20056 bp, 16 predicted proteins | sample H1c2metaG_FD_144925 | JGI IMG/M metagenome (GOLD analysis project Ga0193753, IMG submission 144925) | Soil microbial communities from a riparian zone of the East river system, Colorado, United States - H1c2 | ecosystem: Environmental > Terrestrial > Soil > Riparian zone | place: USA: East...
GCCGTCGCTGTTCGCCTTGGTGAACCACACCTCGTTGCCGGCGCCGGAGAAGCCCGTGCCGTTGATGACCAGCGTGCCCCCGGTGCTGAACGAGCCGGACAGCCCGTTGATCTTCGGCTTGTTGCCCGCCTTGACGCCGTAGATGGCCCTGATGCCGTTCTTGTCGTCGGTCTCGATCGAGCGGTTGGCGGTGCCCGTGCCGAAGACCGCGTAGTACATCGTCGGGCTGCCGCCGGCCGTGCTGTGGCCGAGCCCGAGGCTGTGCCCGATCTCGTGGCACGACACGCCCTGCAGGTCGATGCCCGAGGTCACGTTGCCGGGCCCGTCCTGCCAGGTCCACGAGCTCAGGTAGCGGATGCGCCAGCCGTTGCTGATCGGCGTCTCCGTGTACGCGAGCGTGCTGCCCGAGGAGGTGTTGATCTCCGAGTGCACGTTCGCGTCGATGGTGCCGATGGCGCCGGTGGTGCCCTGGTAGGTGTTGTCGAAGTTCGCGCCGCCGTCGCCGAGAACGGGATTGCTGGCGAGGCCGTCTCCGAGGCCGTTGTTGGCGTACGGCCCGCTGCCCCATTCGACGTGGCCCTTCCAGATGGCGAGGACCGCGCCGGTGGCGCCCGGGAAGTTGGCGTGCCCCACGAGATTGTTGTTCGCGGTGGCGTCCGTGAAATTGTTGAAGACGCGGAAGTCGCGCTGGGCGAGGCCGAGGCTGCCGCCGATGAGCGTGTAGGCCGCGGTGGTCGTCGGCAGCGAGAACGCGCTGCCGGCGGCGACCGCGAGAAGGAGGCCGGAGCCGGCGAGAAGGTGCCTGGAGAGTTTCATGTGCATCTCCTCCTACTTGCCGTCCTGCGGACCGGAGGCGGCCTGCAGGCTCTCGTGGGTGGACTTGATCAGCGCGCGGGCGTCGGCCAGCCGGACGTTCTCGGCGAAGGCGGTGCCCTCGCCCTTGCCGATCAGCACCGGCGTGCCGAAGGCCTGCTCGACGCGGAAGAGGCTCGCGAGGTTGTCCACCACGTTGGCGCCTCCCGGGAACTGCTCGTCGCGGGCGTAGAAGACCACGACCTCGTTGCCCGGCCGGCTGTCCTGCAGCGTGGGCATCTCGCTCGTGCCGTAGTCGTCCGCGGGGTCATGGCTCCCGAGGAAGATCATGTCGGTGGAGACGGCCGCGCCCGTGCGCAGCGACTCGCCCTCGACCGTGAGCTTGCTGTAGACCGCGCCCTCGAAGGGGTAGTCCAGGGCGAAGCTGCTCTTGGCCACGATGCGGCCGTGCACCGCGTCGGTCGTGATCGCCATGAGCTCGGCGAGCGTCATGGCCTTGATCGCTGCCAGCGCCGGCACCGCGAGAAGCGCGGCGCCGAACAAAGCGGCAGCCAGGTTCCGGATTCGCATGAGAGACCTCCCGAAGTGAGTGGAGCGAACGGCGGGCGCGAACGACCCTCGGTGTCGCATCGTGCCCGTCGACCCGCTGTTGAACAGCGCCGCCCGATCGGCGGTCCGCGCCTTTCGCCTCCCGGGCGATGAAGTTCGCGGCGCGGCGCGGGCGCGGCGACTCCGATCCGTCCCGTCGCGCGCGACTCGCGGGAAATGACCCCACGGTTCCGCGGAAGCTGGGATACTCCGCGCCACCTTGCGGCGCCGCCTGCCGCGGGCAGCCCGCCACCACGGGCCTCCCTCACCTCGACGAGTTTCCCGATGAAATCCTCGTTCTCCGTCCCGTCGTGCCTGCCCGTCGCGCTGCTCCTGGCCGGTGCAGCCGGAGCGCAGTTCAGCTACGTGCCCGGCGTCCTGCCGGCACAGGCGCTCTTCACCGACGGCGTCGAGCTCGTCGACGTGGACGCGGACCAGGACATCGACATCCTGTTCGCGAACCACGGCGGCAGCGGCGTCGGAGCCTACGGCGCGAACCTCCCGGCCGTGCAGCACCTGTTCCTCAACAACGGCTTCGGCACCTTCACCGCGGCGCACGCGCAGCTCAACGTGGCCAACTTCGCCGCGCTCATGGTGATCGCGGAGGACATCGACGGCGACGGCGACCCGGACCTCATCTACGCGCGCGACAGCGGCGCGGTCCCGTCCGCGCCCCCGGTCATCCTCATCAACGACGGCACCGGCAACTTCGAGGACGAGACCTCCAGCCGCATCCCGGCCGGCTTCAACCAGACGGGCTTCGGCATCGCCGCGGGCGACGTCGACAACGACGGCGACCTCGACCTCGGCGTCACGAACGGCGGGAGCTTCAACGGCACCGCGAGCCAGGCGCGCCTGCTCATCAACGACGGCGACGGCTTCTTCGCGAACGAGACCTCCACGCGCCTGCCCGTGGACCTCTACAACGCCCAGGACGTGACGCTGCTCGACGTCGACAACGACTTCGACATCGACTACCTGCTCTCGGGCAAGGGCGCGGCGGGCAAGCGCAGCCGCCTGTACCTCAACAACGGCGCGGGCGTCTTCACCATCAGCAATGCGTTCGACAACCTGAACACCAGCAACACCTACGAGATCGATTACGGCGATTTCGACGGCGACTCGGACTTCGACGCGGCCGTGCAATCGATCACGGGCTTCACCGAGGGCTGGGCGCGCAACGACGGTCCGCTCACGCCGTGGGTCAAGACCCCGTTCACGGGCCCGGCCGAGGACGACAACGAGATGGCCGCCCTCGACTACGACAGCGACGGCGACCTCGACGTCCTCGTCGGCTCGCTGCAGAACGCGGAGCGCATCTACTCGAACAACGGCGCCGGCGTGTTCACGATCGTGCCCGGCGCGATCCAGGCGCAGAACGACTCGACGCTCGACATCGGCGTGGCCGACCTCAACGGCGACGGCAAGCTCGACCTCGTCACCGCGCAGGGCGAGTCCGGCAACTTCACGAACAAGGCCTACCTGAACAGCGGGCTCGCGGACACGCTGGGGCCCGTCTTCAAGCTGGTCGAGACGCCGGCGGCCATCAACCAGGGCTCCGACACCGTCTTCCGCATGCGCGTCCAGGATTCCGTCAGCGACGACGGCCACGTGAACGCCACGGCGACCTACAGCTACGTCACGACGGGCGCTGGCGGGAGCAGCGGCACGGGGACCGGCCTGCGCCAGGGCGGCGGCCAGTTCCGCGCGGACGTGCCGACGAACGTGGGCACGGTGACGGTCTCGCTCACCTGGACCGCCACCGACAGCGCGGGCAACGTCTCGGTGCACGCACCGGTCGTCGTCGGCGCTCCCACGCCGTGGTCGAACCTGGGCTTCGCCCTGGCAGGCACCTTCGGCGATCCGTTGCTCGTCGGCACGGGCACGCTCGTGGCGGGCTCGCCGACCGCGCTCACGCTGAGCAATGCCAAGGCGTCGAAGCCCGCGAGCCTCTTCGTCTCGCTCGCGAGCACGCCGGCCGGGTTCAAGGGCGGCACGCTCGTGCCGGTGCCATGGATCCTCGTGCTCTCGCTGACCACGAGCCCGTCTTCCACGCTGGCGCTGCCCTTCACGTGGCCCGCGGGCCTGTCCGGCGCGGACCTCTACTTCCAGTGGGCCATCCAGGACGAGATCGCGCCCAAGGGCATCTCGCTGAGCAACGCCGTGAAGGCCGACGTGCCGTGACGCACGCCGCGCGGACCGGCGCCCGGGAAGGGTGCCGGTCCGCGCGACGCGCGGCTGTCCCCGCCAGTGCACCTGCTGCGCCCACACGAGGCGTGGCGACGGCGGCATCCGGCGCGGCATGAGTGAGGGCAACGGCACGGCCGGCCGCGGCGCAGCGTGTACGATGCGCCGTTCCCGCTCCTCCGCCGAGATGACGTTCCCCATGCGCCACCTGCTGTCCTCGCTCGTCGCTGTCGCCCTCCTCTCCGTCGCCACGCTCGCCCAGAGCATCACCGACGTTTCGCCGCCCAGCGGGTCGATCGGCACGACCATCACCATCACGGGCACCGGCGGCGGCACGAAGAAGCCGTCCGTCTATCTCACCAGCCCCGGGACGGGCACCAAGAAGTACGCGCTGAAGGTGATCTCGCACACCGACACGACGATCGTCGCGACGGTCGGCAAGGGGCTCGCCGGCAGCTTCGACGTGAACGTGAAAGTGGGCGCGGTGATCGTCACGGCCACCGATGCGTTCGCTCTCGCGCCGCCGTCGATCACGCCCGGTCAGACGATCACGGCGGCCGTGGGCTCGACCATCACGCTGAACGGCACGCACTTCGGCAGCAAGAAGGGGAAGGTCTCCATCAGTGCGGCCAATGCTGCGGTCGTGACGTGGACCGACGCGGCGATCACCTGCAAGGTGCCGACCAAGATCCCCGACGGGGCCGTGGTCGTGAGCCTCTCGAACACGCTCGGCGCGGACGCCATCTCCGGCTGCCTGACGGTGACCGGCAGCAGTGTGGCGCTGGGCAAGGACAAGGTCACCGGCAAGATCGGCGGCAAGACCTTCAAGCCGCTCATCCACTTCGTCTTCGTCGAAGGCGGCGTCTGGCGGCTGCAGATGACGGAGCTCGGCAAGCACGCGCGCACGCTGAAGTTCGAGCACGTCGCCCTCACCACGATCCCGGGCATCTTCGACGGCACGGGCAACCCGGCCGAGACGCTGACCCTCGACATCGCCGGCGGCGGCGGCAGCTTCGCCGGCGTCCCCGGCGAGTTCACGATCACGATCACGCACCACGAGAACGGCAAGCTCGCCGGCGTGATCTCGGGCCAGGTCACGGGCCCCGGCAACGCGACGATGTCCATCCAGGACGTGGAGTTCCTCTACACCGTCGGGCTGTGATCGCGTTTCCGCGGGCGCGGCCCGGCTGAGCCCTTCGTCCCGCACGCCTCGGCGGCCATCCAGGCGCCGGTCGCCTGCGTGACGGCAGAGACGTCCGAGGAGTCGAGCCGCACGGAGTCCGAGCAGGCTTCTGGCCCGCGCCGCCTGGCGCGCATGCTGCTCAGCGCGCGGGCCGTCCGACCCGGTCGGCGACGAACAGCGTGTGCGTCTCGCGCACGGCCTGCGGGTAGGCCTTTGCCGCGAGCGCGTGCGCGCGGAATCCCGCGGCCGTCAGGTGCCGCAGGAAGCCGCGGTGCGACCAGGCCGACCAGAACACGGCGCGGCCCCCGGGGGCCAGCGCGCGGGACAGCACGCGCAGGCCGCTGGCCGAGTAGATCCGGTCGTTCCCCGGATCGACGAGCGCGACCGGGCCGTTGTCCACGTCGAGCAGCACGGTGTCGTAGCGGCCCGGCGCCGCCCTGCCCAGCACGCCGAGCACGTCGCCGATGGTGATCGTGACCCGCGGGTCGTCGAGCAGGAGGCCGTTCACCTCGCGCAGGTGCTCGCGGTTCCACGCGACCATGCGGGGCATGAGCTCGGCCACCTCGACCTCGGCATCGGGCTGCACGATCTCCAGCACGCGCCGCAGCGTGAACCCGAAGCCCAGGCCCCCGATGAGCACGCGCTTCGGCATCTTCCCGGCGACCCGCACGCAGCCGACCTCGGCCATCTCGGCCTCGGACTGCCAGGCCCGCGTGCTCATGAGCAGCTCGCCGTCCACGCGCATGTGGAACTGCCCGTCATGCCGCTGCAGCGTGAGCCGCGACCCGTCCGGCGTGAGCGCCTCGGCGATGTTGGTGGTCGGTTTCACGGCGGACAGTCTAATGGTTGGCACGGTTGGCGTGTCGCGCGCCAGGTGCGCGGCCCAGGATGAGGCGCTCCGCAGCGCCTGAGCCAGGGATGCACCACGATGTCGAGGGCTGTGGTGCTCGACAGCGATGCCGGAGGACACGTGTTCGGCCACACGAACGGCGCGTGGAAGACGAGCCGGGGCAGACAGGCCGTGGAGGGCGTACTCGGCGGTCGACGGCGAAGACGTGCTCGAGGACTCGGCCCAAGGGTACCGGCCGCAGGCTCGCGCCGACCGCGGCATACAGTGGCGGTCGATGCTGGCACGCCTGCTTCAACGCCTCAGCCGCACCTCGATGCACGTGCGGAGCTGCTTCCGCAAGCAGACCCTGGAGCAGGGCCGCAGCGCGCTGCACCCTCACCTCGCGGTCGTCGTGCTGAACGGCCGCATGCGCCTTGACGGGCCCACGGTCAACTACTCGTTCGGCACGCTGCACCGCATCCTGGCCGCGGCGCTGGAAAAGGTCGACATCGGCTCCAGGGCGCCGCGCTCCGTGCTGGTGCTGGGCCTCGGCGCCGGTTCGGTGGTGGAGCTGCTGCGGCGCGTGCACCACGCCCGCGCGCCGATCGTCGGCGTCGAGGTCGACGGCGAGGTGTTGCGGCTCGGCCGCGAGCACTTCGGCCTCGCGCGCTGGGCCGGGCTCGAGATCGTGCAGGCGGATGCGCAGGCGTTCCTGGCCGCCGACGCGCGCCGCTTCGAGTTCGTGCTCGTGGACCTGTTCGTCGATGCGGTGGTGCCTGCGCCGTTCCGCGGGCGGCCGTTCCTGCAACTCCTGGCACGGCGGCTGGCGCCCGGCGGGCTGCTGCTGTTCAACATGATCGCGGACGCGCCGGGCCGCCGCGACGAGGCCGCGCGCCTCGAGAGCGAGCTGCGCGGGCTCTTCGGCTCCGTCGAAGCCTTGCCGATTCATTCCAACGTGGTGTTCGCAGCGCGCGACGGCCTTGGGGGGGCGGTTTAGCCAGGCGCAAACTCGGCGCCCATGGCGCAGGAGCGCGCTCCGGTCTCGCACCGGGATGTCGTCGACGGCGTGCTGCGCCTGCACGAGGTCTTCGCCCGCCGCCGCTCGCGGGAATGCTCGGCGTGCGCGTGCTCCCGTTCCTGCTCTGGTCCGGCGCCGGCGCCCTGCTCTGGCTCTGCGCGTTCGCGGGCCTCGGCTACGTGTTCAGCGATCGCCTGGAGGCCGTCGCCGGCGCGGCGGATCAGCTGGGCGGCACGCTCGTCGTGATCATCGTCGGCCTGGCTGCTGCCTGGCTCGCCTGGAAATATCAGGCGCGGCAGCGCGTGCTGCGAACGCTCCGGATGGCCCGCATCACTCCGGATGAGCTCCACGAGCTGATCGTGAACGGCGAGCAGGGCCGCGTCGAGCGTCGGGAAGGCGATCTGGTTCAAGTCGTGCACGACCATGGGCGTCCTCCGGAAAGCAGTTCGACCCGACCCGCATTCTGGCGCGGTCGACTCTTCCCCGCACGTGGCGCCTTCGTGCAGGCGATCAGTGCGTTTTCAGATCCATCCGCCCCACGTTTCCCTCGAGGATGGGCGGGACATCGAACGTGACACGCCACGGATCGTCCTTCATGCCGAGCAGGTTGGTGTCGCCGCGGAACGTGCAGCCGCGCCCTCGCCGCACTCACCGCGCGAGTTCCAGCACGGCGGCGTGCACGCCCTGCACGACCTGGGCCATGCGCCGGTAGTCCAACGTGTCGGCCGTGTCCGTGTTCTGGTGGTAGTGGTCGTTCCGGAAGAAGGCCGTGTCGGTGACCATCACCGCATCGTAGCCGGCGTCCCAGTAGTTGCGGTGATCCGAGAGGTCGATGCCCGGCGCCGCGTGCGGCGCATTGAGCGAGCGCACGGGCAGCTCGCTCGCCTCGGCCATCGCGCGCTTGACGCGCCGCACGAGCAGGCCGCCGCCCATTTCGCCGACGACCGCGATGAAGTTCCCGCGCGACGGATAGAACGGCTCCAGCACGACCGCGGGGAGCCGCTGGCTGCCGGGCACGTCGCTGAAGCAGCCGATCATCTCGAGCGAGATCATCGCGCGCAGCCGCACGCCGTCCGCGCGCAGGCGGCGCGCGTGGATCGCGCTGCCCATGTCAGGAGTCGCGAAGTACGGCGGTTCCTCGAGCGTGAACGCAACGAGGTCGACGCGCGTGGCGAGCGGCACGGAGGGCGCGCCGACGGACGCATCGCCCAGCAGCCGCGCGAGTTCGAGCAGCCCCGCGACGCCGCTCGCGTCGTCATCGGCGCCGGGCCGCGCGCCGGCGGTGTCGTAGTGCGCGCCGACCACGATGCGCTCGCCGTCCACGGGCCCGAAGGACGCGATCACGTTTCGGTACGTGCGCCCCTCGACATCGAAGGGCTGCTCGGACACGCGCCCGCCGGCGGCGCCCAATTGCCCGCCGAGGAACGCCGCCACGCCGTCGAGCTCCTTCACATGCGACGCATCGCGCGGCCCGAGCGTCGTCGTGAGCGCTTTCACGGTCTCCGCGAGGCGCGCGGGATCCGCGTCGAGTTCCGCGCGCGGCGTCGCCGGAAGGATCAGCGGCTGAGTGAGATAGGCGAGCAGGCACGCCGGCACCAGCAGCACGAGGAGCGCCGCGCGCAGCATCGACCGCCACGTCGCGCGCTGCCGCGCCGGCCGGGCCTTCCTCTTCGGAACGCTTACGGCGTGACCCCGGGCAGCGCGTTGGAGAGCGACACGCCCTGCACCGCAGCCGGATCGAGGATCGCGTATGGCATCCACGATCCGGTCGCGGGCGGCACGCCGTCCGGCATCGAGAACAGGATCACGAGGCCGCCGGCGCCGTTCGTCGGCAGCAGCACCGGCGCGAGGAGCGGGAAGGGCACCAGCGTGCACACGGCCGTCGTCATCGCGAGCAGGGTCAGCGGTCGCAGCATGGCGGGCTCCGGGTCGGGACGGTCGCGGCTTTGCGGAAAGGCCGACAAGGCCCCAGATACTACCGGGCGTCCCGCCGGCTGCGCGGCGCCCGCTGCCGCCAACGCGGCCCTCGCAGCCGCCTCTGCGCGCAGGCATCCCCGCCCGACATCCGAGGTTCCCGCCGTGAATCCCGCGCTGCTCCTGGATGGCGCCGCCGGCGGCGGTCCGGGCCGCGGGGGGTGAATCCCGTGGCGTCGCTTGTGCCTGGCGCACGGCGGGCGGAAGCTGGCCGGCGACGTTGGCTGACACGCCAGGATGGGGTTCACGTGGACCAGGTGCTGGAGTTCGTCGGGCGGTACGGCTCCTCGGTCGTCTTCGTGCTCGTCTTTCTCGATCCGCTCGGGCTCCCGATTCCGACGGTCCCGATCCTGCTGCGGTGGGTCGCTGAGCAACACGCTGCGGGCCAACGTGCCCTGACTTGTTCCGAAAGGCTTGCGATGATGCGCGGAATGCGCCTGTCCCTGCCGTGCGCCGTGATGTCCCTCACGATGGGCTGCAACGAGGATGTCCCCTTCGAGCCGATGACTTGGCGAAGCGCGGATGCCGCTGATCGCGGACGCATGTGCGACGACCTCCTCGCTCATCACCACCTCGTCGGCATGTCGCTGGCGCAGGTGATCACGCTTCTCGGAGCACCGGACTCGAACGGCGAATACATCTCGTACGGGGGCCATGACGGTCCCGGCGATCCGGTCGCCTCCGGAGCATTGTTGATCTTCTTCGAGGAGGGGCTCGTCACCCGCTTCGATCGCGACGTCTTTCCCGGCCCGGAGCCGCGACCGGCCGCCTTGCCGTTCGATCGTGGGCGCTGGCTGGAGGCGCCGCAGAAGGAGCGTCTGGCGATGCTCGACGGTGCCGTGTCTCTGGAACCGGAGTTCTTCGGAAGGCAGCGTGTCGAGGTCGAGGACTTCTTCGGCGCGTCGAGCTTCGACAAGCACGATGTCCTGTACCTTCTGGGCCGCGGGGCGGACTTCGGTTTCTTCGGGAGCCAGCGAATGCTGTTGCTCGACATCGACACCGACGGGCTCGTGGTGAGTGCGCGCGACTTCGGTGTCGCCGACTGACCGGCCCCGGCCCGGGCGACGCAGGGCGCTTTCGGCTCCGTCCGCGGGTTCCGTCCGGGACGGTGCGCGAAGTTCCAGCGGGGCGCGCGTCCGGCATCTCCCCGGAAGCTATCGTGGACCTCCATGCCAGCCCCCGACACGCAAGGCGCCCGCGCGACCGGCGACACCCTCGCGGCCCTCTCCATCGACGAGCCGACGCTCCTGCGCCTCTCCGGCCCCGGCCCTCGCTACACCAGCTACCCGACTGCGCCGGAGTGGCGCGACGACTTCGGCGAGGCCGACGCGCTGGCCGCCTACGCCCGCGCCGCGGCGCGCCCGGACGAGCCGCTCTGCCTCTACGTCCACCTGCCCTTCTGCGAGCGGCTGTGCCTGTACTGCGGCTGCACCGTGGAGATCCACGGGCACCAGAGCCGCGCGGACAGCTATCTCGACGCGGTGGAGCGCGAGATCGCGCTCGTTGCGTCGGCGCTGGGCGGGCGCCGCGGCCTCGCGCAGATGCACTGGGGCGGCGGCACGCCGACCTTCCTCTCGGAGACGCAGCTCTCGCGCCTGCACGCGATGATCGCCGCCGCGTTCCGCTTCCTGCCCGGCGCCGAGCAGTCCGTCGAGGTGGATCCGCACATCACGACGCTGGGGCAGGCCGACCTGCTCGTGGCGCTCGGCTTCAACCGCGTGAGCATGGGCGTGCAGGACTTCGAGCCCGCGGTGCAGCAGGTCGTCAAGCGCGACCAGACCTACGAGGAGACCGCGCGCCTCATCGCGCGGCTGCGCGAGGACGGCATCGAGGGCATCAACGTCGACCTCATGTACGGCCTGCCCGAGCAGACGCTGGAGGGCTACGCGCGCACGCTGGACCGCATCGTCGCGCTGGCGCCGGACCGGCTCGCGGTGTTCGGCTACGCGCACGTGCCGTGGATGAAGCCGGCGCAGAAGATCCTGGAGCGCTCCGCCATCCCGCAGGCGGTGGAGCGCGCGCGGCTGTTCGGGCTCGCGCTCGGGCGGCTGACCGGCGCGGGCTACGAGGTCATCGGCCTGGACCACTTCGCGCGGCCGTCCGACAGCATGTCCAGGGCGCTGGCCGCCGGCACGCTGCACCGCAACTTCATGGGCTACGCGACGCAGCCCGCGCAGGACATGGTGGGCCTGGGGATGTCCGCGATCGGCGACCTCGGCGGCGCCTTCCTGCAGAACGCGCGCAGCACGAAGGAGTACGAGCCCGCGCTCCTCGGCGGGCGCCTCGCGACGGTGCGCGGCCTGCTGCGCACGCCGGAGGACGACCTGCGCCGCGCGACCATCCTCTCGCTCATGTGCCGCATGCGCGTGGACCTCGACGAGCTGGAGGCGCAGACCGGCGTGGCCGACCTCGGCACGCACTTCGCCGCGGAATGGGCCGAGCTGCGGCCCTTCGCGGACGAGGGCTTCTGCACGCTGGCGCCGCGCCGCATGGACGTCACGCCGCGCGGCCGGCTCTTCCTGCGCCACATGGCCATGGTCTTCGACGAGCACCTGCGCCGCCGCCGCGCCGAGGAGGGCGGCAGGCGCTTCAGCCAGACCATCTGATGCGCTCCAGGCCCCACGCGCCGCGCCGGACGGCCGCATGAAGCTGCAGGAGTTTGCGGCCCGCACGCGCGTGCCGGTCTCCGCCGAGGAGGCCTACGCGTGGCACGCGCGCCCGGGCGCCTTCCAGCGGCTCTCGCCGCCGTGGCAGCACGTGGACGTGCTCGAGCAGGGCGCGGGCCTGTCGGCGGGGACGCGCGTCGTGCTGCGCCTGCGCGCCGGGCCGCTGCGCCGGCGCTGGGTGGCGGTGCACGGGCCGTCCACGCCCGGCCGCGAGTTCCGCGACAGCGCGGAGCACGGGCCCTTCGCGCACTGGGAGCACGTGCACGCCTTTCTGCCCGACGGCCCGGGCGCGTGCTGGCTGGAGGACCGCGTGCGGTACGCGCTGCCCTGGGCTGCGCTCAGTCAGCCGCTCGCCGGCGCCTTCGCGCGCGGCCAGCTCGCGCGGCTGTTCCGCTACCGGCACGCCACGACGGCCGCCGACCTCGCCGCGCACGCCGTGCGCGAGGGCGAGGCCGCGGCGCGCCCGATGCGCGTGCTGGTCTCGGGCGCGAGCGGTCTCGTCGGGCGGCAGCTCGTGGCCTTCCTCTCCACCGGCGGACACGAGGTGGTGCGGCTGCAGCGCGCCGGGACGGAGGCCAGTGCGCCCGTGGCCGGTGCGGCGGCCGACATCGTCTGGGATCCGCGCACCGGCGCGGCGGCTCCGGACGCGTTCGAGGGCTTCGACGCCGTCGTGCACCTGGCCGGCGAGAACCTCTCGGCGCGGCGCTGGGACGCGGACCACAAGTCCGCCGTGCGCGCGAGCCGCACCACGCCGACGACGATGCTCGCGCGGGCGCTCGGCCGCTGCCGCCGCCGGCCCGCGGTCTTCGCGTGCGCCTCGGCCATCGGCATCTACGGCGACCGCGGCGACGCGCTGCTCGTGGAGCGCTCGCCCCCCGGCGAGGGCTTCCTGCCCGCGACGTGCGTCGCCTGGGAGGAGTCCACCGCGCCCGCGGCCGACGCCGGCATCCGCACGCTGACATTGCGGCTGGGGATCGTGCTCACGCCGCAGGGCGGCGCGCTCGCGCGGATGCTGCCGCCGTTCCGGCTGGGCGCCGGTGGCCCGCTGGGCCGCGGCCGGCAGTGGTGGAGCTGGATCTCCATCGACGACACCGTCGCCGCGATCCACCACGCGCTGCGCAGCGAGACGCTGCGCGGCCCGGTCAACGTCGTCGCGCCGCAGCCCTCGCCGAACGGCGAATTCGCGCGCATGCTCGGCGAGGTGCTCCGCCGCCCGGCGCTGCTGCCCGTGCCCGAGCGCGTGCTGCGCCAGCTGCTGGGCGAGATGGCCGACGCGCTGCTGCTGTCCAGCACGCGCGTCATGCCGCTCGCGCTGCTGGACGACGGATTCACCTTCCGGCACCCGGACCTGGAAGCCGCGCTGCGCCACCTGCTGGGCCGCCGCGCGCCGTGAGCGCGTCCCCCGGCGAGGAGGCGGCGGCGCCCAACACCTCGCCGGAGACCGCTCCGCACAGCTCGCCGCTGGCGGGTTCCGTGGACACGGTCGTGCTGGGCGCGGGCATCGCGGGCCTCTGCTACGCGCACGCGCTCGGCGCCGGCGCGGACGTGCTCGTGCTCGACGCGGCGCCGCGCGCCGGCGGCCTGGTGCGCACCGAGCACGCGCAGCTGCCCGCGGCGCACGGCGGCGGCGCGCTGCACTTCGAATGGGGGCCCGAGGCGCTGCAGGACAACGCGCCGGAGACGCTGGCGCTGCTCGCGGAGCTGGGGCTCGCGGCCGCGCCTGCCGCGGAGGCGGCGCGCCGGCGCTTCGTGCTCCATGAAGGCCGCCTCGTCGCGCTGCCGATGAGCCCGCCTGCCTTCCTGTCCAGCCCGCTGCTCACCGTTGGCGGCAAGCTGCGCGCGCTCGCCGAGCCCTTCCGCGACGCGCGCACGGCGCTCGACGGATCGGTCGCGGACTTCGTGCGACACCGGCTCGGCACGCAGGTGCTCGAGCGTCTCGTGGACCCGTTCGTGAGCGGCGTCTACGCCGGCGATCCCGAGCTGCTCTCGCTGCGCGCGGCCTTTCCGCTGCTGGCGGCCTTCGTGGCGGAGCACGGCAGCCTGTTCGCCGGGCTGCGCGCGCGGGGCAGGGCGGCGCGCGCGCGCGGCGAGGCGCCTGCCGTGCCGTCGCTCGTCTCGCTGCCGGGAGGACTGGGCGCGCTGCCGGCCGCGCTGGCCGGCGCGCTCGGCGCGCGGCTGCGGCTCGGCGTGCGCGTCACCGCGCTGCATGCGGCGGCGCTGCACGGCACGACGCCGCACGGCACGACGCCGCACGGCACGACGCCGCACGGCACGACGCCGCACGGCACGACGCCGCACGGCACGACGCCGCACGGCGCGGCGCCGCGCGGCGCCGATGTCGGGGACTGGCGCGTGGTGACAGCAGCGGGCGAGGTGCGCGCGCGGCGCGTCGTGTGTGCGCTGCCGGTCGCGGCGGCGGCGCGGCTGCTGGCGCCGGTGAGCGCGGCGCTCGGCGGGGAGCTGGGCGGCATGAGCTGCGAGTCGGTCGTGTCGCTGGTGCACGCCTGGCGCCGGCGCGATGCCGGCCACGCGCTGGACGGCTTCGGCTACCTCGTGCCCGGGCGCGAGCGGCGGCTGCACCTGGGAACGCTGTTCTCGTCCTCCATCCAGCCGGCGCGCTGCCCGCCCGACGTCGTGCTGCTGCGCACGCTGCTGGGCGGCGCGCGCCACGCACGGCTGGTCGAGTGGCCCGACGAGGAGCTGCTCGCGACGCTCGCGGACGACGTCGCGCCGGTGCTGGGCCTGCACGGCGAGCCGCTCTTCACGCGGATCGTGCGCCAGCGCGGGGCGCTCCCGCGCTACGACCTGCGCCAGCCGGCGCGCCAGGCGCAGCTGGACGCGCTGCTGGCCTCGCTGCCGGGGCTGGCGCTCATCGGCAACCACCGGCGCGGCATCTCCGTGAACGCGCTCATCGAGGCCTCGCGGGCGCTGGCCCGCAAGCACCTCGCCGCACGCGGGGACTGAGCCGCGCGGGGACTGAGCCGCGCGCGACTCGCATCACGCGCCGATCGCATCACGCGCCGATCGCATCGCGCGCCCATCGCATCGCGCGCCCATCGCATCGCGCGCCCATCGCATCGCGCGCCCATCGCATTCCGTGCGGGGGGACCGCGCGCGACCCGGGTCGGGCGCGGCGCCGGACGGCGCACGAGGGCTCGGGCCGTGGCAGGCTATGCATGCGGCGCGCGCCGTCGACGTGGCCGCCGAGGTGCGTCGCCGAGGCGCCGGCCGGCCCGCGGAGAACACCCATGCGTCACGCTGCCCCTCGCGATCCCGTCCTCGCCGTGCCGCGGCACGCGCGCGCCGCCCTGCGCGCGCTCGCGTTCGCGGCGCTGCTGCTCGCGCCGGCCTGCGCGAGCAGCGGTTACCGCTACCACTTCGAACCGCAGCCGACCGTCGTGCAGGTGCACACGTCGCAGGGCACCTTCGACCTGCTGCTGGTGTCGGTGCTCGGCGCGACGCGGCCGGAGGGCGGCGACATCGACGAGATGCAGCTGCGCTTCCGCCTGCAGAACAGCACGCAGCAGCCGCTGCGCCTGCCCGTGGACGAGCTGGGGCTGCTGTCGGGCGACCTGCTCGACTACGGCGCGGCGCGGCTCGTCGGAGGATCCGTGGAGGCGGCGCCCGGCGAGAGCGCGGTCGCGGACATCGGCTTCGCGCTGCCCGAGGCCGGATCGCCGGACCTGCGCGGCCTCACGCTGCACTGGGTGCTGCAGGTGGAGGGCAAGGACCTCGACGGCACCGCGACCTTCCAGCGCGTGCTGCCGCCGAGCGCCTACGACCCGTACGGCCCGTGGGGTCCGTACTGGGGTCCGTGGGGCCCGCCGTCCTGGGGCTGGGGCCACGCCGGCTGGCACCACGTGCACTGAGCCGCGCGGCGCGCCGCCGTCAAGTCATCCGTGCACGCGCGCCGACGAGGAGCGCTCCCCGGTCTGCGCGCCGCGCCGCGACGTGCCCTCCTCATCTTCTCCGGAAGCACCGCGTGATGGAGCGCCCGACCATGCCGCACGCGCGCCTGAGCGTGCTCGTGGTCGACGACGAGGGCATGTGCCGCGAGGCGCTGCGGCGCGAGCTCACGCGCCTCGGCTACGACGTCGCGCTCGCCGAGTCCGGCGCCGAGGCGCTCGCGCTCTTCGGGGAGCGCGGGGCGGACCTCGTGCTCACGGACCTGCTCATGCCGAGCATGAGCGGGCTGCAGCTCATCCGCCGCCTGCGCGCCGCGTGGCCCCGCGAGCCCATGGTCGCGTGCACGGGCGGCACGCTCCCGGAGCTGGCGGCCTGTCGCCGACTGGAGGCGCAAGGCATCCCGCTGCTGGTCAAGCCCTTCGACGACGAGGAGCTGGCGCAGGCGCTGGCGTGCGCGCTCCGGGCCGGCGCCGAACCGGGCACGCAGGGCCGGTTCCGGGCCTGAAAGGGCGACGCGCGGACCGCACGGCTCGCGCGCCTCGGGACCGTGCCTCGGGGCCGGGCAGCCGGGCTCAAGCCTGCGCCGCAGCGAACCGAAAAGGGCCGGGATCCGCGCCGTGTGCCCGGCGTGGCCAACGGGCTCCCTCGTGAGCCGTCCCCGCCGGCACGAGGAGATCGGGCAGTGCACATCGAGACGCTTTCCTTCCGTGCGGACAAGGGCTGGTCCACGTACCCGCTCCCGCTGCTCGACTCGACACGCACGCTCGTCGTCGTGTTCGGCGCGAGCAGCTTCCTCGACACGCCAGCGCCGATCCTCGACCTCGTCGCCGCCTACCCGAACTCGCACTTCCTCGGCTGCTCGACCTCGGGCGAGATCCTCGGCGACGACATCCATGACGACACGCTCGTCGTCGCCATCGCGGAGTTCCGCGAGTCGGAGCTCGCGACCGCGGACGCGATCGTCAGCTCGCCGGCCGGCTCGCAGGCCGCGGGCCAGTCCATCGCGCGGGCGCTGAAGCGCGACGACCTGCGCGCGGTGCTCGTGCTCTCCGACGGCCTCGGCGTCAACGGCAGCGAACTCGTGCGCGGGCTCAACTCCGTGCTCCCGCCCTCCGTGGTGGTGACCGGCGGCCTCGCCGGCGACGGCCCGCGCTTCCAGCGCACCTGGGTGCTCTCGCAGGGCCGGCCCACGCAGGGCGTGATCTCGGCGGTCGGCTTCTACGGCAGCAGCTTGCACGTCGGCCACGGCAGCCGCGGCGGCTGGGACCGCTTCGGTCCCGAGCGCGTCGTCACCCGCTCCACGGGCAACGTGCTCTTCGAGCTGGACGGCAAGCCCGCGCTCGAGCTCTACAAGACCTACCTCGGCGAGCGCGCGGCCGGGCTGCCCGCCACGGCGCTGCTCTTCCCGCTCGCGCTGCGCACCTCCGCCGACGACAGCAAGATCCTCGTGCGCACGATCCTCTCCGTGGACGAGGCGACGCAGTCCATGACCTTCGCGGGCGACATCCCGCAGGGCTCGCTCGCGCAGCTCATGCGCGCCAACTTCGAGCGCCTCATCGAGGGCGCGGGCGACGCGGCGCACCGCACCGCCACCGCGGGTGACCCCACGCAGGGCGAGGTGCTCGCCATCGCGGTGAGCTGCGTCGGGCGCCGGCTCATCCTGGGCCAGCGCGCCGAGGAGGAGGTCGCCGCGACCGTCGATGCGCTGCCCAGGGGCGCGCAGCAGGTGGGCTTCTACTCCTACGGCGAGATCTCGCCCTTCACCACGGGCCACTGCGACCTGCACAACCAGACGATGACGCTGACGACGATCAGCGAGCGCTGAGCCGGCGATGCACCCGCTCCTGCAACGGCAGCTCAAGCGCTGCCAGCTCGGCCACGAGACGCCGCCGGCGACGCCGGAGGCGTGGGCCGCGCTGCTGGAGCGCGTGGACGGCTACTACCGCGAGTCCGACGAGGAGCGGCAGCTCCAGCAGCGCGGCGCGGAGATCTCGTCCGCGGAGATGCAGCTCCTCAACCGCAACCTGCGCGCCTCGGAGGCCAACCTGCAGGCCGAGCGCGACCGCCTGGCCGCCATCATGGCGTCCCTGGGCGACGGGCTCTTCGCGCTGACGCTCGACGGCCGCTGCACGATGTTCAATCCCGAGGCGACGCGCCTCCTCGGCTGGGCCGAGGAGGACCTGCTCGGCATGGACGTGCTGGGCATGCTGGAGGATGGCCTGTCGTCGGAGCAGCCGCTGCGCGACAAGCTCGCGGACTTCGCGGCGCACGGGGCGTCCGCGCCGCTGCGCCAGGAGGACGGCGCCTTCCGCCGCAAGGACGGCGAGCTCCTGCCGGTCGCGTGCACGCTCACGCCGGTGACGAGCAACGGCGCCACGACGGGCGCGGTGCTCGTGTTCCGCGACATCACGGAGCGCAAGCGCCTGCACGAGGCGGTGCAGCGCGAGCACAACCAGCTGCGCAGCATCATCACCAGCGCGCCGGTCGCCATCGCCATGTGCGACCGCGACATGCGCTACGTGACGCACAGCCACAAGTGGGCCTCGGACTACGGCGTGGCCGGCCAGACGCTGGTCGGCCGCACGCACTACGAGGTGTTCCCGGACATCCCCGAGCGCTGGCGGGCGATCCACCGCCGCTGCCTCGCGGGCGAGATGCTCGTGCAGCCGGAGGACGTCTTCGAGCGCGAGGACGGCAGCGCGATGCACCTGCGCTGGGCCGTGCACCCCTGGCACCAGCCCGACGGCACGGTCGGCGGTCTCGTCATGGTGACCGACCGCATCGACGACCTCGTGCGTGCGCGCGAGGCCGCGCTGGAGACCGCGCGCGCCAAGTCCAACTTCCTCGCGACCATGAGCCACGAGATCCGCACGCCGATGAACGGCGTCATCGGCATGAACGCGCTGCTGCTCGACACGACGCTGGATGCCGAGCAGCGCGAGTACGCGGAGAGCATCCGCGTCTCGGCCGACAACCTGCTGGCCATCATCAACGACATCCTCGACTTCTCGAAGATCGAGGCCGGGCGCATGGACCTCGAGGTCGTGCCGCTCGACCCGCGCCAGGTGGTGGAGAGCGTGCTGGAGCTGCTCGCCGAGGGCGCGCAGCGCAAGGGCATCGAGCTCGCCAGCATGGCCTACCAGGACGTGCCGGCCGTCGTGAGCGGCGACCCGGTGCGCCTGCGCCAGGTCCTCGTGAACCTGGTCGGCAACGCGCTGAAGTTCACCGAGTCCGGCGAGGTCATCGTCACCGTGCGGCTGCAGGCGCGCACGGACGGGGACGTGTCGCTGCTGTTCGAGGTGCGCGACACGGGCATCGGCATGTCGCCCGAGGTGCAGGCGCGCCTGTTCCAGTCCTTCTCGCAGGGCGACGGCTCGACCACGCGCCGCTACGGCGGCACCGGGCTCGGGCTGGCCATCTGCCGGCGCCTCGTGGAACTCATGGGCGGCGAGATCCGCGTGGAGAGCCGTCCCGGCCACGGCAGCCGCTTCACCTTCGGCATCACCTTCCAGCGCGCCGCCGAGAGCGACGTCCCCGTCGGGCCGCAGGCCACGCTCGGCGGGCTCTCGGTGCTCGTCGTGGACGACAACGCGACGAACCGCCGCATCCTGGAGATGCGCACGCGCTGCTGGGGCATGACGCCGGCGCTCGCGGACGGCGGCATCGCCGCGCTGGAGCTGCTGCGCGAGCGCGCGGCGGCCGGCCAGCCCTTCGACGTCGCGATCCTGGACATGTGCATGCCGGGCATGGACGGGCTCACGCTCGCGGTCGCGATCCGCGCCGACCCGCTCATCGCGGGCACGCCGATGATCATGCTCAGCTCGATGATGCTGCACGACCAGGCGCGCACCGCGCGCGAGGCAGGCTTCTCCGCGAGCCTCACCAAGCCGGCGGGCGAGGCCAAGCTGTTCCGCTGCCTCAGCGAGGTGTGCGGGCGCGCGACGGCACCTGCCAGCGTGCCGCTGCTCGACAGGCCGGCGGCGCAGCACGCCCGCCCCGCGTCCGGGACGCGCGCGGCGTCCGCCGCCCCGGCAGCCGCCCCGTCGCCCGCGCGCGTGCCGCGCAAGCCCGGGCGCGTGCTCCTCGTGGAGGACAACCTCATCAACCAGCGCATCGCGCGGCAGCTCCTCGAGAAGGACGGCTACGAGGTCGCGGTGGCCGCCAACGGCCGCGAGGCGCTGGAGGCCCTGGCGCAGGGCGAGTTCCGGCTAGTGCTCATGGACTGCCAGATGCCCGAGATGGACGGCTTCGAGGCGACGCGCGAGATGCGCCAGCGCGAGACCGGCACCGGGCGCCGCGTGCCGGTGATCGCGCTCACCGCGGGCGCGATGTCCGGCGACCGCGAGACCTGCCTCCAGGCCGGCATGGACGACTACATCACCAAGCCCTTCCACGCTGCGGACCTGCTGCCCGTCGTGGCGCGCTGGTTCGAGGCGACGCCGGCCGGCTGACGCGCCGTTCCGTCCGGACCCTGCCGCATGGCAGCATGGCGCGCATGGACATCAGGCGCTTGTGCGTGTTCTGCGGCTCCAGCGAGGGCAACGACCCCGTCTACAAGGCGGCGGCGCAGTCGATGGGCAAGATGCTCGTGCGCCGCGGCGTGGGGCTCGTCTACGGCGGCGGCAGCATCGGGCTCATGGGCGTGCTGGCCGACGCGGTGCTCGCCGGCGGCGGCGAGGTCACGGGCGTCATCCCGTCCGCGCTCGCCACCAAGGAGGTGCAGCACACCGGGCTCACGCACACGCGCGTCGTGGACAACATGCACGCGCGCAAGGCGCTCATGAACCAGCTCTCGGACGGCTTCGTCGCGATGCCGGGCGGCTACGGCACGCTGGAGGAGCTGTTCGAGGTGGTCACGTGGGCCCAGCTCGGGCTGCACGCCAAGCCCGTGG
>Ga0193753_10001475_pt1 | contig 20050 bp, 15 predicted proteins | sample H1c2metaG_FD_144925 | JGI IMG/M metagenome (GOLD analysis project Ga0193753, IMG submission 144925) | Soil microbial communities from a riparian zone of the East river system, Colorado, United States - H1c2 | ecosystem: Environmental > Terrestrial > Soil > Riparian zone | place: USA: East...
GTGACGAAGCGCACCGAATCCTCCTCAGTTTTTTCCGCTCGTTGATGGAACCGCGGAACCTATCTCTGCGTAACCACACTCCGGAACGATATTCACTCAACCAGAACTCTCGGGAGCGACCCCTTGGCCACACAGCGTAAGAACAAACGGAAATTCTGGATCTGGACCGGCGTCATCGTCCTCGTCGTAGCCGTCATCCTCGGTGCCGCCGTAGCAGCGCGCGGCAACGGCACCAAACTCGAACCCTCGCAACTCGCCAAGGCCGAGCGGGGGGATATCGCCCGTTCCGTCGTCGCCACCGGCAAGGTCCAGCCCATCACCAAGGTAGAGGTCAAGTCCAAGGCTTCGGGCATCGTCACCCGCCTCGACACCGACATCAACGCACGCGTCAAACAGGGGCAGGTCCTCGCCCAGCTTGACCAGATCGAAATTCTGGCCCAGGTCGCCGCTCAGAAGGCCCAACTCACCGCGGCTGAGTCCAACGCGCGTGCCGCCGCCGCGTCCATCGAGTACGACAAGGTCAACGCCGAGGCCCCCGACCTCCCCATGTACAAGCACACCTACGAGCGTGCCCGGCAGATGTCCTCTGAAGGCGTAGTCTCCAAGCAATCCCTGGACGACGCCGAACAAAAATACCTCTTCGCCGCCAACACCCGCGACAAAGCCATCGCCCAGATCGCCGTCGACACCTCCAAACTCCATCAGGCCCAGGCCCAGGTCGCCCAGTCCGAAGCCTCCCTTAAGCAACTCCAGGAGCAGCTCAGCTACACCACCATCCAGTCCCCCATGAACGGCGTCATCCTCTCCCGCGACGTCGAGCTTGGCGACGCCGTCAGCTCCATTCTCGTCATGGGTTCCACCGCTACACTCGTCATGACCATCGGCGACATCGAGCACGTCTACGTCCAGGGCAAGGTTGACGAGTCCGACATCGGCAAGGTCTACCTCGGCCAGACCGCCCGCATCAAAGTTGAGTCCTTCAAGGACAAGACCTTCCTCGGCAAAGTTACCCGTATCGCCCCCCTCGGCGTCGAGAAAGACAACGTCACCACCTTCGAAGTCCGCGTCTCTATCGACAACCCTGGCGGCGAGCTCAAAGCCAACATGACAGCTAACGCCGAAATTCTCCTCGACGAGCACAAGAGCGTCCTCACCGTCCCCGAACAGGCCGTCATCTACGATAAGGACCGCAACGCCTCTGTCGAAGTCCCCGACCCCAAGCAGAAGAAAGGCCGCCGCAAGGTAGACGTCAAAGCCGGCATCTCCAACGGCACCAAGACCGAAATCCTCGCCGGCCTCAACTCCGGCGACACCGTCATTCTCCAGCAGTAGCATCCAAGCGCGGAGAGGTCTGACGATCCTCTCCGCGCTACATCCTTATCCAAAGGACCCGCGACCAGCTTTTGCATCGAAGGAGCACCATGAACCTCCGCAGCCTCCTACCCGCCGCCATCCTCACCCTGGCCACCGCCACAGCCTTTGCCGCCGACGGCAACTTCGACCGCACCCTCAACACCGGCAGCTCACCCAGCGTCGCCGTCTCTACCGGTTCTGGCAATATCCATCTCCACTCCGGCTCCGACAGCCAAGTTCACATCGTCGCCCACCTTCATTCCAGCCACGGCTGGATGAGCGGCGACGTCGACTCTCGCATCCAGCAGATCGTCAGCAACCCGCCCATTGTCCAGACCGGTAACGACATTGTCATTGGCGAGCGCCACTCGACGGATCTGTACCGCAACATTAGCATCGACTACGACATCACCCTTCCCCACGCTTCCAGCCTCGCCACCACCACCGGCTCCGGTGACATCACCATCGAAAACGTGGGCGCCAACCTCAAAGCCCAGAGCGGCTCCGGCAACGTCCATGCCCACGGCATCCAGGGTCCGGCCATCCTTGGAACCGGCTCCGGCGACATCGAATTCCAGCAGACCACTCCCGGCGATGTCAAAGCCGAGACCGGCAGCGGCAACATTGTCCTCCGCGGCCTCTCAGGCGCGCTCAAATCCAGCACCGGCTCCGGCGACATCGAGGTCGACGGTCAGCCAACAACCGACTGGAAGCTCAGCACCGGCTCCGGCAACATCCGTCTTGCCGTAGGCTCCGCACGCTTCAACCTTGACGCCGACACTGGCTCCGGCAACATCCAGGTCCAGCAACCCATCACCATGCAGGGCAGCCTCAACCGCCATCATGTCAACGGCGTCGTCAACGGTGGAGGCCCTACCATCCGCGCCAACACCGGCTCAGGCGATATACAAATCCGCTAACATCGTCCCCATTGCGCGGCATCCGCCAAGCTGCCGCGCAACGAAGCTGAAACTTCCAAAGCCTGCACCGCTTATCCTGTATTCATGTCCCAAATCGCACCCCCTCAACCCCGCCTCATCGTCTTCGACCTCGACGGCACCCTCATCGACTCGCGAATCGATCTCAGCAACTCCATCAACGCCACCCTCGCCCACTTCGACAAACCTGAGCTCCCCCAGGACGTCATCGCCAGCTACCTCGGCGACGGCGCCTCCATGCTCGTCCGCCGAGCCCTCGGAGACCCCGAAGGCGACTTCCACGATGAAGCCTACGTCAACGAAGCCATCGCCTTCTTCCTCAATTTCTACCGCGTCCACAAGCTAGACTTCACCTTCGTCTACCCCGGCGCCCTCGAATCCATCGAGACAATCCGTAACGCCTACCCCGACCTCCCCATGGCCGTCCTCACCAACAAGCCCGTCCATCCATCACGCGAAATCTGCGCTCACTTCGGCCTCTCGCGTTTCCTCTTCCAGAACTACGGCGGCAACAGCTTCCACACCAAGAAGCCCGACCCCCACGGCCTTCTCACCCTCATCGCCGAAGCCAGCGTCATCGCGGGCGAAACCATCACCCCCGCCCATACCCTTATGATCGGCGACTCCGACGTAGACGTTCTCACCGCCCGCAACTGCGGCGCCCGCTCCATCGGCTGCACCTTCGGCTTCGCCCCCCACACCCTTCCCGCCGCTCGCCCCGACTACCTCGCCGACGCCCCCACCGACTGGCTCACCATCCTCGGCCTCGCGGACGAGCCTAACGTTCCGCTTCAAATCTCTTGAAGAAGCTTGTATCCCGATAGTGCGGCGTTGCAGGATCGTCCGCCACCGTCCGCGCCAGATCGGCAAAGAACGCATTGAACTGTGCAGCTGCCGCAAGGTCCACCGGCTGCGTCAGATCATCGTCCGTCGAGTGGTACCGCTGCGCCAGCCATCCCCTCCACGCCTTGTACTCGGGCGATCCATACGTCCACCCGAACTTGAACGCCAGCGCAGGAATCCCCGCCTGCACAAAGCTGTACTGATCCGTCCGGATAAACGAATTCCGGTCCGGCTCCGGGTCCACTGCGATCACGATGGTATGCGCCGCCCCCACCTTCTCCGCATCGTCGGCCAGCGTCGACTGCTCCAGCCCCTGCACATGCAGCTTCTTCAACGGAAAGATTGGCATGAACATATCCAGGTTCAAATCTGCCTTGATCGCCTTCTCAGGAACCGTAGGATGTCCTGCGAAGTACCGGGACCCCAGCAATCCCTTCTCCTCGGCGGTAAAGATCACGAACAGGATCGACCGCTTCGGCCGGCTCTTCGTCTGGCTGAAGATCCTCGCCGTCTCCAACACCGTAGCTACGCCGGAGGCATCGTCCATCGCCCCGCTATAAACCGTCTTCCCGTTGATCGGTGCACCCACTCCAAGGTGATCCAGATGTGCTGACACCAGCACATACTCCTTCTCCAGCACAGGATCGGAGCCCGTCAGCTCCGCAACGATATTCGGCGACTCAACCTGCGAACTCTCCCCCACGACACTGGCCGTCACGCTCTTGCCCAACGCAAATCGCGGCAGTGGCCTCTGAGCATCGGCCAGCGTCAGAATCTCCGCGAACGTATGCCCGGTCCCCGCAAACAGCTTCTCAGCTTCCGCTGGATTGAACGTCGCCGAAAACAGTGGACGATGGTCATCGGCCAGCGCCGGATGCTTCGCCGCCACCGCAGCTCCATCAGCAGTCGCTGCCAGCCGCATCCCCGGCTGCGAAGCCCCGCTCGCCACCCGCTGCCAGCCAAAGTCCATCGACTTCGGCGTAGGAATCGAGATCGCCCCCACTGCTCCCGCATCCCGCAGCGCCTTCACAAAGGGCGAAGTCCGCGCAAAAGACTTCAACGGTCCCGGCAGGTCTGCCGGCCCGCCATTGATATAGACCACAATCTTTCCCTTCAACTCCGCCGCCGGAACCTCCGCTGAATCGAAGTCGTCATACTTCGCCTCCGGCAGATGCAGCCCATACCCGATAAACACCAGCGGAGCATTCACCTGCCCCTTCTGCGCCGAACGCGACCCCAGAATCGCATCCTTCCCCAGCACCAGCGGTTCACTCCTTCCATCCACCACCAGGTTCATGGAAGACTTGTCCGCCAGCACCCGCTGCACATCGAACTTCACCGGCTGATAGAACCCTCCGTCCACCCCCGCCGGCTTCAAGCCGAATGACTTGAACTCGTCCACCACATAAGCCGCAGCTTTCAAATAATCGGCGCTCCCGGTAAGACGCCCCTTCATCGCAGGGTCTGCCAAATACTCCACATGCCCCCACCACACCTTACCCCGGGCCTCATCATTCAACCCAGCTACAGCCACAGCTTGCGCGCCCGCAAGCGAACAGCCCAGAAGACAAACCATCACACCAAAGCAGCCAGAGGGACGCACGCGCATAGTCATTCTCCAGAACAAAAAGGGATGCGTTGAATCTAGCACGACCCCTGCTCCAGCCCGCACCTCCGCTTTTTTGACGCATCCCCCCACCCTTGCTACTCTCATCTGCACCGATGCCAGCCGCCCCAAACCCGCCGCAAAAAACCACTTGCTGCATCATCGGGGGAGGCCCAGCTGGCATGATGCTCGGCTTCCTCCTCGCCCGCCAGGGCATCGACGTCACTGTCCTCGAAAAGCACAAAGACTTCTTCCGCGACTTCCGCGGCGACACCATCCATCCCTCCACTCTCGAACTTCTCCACGAGCTCGGCCTCCTCGAGACCTTCCTCGCTCTCCCCCACCAGCAAATCTCCAATCTCTCAATCAGCATCGGCGGCCAGCCCATTCCCATGGCCGACTTCACCCACGTTCCTACCCAAGCAAAATTCATCGCCCTCATGCCCCAGTGGGACTTCCTCAAATTCCTAGCCGCCGAAGCCGCAAAGTTACCCTCCTTCCACCTCTTCATGGAGCACGAGGCCACCGCCCTCATCGACTCTGGCACCCGCGTCACCGGCGTCCACGTCAACACCCCCTCCGGCTCCGCCGAAATCCACGCCTCCCTCGTTGTCGGCTGCGACGGCCGCCACTCCACCACCAGCGCCTCCGCCCGCCTCCCCATCCACGAGACCGGAGCCCCCATCGACATCCTCTGGTTCGGCCTCAGCCGCCGCAACGGCGAGCCTGAGAACGCCCTCGGCAACCTCAATTACGGCGAGTTCCTCATCCTTATCCCCCGCGGCGACTACTACCAATGTGGCTTCATCATCGCCAAGGACTCCTTCGTCACCCACATCCAGCCCGCCGGCCTTCCCGCCTTCCACAACTCCCTCACCCGTCTCGTCCCCTTCCTCGCCGACCGCGTCGACGAGATCACCGACTGGACTCAGCTCAAACTCCTCTCCATTCAGGTCAATCGTCTTGAGCGCTGGCACCTCCCTGGCCTGCTCTGCATCGGCGATGCCGCCCACGCCATGTCCCCCGTAGGCGGCATCGGCATCAACCTCGCCATTCAGGACGCCGTAGCCGCCGCCCGCATCCTCGCCCCCACCCTCGGCAAAACCCTCGTCACCGAACTCACCCTCGCAAGAGTCCAGCACCGTCGCGAACTCCCCACCAAAATCACCCAGGCCTTCCAGGCGACGGTCCACCGCTTCCTCTCCAGCTTCCTCGGCAACCCCGCCGCCATCCAACCCCCTCTACTCCTCCGCCTACTCTCCCCCCACCCTCTCTTCCGCCGAACCATGGCACGCTTCATCGGCATGGGTGTCCGTCCGGAGCATATCTACCCCAGCCCTGAAATTCGCAGCACCTAACCCTCAAACCCCCGATTCCAGCTCTCGATCACCCTCGTCTCCCGCTCCCACCCCACCACGCTCACGCTCCCCGTCCCCAGCGCCAGCAGTCTCCCGCCATCCGCCGCCAATCCAATCCACCGCGCCGCCAGTATCCGCAAGATATGCGCATGGGCAAATAGCGCTACCTTCCCTCCGACAGGAGCGCTCGCCAAAGCCCGCGCAATCACCTCGTCTGCCCGCTCCCCCACATGCTCCACCGACTCCCCACCCACAATCTCATCCTTCCACACCGACCACCCCGGCACCACCTTCCGAATCTCCGCCGTAGTCTTCCCCTCATACATCCCATAGTCCCACTCCCGCAGCCCCTCCTCCACCACCGCGACATCGCCAAACCCGGCAATCGCGCAAGTCTCCCGCGCCCGCTGCATCGGGCTCACGAACACCGCCGCAAACTCCGTCCCCTTCAAATAATCCCGCAGCTCCTCCGCTCTCTTCCGCCCATGTTCCGTCAGCGGAATATCCGTCCGGCTTGTATGTGCCCCGCTCAAACTCCACTCCGTCTCTCCATGCCGAACCAGCCACAACTCCGTCTGCTCACTCATTCCCAACCTCCTCAAAAATCGTCATTCGCTCTTACAAAAAAACATCATCTCGACCGAAGGCGCCGCACCCTGCGCCATAACGGACAGAACCTCGCATTTCACGCTTACATTGTTCTCGCCTTCCCCAGAACTCATCCACAACCTCCGCCCTCTATCCACTATTCTACAAATATGGACTTCCAGCTCTCCACCACCTACAAGCCACAAGGCGACCAGCCCCGTGCCATCTCCGAACTCGTCTCCGGCATCAACGCAGGCGAAAAAGACCAGGTTCTCCTCGGCGTCACCGGCTCCGGAAAAACCTTCACCATGGCCAAGGTCATCGAAGAGCTCAACCGTCCCGCCCTCATCCTCGCCCACAACAAGACCCTCGCCGCCCAGCTCTACCATGAGTTCAAAACCTTCTTCCCCAACAACGCCGTCGAATACTTCGTCTCCTATTACGACTACTACCAGCCCGAAGCCTACATCCCTGCGGGCGATCTCTTCATTGAAAAGGAGTCAACCATCAATGAAGAATTAGACAAACTCCGCCTCGCCGCCACCCGCAGCCTCTTCGAACGCCGCGACGCCATCATCGTCAGCTCGGTCTCCTGCATCTACGGTCTCGGCTCACCAGAGGCCTACTACGGTATGTTGATGCTTCTCGAAAAAGGCCAGAAGCTCAAACGTGAAGACATCACCCGCCGCCTCGTCGAAATCCTCTACGAGCGCAACGACGTCGACTTCCGTCGCGGCACCTTCCGCGTCCGTGGCGACATCATCGAGGTCTACCCCACCTACGACGAGAACGCCTACCGCATCGAGCTCTTCGGCGACGAGATCGACTCCCTCTCCCAGATCGACCCCCTCTTCGGCACCGTCCGTCAGAAGTACTCCCGCCTCCCCATCTATCCCAAGTCCCACTACGTCGTCCAGCCCGAGCGCAAGACCACCGCCGTCGCCTCCATCCTCGCCGAGATGGAGTGGTGGGAAAAGGAGCTCGAATCCCAGGGCCGCCTCGTCGAGTCCCAGCGCATCCACCAGCGCACCCGCTTCGACCTCGAGATGATCAAGTCCGTAGGCTTCTGCCACGGCATTGAGAACTACTCCCGCCACTTCTCCGCCCGTCTGCCCGGCGAGCCCCCGCCCACCCTCCTCGACTACTTCCCCAAGGACTACCTCCTTTTCATCGACGAGTCCCACGTCACTGTCCCCCAGCTCCACGGCATGTGGCACGGCGACCGCAGCCGCAAGCAGAACCTCGTCGACTACGGCTTCCGCCTGCCCTCCGCCATGGACAACCGCCCGCTCAAATTCGATGAGTTCGAAGTCCGCACCGGCCAGATCATATACGTCTCCGCCACCCCGGGCCCCTATGAGCTCACCAAATCCGCTGGCGTCGTCGTCGAACAGATCATTCGCCCCACTGGCCTCATTGACCCCGTCGTCGAGATCCGTCCCGTCAAAGGCCAGATCGACGACCTCCTCGCCGAGATCCGCGACCGCACCGCAAAAAACCAGCGCGTCCTGGTCACCACCCTCACCAAGCGCATGTCCGAAGACCTCGCCAGCTACTACACCGAAGTCGGCGTTCGCTGCCGCTACATGCACTCCGAGATTGAAACCCTCGAGCGCATCAAGCTCCTCCGCGATCTCCGCAAGGGAGAGTACGACGTCCTCATCGGCATCAACCTCCTCCGCGAAGGCCTCGACCTGCCCGAAGTCTCCCTCGTTGCCATCCTCGACGCCGACAAGGAAGGCTTCCTCCGCTCCCAGGGCTCTCTCATCCAGACCATCGGCCGCGCCGCCCGCCACATCGAAGGCCGGGCAATTCTTTATGCGGATAAAATGACCGACTCCATGCAGCGCGCCATCAACGAGACCGACCGCCGCCGCGAAAAACAGGTCGCCTACAACGAAGAAAACGGCATCACCCCAGCCAGTATCATCCGCCCCCTGGAAATGGGCCTCGCCGGCATTCTCAAAGCCGACTACGCCGACCTCACCGACGAAGCCGAAGGCATGCCCGACTTCGCCACCCAACAAGAGCTCGACGTCTACATCAACAAACTGGAGTCCGACATGCGCGAAGCCGCCAAGAAATTCGAGTTCGAAAAAGCCGCAAAGTTACGCGACACAGTAAAGGAACTCCGCACCAAAGAGTTCCTCTTCTCCTAGCCCCTCGACTCGCGCTCGCCACCGCATTCACGATGCCGCTCGCCTCAACGAAAACCGGCTGTCTCTGCTCTATTTCTTACAAGGAGGTAGATGCCGGGCCGCGGACGTCCCAGCAGGCGCACACTTCGCGGCACCGGATGAGGCCGCCTAGCAGCTCCCCGTAAGCGTACTCTGCACCTCAAGCACATTCCCCGGATCGGCCTTCGGAGTCCCCCCAAAGTACGAGCTGGACACGGTAAACGTAGTTGACTTGGTGATCACGCGCGGAGCCGACCACCCGCCAGCCTCCGATCCATAGCGCAAGGTCACATTCGCCGGAACCGTCAGCACCTCGCCCTCGTTCGCCAGCTTCGTCCAGGAGACGGAAGAGATCACGCGCGGCTGCGTCGGAGTGGCAACCGCCTTCGGCACAGCCGGAGCAGGCGCTCCCGCCTTCGGCTGCGAAGCCGGCATACCGTTCACCACGACGCCGACAGTGCCGCTCTTTACTGCCAGTTCCTTCACCTTTCCATAGATCGGATCCTTACCAAAGAAGCCGTTGTCCACGACGAACGTAGTCCCGGAGGCAAACGTCTTTGCCGGATTCCAGTCCGTCCCAATGCCGTACCGAACCGTCGTGCCAGCCGGAACCGTGACTGTGTCTCCCTCCTTGGCCACCGTCGTCCAGCCAGCCGCAGATGCAGATGCAGATGCGACTGACGCCGGAGCCACAGGCTGCGGCGGATTCGGGTTCGGCAGCACCGGCGAAGGCATCTCCTTCGAGGTGTCCATCGCCCCAATGTACGGAACCGGAGCACGAGGAATGTAATAGCCCTGCCCCGTCGGTGGCTGAAAGCGAACCGGCATGTCCTTCATCGGTGCAGGCAGCGGATCGCTCTTAACCTGCGCAGCGGCCACGGCAGCAACAAACAGAATGGCAGCGGCGAACTCTTTGACCATAGCGAACCGAACCCAGCCCTAACCCAAGGGTAGAAACATCTTACGCGCAACCGCCCTGAAGTAAAACCTGCCCGCTCAGTAGTGGGGATCGCGGTTTGGCCGGTATTCTTCCCCGAACTTGTTCTTATGTTTCACCAGAGGACTCGCGGATCGCTGCAGCGCTATCTCACCCAGCTGCACCGGCTCCGACCCAACCTGCACAATCCTCTCCGCATCGCTTGGTTTCGTCGGCTGAGCCGTCTCGCTCCACACATTCAGTCGATAACTTCCCTGCGGCACATGATGAATCACCAGTTCCCCGTTCGTCGTAGAGACTGCGAAGTAGGAAGTGTTGAGCGATAGCACAATCGCTCCCATCTCCGGATGGATATTGCAGAAGATATACGACACCCCCTCGCGATCGAATCGCACGGACCGAGTGCTCCCCGACTCATACAGGCCAAGATCGAACCGCTTGCCATTGAACAGGGAAAACACATTATGAAAGAAAGGATCTTCATTGGGAAACTCAACGTTAGTCCCGGTAGGGACCACCAGCAGATGCGGGCTGAACATCTTGTTCTTCTGAACCAGACGATAGGCTGAATGAGGCGGCGCAGCCGCTCTGACGAAACCGGACCGTAGCGGCGTCAGCCACACCACCACATCGGCCCCGCTCAATGAATCTTTTTGACTCGTCTCGTGCGACGGCTTTTGCGGAATCATCGTGATCTTCGCCGACACATCGACCTCTTGTGCCCGCGCAAGCGGCGCCGAGCCAGCCACGAGAGACAGACTGCATCCGAGTATCCAGCATAGAGTACCGCGCACTATAGTCCTTCCTAGAACTGGTATCCCGCAGAAAAAGTGAAGACATCGGCCGTCGCACCAGCACCCTGAATAGGCCAGGTCCAGATTCTACGGTACTCCGGAGAAAGGATCAGATAAGTCTTCGGCTTGAAGATCAGGTTCGCAACGGCCATCCGGTTCCGTGCGCGCAGCTGCGTATTGCTTGCCGCAGGCGAGAGCACCAGAGCGTGAAAGTCACTGGCAAAGCCACTATCCTGTCCCATCGCGAGATTCGCTTCGAGCGATTGTCCGAAGCGCGTCTTGAACTGGCTCCAGCCGCCAATCGCATTCAATCCCCGATAGGCACTTGCGCCGGAGCCAGGATCGATGCCGGAGACCACGTTCTTGTACACGCCTCCGCCAAGCCCTCCAAGCGCTAGTCCGCGATAGCCTTCGCCGCTCAGCTCAAAGTGCCGCCCAAAGGGCAGACGCCAGTCGAACGTGCCTGCCCACGAGTTGAGACTGTCCCCATATGGATAGCTCTGCCGACTATAGTATCCGCCAATCCCGACCTGCAACCCCTGATCCGACCCAGAGGCGCCATACGAGAGGCGCGCCTCATAGGCAGGCTGCTTCGACTGCTCCCCCGGGCTGGGGTTGCGAAAGAATTGATTCGTACTATAGCCTGCCGACGGCGGATCCCACAGCCCAAGCTCAAACTGATAGTGGCCACCAGACTGCAATGGAATTTGGTGGCTGAACCGCAACTGTGGTGCCCACGTCCATAGATTTCCCGCCCCCGCCAACCCAGGTTCAGCCACCGTCGCATAGGACGTTGGCGATAGCGGAGAGATCAACGGCGTCACGAACCCCACCTGAATTGAGTCATGCTCCCAATCTAAATTGATACCGGCTGTACGCATGCGAACGATGCCAGCCGAGGTACCAAAGCTGCCGTAGGCAAGACCGCCTAAGAAATCAAGGTTGACATAGGCAGAGGTTCGAGCGCCTGCGATCCTTGGGCCGTCTCCTTCAATCCCGAATATCGTCTGCCGAAAGCCAGCACCAGCGCTACCATTGCTGGCGCCATTGCCCTGAGGCAGAGCGAGAGCAGGAAGATCGATATTATCTACGGCGCCTCGATTGATATAAGAATTGAAGAGGACGAGGCCGGTAATACGTATCGGATACTTTGAAGCGCTCTCAACCTTTGTCTGGTCGTGAAGCTTGACTTGAGCCTCCAACGTATCCTGCCGCTCGCGCAAATCCTCGATAGCCGCAGTCGTCGCATTCACCGCACCCGCAGTATCCGCGGAGCTGGACGATGCCACCGCCCCAGGCTGCGAAGCCCCAAGCTGCTTCTTTATCTGAGCAAGCTCCTCCTGTAATTGCTGAATCTGCTGCTGCGACTGCTCGAGTTGTTGATGGGTCGTAACCAGCGCGGCAGAGATCGTCTCCAGTCTCTGTTCCAACTGCGCCGAGCGATCGTCAGACTTTGAAACAGTGGCAGCCGGTGAAACCGCCACGCCCGACTGCGCATGAAAGGTCATCGGCGCCGAACCGAACAACAAGCAAACGAGCAATGTACGAATAGCATCTCTCATTGTTCATCCATGTACGGGAGCCTTTGTCGGCAGACTCTTCTTCTCCACTACATCGCCAAGTGCCTGCAGCGCTGCCTTGGAAAGCGTCATCGTGAAAACGGTATCTCCTTCAATCGACTCGCTCAGGCTGACGTTGCCCCCGTGCTCCTGCGTAATCTGTTGAGCCAGGGTAAGCCCGAGTCCAACTCCGCTCTCCCTGCCCTCACTCACAAAGGGCAGAAATATCTCCTGGCGAATCGACTCTGGAACCCCTGGGCCATTGTCTTCAATGCGAATGTGAATGAACTGCTCCTCCTCCTGCAGACTCAACACCACCTTCGCCGGCGTCCGCCCGCGCTTCGCCGCCTGGCAGGCGTTCAACAATAAATTATAGACAGCCCGCCCCAGCTTCCGAGCATCGATCCATGCCTCAATCGATGAGAGCCCCTTCAATGTGATGCTGACATCACGCGTTCCAGGATGCGAGCGCACCAGGCTCGCGGAGCGTTGAATCAACAGGTCGATCGACTCGTACCCCGGATGAAGCGCCCGTCCAGTCTGTGTAAAAAGCAGCAGCGAGTCCAGAAGGTCAGTCATCCCCTGCACCGCGGTCTGGACCTCCAGCAGCAGATCTTCGCGCTCCGACTGCGGAATCTTCGCATCGCTCATGAATTCCGCATTGGCATACATCGCGGAGAGATAGTGGCGCAGATCATGCGAGATCGAGCTCGCCATCCTCCCGATAGTTGCCAGCCGCTCCGAGTCCAGCAAATCCTTCTGCGTGCGTTGCAGCTGAACTCGCATTCGCTCAAAGGCTCTACTCAACTCCCGCACTTCTTCCGCCCCATCCTCGCTCAGCTTATAGTCGAAGTTCCCCTGGGCAAGCGCACGCGTGCCTCCCACCAGCGCCTCGATCGGTCGCGTCAGCGTTCGCGAGATAGAGGCCAGCATGCCCATGCCCGCCAACAACGCAAGAATCGCAAGCATCAACACCCACCAGTTGACCTTGGTCACCAGCTGCGTCGCCTGTTCAAACGACTTGAGCACGACAAGCTGCGGCACCGCAACCGACGAGCCGTAAAACTCGGACGACGCGAGACGCTCCGACGCGGCCAGATAGTCTTCCTTCCCCAATTTGATACGCCGATTCTGAGCAGGCTCCCGAAGCAGATCTCCCGCTCTCGCGACCAGCTGCTCCTGCATCTCCGGCTGCAGCGTGCTAACCACCACTCTTCCGCCCACCGTAAAAGCAACCTCGGCGGCGGCGGCTTCGCTCACTGCCCGCGTCACCTTTTTATCGATGACGTATCCCACCGCGACAAATCCAAGCGGTGTCCCGCCATCCTTCGCTCCAAAGAAAAGCGGCTGAATGGCTATCTCGTAGAGCCGGTCATCCAGCGAGAGGAGCATCGGCTCCTCCGGTCTGCGCAGGCAGATTGCGAGGCCCTGTTCAACGGCCGCCCGGCTGAGCAGGCGGCCATGGTTGTAACCCGCGATCAGCCCGCCATCCCGATCCAGCAGGGCAAAAAAATCGCTCCCGCCCACCTGCCAGAACTCCACTCCACCATCTTCAATCGTTCGTGCATCCCGCGTGGTCATCAGGGCCTTCAGGCTGGGCAGATCCGCTAACAGGGCGGACTCGCGCGAAAGCAGCTCCCTCTGCTGGTGCTGAAGATTCTTGTAGGTCTTCACCGAGTGCTGCAAATCGGAGGCCAAGTTGACCTGGACCTGCTGCTGCACAATCGTGCGGATCACCAACAGGCTGACCACCGTGCACCCAAACGAAAGGATCAACAGAGGAATCAGCAGCGTCGTCCTCACCCGCAGCCTGTCCATCAACGTCGCCCTCTCGCCTGCAGTCGCAATCTAATTTCCGCGTACGAACTTATAACCCACACCATGCATCGTACGGAAATAGACGGGCTTCGCCGGGTCTGCTTCCAGCTTCTGGCGCAGCTTCATCACGTGGTTGTCTACCGTGCGCGTCGTCGGGTAGGAGTTGTAGTGCCAAACGTCATTCAGCAGCTCCTCGCGTGTAATCACCCGTTCCGCATTCTCTACGAAATACTGCAGCAACTTGATCTCGTGAGCCGTCAGTACGACGATCTCTCCATCCTTGAAGACTTCCATCCCCGCGAAATCCGCCGTTATATTTCCGAATCCAACGCGATTAACAATTGTCGGCTTCTGCGTCCTGCGAATCGCCGCCTGCACCCGCGCCATCAGCTCTCGAGGACTAAACGGCTTGGTCACGTAATCATCCGCTCCCAACTCGAGCAGCAGCACCTTGTCCGCCACCTCGGAGACGGCGCTCAGCACAACCACCGGCGTGCTGGCAGACCAGCTCTTGATCCCCTTGCACACCTCGACGCCGGACATGCCCGGCAGCATCAGGTCCAGAACCACACCCGCGGGCCTCAGGCTCTTGCAACTCGCCAGCCCCTCGGCGCCATCACCCGAGACGTGAACCTCGTAACCCTCCGTGGTGAACTGGCGGTGCAGTGCCTTCTGTATTCGCGGATCGTCTTCGATAACTAGAATCAAGCTCACTCGCATCCTCTGAATCGCGCTCATGCAACCAACGATTCCGACCTCATTCTATAGACCTGCGCCGGTTATTTTTACAAGAATGCGCCGATCCGGCGTCCCCTGATCAGCAAATGACAGATCGTTGACATCCTGGAGACATCTCAGCCCACACCGTTGTCATCCGCAGGAAACCGTCGTTGCAGTTGCAACAGGCAGCCCATCTGTTCGATCCTTCCGCCGCAGCTACTTCCCTCTGGCCAGCGCCTCCGCCATCAACGGGTTACGTCGATCCGCGCCGCCCCACAACACGACAAACCTTCGATAAGCGGCAGCGCTTCCAGTCTTATCCCCGTTCGCCGCAAACGCCCGCGCCACCCTGATCTCCGCCAGCGGATAGACATTTCCCCCCAGCATAAACGCCACCCCACGATGGGCCAGCACCGTCTGAAAATCGGCAATCGCAAGTGGCATCTGTCCCACAGCCGCATGAGCCAAGCCGCGCAGATATGGCACCAGGGACACCTGATCGTACTGCCCCACACCGCTTAGCGCCTCCAGTGCCTTCGCCGGCTCATTCACCCCAAGCTCCCCTGCAGCCTCCAACTCAGGTACAAGATACTGTGCCACCGCAGTGTTATGCGGAAAGCTCTGCCGCAGCGCCGCAATCGTCCTGTCCGCATAAGGTCGATCTCCACATAACCCTGCCGCCATTCCAGCATTAAAGCTCGCAACCGGGCCCTTCGGCAGGTCTTTGACCTCCTCGGCCATCGCCAGCGCGACCGTGCAGCTCTCCTCCAACGCCCGATCCAGCGCTCCCCGCGCCAGCAGCGACGCCTGCGTCGAAGCAAGCTCCGGGGTCCCGCCCACCTTGTTTGCGGCAGCCTTCCACAGCGCAGTCCCCGCTACTCTCTGCCCCGTGTTGTCCAGATAGAGGCCGTACCCGTCGAACTCTCCATACATCACCTGCTCTGCATCGGGCACCGACGCGCCAGCTAGACCCACCTGAATCGCGCTCACCTCGCCTGCGACCAACTCAGTCTTCCCCCCAAGATACTCAGCCGCCAGCAAATTGCCACCGGACGGCATTCCCAGCCGTTGCGCCTGAGCCGCCAGTTGCAGCGCGCCCTCATAGCGGTCCAGTCCAATCAGTGCAAGCTCAGCTTCGTTGTATGCCTCCGCGTCAAAAGCATCTTCGCGATAGCCATGCTGCGCCGCCAGCAACGCCTCCGGCAGATTTCCCTGAAGCCGAAGCACCCGAGCCAGTCCCGTCATCCCCTCAGCATCACGCGGATAGCGAGCGACATACTGCTGTATCGTCTTGAGCGCCTTCCCATAGTCCCCACTCACATTCATCTCATAGCAGAACGTTGCCAGCCGCCTCACCCTATCGCTCGCATGGGCCGAACCCTCGCGCGCTAGCTCTGCCGCCTTCGCAGATGCAATCTCCGCCCCCTGTTCACGATCCAGCCATGCCAGCCGCATCTGTGCCTGCGCAAACTTCGGGTCCAGAGCCACCGCCTGCTGGTACGCCGTCAACGCATCCTCCGCATGCCCGCTCCCCATCGCCTCTTCGCCCAGGACGTACTCATGCAGCGCATCGACGTTGGCCGTTCCCTCATACTCCAGCGGAATATTCTTCCGCACCATAACGCCGCCTCCACCAATCACCGTCTGAACCGCCTGCGCCAGCCTGCCGATCGCCGCCGGAATCTCCTCGCGGCTCCCTGCCGTCTCCTCCAGGCTCGCCAACTTGTCATTCGAGTCTGTCTTCAACACATCCAGACTGATCCTGAACTGCTCCGCCGAGCTACTGATCTCTCCATACAAATAAGCCTTCGCCCCCACCCTCTCCGCCACCCTCTGTTCGGACACCTTCGCCGCCACTCCGCCACTCTCCGCCCTGATCTGCCGTAACCCCGCGTTATATGCCTCACCTCCCAGCATCTTCAGTCGATCCGACTCTCGCAGTTCAATCTCCAACCCCTCCATCACCGTACCGTCCAGCGTCTTGTCCAGCGTCCGGTTCTGAATAACCGTCAACAGCAGTCCATCCCCCGGCCCCAGCAGCACCGGCCGAAACTGCCCACTGCGTACCAGCAGGGCAATCGCGACAATTCCTATTACAATCGTCACCGCCGCAACCATCACCCTCAGAAAACTCCGCCTCCGAATCCCTTGCTCCCCGGCTCCCACCTCTTGAGCGCCGGTTTGTGGCAAAATCTCCTGCTCATCCAGTTCACTCAATCCATACTCAAACTGCGTCATCCCGGATCCGCTCCGCGCCAGCAACAACCGCCTCTTCTCTAGCTCATTCGCCGCTCTCCTGTGCCCTGATGAGCCCTCCTTCCCTCTCGCCGCTCCGTCCTCCGGTAAGCGAGCAGCCGGCCAAATCGACGCAACCTCCGATCTCCCGCTGAAACCAGTCTCCTGCGACCCGATGGACAACGGCGCCTCACCACGCGCTCCGGAAGACCGGCGCCCCATCCTCTGTTGTCGAGCCACCACGTCCTCCGACCTCATCAGTGACATCGCCGCCGACCCTTTGTTCAGCCAACCTCCCCTGTTCACCTTCGCCGCTACATCGCTCAGCGCCTCACGCAACTCCTTCGCTGTCTGAAACCGCTCCTTGCGATCCTTCATCATCAGCTTCAGAATCACCCGCTCCAGCTCCTTCGGAATCGACACGTTCCAATCCCGCACCGGCTCAGGGTCCTGCGTAAAGAGCTGCACAAACATCAGCGCGCTCGTCGTCCCCTTGAAAGGAACCTGTCGCGTCGCCATCTCATACATCACCACTCCCAGCGAGAACAGATCCGACCTCCCATCGAGGTTCTCTCCCCGCGCCTGCTCCGGCGACATATACGCTAGCGTCCCTACCGTCGAGCCGGCCACCGCCAGATCGAGCGTCCGCGACCCCCACCCCCCGCCAACCCCCAACTCAATCTTCGCCAGCCCAAAGTCCAGCACCTTCGTCTGCCATCGCCCACTCGGCAAGTTCATCAGAAAGATGTTGGCTGGCTTGATATCCCTGTGCACGATTCCCTTCGCGTGGGCCACCGCCAGCGCATCGGTAATCTCCTCCCCATAGCGAACGATCTCCTCCGCCGTAAGAGCCCCCCTTTCGATCCGCTCCTTCAGCGTCTCGCCCTCCAGCAGCTCCATCACCAGGTAGGGATCACCATCCTGCTCGCCGATATCGAACACCATGCAGATATTGGCGTGGTTCAAACCCGACGCCGCCCGCGCCTCCTGCAGAAACCGCTCCCGCATCCCTGGAACCCTGTAGTCGTCGTGGTGCAGCAGCTTCACCGCCACCGTGCGGTGCAGCCGCTCATCCCACGCCCGGAACACCACCCCCATGCCGCCGCCGCCCAGCCTGCCCAGGATCTCGTACGGTCCGAACCTCTGGCCAATCTCCGGAATCATCCTGCGGTTTCGCCTTCCATCTGCATTGTTCGAAGACGATCCTTTATTACCTAACACCCTGTGCGACCTCATGATACCCGCCACCCATCACCATGCGCCGCCCTGCCGCGGACGTGTTCCCCATTCGACAACCCGCGTCCACCTTGAAATCACAAACAGGCCCGCCCACTCACCCAAACCCGATACCATCGCTTCACAGAATTTGTTTGACCTCTACTCTGTCACACCCACACCCCCATCCAACATCCCCCAAGCGTGTCATCGCCGCAACCATTTCCCACCCTCGCTGCCAATCGCCCGCCACTTATAATCAAGATGTGAGCAACCCCAGACAGCCCTTCCGCCAGCCCGCCAGCCAGACCCTGCTCATCGACGCGGATGACACTCTCTGGGAGAACAACATCTACTTCGAGCGTGCCATCACCGCGTTCATCTCCTACCTCGACCACCGCGTCCACACGCCCGAGGAGGTCCGCGGCCACCTCAACCGCGTCGAACACGCCACCATCCTCGCCCGGGGCTACGGCCTGCACAGCTTCCGCCACTCCCTCATCACCTGCTTTGAGCAGCTCACCGACGCGCCCATCACCCCTGAAAAGCGCCACCGCATCGCCAACTTCGCCCAATCCATCGCCGACCATGAGATCGAGCTCCTCCCCAACGTCGCCCCCACCCTGGCCGATCTCGCCACCCGCCATCGCCTCATCCTCGTCACCAAGGGCAACACGGAGGAGCAGACCGACAAGCTCCACCGCTCCGGCCTCGCCGGCCACTTCACCGCCGTCGAAGTCCTCCCCGAAAAACACGACGAAGCCTACCGCACTCTCTCCGCCCACCACGGCTGCGAGGCCTGCACCACGTGGATGATCGGCAATAGCCCCCGCTCCGACATCAATCCCGCCCTCGGCGCCGGTCTCAACGCCATCTTCATCCCCCACGACTTCACCTGGGTCCTCGAACACGAGGTCATCCACCAGCCTCCCACCGGCCAGCAGCTCCTCGAGCTAGCCACCTTCGCCGATCTCACCCGCCACTTTTAAGCCTCTACGTCGTTTTGCCGTCTTATCAACAAAGTTCACTTTGCGATGCGTGGGAACGTATACCTCTCCCCAACACGTCCGCGCTGCTATACATCCTTCACCAAACTTTCCTCCAAACTGTAATATTTCCCCCTCTCATCCGTCAGCATCAGTAATCGGACCCAACTGCCCGACCAAAGGAGACTTGAAATGATCGATATCTGCATATGCCCCTGTGGAGCAGAATGTACCTGCCCGGAGCCCTGCCCCTGTGGTTCCGGCTGCACCTGTCCGTCATCTAACTAAGCAGCGTCGAGGGTGTGGAGGTCACCTCCATACCCTCCCCAAAGAGCAGCCGAACCATGCAGACCAACGTAGTCGAAGGCCTCCTCCCCCAGAGAAGGCAGTTCCTCCAATTCGTAGAACGGCGCGTCGACTCCCGCGCCACCGCCGAAGACATCATCCAGGCTGCATACGTCCGCGCCATGGAGCAATCCTCCAGGCTGCGCAGCGACGAGTCCGCCGTCGCTTGGTTTTATCGCATCCTCCGCAACGCCGTCATCGACCACTACCGCCGCCGCGCCGCTGAAGACCGCGCCCTCGACCGTTGGGCCCGGGAACTCGCAACCGAAACCTCCCCCCACCCCGGAACCACCGAAATCGTCTGCGAATGCATCAACAATGTCATCCCCACTTTGAAGCCCGCCTACACTGAGATCCTCCGCGAGGTCGACCTCGCGGGCAGGTCCCTCGACGCCTTCGCTCACACAGCCGGCATCAAAACCGGAAATGCCGCCGTCCGCATCCACCGCGCCCGTCAGGCCCTCAAAAAACAGCTCACCCAGGTCTGCGGCACCTGCGCCCGGCACGGCTGCATCAACTGCACCTGCACCCACTAGTGGCGTATCCACACGGGCGCCCTGCGCGGGGCAGCGCCCACT
>Ga0193753_10001476_pt1 | contig 20050 bp, 16 predicted proteins | sample H1c2metaG_FD_144925 | JGI IMG/M metagenome (GOLD analysis project Ga0193753, IMG submission 144925) | Soil microbial communities from a riparian zone of the East river system, Colorado, United States - H1c2 | ecosystem: Environmental > Terrestrial > Soil > Riparian zone | place: USA: East...
CAGTGGGACCGGCGTCAGGCCCTAGCTCTTCCCAGCGGCGATAATATCTCGATGCATCCTAGACGGCGAGACCTGCCAGTTCCCTTGCCCGGAGAAAGATTCGGGCGAACATGGTGCGGTTGAGGCGCCCTGTATTGGTGTTGCGCAGGGATGGGTGATAGCTGGCGAGAAGGTGGAGGCCGTTGGGCAGGACGTAGCTGGCACCGTGGGAGAAGCGATACTCCGACTTGCGTGCGATGACTTCGGTGTGCAGCAGATGGGCGAGGTAGCCGTCGAAGGCGATCTTGCCCAGGCAAACGACGACACGGACGCGGGGGAGGGCCTGGATCTCGCTCGCGAGGTGGGTGGCACAGTTGCGAATCTCTTGTGGGAGGGGCTTGTCGCCGGGTGGGGCGCAGCGGACGACGGAGGCGATCCAGGCGTGGCGGAGCCTGAGACCGTCGTCGCGGGAGACGCCTGTCGGCTGGCTGGCAAAGCCGAGTTCGTGCAGGACGGGATACATGAAGTAGCCGGAGCCGTCGCCGGTGAAGGGTCGGCCGGTGCGGTTGGCCCCGTGGGCTCCGGGCGCGAGGCCGAGGATGAGAACGCGGGCGCGTGGGTCGCCGAAGCCGGGAACGGGGCGCGCCCAGTAGGTTTCATCCTGGTAGGCGCGACGTTTCACCTCGCCGATACCCCGGCAGTAGTCGCGAAGGCGCGGGCAACGCTCGCAGGTGGCGATGGACTCGTGTATCTGCTGAAAGAGCGGAGAGGTTGTCTGTGAGCTAGAGCGGGGCACTATCTCAATGATAGAGGAAATAAAATTTCTGGCGGTTAATGACAAACGCAGTCCGTTGCATACGTAGAATGATCTTTTGTAACTCTAAAAGATAGTGGACGGTGCATTGGAAGATCCAAGACTTAGCAGAATGTACGCGGCGCTGATGATCCAATCGTTTGGCCGGCTGCGAAGACGTCTATGGCATACGGCCGTGGCACGCTCCGGCATGCTGGTGACGATTACGCTGATGATTGTGCTGCTCGTGCTCGCCGTCGGATGGAGGGCGCACCAAAAGGGGCAGTTTGCGAAATTGAAGACGGAGTTGAACAAAGGCTCCGTGGCGCCTGTCGCCGTGACACCAATGCCGGGCGGGCAGGCCGTGATGACGCTGCAGCGCTCGCAGATGGCAGGCGGCGCGAACCCGGAGTTTCTGACGGCGACGCTGCTGCCGGGACGCGGAATGAACATATTTCAGATCACGGCGTTTATCCCCGACAAGGGCGTGGTGAACCTGCTGGCCTCTCCCACACTCGAGCAGGCTGAGGCACTGTTGAACCATACGGGACCGGATGTATCCGGCGGCGCGAGCCTGGGGATGGGGGCTGCGTTCGAGGTGCCATGGGGAGGCAAAATCTCGGGGGTGGAGGCCGCCGATGGAACGATGCTGACAACGCAATGGCGCGGACACCGTCTCACCCTGCCCTTGGACCGGAAGCAGGGCAACCCCGGTTCGACACCGATGTCGGTGGGCGGATTGCTGCTCGCCCAGGAGTCCACCACGACGCAGACGAACGTGATGCCGGATGGGGGAGAGGCGAAGGCAACCTATAAGAGTGACTTCGAGGAGCACTGGGTCTCGCAGAACGAGATTACGACAACGGTACAGTTGAGCGGTAAGGCGATGGAGATCAAGGTCGTCGCGCGCAATACGGGAACCGAAGCCGAGCCGATGGGAATCGGGTGGAATCCACTGTTTTCCATTCTGAGTGGTCATCGCGGACAGGCGACGTTGCGGCTGCCGACGAGTCTGCGGGCGGAGGGGGATCGCCAGACGGGTCTGCCCACGGGGAAGCTATTGCCGGTCAAAGGCACGGCGTACGACTTCACCAGACGCGGCGGCGCTCCCCTCGGGTCTCTCAACCTGGATGACAGCTTCGTGCATCTGCAGCCAGATCCGATGGATAGCGGCCCAATAGCGGAGCTGCGCGACCCGGAGAGCAACTACGGTTTGCGGATCACGGCGACATCACCCAGCATTAAGGCAATACGAGTCTATGCGCCGGCGGACAAGTCATTTGTCTCGATTCAGCCTCAACTCAACTATGACGATCCATTGGGACATGAATGGGAAAAAGAAGACACGGGAATGGTGGTACTGGAGCCGGGACAGACGGCACAGTGGAGGATTCGGCTGGAGATCTTTTCGCTGTCGGAGGACCACGCCGGGCCGATCTAGATTTAGCCCGGGGCTGGAGCCTCAGCATGATATCCGAGGGCGGACTGGCGTGGAGGCGGAGGGGCAGCCGGACGAAGGTTTGACCCCCCACAACCAACACTCGTACAGTAGTAAACAGGCGTAGACCCTTCGATCTGCCTACGGCGATCGAGACGGCATATACAGACGCCCTGGAAGGCATTGCTTTGACCCCGAGTGAAATAAAAGAGACGAATGAGACTGCGGAGCAGCAGTCTGAACTGGCACACACCCACGAGCACGATCATGAGCATGATCACGGACAGGAGCACCAGCATGCCCCTGCGCTGAACCCTGAGCTGACGCGCGAGATCGAGGTGGAAGTTGACGCCGATGAAGTTTCGAAGGCTTTCAAGTCCGTCGTGAAGCGCTACCAGAAGCTCGCCCGGATTCCCGGATTTCGCGCCGGAAAGGTGCCGGAGTCGCTGGTCCGGTCGAAGTTCGCGAAGGAGGTTCGCCAGGAGGTTCTGGAGAGCCTGGTGTCGGAGCGCTTCCGCAAGGCGATCGACGACCAGAAGCTGCGTCCTATCTCCGAGCCTCAACTGCTCGACATGCAGCTCTTCGACGGGCAGCCGCTGAAGTTCAAGGCTGCGTTCGAGGTCGCTCCTGAGTTCGATATCGCCGGTTACGACAGCGTTCATGTCTCGAAGCCCGACGCGACGCTGACCGACGAAGAGTTCGATGCGGAGCTGAACCGCGTGCTGGACGGCCATGCGACCGTCGAGCCGGTGGAGGAAGATCGTGCGCTGGTCGATGGCGACTGGGCAGAGATCGAGTTCCGCGGCGAGGTGCAGGAGCTTGCGCAGACCGTGACCGAGGATGGAGTTGCGAATCCCTCCAAGAACGAGCCGATCACAGGCGAAGACGTGCTGATCGAGATCGGCGGCAAGAACACATTGACCGCGTTCAACGATGCGCTGCGTGGAGCGAAACCTGGGCAGGAGCTGAAGTTCGAGGTGCAGTACCCGGCTGACTTCGGCGAGCGCCGTCTTGCGGGCCAGACGGTGAGCTACGACGTGAACGTGAAGAACATCAAGCGCAAGACCTTCCCCGAGCGCGATGCGGAGTTTGCCAAGCAGCTCGGGAGCTATGAGAGCTGGGGCGACTTCGAGACGAAGCTGCGCGAGCACGCGTCTGACCGCAAAAAGAACGCGCTGGAGACCGGCGTGAAGGACAAGATGCTCGAGGAGTTGATCGGGCGCTTCCAGTTCCCTGTTCCCGAGGCGTTCGTGCAACAGCAGATCGAAGCACGCCTGGACCGCGGCCTTCGCGCGCTGGCGCAGCAGGGCATGAAGGTCGAGGACATGCGCAAGCTGGACTTCGGACGTCTGCGCGAGGCGCAGCGCGACCAGGCGGTCAACGAGGTGAAGGCCTCGATGATTCTCGACCGAATCGCAGAGGCCGAAGGCGTCGTAGTGAGCGAAGAGGACTTCGACCGCGAGCTGCTGATGCTTTCCATCCAGTCGCGGGAGCCGCTCGAGACCTTGCGCGAGAGGCTGTCGAACGATGGCGGGTTGGACCGGATTCGCGAGCAGATGAGGCGCGAGAAGACAGGAAGCGTGCTCTACGAGAAGCTGGCTTCGTAGATATAAAACAAAAACAGAAATTTTCGCTTCATGATTTTAGAAAGAGAGTGCTATGGGATTAGTACCGATGGTGATCGAGCAGACGAGCCGGGGCGAACGCGCCTACGACATCTACAGCCGTCTGCTGCGGGACAACATCATTTTTCTGGGAACGCCGATCGATGACAACATCGCCAATGTGATCATTGCGCAGATGCTGTTCCTGAGCGGCGAGGACCCGGAGAAGGACATTCAGCTCTATATCAACTCGCCCGGCGGATCGATTACGGCGGGCCTCGCGATCTACGACACGATGCAGTACATTAAGAACGATGTGGTGACGTTCTGCATCGGTCAGGCAGCGAGCATGGGCGCGTTCCTGTTGATGGCGGGCAAGAAGGGCAAGCGCTTTGCCCTGCCCAACTCGCGCATCCTGATCCACCAGCCGTCGATGGGCGGGCTGAGCGGACAGGCGACCGACATCGACATCCATGCCCGCGAGATCCTTCGCATTCGCGAGATAACGAACAAGCTGATGAGCGCGAGCACGGGCCAGTCTCTGGAACGGATCGAGCGGGACGTCGAGCGGGACTTCATCATGACGGCCGCCCAGTCGAAGGAGTATGGCATCATCGACGACATCATCGACCGGTCGCGGACATAATCCGCTCATTGCAGCGGTTATGGATGGCCCGGGCCGATTGGCTCGGGCCTCGCGGCATCATGACCTATTCGACGTATAGCCGCGTATACCCGGCACAGGATTTACAAGATGAAACGGGTGTAAACTTATAGTCATACCTTGTTGTTCGGAATACCAGGAGCTGTCGTATCTATGAAAACGTCACGGGGCTCAGACGAATCTCTTCGTTGCTCGTTCTGCCATAAATCGCAGGATGCCGTCGCCAAACTTATCTCTTCGCCGTCGGACTACCCGCGCGCGTACATCTGCGATGAGTGCGTGGCCGTGTGCAACTCGATTCTGGAGGACGACCGCACCGAAGCGCAGCCCGGTGCAGCGCCGGCCCACCTGCCGAAGCCGCAGGAGGTCAAGGCGTTTCTCGACGAGTACGTGATTGGGCAGGACCAGACCAAGAAGAAGCTGGCGGTGGCGGTCTACAACCACTACAAGCGCATCCAGATGAACAAGACGCGCGGCAACGATGTGGAGCTGGCGAAGTCGAATATTCTGCTGGTCGGACCGACCGGCTCCGGCAAGACCCTGCTGGCCCAGACCATGGCCAAGATGCTGGATGTGCCGTTCGCCATTGTGGACGCGACGACACTGACCGAGGCAGGCTATGTGGGCGAGGATGTCGAGAACATCATCCTGAAGCTGCTGCAGGCAGCCGATGGCGACGTGCAGCGGGCCCAGAGCGGGATCATCTACATCGACGAGATCGACAAGATTGGACGGAAGGACGAGAATCCTTCGATTACGCGCGATGTCTCCGGCGAAGGCGTGCAGCAGGCGCTGCTGAAGCTGCTGGAGGGAACAGTTGCCAATGTTCCGCCGCAGGGTGGGCGCAAGCATCCGCACCAGGAGTTTACCGCCGTGGATACGACGAATATCCTCTTCATCTGCGGAGGCGCATTCGTGGGCCTCGAAAAGGTGATTGGACGGCGTATTGGAAAGAAGGCGCTTGGGTTCAAGGCGGTGGTTGCTCCGGATGCGACCGACGGCGATGTGACGCCGATCCGGGCACAGCGCGATGCCGAGCTGCTTCGCAAGGCCGAGCCACAGGATCTGCTGAAGTACGGCCTCATCCCTGAATTTGTCGGGCGGTTGCCGGTACTGGGCATCCTCGACGAGCTTGACGAAGCGGCGCTGATCGAAATTCTGACCAAGCCCCGAAACGCGATTCTGAAGCAGTACACCAAGCTGTTCGAGTTCGAGGGCGTGAAGGTTATCTTCGCCGACGAAGCTGCGCGTGAGATTGCACGTGAAGCTCTGCAACGTAAAGTCGGCGCTCGCGGCCTCAGGATGATTCTTGAAGAACTGATGCTCGACCTGATGTACTACGTTCCGGGAAACAAGAAGGTCAAAGAACTGTCGATCACAGCAGAGATGGTGAAGAAGCACAGCTTGACGCTGCCGATGCTTCTGGAGAAGGCAGGCTAAGCAACAGATGCGCGGGATGGCGCGCAGTCTTGTAGTCCTGGGTGTGGCCGCGACAGCGCTGCTTGTCTTCGCCCAGGTGAAATCCGGGGATAAGGGTGCGAATCCGGCGATGGTTCCTGTGCCGCGATCCTCAAGCTGGTGGATGGCTCGGCACGAAGAGAGTGTCAGGCACGCGAAGCTGGGCAACGTCGATCTGTTGTTTGTCGGCGACTCGATCACACAAAACTACGAGAAGACTGGGCCGGCTCCCGACGAAGTATTTTTTCCGTCATGGGAGGAGTTCTTCGCGCCTCATCATGCTCTAAATCTTGGCTACTCGGGCGACCAGACACAGAATGTGCTGTGGAGACTGCAGCATGGCGAGGTGGATGGCCTGACGCCAACTGACGTTGTGCTGTTGATTGGGACAAATAATACAGCGACACGTCCTGAGGCGACGCGGCCCCAGAGCGCAGTAGAGGTAGCGGCAGGAGTGATCGCCGTGGCAGAGGAGCTGCACACGCGGCTGCCACGAGCAAAGGTTCTGCTGCTTGAGATTCTGCCCTCCGGCGTCTCTGCGGAGAAGTCCGCCAAGGACACAGCCGTGAACACGGCGGTGTGTGCGCACTACGCCTCCAGCAGCTATGTGCGCTGCCTGGACCTCAGTTCCCTGTTCGTCAAAGACGGCATTTTGAACGACGCCCTTTTTTACGATCCCCGTCTCAAAACGCCGCGCGGTCCTCTTCATCCCGACACGCAGGGACAGAGGATGATGGCCGAAGCCGTCTCCCGAGCGCTTTTGGGCGCATCGGAACATTAGCCCTGGCAGCCGGTTCCCGGTTGAGATACTTACAGAAATCCCCTTCTTACACGTCGAAAAGCCCCACAGTGCGGCCTGACGAATTACAATCACCTGAAGCCGCAGGCGTTGATGCATCGTTCATGATGTTTTAACGTCTAATGGGGAGAACGATGACTAATCAAACAAAAGAAACGCTAAGCGGCGATGTTCGCAAGTTACCGATGATGCCCATTCGTGACATGGTCATCTTTCCCCACATGATGACGCCGTTTGTCGTCGGGAGAGAGTCCAGCGTACGTGCACTCGAAGAGGCGCTCTCGGGCGACCGGAAGATCTTTCTGGCAACCCAGCATGACGCGTCCATCGATGAGCCCAACGCCGATGACATCTACGAGACGGGGACGATTGGCAATATCGTCCAAAGCGTCAAGATGCCAGACGGAAATATTAAAGTATTGGTTGAAGGAGTGGAGCGGGCACGCGCCATGGCGGTGAACGACGTCGACGGCTTCTTCGTCGCCACCGTTCAGACCGGCCAGACCCAGCTGGAGATGACCCCGCAGGTCGAGCAGTTGATGCAGCGCGTACATTCCCTGTTTGAGCAATATGTGAAGCTGCAGCAATCGTTGAACTACGAGACCATGGCTGCCAGCGTGCGAGCGGACGAGCCGGCGAAGCTGGCCGATACCATCGCAGCCAATCTCCAGCTTTCGATCGAAGAGAAGCAGCAGTTGCTGGAGGTCTTCGACCCCGAGACCCGCCTCTCCAAGGTAGCCGATGTGCTGGACGTCGCGATTGAAAAGCTGAACATGGACCGGACCATCCAGTCGCGCGTGAAGCGGCAGATGGAGAAGGCACAGAAAGAGTACTACCTCAACGAGAAGATCAAGGCCATCCAGAAGGAGCTTGGCCGCGGCGAGAAGTCCGAGTTCGACGAGCTGAAGAAGAAGATCGAAGCGGCCGGCATGCCCAAGGATGTGCTCGACAAATCGATGCAGGAGCTCAAGAAGCTCGAGGCCATGCCGCCGATGTCGGCCGAGTCCACCGTCTCGAGGAACTATCTCGACTGGCTGCTGGCGGTGCCATGGAAGAAGCGCTCGAAGGAGATTCGCTCAATCGAGCACGCCGAGCAGATCTTGAACGAAGACCACTACGGGCTGGAGAAGATCAAGGAGCGCATCCTCGAATTCCTCGCCGTGCGGCAGTTGGTGAAAAATCCCAAGGGATCGATCCTCTGCTTTGTCGGGCCTCCGGGCGTCGGCAAGACATCTCTGGGCATGTCGATCGCCAAGGCGACGGGACGCAAGTTCGTCCGCATGTCGCTCGGCGGGGTACGGGATGAGGCGGAGATTCGCGGGCATCGGCGCACCTACATCGGAGCCCTGCCGGGGCAGATTATCCAGTCCATGAAGAAGGCGGGCACGAAGAATCCTGTGTTCATGCTGGACGAGATCGACAAGATGGCTTCGGACTTCCGCGGCGACCCGGCCAGCGCCTTGCTCGAAGTGCTCGACCCGGAACAGAATACCTCGTTTCAGGACCACTATCTCGATGTGGAGTACGATCTGTCGCAGGTGCTGTTCGTCGCGACGGCGAATGTACTGCACACGATTCCCGGACCGTTGCAGGATCGCATGGAGATCCTGCGGCTGCACGGCTACACCGAGCTTGAAAAGCTGGAGATCGCGAAACAATACCTGGTGAAGAAGCAGCGGGAAGGCACCGGACTGACCGAAGCCCAGATCGTCTTTGAAGAGGACGCACTGCGCCAGATCATCCGTGGCTACACGCGCGAGGCCGGCGTGAGAAACCTTGAGCGCGAGATCGGCAACGTCTGCCGGAAGGTTGCGCGGCGCGTGGTGAAGAACGGCGCGTCACACCAGGAGACGATCACCGGCGAGAATATCGCCGACATCCTTGGCGTAGCGAAGTTCCGCGACTCACAGGTGCATGAGAAGAGCGAGGTCGGCCTGGTGACGGGCCTGGCCTGGACGGAGATGGGCGGCACGATTCTGCAGACTGAGGTCCAGGTGCTGGATGGCAAGGGCAAGTTGACGGCCACCGGACAGCTTGGCGATGTGATGCAGGAGTCTGCCCAGGCGGCGCTCACCTACATCCGCAGCCGCTCGCACCACCTTGGCCTGGCGAAAGACTTCTACCGGAACGTCGATATCCACGTCCACGTGCCGGAGGGTGCGATTCCCAAAGACGGCCCATCCGCCGGCATTACACTTGCCACCGGACTGGCCAGCGCGCTGACGAAGATCAAGGTCCGCCGCGATATCGCCATGACCGGCGAAATTACGCTGCGGGGCAAGGTGCTCCCGATCGGCGGCCTGAAGGAGAAGCTGCTTGCAGCGCATCGTGCGGGCATCTTCGAGGCAATTCTGCCGGAGGACAACCGCAAGGACCTGGCTGACCTTCCCGAGTTGCTGAAGACCTCGATGAAGCTGCACTTTGTGGAGGAGATGGACCAGGTGCTCAAGATTGCGCTCGAGGGCAAACTACCTGAGCTCAAAGAAGAGACGCCAGAGGCGCTGGCGGCGACTGTATTGCCCGTGGGCATCGACATTCCACAGCCTGTCTCGCATCAATAAAACAAAGCATCTGCATCACGAAGGGCCGAGCCAATTCGGGCTCGGCCCTTCGTCTGTCCGTGATCATGTTTCGGGTAATTCCTTAAACAGCTCGTTTACCGCTGACAAAGTTCATGATGATAGAGATGACCGCGAAGATGAGAAGCAGATGGATCAAAAAGCTGCTTACATGAAGCACGAAGAAACCGCCTAGCCAGAGAATAACCAGCACCACCGCCAAAATGAGAAACATGGGAGAACCCTTCTTTCTTTCTGCAAGTTGTCGCATTAAAGCGAACTTTATAGGTAATAAGAGAGGGAATGTCCGATATTCGTTGCTCCGCTGTAAAATTTTGGACAAGCGCATGCCGGGGCCGAAAAGCTGCTTTACGCGCAAAGAGGCGCCATCGATTCCGGCGCCTCTTTTGCTGATCCTACGTCTGCCCGTAGGTTAAATCTTTCCACCGGCGATCGAGGGGATGAGCATCACCTCATCGCCATCCTGGAAGGCATACGACTCGCCACCGAGAAAGCGAATGTCCTCGTCGTTGACATAGATGTTGATGAAGCGCCGCAGCTTGCCGTCCTCATCTTTGATCTGCGTGGCAAGGGCCGGAAACGTCTGGCCGATATCGGCGATCAGCCCCGGCAGATTCAGCGCAGCGGAGTCGAACTGCTTGCGGCCATCGGTGTGGCGGATGAAGGCGGTAGGGAGAACTACTTTAATTGCCATGCTTGCCTCCTGCGGCTGCCAGTTCGGGTTCAGCTTCGCCGTCCAGCTCGCGCAGGTAGGCATCGAAGTCTGCCAGCCGCGGGCGAACAGCGCGTTCTTCCGGATAACGGCCGGTTAGTGCGTCGGTTGTTTTCAGACCGTTGCCGGTGATGCATGTAACGGTAAGTTCGTCGGGAGAGATGCGTCCGTGTGCGTAGAGGCGAGCCGTGACAGCCGTGGTCACGCCGCCGGCAGTCTCCGTGAAGATGCCCTCCGTCTCGGCGAGCTCCTGCATGCCGGAGACGATTTCGACGTCGGAGACGTCCTCTGCCCAGCCACCGGTGGAGAGAATCATCTTGGCGGCTGCAGGGCCATCCGCGGGGTTGCCGATGGCCAGCGAGCGTGCAATCGTGTTGGGACGCTGCGGCTCAATGTAGTCAGTTCCCTCTTTCACTGCGACCGAAATAGGAGAGCAGCCGGTAGCCTGGGCGCCGAAGAAGCGCACTGGCTTGTCTTCGACGAGGCCGAGGTAAATCAGCTGCTGGAAGGCCTTCCGGATCTTGCGAATCAGCGAGCCGCCGGCCATCGGAACGACGACGTTGTCCGGCAGACGCCAGCCAAGCTGCTCGGCAATCTCGTAGCCCACGGTCTTCGAGCCCTCGGCGTAGTACGGGCGAAGATTGACGTTGACGAAGCCCCAGTTGTACTCCTCAGCAATCTGGCTGCAGAGCCGGTTGACGTGGTCGTAGTTGCCGTCGATACGAACCAGCCGCGCACCGTAGACAAGCGTATTGAGAACCTTCGCCGGCTCAAGATCAGCCGGAACGAGGATGCAAGCCTTCAGGCCGAGACGGGCCGACTGCGCGGCGACCGAGTTGGCCAGGTTTCCCGTGGAGGAGCAGCCGACGATGTCGAAGCCGAAGCGCTGCGCGTTCGCCAGGGCGATAGAGACAACGCGATCCTTGAAGCTCAGGGTTGGAAAACAGACGGCATCGTTCTTGATGTAGAGATTGGTCGCGCCGATGCGCTTGCCCAGATTCTTTGCCTTGACCAGCGGCGTGAAGCCGACCGGAAGGTCCGGCTGGAAGCCGTCTGGAATGGGAAGGAGTGCCGCATAGCGCCAGATATTGGCGGGCCCTGCAGCGATGTTCTCGCGCGTGAAGATGCCGCGAACTGCTTCAAGGTCGTAAGCAACCTCCAGCGGGGCGAGGCAGTCTGGGCAGGCGGAAAGCGGCTGATTGCCGAAACGCTTGCCGCACTCGTTGCACTTGAGCTCATACTTGCTACAGGAATAATTCATCGCGCTCTTTCTGAGAGAAAGAGGGATTTGGCGTATGACGTACTCTCTTTGGAGATGCTTTAAAACAGACCGGAAAGGTGAAATGCGGGGTGCAGACCTTAATCCGGCTGCGTGCTCCGAATCTCATGTTCCCTGTCTCCAGGAGAGAGTTGACACCGGTACGCCTTTGTTCTGTCCGGTTGTCGTGGCGTCAAAGGGCTCGTCCCTCAACCACTCTGCATGAAATTCAAATCTGCCCGAAGGCAAACTGGAATAACTACTTTGTAACATACCCTGCGGCATGACTGCAAGGTGCTCGGCGATGTTCGGATCTTCAGCATTTACTTGCCTCGGTCGAAGATATCCGTCACGCCGCTCGCAAAAGCAGCCGGATCGAACTCCGTCCGCAAAATCTCATCGGGGCAGTCCGTAAGGATGGCGACGCGCCAGTTGCACACGAAAGCGATGAGCTGTCCATGCTGCGCTGTCTTGATCTCCGAACACATGTGTTCGGCGTCGGGAATGCCGCTCTCCCCTTCCACATCCACGAGCACCAGGTCATAGTGCTGTGCCCAGAACATCGACAGCCCTTCCGTGTGGCTCAGTGTGGAGTCAACGTGAAAGCCCTGCAGACGAAGAATCTGGTCGCGCAGCGGCCGAAGCATCTCACGGCGACAGATGTGGAGGATGGTTCGTTTGCTATCTGGAACGGTGCCCATTGCTGTACTTCTCACTGACCTGAACGCCGCGACCCTCCCAACCAAGAGAAGAGGCTCATGGCGTCCCGTTATCTTCCTGTTGACGCGCTATCCTATTTTACCGAAAGGCCACGCATCGACAGCCATCCCCGCAGGTGTGACCTACACCACAAAATACTTGGCCTGCGGATGATGCACGATCAGCGCATTGGTGCTCTGTTCCGGCTCAAGGTGATAGCCCTCGGTCAAGCGAACGCCGATGTTCTCCTCAGGCTTGAGCAGCGCGAAGATCTTGGCCTGGTCCTCGAGATTCGGACACGCCGGGTAGCCGAAGGAGTAGCGCGAGCCGCGGTACTTCTGGTGAAAGAGATCCTTCACGTCGGCGGCATCTTCCCCGTCGATGCCCAGGTCCTTGCGCATCTCGCGGTGCATGTATTCGGCAAGCGCCTCGGCCGTCTCGACCGACAATCCATGCAGATAGAGATAGCGCGTGAAGTCGCCGGCTTCGAAGAGCTTCTGCGTCACCTGGCTGGCTCTGCTGCCGATGGTGACGACCGAGAAGCCAATCACATCCATGCGCCCCGACGATTTCGGCGAAAAGAAGTCTGCGATGGAGAGCAGCCGCCCCTCACGTTGGCGCGGAAAATCGATGCGGAGCAGCTCCCTGCTCCTCTCCTCCGGGTCGTAGACGATCACCTCGTTGCCTTCGCTCTGCGCCGGGAAGTAGCCGTACACCGTCTTCGGGTCGAACCAGTCCTCGCGCTTCACCTCGTCGCACAGCTCGTGGAGGATGGGGCGGTATTTCTCGTTGACCAGCCGAAGGTAGTCTGTGGCAGAAGCAGTCTTGAGCTGCCATTGATTCTTGAACAGGGCGGTCTCGTTGATATACGCGAAGAGCGCGTCGAGCGAGAAGTCGCGGCGCACGCGGACGCCGAAGAACGGCGGCACCGGGACCTCCGGGACATCCACCACAATCGGAGAGCGCTCCGTGGTCACAGGCGGAAGCGACGCGAGATGCTCAGTCACCGAGCTGGGGCGGACAAAGGTCTTCACGGTCGCGCCTTCGATCAGCCGCTTGTCGCGAACCTTGCTATCGCGGTCGGTGAGATCGCTCATCACGTGCAATCCCGCGAAGGCGTCCTCGGCGTAGAAGACCGAAGACTTGTATTCACGGCGAAGGTCGTCCTCGACGTACTTGCGGGTCAGGGCGGCGCCTCCGCAGATGACGGGAATCGGCGACTCGATGCGCTGCAGATCCTGGATGACATACTTCATCTCCAGCGTCGACTTCACCAGCAGGCCGCTGAGACCGATCGCATCCGCCTTGTGCTCGTGCGCCGCGTTGATGATGACGTCGGCAGGCTGCTTGATGCCGAGGTTGACTACCTTGTAGCCGTTGTTCGAGAGGATGATGTCGACAAGGTTCTTCCCGATGTCGTGGACATCGCCCTTGACGGTCGCGAGTACGATGGTGCCACGCTGATTGCCTTCGGTCTTCTCCATCTTCGGTTCAAGGTAGGCAACGGAAGCCTTCATCGTAGAGGCAGAGTCAAGCACGCTGGGAAGCTGCATCTTGCGTGCGCCGAACAGCTCGCCGACAGTCTTCATCCCGTCCAGCAGAACGGTGTTGATCAGGTCGAGCGGCGTGTATCGCACCAGGGCAAGCTCGATGATCTCCTCAAGCGACTGCTTCTTGTCTCCCTGCCCCAGTCCGCGCTCGCCGTTGATGATGAGGTGCTTGAGCTTCTCTTCCTCCGTCATCGTGTCGGTGACCACGGCCACTTCGTCTTCGCCGCCAGCGGCCCGCGTAAGGCCGGTGAAGTACTGCATATAAATCTGGAGCGGGTCCTGCTCGGTATCCACGGTGCGGAAGATCAGCTTGCGTGCAAGTTCAACCTCTACCTCAGGAATCTTGTAGAGCGGATAGATCTTGCTGTAGTTAACGATCGCCGAGTCGAGGCCACGATCCACCGCTTCCTTCAGAAACACGCTGTTCAGCACGCGGCGGGCATAGGCGTTCAGGCCGAACGAGATATTCGAGACACCCAGAATCGTCTTGCACTCCGGCAGTTCGAGCTTGATGCGCCGAACCGCCTCCAGCGTCTCGATCCCCGCCGTCCTGTAATCCTCCTGCCCCGTCGTGATCGGCAGCGTCAGCGGGTCGAAGATGAGGTCCTGCGCCCGCAGGCCATACTTCTCCGTGGCCAGCTTGTGGATGCGGTGCGCAACAGCGAGCTTCTTGTCGGCGGTAAGAGCCATGCCGTCTTCGTCGATGGTCAGTGCGATCACCCCCGCCCCATAGCGGCGAGCCATCGGCAGAACCTTGGACGTACGCTTCTCTCCGTCCTCGAGGTTGATCGAGTTGATGATGGACTTGCCGGGAATGCGCTTGAGCGCCTCCTCGATCACCTCCGACTCAGTCGAGTCGATGAGGATCGGCGCAGGGACGCGTGTCGCGATCTTCTCCAGCACGCCGTTCATGTACGCCATCTCGTCCTCACCCACGATGGCGCAGCACAGGTCGAGCATCTGCGATCCTTCGTTCACCAGCCGCTTCGCGAGGGAAAAGATACCTTCATAGTCGCCGCTGCGCACCATCTCCTTGAACTGAGGCGAGCGCGTGGTGGTATTCATCTCCTCGGCGACGATGACGGGCTGCCCGTCGACCTCAAGAGGAACACTCGAGAAGGCACTGGCCGCAATGCTCTGCACCTTGGGGTTGCGAGGCGCGGGCTTGAGCCCCTTCACCGCCTCCGCCAGGGCGCGAATGTGCTCCGGCGTGGTTCCGCAGCATCCGCCGACGACCTGTACGCCGTACTCCGTAATAAAGCGGCGCTGATGCTCGGCCAGCTCCGCGGAGGTGAGCGTGTAGTGGGCCTTGCCCCCGACATTCTGCGGGAGCCCGGCGTTGGGCAGAATCGAGATCGGCATCGTCGCGTTCTGGCAAAGGAAGCGCACCGCGTCGTTCATCTCCTTCGGTCCGGTCGCGCAGTTCAGGCCGACGATGTCCGGTCGAAAGCACTCGAGCACCGCCAGCGCAGCCCCAATCTCCGAGCCCAGCAGCATCGTGCCGGTGGCTTCGAGCGTCACCTGCATCTGGATCGGCAACTGGACGCCCGTGCTGTGCATGGCATCGTGACAGGCAGCCAGCGCGATCTTCGCCTGCAGCAGGTCCTGGCACGTCTCGACCAGCAGGATGTCCACCCCGCCCTCAATCAGCGCCTCGATCTGTTCGCGATAGGTAGCGGCCATGGCGTCGTAGCCGATATGGCCCAGCGAAGGCAGCTTGGTCGTCGGCCCGATGGACCCCGCGACAAAGCGCGGCTTCTCCGGCGTGGAGTACTCCTTGGCAACCTCTTTGGCGAGACGGGCGGCAGCAATGTTAAGCTCGCGGGCGCGCTGCGGAATCCCAAACTCGCCAAGCACAAGCGAGGAGGCCCCAAAGGTATCCGTCTCGATAACGTCCGCGCCGGCTGCAAGGTACGAGCTATGAATCTCGCGGATAACGTCGGGCCGAGTCACAGCGAGGATCTCGCTACAGTTCTCCATCCCCGCATAGTCGCCATCGACCGTCAGATTGTAGTTCTGGATGCTGGTGCCCATGGCACCGTCATAAACCATAACGCGCTGTTGCAGCAGATCAAGAAAGGTTGACATGAAATTCCCGTCTCAGCCGTTCGAACTGCGTGCCTCAAAGGCACAATCGAGTGGCAAGGTTGTTGTTACGAGTGTTGCAGAGGTGCGTCAGGCAAGGATTTCGGCTTCGTCCTGCGCGGATTGCACTGAATCGGGCAGCGTATGCGTTGGCACCAGGAGGTCTTCCTTGCGCATGACCAGGTTCGTGGCGTTCAGGCTCGCAAGCTCAAAGCCGTGGCCGTGCGTGATCGCATCGGTGGGGCAGGCCTCGACGCAGTAGCCACAGAAGATGCACCGGTTGTAGTCGATGTTGTAGACCTTGGCGTACCGCTCGGCGCTCGAGATGCGCTTCTCTTCCGTATTCTCCGCGGCCTCGATGTAGATGCAGTTCGACGGGCAGGCCGCCGCGCACAGAAAGCACGCCACGCACTTTTCCAGCCCGTTCTCGTCGCGCTGAAGCTGGTGCTTGCCGCGAAAACGCTCCTGGAACTTGGCTCCCCGCATGGGGCCTTTGCCGTCAGGATAGTTCTCTACCTCAGTCGGCTGAAAGACTTCCTTAAGGGTAATGCTCATTCCCTTGGCAATGGCGGCAGCGTCACGGACGATTGACATATCTTGAGTATACGACGTAGGCAGGATAGCCTGAAAGCCATGAAACGACTCTCCCTGCCCTGCCTGCTCGCCGTATGCATCCTCTTTCCACTCTCAGCGCGGTCCTATGCGCAATCCGCCCCCACCGCCCCCATGCCCGGCCATACCCAGCCCGGCCACGCCCATCTTCCCGCCGCCCCTTCCACCAGTCTGGCCCTCTCAATCGATGGAAAGGTAACCACCCTGTCCGTGGCTGACCTGCAGGCGATGCCGCAAAAGACCCTCACAGTCCACAACGAGCACACGAAGAAAGACGAGACCTACACCGGTGTCTCCCTCCCCGCTCTGCTGGCGAAGTACGGCGCACCCTTCGACAAGGCCGGCGAAAAGAAGATCTTCCACAGCTACCTGCGCGTCGAAGGCACCGACCACTACTTCGTCCTCTACTCCGGCTCCGAGGTCCAGAGCGAGATCCACAACGCCGAAGTCCTCGTCGCACTTTCCATAGACGGCAAACCGCTCGGCGAGGACGGCCAGATCAAACTCGTAGCCAGCGGCGACAAGCGCCCGGCGCGGTGGGTACGCAACCTCTCCGGCATAACCCTCGTCACCGTGCAATAAAACGTCGCCGCATCGAGCCGCCTCTACTCGATCCCCAGCCTCTTCCAAAGTCCGTCCACCCTGGCCTTCACCTCGGCATCCATTGCCAGCATCGGCGGCCACGGCCGCGTAAACCCCTCGGCGGCCCACTTCCGCGTCGCGTCGATCCCCATCTTGCTGCCGTAGTTCGGCAGGCGGCTCGCATGGTCCAGCGAATCCACCGGCCCCATTGTGAACTGAATATCGCGCTCCGGGTCGATATTATTCGTCGTTCGCAGAGTCACCTCCGCCAGATCCTGCACATCGCAATCCTCGTCCACCACGATGATGCACTTGGTAAACATCGCCTGCCCCATCGCCCAGATCCCGTTCATGATCTTTCTCGCGTGCCCCGCATAACTCTTCCGTATCGACACGATCATCAGGTTATGAAACACACCCTCGGCAGGCAGGTTCACATCTACAATCTCGGGCAAAGTCAGCTGCATCAGCGGAAGAAAGATGCGCTCCACCGCCTTCCCCATCCAGGCATCCTCCATCGGCGGCTTCCCTACAATCGTCGCCGCATAGATCGGATTCTTGCGATGCGTCACGCAGGTCACGTGGAAGACCGGGTAGTCATCCTGCATGGTGTAGAAGCCGGTGTGGTCCCCGAACGGCCCCTCCGTGCGAAGCTCTCCCAGCTCGACGTAGCCCTCCAGCACATACTCCGCATTCGCCGGAACCTCCAGGTCCACCGTCTCCGCCTTCACCAGCTCTAGGGGCTTCTGCCGCAAAAATCCGGCGATCAGATACTCCTCCACATCCGGCGGAGCCGGAACGATCGCCGAAAACGTCGTCGCCGGATCGGTCCCGATCGCCACCGCCACCTCCATCCGCTCGCCGCGAATCTTCGTCAGCGTCGTAGCGTGGATGCTGTCGAGCGAGGTCGCCGCCGCCGTCCCACCCGCGGTCACCGCCATCAGGTCGACCTTCGCCGCAAGGTCCGGCGTCGTGGCGCGAAGCCTGTCGCGCATGTGCTCTGCTGCTACCTTCTGCCGCTGCCAGTGCATCCCCGTCGTCTGGCCGTCGTACACCTGCATCCGATACATCCCCACATTCCGCTTGCCCGACTTCGGGTCACGCGTCACCACGCACGGCAGCGTTATAAAACGCCCGCCATCCTGCGGCCACGTCTTCAGCACCGGTAGGTCGAGCAGGTTCACCGCCTCGCCCTGATGAATCACCTCTTTGCACGGAGCCTCCTTCGCCGACACCACCTTCGGAAAGAAGCTCCCCACCTCCGCCAGCTTCGGCAGCATCTTCAGCTTTTCCATCAGGGTCGTCGGCGTCTCCGGCTTGATCAGCGTCCGAATGCGGTCCGCGATTGCGTCCAGCGACTCCGTCTCCAGCGCCAGCTTCATGCGCCGCTCGCTGCCGAACTGGTTCATCAGCACGCGAGCACCCGGATACCCCTTCACGTTCTCGAACAGCAGCGCCGGCCCCCCGGCCTTCGCCGTGCCCCGCCCCAGCTTCGAGGTTCGGTCTGCAATCTCCGCCATATCGAGGATCGGATCGACCTCCACCGTGATGCGCTTCAGCTCTCCAGCCTTATCGAGTTGCTTTATCCAGTCGCGTAGATCGTTGTAGGCCAATTCCCTCTCCTGCCGCAGTCTCTTGCGGGGCGAAAGTCTATGGTAACGGGTCGGCAGGCACTGCGCCTCTCCCCACCGGATCGACCATCGCTCAGCCGACCACGCTTGTGCAGGAATTTATATCAGGAACTTTCGCAAACATTCCCTCCCCCGCCCTCAATCAGCTTGAGGAGGACGCAACCGGCAGCCGTTCACGATAGCGCACCATCAGAGCCAGCAGCTTTCGCGCATCCCAATAGCGCGGCACATACCGCTTCGGCTCCGAGAGAGACCGAAACAGCCAGCCGAGGTAGAGCTTGTCCGCCCAGACCGGGATGTTCACCTGATCGCCACTGAGAAACGCAATCGCCGCGCCGATGCAGTGGATCGCGGGCAGATACGTCAGCCTGCGCTTGAGGTACAACCCCAGCCGCTCCTGCGTTCCTCCTCCCACCGTCACCACGATGTGCTGCGGCCTCAGGCGCTCCAGCCTCTCCAGCAACAGAGCGTCCTCGATCTCCGCGCCATACATCGGCGCCATGTACACGCAGTCCGGGGGGACCTCGATTCCCTGCGCGGCCAGCCACGAAAGATTCCGGTCCGCGCTCACCGGGCTTGCCATGATCCAGACCGTATTGCCGGGCTGGCGAGCGTCAGCCTGCAGCAGAAGCTCGCGAAGATATTCCAGCCCGGAGAGCCGGCTGATCGAGCTGCGCTGCAGCCGATTCCAGATCAGCACCATGAAGGCCGAGTCCGTAATGGCAAGATCGGCGCACAGCAGCGCCTCGCGATAGCCCGCGTTCACGCCAAGATCTTTCAGCGCCGGAGCAGCCGGCACCACCAGCAGCCCACCCTTGCGCATCAGATCGACCGCCCGCGCCGCAGTGCCGTGGAAGAACTCGATCCCAAGGATGGTTGTGTACTCACGCTCCGGCGCTGGCATGGCGCCTTACTTTCCCTTTGCCCCGGCGGCGATCTCACCCTCAATCCAGCGATACGTCTTCTCCAGCCCGTCACGCAGACGAACCGACGGCTCCCAGCCGAGGTTCTTGAGGATCAGGGTGTTGTCGCTGTTGCGTCCGTTCACTCCCTTGGGAGCGCCCAGGTTGTAGATCCGCTTCAGCTTGATCCCGGCAATCTCCTCTGCCATGTCGACCAGCTGATTGATGGTCACCAGTTCGCTCGAGCCCAGGTTCAGCGGCTCGTGGATCGTCTCGCTCTCGGTGATCATCTGTGTCCCGCGCACGCAGTCGTCGATGTACATGAAGCTGCGCGTCTGCTTGCCGTCGCCCCAGATCTCGATCTCGTGCTTGCCGGAGAGCTTCGCCTCGATCACCTTTCGGCAGATCGCCGCGGGAGCCTTCTCGCGGCCGCCGTTCCACGTACCGTCCGGGCCATAGACGTTGTGATACCGCGCGACGCGGCACACCAGCCCATAGTCCTCTTCGAAGTGCCGGCACATGCGCTCGCTGAACAGCTTCTCCCAGCCATAGCCGTCCTCAGGCATCGCCGGATACGCGTCCTCTTCCTTCAGCGCAACCACGTCGGGGTTCGTCTGCTTCTCCGCGTTATAAACGCAGGCCGAAGACGAGTAGAAGAAGCGCTTCACCCCCGCCTCCTGTGCCGCCATCAGCATGTGGGTGTTC
>Ga0193753_10001477_pt1 | contig 20048 bp, 13 predicted proteins | sample H1c2metaG_FD_144925 | JGI IMG/M metagenome (GOLD analysis project Ga0193753, IMG submission 144925) | Soil microbial communities from a riparian zone of the East river system, Colorado, United States - H1c2 | ecosystem: Environmental > Terrestrial > Soil > Riparian zone | place: USA: East...
ACCACACCACGCCGCTCGTGAGCGATTTGGCCACGCTCGTCTCGGCGATGCCGGCACGCGCGGCGCGCTCGCCGGCGATCGTCGCCGCCAACCACGCGCGCTGTTCCGTCGACAGCCACTTCGCATCTTCCGGGCGATCGGTGAGCAGAAAGAAGATCGCGACGCCCAGCAGGATCGACGGAATTCCTTCAACGAGAAAGAGCCACTGCCACCCGGCAAGGCCGAACGTTCCCGAGAACGAAAGCAACGCACCACCGAGTGGGCCCCCGATCGCACCGGAGAGTGGAATGCTGACCATGAAGCGCGACATTGCGCTCGCACGCTGACCTTCGGGAAACCACTCGCTCAGGAAGTACACGATGCCGGGAAACGCACCCGCCTCCGCGGCCCCAAGGAGAAAGCGCACGATATAAAAGCCGACGGGTCCGCGAATGAACATCATCGCGCAGGCAAGCACGCCCCAGGTAATCGCGATGCGCGCGATCCACCGGCGCGCGCCGACGCGCGCGAGCAGCAAGTTGCTGGGCACCTCGAGCAGGCCGTAGCCGATGAAGAACACGCCCGCGCCAAAGCCGTATGCGGCGGCACTCAGCCCGAGATCGCGATTCATTTGCAGCGCCGCAAGGCCGACGTTGGTGCGGTCGAGAAACGCAGCGATGTATAGCGTGAAGAGGAGCGGCAGTACGCGCCAGCTCACGGCGCGCATCGTCGAGCGCTCGAGCGATTCGTTTGTCGCGGATGCACGCATGTTATGCATTGACCGGAAGTGTCTGGATCTCGTAGCGGTGGCGAAGCGAACGGCCGACCACGGGATCGTGCAACTCCATCTCGAATTTGTCGGCGGGGCCAATGGCATTGACCGTGGGAATCGTACCCCCGAACAGCGCACCGCCTGTCGGAAGACCGGTCGCGCTCTGTTCGTGCAATTCGAGCAAGCGCGCGGGTTGCAGCACCGCGGACACGAGCCCGTCCTGATAGAGCTCGCGTTGCCCGTCGCGATGCGCCCAGGACCGCAGCTCCAATCGATCCCAGTGCGACGCGACGTCGTCGAAGCGCCACAGCGTAGGCGCGGCGATTTTCGCGCAGAGTTGCTTGGAGAGCGCCACGTTGCTGCGCTCGAGCGCACGGTCGGTGTGATCGGAGCCGAGGCCGACCCACAGTCCGTCGGCGTCGCGGACGATGATGAACTCGACTTCACCGCTGCTGTCGCCGCCGACGACCTGAATTGCGTCAGCCGTAGTGAGGAGCGACGCTGACACGCGATAGAAGATTGGCGTGCGCGACGGGCGTGGAGTTCCGAGCACCTCGAGCTCGCGAATGTGCGCCTCGACCGCCGCGGTATCGCGGCCGGCCCAGCCGGCCAGCACGAGGTAATCGATGGACGCGATTTCGAATGCGCGTGAGGCAAGCGGCGACGATGCAGTGCTCATAAACGGAGACAACTCGATGAGAAAGACGACGGCGAACGAATCGCAAGGAATCGCGCGGAATGTATACCGATCGTCGGCAGGTGCCAGCGACATCTATAGTGCGCCACGCTCGCTGAAACACTATGTGCGCGACGCACGTAGTGTCGCCCATGCCTGCCAATCCAAACACCCAACCGCTACGGCCGATCGAGTTCGAGATCCTCCTCACACTCGCTGACGGCGAGCGGCACGGCTATGCGATCATTCAGGAAGTCGAAGCCCGGTCCGACGGTGAGATGCGTCTGGAAACGGGCACACTCTATCGCGCGCTGCGGCGTCTCGTCGCCGACGGCTACGCGAAACCGGCGGCGAGACGTTCGCCTAGCGACGCCAGCGATGCGCACGACGATGAACGCCGTCGCTACTACGCAATCACGCCCGCCGGCCGTCAGGTTGCGGCGGCCGAAGCCGCTCGATTGGCACGTCTCGTTGCGGCGGCGCGGTCGGCAAAGCTTTTGACGAGACCGGCGAAGGGATGACGCGGCCGTCATTCGCCGAGCGCGCTTGGCGCGCGATGTATCGGCTATCGTTGCGCGCGTATCCAGAATCGTTCCGCGCGGACTTCGCGCGCGACATGGAAGAGACGTTCCTCGATCGCTACCGCGACGCTCGTCGCGAAGGAATTCCCGCCACCGTCGCGCTGGTCTCGGCGTCGCTTGCCGACGTCGTCGTTCACGGATTGCGTGAGCGCATTCATCCTCATCATTTCGGTTACGGCATGTTCGATTGGATCGACGTCCGCTACGCGCTGCGCCTCCTCCGTCGCAGCCCGCTCTTCTCCGCGCTCACCGTGTTGACCCTCGCCGGTGGACTCGGTGTCTCAATCTTCACATTCTCGTTTCTGCATACGGCGATCCTTCGTCCGCTGCCGCTGCCCGGAGGTGACCGCATCGTTCGCATCGAGAACGACGCAGCAAACTCCGGTGGCGCGTTCGACGTGACGGAGCTTTCAGCGATTCGCCAATCGATCACGACGTTGTCGATCGTCGGAGCGTACGTCGGCGCCGACGTCGTCATCGGCGACGAGCACCATCGCCGCGTACTTGGCGTCACGGCTGCCGAGCCGAACGTCTTCGAGCTGACCGGCACCCGACCGATCCTCGGTCGGCCGTTTCGCGCCGAGGATCAGGCGGTAGGTGCCGAACCGGTGATCGTGCTCAGCCACCGAAGTTGGGAGCTGGCGTTCGGCGCGGACACCGCCGTCGTCGGAACGCGCGTGCCACTCAATGCCGGCTTCGCGCGCATTATCGGCGTGATGCCTGACGGCTACGGCTTTCCAGCGGCGTCGGACGCGTGGACGCCGCTGAGTACCGAGATCGTCGAGGAGCGCGCGCCCGACCGACAATCCGTCAACCTCTATGCGCGCCTTCGCGACGGAGCAAGCGCGCGGCAGGCGGAGTCCGAGCTCACACGCCTGATCGATCGCGCCCGCACACAACAGCGGATCAGTGCGGGCCTTCGAACGCGTACTGTCGTGCAGGTGCTGAGCTTTCCCGTCGCGCAGATCGGCGACGGCGCGCCGTGGGTGTTCTCTGCCCTCAACCTTCTCGCCGCGCTGATTCTCCTCCTCGCATGCATCAATGTCACGAACCTACTGCTCGCTCGCGCCAACGAGCGTGCACGAGAGACCGCGGTGCGCCTTGCACTCGGTGCATCGCGCGCGCGGCTCGTCATGCAGAGCATGTGGGAGAACGTCGTCATTTGCGTCTCCGGCGGTGTCGTCGCGATCGCGATCGCCGCGGGCGCACTCGAGGCGATCAATCACTGGCTTCACACGAACCTGCAGGGCAATCTCGCGTTCTGGTGGGTGTGGCATCTTGATCGGGCGGCTGTTCTCTCCGCGTGCGTGTTCGTGACGGCGGCGATCGCGCTGCTCGGATGTATCGTCTCGGCGCGCGTCATGAGCACAGAGTTCCACGCGGTACTGCGCGACGGCGGCGCACGTTCAGGCAGTCGTCGCGAAGGCAGGATCGCGCGCATGCTCGTCGTCACACAGGTCACAGCGGTGACGGTCCTGCTATTCTTCGGCGTGATGTCCGGCGCCGTCGCGTACCGCGTCGCGCACGTCGACGTCGGCTACGACACGCGTCGGCTGCTCAGCGCAACGGTCGAGCTCCCGCGCGATCGCTACGACAGCGTCGAGACGCGGCGGGCGTTCTACCGCCGGCTCTTGAACGACGTCGGCGGCAGGCCGTCGGTCGAAGGATCGCTCCTCCGCGCGCCACTGGCTTCGATCTCTGACGCGGACGGCGCCTTCGAGCTCGGTGCGAGTCGACGCACGTTCGACGCCGCGAGCCCGCATGCGTACGTCGAAGCGTCGCTCGGGCCTCTCCAATCGCTCGGCATCGCCCTCCGCGCGGGACGCATGTTCGACGTGCGCGACGACGAGCGCGGAACGCCGGTAGCTCTCGTCAGCCGCGCGCTCGCCGAACAGTATTGGCCGGGACGGTCGCCGGTCGGCGAACGGATTCGTCTCGCCACGGATAGCGGTCGAACCGATTCGCGCCTCGTCGTCGGCGTCGTCAGCGACATTCTCATGGGTGCGCCATTCTCGCGCGACCGTAGCTCTGCGGCAGCTTATCTGCCGCTCGCTCAGACGTCGGTGCCGCAAGCGGCGCTGCTCTTCCGTCATCGCGGCGACATTCCTGCATCGCAGTCCGCGCTCTACGCCTCCCTCGCGACCATCGATCCGCGACTCGCGCCGCCGAGCGTGCAGACGTTCGAGGAAATCCTCGCGAAGACCGCACTGATCGCCACGTCCGTCACGAAGTTGTTCGCGGTGTGTTTCGGCTTTGCGCTGTTGCTCGCGGTGAGCGGGATGTACGGCCTCATGGCGCGCTCGATCGGACAACGCACGCGCGAGATCGGGATCCGCCGCGCGCTGGGGGCGACGGACAGCATCGTCACGCGGTTGCTGGTCGGGCAAGGTGGCCGCCAACTCGGCGTCGGTGTCTTGATCGCGCTGCCGTTGCTCGCTGGGATCGGCGTTGGCTTTGCCGCGAACTTTCCGATCGGATTTGCGACGACCGTACTGTCCGGCGTCGCCGTCTCGGCGACGATCGTCGTGGTGGCGATGCTGGCAACCTACGTTCCAACACGACGCGCACTGGCCGTTTCGCCGCGGGACGCGATGTGGCGAGAATGATGACCTGAGCGCGAAGCGCCGCTCGGCAGGCGAGGACGTCGCAACGCTACGCGCATGGTCTTCCTTCCACTCGACAATGATCGTCGTACCGAGGATGCCGGAACGACGTTGACGAATCATGGGAACGCCGCTCTACGAACGCCTCTAGGGTAAGACGGACAGATGGTGCACCGTCAGGTCGTTGAGGTCGCGGATGCGCTGGCATTTCGCCTGATCCGCAAAATCAACCATCACGATATTGGGAAAGTAGCTGCGACGCTGCTGGGCAATCGTCATCGGGTTGGTGTCCGGCAGCGACACGCGCGCATTCACGAAGTCGCCGAGCCCCTGTTCCCAGAGTTTCTTCATCTTGGCGATGTTGGGCGTGTCCCACATCCCGTCGTCGCGCTTCTTGATGCTTTCGATGAGACCGGTCGTCGTCCAGTACATCATGCCGATGACCTCCGGATCCTGCATACCCGCGGCGCCGCGCATGAGTTTTGTTTGCTTCTTGATATTCTGTTTGAGTTTGTTGATTGGATTGAACGGGGACGTTCCGCCCTTGCCGTAGTACTGCAAGCCGGGATACGTGCGGTCATAGGTGGCGCCGTCTTCGGTCAGGTTCTTGAAGCTGAGGATTCCGCCGGTCGTTCCCTGAAGTTCGCTCAGGCCCTTCGGAGAGAACAGCACGACGACCTTGCCGGCCAGATCGCCGAGCGTCTTTCGGTTGATGTTCCCGCCCGCGGTGTACATGCTCGTGCCCAGTATCGTCCAGCACGCGTTGGCGATGTGCGCCCAGTTGGTGCTCTTGTCGAACTTGAGGATGAGAAATTCGTTCCTGCCGACCGCGGACGTAACGAAGGCTCGAGCCTGGTCGAGCATGGTCGTCAGCCCCATGCCGAATGCGCCACCCGCGAGCTTGGATTGTTTGACGCGGACCGGATTGTCGCTACCCTTGAGCACGACGTTGCGCTCGAGCTTCATCACGACCTTGTCGTCCGCGTGAAACGCGCGCAGCTCAGCGACCGGGCGTCCCGAGGAATGCGTCTGGCTCGTCACGGCGGCGGCGATGCGAACGTCGAAAAAGCGAACGCCGACCAACGCCTGCTGCATGATGTTGTGCGACTGCGTTTGAACACCATCACCGCCGCTGGTGATGCCTGCGTCATGCGTTCCAGCGACGACGATCTCGTTGAGCTCTCTGTCTCTGCCAATCTCGAAGTAGGTAATCATTTTTGAGGGCACTCCATGGGCTGTCCGACCTGGACAGATGTGGGGAGCGAACGATGTTGCTCGACTCGCGCGGGTGTATCGGAGGGTCTTTGGCTGCCGCTTTCGTGTGACGCCGGTGAAAGCGCAGAACAAACTTGGCGACAGGACGGCGCACAGCAAGGGATGGGCGGACGCGAGGGCGCCGACGCGCTCCGGGTGACAATCGAGGACGCCGCGCGCAACCGAGCGGTCTGACTCAGTCCTCCAGCGCCGCGCGAGGCTCGACGCGCGCGGCTGAGGCGGCGGGAATCAGGCTCGCCGCAAGAGTTGCCGCGGCGATCACGACCATGGACCCCATCAGGGTGATGGGATCAAAAGGCGACACGTCAAACAACAGCGGTCGCATTCCAACCCCCGCGACCACCGTCAAGGCGAAACCGAGCGCGATGCCAACGCCGGTCAAGCTTAAGGATTCAGCCAGAATCAGCTGCAATATTTCGCGCGGTCCCGCGCCGAGCGCGCGGCGCACGCCAAACTCCTGCCTACGCTGCTGCGCGCTGTAGCCGATCACGCCGTAGACGCCAACGATCGTCAGCACGAGCGCGACGACGCCGAAGGCGGCCATGAAGCGAGTGGCGAATCGCGCATTCGATGCGCTCGACGCCACGAGCTCTTCGATCGTTCGGACATGCGCGAGGGGGACCGTCGGATCGGCAGCGGCCAACGCGCGCCGGACCCCTGCGAGCAATGCGGACGTTTCGAGATTCGAGCGAATGACGAATTGCATGGTGCCGAATGTCAGATACGGATTCTGCGTATACGGGACAATCATTTCGGGCCGCGGCGTCTCGGTCAGCGTGTAGCGTTTCATATTTGCGACCACGCCGATGACAGTCATCCACGGAAATCCCCTCGGGTCCGCGGGCGTCCCGGCGCGGATGCGTTTCCCGATTGCATTCTTGCCGGGCCACAGCCACCTGGCCATCGATTCGTTGACGATCACGACCGCCTGGCTGCCAGTGCCATCAAATGAGAAATCACGACCAGCGATGATCGATGTTCCCAGCGCACGAATCATGTCCGCGCTCGCGACGCTGAACTGAGCGATGGGTGCGAGCGCGTCCGGCTGCAATGCAGGCCGCTCGCCTTCGGGCGTGAAAGTACTCGCCTGTTGCGCCCCGCTGAGCGGAAGAGGTTTTCCGATGCCGGCGGCCGTCACGCCCGGGAGCGCCCGAATGTTGTCGAGCGCCGCACTCAGGAACTGAACGGCCGCCGCATGCTCCATCCCCGTGGCGAACGGACGTTCCGGATAGCTGATCGGCGGCAGCGACACCTCGAACGTCACGCCGTGAACGGCATCGAATCCCAGGTTCGCGTTCAGCTGGTGCGAGAGGCTGCGGACCAACAGTCCCGCGCTGGACACGAGTACGAGCGAGCCCGCGAGCTCACCGACGACCAGTGCGCGACGAGCCTTGAGCGAGATGGGTCGGAGTCCGGCCCCGCGTCCGCCGCTCCGAATCGTGTCCATCAACTGCACGCGGCTGCCGAGTCGCATGGGAACGATGCTCACCATGATCGCCGCAAGCGCGATGGCTCCGAGTGCCGCAAACGCGGACGGCGTGTCGAACGTCAGCTCCGAAGCCCGGGGAAGATGGTCCGCGGCATAGGTGCGCAACAGCTTCACCCCTAAGACTCCCGCGGCGAGCCCCGCCGCGCCGCCGACGGTCACGAGTAGCAGGACATCGGTCAGCACTTCACCGGCAAGCCGGTGACTCGAGGCGCCAAGCGCCGCACGAATCGCAAGCTCGCGGCGCCGTGTCTGCAACTGCGCCAGCAGAAGTTGCGCGGTGTTCACGCAGGCAATGGCAAGGACGAGCACCACGCCTGCCAGCAGACTGATGAGCATTTGCTCAATACCGCCGACCAGTTGTTCGCGCAGAGGAACGAGAGTCTCATCCGGCCGCGAATTCTTGATGACGGGCACCGAACGCCTCACGACGGCCATCACGCGATCCATGTCCTGTCGCGCCGCGGTGTGCGTCACGCCCGCGCGAAGGCGACCAACGATTGCGAGGTCGGTGATGCCACCCGTCGGCGGTTTCAGCGGCACCCAGACGTCCGGCACGGCCGCGAATTGGAAATCGCCCGGCATCTCTGACCCGCGCGGAAATGCGAATCCGCGCGCCGCGACGCCGATGACCGCATACGGCTCGGCGTTTAGAGTTATAACATGGCCAATGATGTTCGGATCGGCGCCGAACCGACGGCGCCACGCCGCGTCACTCAAGATCGCGACGTGATCGCTTCCCGGCGTCTCGTTGGCGCGTTCGAAGAAGCGGCCGATCTCCGGCGCGACGCCAAGGGTTTGGAAGAATTCTCCAGTCGCCTGGACGCCGTCTAGTCGAACGGCATTGGTGGCGTCGCCGAAGTTGAACGACGCTCCGCGAAATGCCGCGATTGTTTGGAACGCCTGAGTATTGTCGCGAATGATGCTGAAGACGATCCCGTGGGTCGGCTGCTCGCGAAACCCGAGATCGGCGTCGGGATAGTATCCCCAGATCATCTCCAAGCGGTCCGGCTGCCCATAGGGGAGGCGCTTGAGCAGGATCGTCGAGACTAAGCTCATCATGAGCGCGCATGCGCCAATGCCGATCGTGAGCGTGAGTACGCTCGTGATCGTGAACACCGGTGCGCGCCGGAGCCGGCGTACGGCGTGCCTCAGATTGCGAGCCGCGTGGGTCTCGATCCACGCGCCGGCGCTTCCCCACTGATCGCGCGCGAGCTCCGTGGCGAGGCCTATGTTGCCGAATTCACGACGCGCGTTGGCCGTTGCGCTCTCGGGCGATTCGCCCCGTGCGATCCGGTCGGCGATCGCCAGGTCGAGATGCGTGCGCAGCTCCTCCGAGAGCTCGTCGGTATGTCGCGCTCGTCGCCACGGGAGCCAGTCGAAAAGGCGTTCGAAAAGGCGTCCGAACACGCGTTCGAGAATGCTCATGCGTCCGCGGGCGCCGGCGGGGTCATCAGCCCAGCGATCGCCTGCGACAGCTTCTGCCATCGCGACTGCTCGGCGGCGAGTCGGCTCCGTCCCTTCGCGGTGAGGCGGTACATCCGAACGCGGCGGTCATTGTCGGATGTTCCCCACTCCGTGCTGACGGCTTTCTGGCGGAGCAGCCGCTGGAGGGCGGGATACAGCGATCCCGTCTCGACCTGGAGGACATTGCCGGTTTGCGAGCGAATGAGCTGGACGAGGCCGTAACCGTGACAAGGTCCCCAGCGGAGCGCCTGCAGCACGATGAAGTCGAGCGTGCCTTGCAGGAGCTCCATGCGCGACGTGACGGGTTCTTTCGACATGGCTCATTAGGTAGACGCTCTACTTACTTGTAGGTAGACTGTCTACTTAACGCCGGCCTGTCAAGCCGACGCAATCAAATGAAGGCGCATCACCCGATCACGTTGACCTCCACGGACTGGAGGCTCCAGCCGGCCGAATCGACCTTTGCGTTGCGCTGCTGGATCGAGGCCCCCAGCTCCAGCGTGCCGGCGATTTCGTCAACGGGCGGCGCGAGTGCCGAGATGCTCGTCGTTTTCGGCCCCTGAATCGTCACATCGACGAAATCGCCGAGTGGATACGTGAATACGCGGAACTTGTAGGCGGCGTTCATGTTCAGCGTGACGTGGAACTCCACCAGATGCGTGTGGCCCGTTTTCACCCGGTTGAACGCGACCTGCGCTCCTGGGTCGACACCAGCCGGAAAAGCGGAGCTGAACAGCGCCTGTCCCGTCCCGACCGGCCACGTCGGATCGACCATCATCGATGAAAAGACGGTGAGGTTGCTCGATCCCGTGATCGGCTTGGCGGGGCTGAGGACGATGGGCGCCGGCACGGCGACGAGACTACCAATCGAGACGCCGAGCGCTTTCGCCTGTTGCGCGGCAGTCATCGCCGTGATCTTGGTCGCGCGCAGCGTCGGGAGTGTGACGCCGAACTTCGTGGCGATCAGATTGGCCTGCGTATCCCGGGCCGACAGCTTGGTTGCGGGCATGTGACGTGGGGTTTGGCGTAAATGCCGACGGCGTCGCCAGCCTGCGCGAACATACCGAGGCCGGCGTTCACGTCAATTCTCCCGCTGAACCACTGCAACTGGCGGTGACCAGCGCGTGCGGTCCTCGTCTTCGCGTTCGTGGTCGCCGCTACTCGCTCCGGAGCGCCGTCATCGGATCGACGCGCATGGCTCGGCGCGTCGGCGCGAGGCCGGCGATCAGCGCCACCAGCAAGAGGACTCCCGAGACAGCCACCAGTGTCGCCGGATCGGTGGGCGTGACCTCAAAGAGTGATTTCTGAAGCACGCGCGTAACGGCCAACGCGCCAATCAGCCCGAGCAGCAATCCAGGAACCACGAGCGCCAGCGTCCGACGTACGACGACTCGGACCACGTCGTGCGACACCGCGCCGAGTGCGACGCGGACGCCAAGCTCGTGGGTGCGCGCGGCGACGTCGTACGCCAACACGCCGTAGGTTCCGACCGCGGCAAGCAACAACGCGAGCGCCGCGAAGATCGCCAACAGCCGGGTCTCGAAACGCGGATCAGCCATCGATGCGGCGACGACATCGTCCATCGACCGAATGTTTCTGAGCGCCACGACCGGGTTCAGCTCGTGGACGATCGCGCGGAGCGACGGCGTCAGCTCCTGCGCAGTGCGCGCGGTACGCAGCACAAAATTGACGTTGTTGATGAACGGAACCGTTTCCGTCTGGGTCAACGGAAAGTACTGCGCGACGTCGCGCCCGTACGTCACGCCCTGCTGCGCGACGTCGTCGACGATGCCGACGATCGTATTCCAGTCATCGCCGCGGTCTTTCGTGAGGCGCTGGCCAAGCGCGCCGAGTCCATCGGGCGGCCAAAACTTTCGCGCGACTGAACGCGTCACGATCGTCACGGGACGCGACGAGTGATTGTCGCCGCTGTCGAAGTCACGGCCGGCGAAGAGGCGAATGCCCATCGTGCCGAAATACCCCGGCGCAATGACGAGCTTGTCGACGTCGTATCCCTTTGGGACGGTACTGACGCCTTCGATCTGGAGGCCACCGTGAACGAGTCCCGCTCGCCCGAGCGGCATCCAGTTCACCATCGACGCCGACTCGACGCCCGGTAGTTGCCGCAAGCGATCGACGACGCTCGCGTCGAACGTGCGAACGTCCACCGCATTTGGGAACGCGGCGGCCGGCAAGCTCGCGCTGAACGTCACGACTCCGCTCGCGCGAAAGCCGGGATCGACGGCACGCATTCGCGAGAAGCTCTTGAGCAACAATCCGGCGCCGGTCGCCAACACGATCGCGAGGGCGAGCTGCGCGATCACGAACACGCGGCGAATCCGGTCGTGACTTCCGGCGACCGTGCGTCCGCTCGTCGACAGCGCTTCGCGTGGATCGCGGCGCGTGCTCGCGAGCGCGGGAAAGATCCCACACACAAGGCCGGCGACGAGCGCCACGCCGAATGTCACACCGAGCACGCGCCAGTCCACGGTGATCTCACTGCCGCGAGGAATTCGTCCAGCGGGCGCTGTCGCGAGGATGACGCGCACGCCCCACATCGAGAGCACGAGACCCGCCGCGCCACCAATGCAGGCAACGAGGGCGCTCTCGGTCACGAGTTGACGCACGATGCGCCCGCGTCCAGCGCCGAGCGCCACCCGAACGCCGATCTCATGTCCGCGTGTCGCGGCGCGGATGAGCAGGAGGTTCGCGACGTTCGCGCACGCGATCAAGAGAACGAACGAAACGGCGCCGCTGAAGATCCATAGCAACGGTCTCGCCCTCGCGACGAGCAGGTCGGCGAGCGGACTCACGGCGGTAATCTGCGTGCCCGGTTTCTCGTCCTTCGTCGACGGCAAGCGCGCGAGTGTCGATTCCAGCTCGCGACGCGCCGCCTCCATCGTCGTTCCGGCCGACAACCGCGCGATGACCGGCCGGATGGCGAAGACGTTCGGGTCGGGCCGGACGACGAGCGGCGTCCAGAGCGCCGCGCCATGAGGAAAGTCGAATGTCGGTGGCATCACGCCGATCACCGTGTACGACACGTTATCCAGGACGATCGATGTGCCGAGGACCGACCGCGCGCCACCGAAACGTTCCCTCCAAAACGTGTCGCTCAAGAGCACGACGTGATCATCACCCGCCTGTTCCTCCGCCGCCGTGAACGTGCGCCCAATGGCCGCTGACACGCCGAGGGTGGTCGTGAGATTCGCCGACACGACCGCTGTGCTGAGTCGCTCCGCGTCACCCGTGCCAGTGAGGGTCATCTGACTCCCCGAAAAGCTGGCGAGCAACGCGAACGCACGCCACGGCGTCGCACGTATCTCGACGAACGTGTGATCGCTCAAGCCCGACCGACTGCTGGCCCCAAGCTCCGCGGGCCAGTGCGTGAGAAAGACGAGTCGGTCCGGCTGCGCAAATGGCAACGGCTTGAGCAGCGCACCGTTCACGACGGTGAACATCGCCGTGTTGGCGCCGATCCCGAGCGCAAACGTGGCGACGGCGACCGCGGTGAAGGTCGGCGACCGACGCAGCCCGCGCGCCGCATAGCGGATATCGCGAACGAACGCGTCCCACGACGCGCCGCCCCACATCTCGCGCGTCACTTCGGCGACGTGCGTCGTGTTGCCGAACTCGCGGAGCGCGTGGTCGCGCGCCACAGCCGGCGATTCTCCGCGCTCGATGCGCTGCGCCACCGCCATCTCGAGATGCGCTTGGATCTCCTCGGTGAGCTCTATCTCACGCGCACGGCGTCGCCACGGCCACCTCATGATTTGCCCTCCGCGAGGGGCGGGTTCAGAATGCCGGCAATCGCCTGCGTCATCCGCTCCCACTTCGTGCGCTCGGCGGCGAGGCGTTTGCGGCCGGCCGCGGTGAGCGTATAGACGCGGACGCGTTGGCCTTTGTCGGACTTGTCCCACTTAGCGGCGATGAGTTTCGCGCGCTCGAGACGATGAAGCGCCGGGTAGAGGGATCCGGTGTCCACCTGCAGCGTGCCGCTCGAGTGGGCGCGGATCATCTGCGCGAGCCCGAAGCCGTGCTGCGGCTCCCAGCGGAGCGTTTGGAGGATGATGAAGTCGAGCGTCCCTTGGAGCAGCTCGATGCGTGATTGTCCGCCGGACATGAGCAACCCGTGCCAAAGGTGTAGACGATCTACAGCAAAGCTGAAGAATGTCTACACCCTGCGATGCCGGGCGTCAAACGCCGCGGCTCCGGTCAACCCGGCACTGCAGGTCGCGGCGGCCAATAATACAATGCGAGATTAGATGTATCCACATCATGTGCCTGACTGACGATCCCCACCCAGCTGACACCGGCAAACCATCAGAATCGCATGCCCATATTCAGTTTCGAACGCGAACAGCTCGTGCCGACCGCTTGGAAGAATGGCGGCGGCCGCACACGTGAGATCGTGCGACTCCCGAGCGGGTCCGCGCTGGATTCGTTCGACTGGCGGGCGAGCATTGCGGACATCGAGGCGGACGGACCGTTCTCGACGTTCGGCGGCATTGATCGCGTCATCGTCTTGTTGGGCGGTGCCGGAGTTTGCCTGCGGTCTAGCGATGGAGCGATCGACCACCGGCTCGACGAGTCGCTCGTGCCGTATGCGTTTGCCGGTGAGAGCGCGATCGAGGCGTCGCTAATTGCCGGCACTTCGACCGACTTCAACGTCATGACCCGGCGAGCGACGACGCGTGCCGACGTGCGAGTCGTCGCCGCCGGCGAAACGCTCGATGCCTGCTCTGCAGGTGTGCTCTTCGCTGCACGAGGCACGTGGCACGTTCGAGCCGGCGCAGACACGTCGTCATTACGCGCGCTCTCGACGAACGGCGGAGTGTGGTGGCACGGTGAGTCGCTGCAATGGCACGTGACGCCGCAGGAGCCGGTCGGCGCGCTCATCGCTGTTCGCGTGCTGCCGGCGCAGCTTCGTGCTTCGTCCTCGGTGATGGAATCCGGTATGGCGAAGTAGCCGACGCTGACACCATTTCATCCAACGTCGTCGTTGATGAGCGTTTCATGCGTCAGCGCGCAGCGGGAAGTTGACGCCGCAGCTGTTCGAAGAAGCCGAGCATCACCGTCGCGCGACGCTCCCGTTGCACCTGCGTCTGTTCTCCGGCGGGCATCAGCGCAACGATTCGGTGCCCGTCCGGCGCCAGATCGAAATTCGGCAGCACACCGGTATCGGCGAATCGCAGCGATCCCCAGGGCCGCGGCGGGTCGGTGACCAACGCCCCTTCGCGCATTCGGTACTTAACGACCATGAGCCGCTGGCCGTCGGTTCGATAATAGAGGTCGCGCCCGTTCGGCGACCACCGCGCGATGCGTCCGCCGTTGGCAGACACCTGTACCTTGCGCCCGCCGTCCGGAAAGTGCCTGACGTACACTTCCCATGTCCCGGACTCGTTCGAGCCGTAGGCGAGCCATCGCCCGTCTGGCGAGAACGACGGGTACGTCTCATACGATGCAGTCCGCAGATAGAGCTCGGGCGTGCCGGCATGCAGCCCCCGCGCGTCCGAACGAATCGGAACGGTCCACAGGTCGAACGCGCTCGCCGCGCTCAGCTCATGGTATGCGAGTCGATCCCCATTCGGTGTGAACGACCACGGGATCTGTATGGTGGCGCTCTTGAGTAGCGGCTCAGGACTACTTCCATCCGCACGCGCCCACGACAATCCGCCGGGGCCGTGCATGACGACGTACCGGCTGTCCGGCGTCCAAAGCGCCATACCATGCTGCGCTGCACTGGTCGGGAGGCGTGTCACTCCACCATCTCGCCGATCGTAGAACTCTGCGCCCTGAATGCCGGCGTTCACGACCGACATGCTGAAGTGTCGACTGTCCCCTGACAATCGGGGAGCGACATAGCGGCCAGGCGTATCGAGCAGCGGCTCCATGTCTCCCGTGCTGTCGACCCAGACCGCGACGACTCGCCCGTTGCCGGCGGCCTTTCTATAGACGACCATTCCCTCTCGTGAGATGTCGATGTCCGCGTAGCCGAACGTCGGCGAGTACGCGATGCCGTCGAGCGCGGGGACGGCCTCGCCGCTGGTCTGAATCCGATCGACATCGAACGACGCCACATAGAGCGTTCCCTGATTCACGTACGAGAGGTAGCCGGCCGCGAGGTACCTCCCGAACGTGCCTCCGCGCGCGAGAACTTTCCGCGTGCCGTCGCGTAACGACAGCACCTCTATGGTTGCGCGGTCGGCCTCGATTCCGCGAACCGCCGTGTACAGCACGTGCGTGCCATCGGGGAGGATCTGCGGCCACCTCGCCGACGTTCCGTCCGTGGACGGCACTCCGACAGCGACCGGAACACCACCGCTGGCGGACACGCGCCAGAGCGTGCTCGAGGAGTTGAGAGCGGCAATGATCGTGTCGTCGGTTCCCCAGCTCGCACCGAGTAGATCAGTCGCGGGACAGAGTACCACGGGCGAGCCGCCGTCGACGGCGATTTTCTTGAGCGTTCCGGCTGCCCAAAACCCAAGCCAGCGACCATCGGGCGAGAAGAACGGCCCGCGCGCCCCTTCGGTTCCTGGGAGCTCGACCGTTTCGGCCTTGCTCAGTAGCCGCGTGCTGATTCGCGCGACGCCATCCCCGCCGGTCGCTACAAATGCGAGACGTGCGCCGTCCGGCGTGAGCGCGATGTTGGCTCCGACCTCCGAACCCAACGTGCCGGCAGTCTGGAGCTCGACGTCGAACTGCGTGACGGGCTGGGAAACGGCAGCCGGGCGGCGGCCACCGATCCAGAGACCCGCGGCAAAGATTCCGACGCCGGCCACGACGGCGATGGCAACGCGCGCGAACCCCCAGCGCGGAGCTCGCGGCGTGATGCTCGCCGCCACAGCATTGCTCGGCGTCGCAGGCTCGTCAGGCCGGACGTTGCTCCTTGGTTGAAATTCCGGGACATAGCTCCCCTTGGACAGCACGATGACGGCTTCGTCCGCCAACCCTTCCGCCGCGTAATACCGCTCGAGCCGGCCCCGGAGCCGAGAGACTTCGGCCCGCACGATCGGATCGGTGCGCGGATCGAACGTTTCACCGCGCTGCAGAGCGTTCACGCCGAGCGTGTACTCTTTGAGCCGATCAGCGCGCCCCTCGAGCGTCTCGACGACAAGGAAACGGAGCAAGGCGCGAGACCGCTCCGCACCGCGAAACGCGGCGCTCGCCAGCACACGGTCGAGCTGCTCGAGTGCGATCGCTCGGCTGACGGAGGCTGTCTTCATTGTGAGCTCAAGATATGGCTAGGCGCCCTCCGCGGCGACGCGGTCGACGGCCCCAAAATAGGCCATGAAGCGACGGCGCGCTCGCGTACGTGCCGCACCGTGCCGTTCCGTGCTTCTTCGCCGCGCGATCGCGCGGTAACCTGACCCTCGCTGAGTCGAGGCCGATCCAGCTCCCGTCATCGCGATGTGATGGCTTGGCTCACCGCCACGCTTTGATAAGCACTGTCATTGATCAAGGAGCATACATGTTCTCTCATTCGATCGCGCTTGCGACGGCGCTCGCCGCGTCGGCGCCTCCGACCTCCGAGATTGATTGTGGCCACTTCCCCACTCCGCCGAACGACGCTGCGGCGCCGAACGATAACCGCGCTCGCGCCGGCGAGGTTCGGAACGGTATCCTCACGATACGTCTCGTCGCCAAGGAGACGGCGTGGCGCCCCGACGGGCCGAAAGGCTGCGCGCTCTCCGTGCATGCCTTCGCCGAGGAGGGACGGCCGACACAGGTCCCGGGTCCGCTCATTCGAGTTCGCGCCGGAACTGAGGTACACGTCACCGTGCGCAACGCGCTATCGACCGCGGTCTGGGTGCGCGGGCTCAAGGATCGCACGCTCGGCATCCTCGACTCCGTCGGGATCGCCGCGGGAGCGACGCACGACTTCCGTTTCGTCGCGAACACGCCAGGGGCGTGGTTCTACTCGGCGGGCGGCGCGACCGCGCTCGTCCCCGCCTCCGACGCCGATGGTCAGCTCGTGGGCGCTTTCGTGGTCGATCCATCAAACGACAGCAGCCGCGCGGTGACACAAGATCGCGTGCTTGTGCTGACCCGGTGGAACGAGAGTGGATCGCCGCGCAATGAGGGATTTCAGATGAACGCGTTCAACGGTCGTTCGTGGCCGAACACCGAACGTCTCATTCACACGGTCGGGGACTCCGTCTTCTGGCAGGTGATCAACGCGTCGAACACGACGCACGAGATGCATCTCCACGGCTTCTACTTTCGAGTGGACCGCAGGGGTCTCGCCACCGACACCAATAGGGTGCTGGGCAGTGTCGGTGAAATGCGCGTCACCACAGTGTTGCGACCTGCGGAATGGGTGGCGATGTCGTGGTCGCCGGATCGGACGGGAAACTGGCTGTTTCATTGCCACCTGTTGACCCACATGAGCGGCGCGCAGCACCTGGACCAACGTTCGGAGTCAGTCGCGGACAGCGCGCACATCGGCGGCGCACACGCCAACCACACGATGGACGATATGGGAGGCTTGGTCCTCGGTATCGAGGTTCGGCCGAGGGACAACGTGTTGGCTGCGCACACGCGTGACACGATCGCGGAGCGGCCGCGTCGCGCGCTCGATCTCTTTGCGAGCGAGCGCCAACACCGATTCGGTGAGCGAAGCGGCTACGGTTTCGTGCTGCAGGAGGGGCCGCGTCCGCCAGCGACCGATTCGATCCGCATCCCGGGGACGGCGCTCATCCTTTCGCGCGGGGAGCCAGTACGCATCACCGTTCACAACCGACTCGCCTTCCCCATCGGCGTCCACTGGCACGGCATCGAGTTGGAAAGCTACTTCGATGGCGTCGGCGGCTTCAGCGGTGCTGGACCGCGTGTTGCGCCTATGGTTTCGCCCGGCGACTCGTTCGTGGTGCGCATGACGCCGCCGCGTGCGGGGACATTCATCTACCACGTACACGGCGAATCCGGAGAGGAGCTCGCCTCGGGGCTGTATGGCGCACTGATCGTGCTCGACCGCGGCGCGAAGTTCGATCCGCAGACGGACCACATCTTCCTTCTCTCGGACGGCGGCCCCGGTGCGATCAAGCCCGTTTTCGCTAATGGCAGCGCGACGCCGGACACAATCGAGATGCGCGTCGGAACGACCTACCGCCTGCGACTCATCGTGATCTCTGCAAACGACGTTTTTGCGCTGGCGTTTGGTGGGCCGAGCGGCGCGGCACCCCTTCGATACATCGCCGCTGACGGATACGACCTGCCGGCGACCGAGGGACCTCTCCGGCCAATCAACCCTCGCGTTGGGCCGGGTCACACGTTGGACTTCACGTTCACTCCGACGGATTCAGGCCTCTACTACTTCTCGGCACAGCGTGTTGCGTTGGGGGCCGAGGTTGGCGCGACGACTGGACCAGTGACGAGGGTACCCGTTCGGGTGCGCACGCCGTGACGCGCGCTGACCCGAGCGCGGCGCTGCGCAGCGATTGACGTCGCGCGAGTACGGCTTCGCAGGCCGCGATGCGAGAATTATTAAAGGCGCGTCGTGGCCGACTTGCGCGAATGCAGCTCGACCAATGAGGGCGGCCACGTCATTCGGGCCGGGAATAACTCCCTGCTCCGCGAACTCAGCCGCACCGAATCAGCGCGTGCGATGACGTCGGCAGCACGTGATACGCCCGTGAACGCGTCTGCTGAACAAATAACCGAAAGCACGGCATCGCACTTGCTCGGTCCCAGGGCCAGCGCCACATGAGACAGACTTTCGCGTATTCCACTCGGGGGAAAAATGAAGCGACTCACGATGATTTTCTCGGCTCTCGCCCTTGCGGCCACGGCCGCTCCGGTGTTCGCGCAAGGCGGCGCGACGCCACCCGCGGTTCATGTTACGAATGGCATGCTCACGGACGCCAAGGGTATGACGCTGTACACGTACGACAAGGACACGGTCGCCAACAAGTCGGCATGCGTCGCGCAGTGTTTGAAGAATTGGCCAGTGCTCCAGGCGACCGCCGACGACAAAGACATGGGCGAGTGGAAGGTGATCTCGCTCGATGACGGCTCGAAGGCGTGGTCGTACAAGGGCAAGCCGCTCTACTCCTTCGCGCAGGACAAGGCGGCCGGCGACAAGGCCGGCGACAATCGCGGCAACATGTGGCACGTTGCCAAGCCATAACTGATTGACGAAGTGCAACCAGCAACGCGAAGCGTTCTCCAGACCTTCGCGTTGCTCGCGTTGCTCGCGTTGCTCGCGTTGCTCGTTTTGCTCACGCTCGCTTACTCGCTATCTGAATTGCGCGTTCGTTCAGCGTCGCGTCATGGCCGCTTGTAGCTCGGCGGCAGTGTTTTGTAGCGCTGTTCGAGAAGATCCTGTCGCGTCGGTGCCGTAAACTCGCGTCCGCGCACGAACACACGCTCGGCCACGGTGCTGAGCTCGAACGGATCCGCGCTCCAGATCACGACGTTCGCCTCGCGACCCGGTTGGAGTGAGCCAAGGCGATCGGCCACACCAAACAGCTCCGCGGGCGCGAGCGTCGTCGCGCGCAGGCCATCGGCCCACGATAGGCCGTACGCGACTGCGTTGCCGGCTTCCTGCCGAATGTTACGGATGTTGAATTGCTCCTCGTCGCCGCCGCCGGCGTTCCCCACGATGGCCACGGTGACGCCCGCCGCGCGAAGCATCGCGGCATTTTCCTGTCGCTGACCGAGCGCATTGAAGGTGGTGGGGATGTTGTTCATCGCGCCGATGAGCACGGGGACCTTCGCGGCCGCGAGCTTATCGGCGACCATCCACGCTTCGGCGCCGCCGGCGACGATGAGTTTGAGGCGATAGTCTTTGGCGATCTGCAGCGCGACCTCGATGTCGCTTGCGCGACTGGCTTGAATCACGAGCGCGAGGCGGCCTTCGACGACCGGAACCATCGCCTCGAGGTCCGTGCGGCCGACCATGTACGGCCGCGTCTGATTGCGCTCGAACGCCGAGCGATTTTTGATGAACGCTTTGGTATCGTCGAGGAGCTCGCGAATGCGCGCGAACAGCTCGCCGCGTGCACCGATGTGATCGGTCGGCGGAAAATCAAAGTTTGCGAACATCGCCGCCGGCCCTTTCACGAGCATGTCCGACACGGTGCCGTCGACGAGATCGAGCATCGCCGCCTGGCCGCCCACAACTCCGCCCTCGGCGGGCGCCGTAACGACGCTGGTGACGCCTCCCTGACGTGCCGGCGCAACGTACACCGAGCGCGGGCACGTCAGG
>Ga0193753_10001478_pt1 | contig 20046 bp, 16 predicted proteins | sample H1c2metaG_FD_144925 | JGI IMG/M metagenome (GOLD analysis project Ga0193753, IMG submission 144925) | Soil microbial communities from a riparian zone of the East river system, Colorado, United States - H1c2 | ecosystem: Environmental > Terrestrial > Soil > Riparian zone | place: USA: East...
AAGGACATGTGGTCCACCAAGGCCGACGGCCGCGTGACGCTTTCCAGGCTCGAGGGCCGCGACATCACGCTGATCGTGCGCAGCAAGGGCTTCGCCGACGCGACGCTCGAGCACGTCGCCGCGCCGCCGGACGGCTCGGCGCTGACCGTCGCGCTGTCGCCGGGCCGGCAGGTGCGCCTGCACGTGACCGATGCGCACGGCCACGACGTGCCGGCCGAGCGCATCAGCGCGCGCGACGGCCGCCAGCGCCTCGTCGGCCGGTACCTGCTCGACGAGCCGGACGCCGTCGCGCGGCTCGCCGCACCGGACGCCTACGCGGGGCGGCTCGTCGCGCGCGCGAGCGACCACGCCGCCTCGACTCCCGAGGACCGCTCGCGCTGGCTGCTCGTCGAGCTGCCGGCCGAGCCGACGACCGTGGAAGCGAGCGTCGGCGGCGAGACCTTCTCCGCGCCGTGCGCCGCCGCGCAGGACGAAGTGGAGATCACGGTGCCCCTGCGCGGCGCGGCGCACGTCCACTGGGACCAGCCGCTGGGCACCGCCGGCCTGGCGATCGTGCTCCGCCGCACCGACGAGGCTGCGGCGCCAGCGACCGTGCGCCGCTCGCCGTCCCCGGACGAATTCCTCGCCCGCGACCTCCTGATCCCCGGCCTCGCGCCGGGCACCTATGAAGTCCGCATGCTCGCCACCAACGAGAACGGCACGACGACGCTTCTCGCCGGCCCCGCCACCGCGAACATCACCGCAGGCGACACGACAGGAGTTCTCCTCGTCGCGAAGTGAGGCTCGTCGCAGGCAGGCAGCTTCGACGGACAGGACGCCGGTGCGTGGCCTTCAGTGCGAGCCACGCGTGCGCACGATCCGGAAGCCATGTCGCTCCAGCGCACGCACGAGTTCGCGGCCATCGAGCCGCGGCGCGCGGGGATTCACGACACGCGCACGCGCTGGATGCCCACGAAAGCGAGTTGGTCGGGCGGCTTGCCGCGCTCCTCGAGACAGAGCGCGATGGCCTCCTTCACGCGCTCCATGAGCTCGTCGAGCGACTGAGCCTGCGTGTGACAGCCCGGAAGCGCCGGGACGGAGGCGACGAGCGTGCCATCCTGATCCCGTTCGATGAGGACATCGTATTCCTGCGCCATGAAGCCGTCGGTCCGCCTGCTGATCGTTGTCGCGCCCATGAAGTCTAGCACCTCCACTCCGTGGCCTCATTGCAGGACACGACGGAGCGAGGCTTCGCTCATCACATGTCGAACGTGAGCGTCTCCCCCGGAGTCCCGGCTTGCGTCAGCGCCCGGGGCCCCGCGGCGGCCGCAGCGTACTCGCGCCGACCTGACCTGCCAGCACGCGCACGTAGTCCGCCAGGCCGACGCGCTCCTTCATGCGCACGCCGATGAAGCGCACGCCGGCGAGGGTGCGGCCGTCGGCATCGTGCTTCACGTCCACGACCTCGCCCAGCGGCAGCGCGAGCACCGCGTCCCCGGGGCCGGTGAGGAGCAGGTGCAGGCGCTGGTGCTTCGCCAGCGGCTGATCGAGAGAGAGCTTGGCGCCGTCCGCGGACAGGTCGAGCACCGTGACGGTGAGGCGCTGGCTCCACGCGCGCGAAGCCCGCAGCTCGTCGAGCGCGACGCGCTCCTCGCGCTGCAGGCGCTGACGCAGGAGCAGCGGGTCGCCGCTGTCGGGCAGCGTGACGGTCTCGATGCGGCACGGGACGCGGACGACGGCGCGGCGGTTGGTGATCGTCTCGACGAGCGCGTGCGTGAGCACCCACTCGTGCTGCGGCGGCATCGGCCGGAGCAGCAGCGCGACCTGGAAGGCCAGTCGCCGCGGCGGGCCGGCGTCCTCGAGAGAGGTCGCGAGGCCGTCCGAATTCGACGCGCCGGTCGAGAGCTCCGCGCCGGACGCGCTCGCGGCGCTCGTCGCGGCGCTCGTCGAGGCAGTCCTCGCGGCCGTCGTCGCGGAAGTCGTCGCGGAAGTCGTCGCCGCGGCAGCACGTGACGCCTCGGCAGGCTGCGCAGTGCTCGCCGGCGGCAGGGGCTGGGGCATCGCCAGCAGGCTCCGGCGCAGCGGCCACGGGCAGGCGGACGGCGAGACGACGATGAGGTTGCGCTCGTCCGCGGCGCCGACGAAGACCGTGATGCCGGGGCCGGCCGGCTCGGTCGGGTCGCTCAGCAGCAGCGGCTCGCAGGCGCGCGGGGCGCCGGCGAAGGCGGGGGCGCGCAGCCCGAGCTCGTCGAGCAGGCGCGCGGCATCGGCGGCGAAGGCCAGTGCCGCTCCGGGCCCCGGCTGCTTCGCGATGGCGAGCACGAGGCGCTTGGTGAGCAGGTCGGGCGCGCTGAGCAGGGACTCCGCGACTCCGGAGGCCTCGCGCTGGAACACCTCCGCGAAGAAGCCCGCGGAGCGCAGCGAGAGTCCCCGCTGCAGCGCGCTCTCGATGGCGAGGCGACGCCGGCCCGCGCGCCGCCAGAACGTGAGCGCCGCGATGCCGACAACCGCCGCGGCCGCGAGCAGCAGCGCCGCCGCCGTCGCCTGGACGCCCGCCGTCTCCGCTGGAAAGAGATTGATGAGCATCCGCAGGGTCGCCACGATGTCCCTTCTCGGCGGCCGGAGAGTCCGGTCTTGAGCGATCGCGGCCGGCGGTGGCGGCGGTGCCCGGGATCACGGCGACGGCAACGGACGGTGGGCGCATGGCACGGGGCAAGAAGGCGAAGGCGGCGGCGTCGCTGCTGGCGAGCAAGCGGCTGGTCCAGCGCATCGGATCGCAGGCGAAGGCCTCGCTCGCGGCCTCGGCGGCGGGCATCGCGGCGCGCGGCGGCGGCGACGGCGCGCGCACGTCCGGACGTGGCAGCAAGGCCGGCGGCCGCTCCGGCCCCGCGGAGCGCGGCGAGCGCGTCGGCAAGGCAGCCCGCGCGCCGCGCGCGCCGATGTCGGAGGGCGCACGCCACCGGCTGCGCGAGATGGGCGCGCTGGGCCTGCTCGGCTTCACGCTCTTCCTGCTGCTCGCGTGCGCGTCGGCCTACGGCGAGTCCAATCTCTGCGGCCCCACCGGCGAATGGCTCGGCACGTTCCTGCTGGGCTGCTTCGGCTACGCGGCCTACCTCATCGTGCTGTGCCTCGGCCTGTGGGGCGGGACGATGTTCGCGCGCGTCGCGCCCGAGTCCTTCAGCATCCGCTTCATGGGGCTGCTGCTCTGCCTGCTGGCGCTGGCGGGGCTGCTCGCGCACTTCCTCGCCGGCGTCGCGGGGCACTTCCCGGCGGGCGGCACGGTGGGCGAGTACATCAACCACCAGCTCCGCGACGTGGCGGGACTCGGGACCGGCGGCACGCGCATCGCGCTCATCGTGCTCACGCTGATGACCTTCGTGCTCGCGACGGACATCGCGTACTACACCTCCATCATGCGGACGCTGGGCTGGTTGCGCGCGCGCCGCGCGACGGTCAGCTCCGTGCCGGTCATGGACCCGGTGCCGGAGGTCGGCGAGGCGCGGGCGCTGGGCGGCGCGGACCTCTCGCCCTTCAAGGTGCTGGAGGGCCTGCCGGGCGCGAGCATTCCCGACACGGGTGCGCCGCCGCGCCGCGCGCGGGGAGCGGGACCCGGCGCTGCTGCCGGCGCCACGGACAAGACCGGCACCGCCGACAAGAGCGGCACCGCCGACAAGAGCGGCACCGCCGAGAAGAGCGGCACCGCCGAGAAGGCCGGCACCGCCGAGAAGGCCGGCGCCAAGGGCGGCGCAGCAGCGCGATCCGAGCCCGGCGATCGCGAGAGCCCGGCCCGCGACGGCGCAGCGCGTGACGGCGCAGCGCGTGAGGCCGCGGCGCGGGACGGCGCAGCGAAGGCTTCAGCTGCGCGGCTCGAACGCTCCGACAAGTCCGCGGGCGCGGAGTCCGCGCGGCGCAGCGACAAGTCCGATCCTGCGCCGCGTCCCGAGGCCGGCGCCGAGGGTGCCTCGCGCGCGGCGCCGAAGATCAGCCCGCCACAGGGCGGCGCCGGCGTGGCCGCGCGCTCGGCGAAGCCCGCGGGCGGCGCCGCGATGCCCGATGCCGACGATGCTGCCGCCAGGGAAGCGGGCGACGTCGCCGCCGGCCCCGGCGCCGCGACGAGCGCCGGTCTCCCCGGCCTGCATGGCCTCGGCGCGGGCGTCGCAGCGCCCGGCATCGACGTGAATGGCGTCGCGCCGAACGGCGCTGGCGCGAACGGCGCTGGCGCGAACGGCGCTGGCGCGAACGGCGCTGGCGCGAACGGCGTCGGTACGAACGGCGTCGCGGCGAATGGGGCCGGCGCGAATGGCGCTGCAGCGACCGCCGTCGGTGCGAAGGACACGGCCGCGGGCGGCGCGGCCGGCAACGGCGCGGCCGGCGGCGCGCGTCCGATGCCGCGCGTGCGCCGGCCCGCGGACGAGCAGCCGGTGCAGAAGACGCTCTACGGCGAGACCGCGGTGAATCCCGCCGCGGCCGCCGCCGTCGTCGCGGGGCCCTACAAATTCCCCGGGGACGAGCTGCTCGACGAGCAGGAGTCCGTCGACCAGGTGGAGCTGGACGCGCTGCTCGCGATGAAGACCGCGACGCTCGAGCGCACGCTGGAGTCCTTCAAGGTCGAGGCGCGCGTCGTCGAGATCCAGAAGGGGCCGGTCATCTCCATGTTCGAGATGGAGCTCGCGCCCGGCATCAAGGTGGAGAAGGTGCGCTCGCTCGAGGACGACCTCGCCATCGCGCTGCGGGCGCGCAGCGTGCGCATCGTGGCGCCGATCCCGGGCAAGAACACCATCGGCATCGAGGTCCCCAACCCGCTGCGCGAGATGGTGCGGATGAAGCCGCTGCTGCACAGCCGCGAGTTCACCGAGGGCAAGTACGCGCTGCCGATCTTCCTCGGCCGCGACGCGTCCGGCCGCCCGATGGTCGTGGACCTCGCGCGCATGCCGCACCTGCTCGTCGCCGGCGCGACGGGCTCGGGCAAGTCGGTGTGCCTCAACTCGATCCTCGTGTCCTTCCTCTACACGCGCTCGCCGGAGCAGCTCAAGCTCATCCTCATCGACCCGAAGATGGTGGAGCTCACGCAGTTCGCGAACGCGCCGCACCTGGCGTGTCCGGTCGTCTCGGACATGAAGCGCGCGCCCGGGATCCTCGAGTGGGCCATCATGAAGATGGAGGAGCGCTACAAGCTCCTCTCCCAGGCCGGCGTGCGCAACATCTACAGCTACAACAAGCTGGGCGTCGAGGGCCTGCGCCCGCACTTCGGCGAGCGCGCCGACGACCCCGACTTCCCGCGCTTCCTGCCCTTCATCGTCATCGTGATCGACGAGCTGGCGGACCTCATGATGACCTCCGCCAAGGAGGTGGAGACGTCCATCACGCGGCTCGCGGCCAAGAGCCGCGCGGTCGGCATCCACCTCATCGTCGCGACGCAGCGGCCGTCCACGAACGTGATCACGGGCCTCATCAAGGCCAACCTGCCGACGCGCATCGCGTTCATGGTGAGCAGCAAGATCGACAGCCGCGTGATCCTCGACGAGAACGGCGCCGAGCAGCTCCTCGGCGAGGGCGACCTGCTGATGATGTCGCCGGCGAGCTCCGCGCTCGTGCGCGGCCAGGGCAGCTACCTCAGCGAAGAGGAAGTGCAGCGCATCATGAGCGAGGTGAAGACCGTCTCGGGCCACGCCTACGAGCCCGAGCTGGTGCAGCGCAAGTCGGAGAGCGCGCGCGATCCGGACGAGGAGGACGAGCTCTACGACGCGGCCGTGCGCTTCGTGTTCTCGACCGAGCGCGGATCGGCCTCGCTGCTGCAGCGCAAGTTCGCGATCGGCTACACGCGCGCCAGCCGCCTCATCGACATGATGGCCGAGGAGGGCGTGCTCGGCGAGTACAAGGGCAGCCAGGCGCGCGAGCTCACCATGACCCTGCAGGACTGGATCGCGCTGAAGGCCGAAGCCCGCGGCAGCGACGAGGACGGCTTCACCAGCCGGGCTTCGGCCCGTCCGTCCGGCGAGCCCTCCGCGGCTGCGGACGAGGAGCGCTCCGAAGAGCCCGGCGACGAGGATCCTGCCGCCTAGAGCGCGGCTCAGAACTCGTAGAAGAAGCCGTCGGTGCTCACGACCGGCAGCAGCGACGCGGGATTCGCCGTGCCCGTGCTCAGGACGCGGATCACGTGCCAGCCCGGCTGCGCGTAGCGGCGCTCGAAGACCGGCTCCTGCACGGCCGGCGTGGGCCGGTACAGGTCCACGCTCGCGGGCGTCTCGCCGTCGAGGCTCACGGCCGCGATGCCGGAGGTCGTGCCGGTGTTCGCGTACCACACGATGCGGTCGCCGAAGAAGGTGAACTCCTCCCAGTCGCCGGCCGTGACCGAGCTCAGCACGAAGGCGCCGTTGTTGTTCACGGAGCCGTTCTTGGCCCAGAGCCCGCCGTGGAACACGGTGGGATGGCCCTCGTCCACGCGCATGCCTCCGGGCAGCCGGCTCCACGAGGCGCCGGCGTCGCGCGTGATCCAGACCCAGCCATAGGTGCCGGCTGCGAGCGTGCGGTCCTGCGCGAAGGCCGGTGAGACGTCGAAGGTGCGCAGCGCGTCCTTGGGCAGGCCGGCGCCCGCCGGCGTCCACGTGAGGCCCCCGTCCACGGAGCGGAACATGCTGTCGTTGAGCGCGGAGGCGAACACGGTGTGGTCGCTGCCGAAGGCCGGCGAGCAGATGATGTTCTCGATGATGAGCGGCCCGCCCGCGGGCGGCGCGGTCCCGGGCAGGCCCGCATTGGACGGCGCCCAGCTCGCGCCCGCGTTCTTGGTGACGAAGACGCCGTCGCCCACGGTGCCGGCGAAGGCCGTGCGATCCGCCACGAAGTCCGGGGAGACGACGAAGCTGCGCACCTCCAGGTTGAGCAGGCCCGCGTTCACCGGGAGCCAGGCGGTGCCGCCGTCGGTGCTGCGGTACACGCCCAGGTTGCGCGACGACATGAACACGGTGCGGTCGGCGGCGAAGCCGGGCGAGAAGTCGATGCTGCTCGTGTCGAAGGCGGGCGGGAGCTCGAGCTGCGTGAAGCTGTCGCCGCCGTTGAGGCTGCGGTACACGCCCTGGCCGCCCGAACCGAAGATCACCGTGTGATCGCTCGCGTAGGCCGGCGAGGTCGCGATGCGGCGCGTCACCGTCACGTTCGCCGGCTTGACGAGCGGCGTCCAGTGCAGGCCCGCGTCCTTGGAGCGGCACAGCACGGTGTAGCCGTAGAACATCGTGCGGTCCGACGCGAAGGCGGGCGACAGCGCCAGCGCGTCGCTGAACAGCGCGGCGATGTTGTTCGAGCGCCCGTGCCAGCGCGGGACCTGCGGCAGCGGATCGTGCGCATCGATCTGCGCGCTGCCGCGGTCCGTGCCCGGGAGGCCGCCCGCCGGCGGGCCGAGCACGGGCGCCCCGCCCGACGGCGGCGCGAGGCTGCCCGCCGGGCTGCCCGGTCCGCCGGGCGCACCCGGGGCCGGAAGATCGGTGTACTCGTACACGCCGCCGCCGTAGTTGCCGCAGAAGATGGTGCGGTCGTGCGCGTAGTCCGGCGAGAAGAACACGTGCCGGTTCAGCATCTGGCTGTAGATGTTGCACTCGCGCCAGCTGTCGCCGCCGTCCGTGGTGATGTACAGGCCCTCGAAGGCGCCGATGAAGGCCGTGCGGTCGCGCCCGAAATCAGGCGAGACGAGCGCCTCGGTGTTGTGATTACTGGTCTGGTCGGACAGCTCCTCGAAGCCGTTGATGGCCAGCTCCCACGGCGCGCCCGGCGCGGCGGCGCGGAAGCAGCCCGCGGTCTTCGTGGCGGCGAAGGTGGTGCCGTCGTCGGCGACGGCCAGCTCGATCACGAAGGCATCGGAAAGGCCCGCGTCGCTCGCGGCGAAGCTGAGGCAGCCGTTCGTGGTGAGGCGCGTGCCGTTGCCGAAGCGCCCGAAGGCCAGCATGGCCGTGCCGTCGGCGCCGTAGTGCCGCGACACCGCGAGCGTCTCGACGGGATCGGGGAAGGCGGCGTGCGACGTCCACGTGAGCCCGCGGTCGCTCGAGGTCTGCACGACCTTGCCGGCGATGATGACGTCGTCGGCGCTGTCCGGCGCGAACACCACCACGTGCAGCGTCGTCTCGGCGAGGCCGGCCGTGATCGTCGTCCAGCTCCGGCCGCCATCGGTGGAGCGCGCGCAACCGCCCTCCGTGGCCGCGAGGACGACGCCGTCCGTCGCGAAGTCCGGCGACACCGCCACCCCGAGGACCGTGAGGCTGGGCAGCCCGCCGAGCGCCGGCTTCCAGTCGAGGCCCGCGTTCTTCGTGCGCCACACGCCGCCGCCGCCCGTCGCCGCGAAGGCGATGCCGTCCTGCGCGAACTGCGGCGAGAAGGCGAACCCGGTGACGTCGTGCGCGAGCATCGGCAGGCCGTACTTCTGCCAGCTCGCGCCGCCGTCGACCGAGCGCCCGACCAGCAAGTGGTCGGTGAAGGTGAAGGCGGCGAGGAGCGTGTGGTCCTGCGCGAAGGTGGGCGAGATGGCGGCCTCGGTCACGACATCGTGCGGGGCGTGCGCGGCGGCCGCCGGGGCGAGCGCGGCCAGCAGGGCGAGGAGCGGTTGCAGCGCGGCGTGCCGTGAGATGCGTGTCGACATGAGGGGTCCGTCGGTGAGGAGTGTCAGGTCGCGGCCGGAGCCGGCGGGAGCGGGCAAGGAGGCGGGCCACGGGGCGTGCCGGCGCCGTGAACTCCCCCGCGGGCCCTCTTCATCTCCCGGCAGGGCGAGAGTGTGCTTCATCGCCGGAGAACCGGCAAGGCGCGCACCGGCCGGGGCGCGGACGATCCGGGCGAGTCGCGAGCCCTCTGCGGACCCTCGCGCGCAGGCCGGCGTGATGGCGCGGGCGCGCGCGGATGGCGGCGGCTAGAATCGCCCCGTTCATGCCCGCCCGCACCCGCACCACCTCACGCTCCCGCTCCGACGGCCGCGGCGGCTCGCGCCCGCGCCCGCGCGCCGGCCGTGCCGCGCCCTCGCCGGAGCCCGCCTCGCGCTCGGTGTGCCTCGTGTCGCTCGGGTGCAGCAAGGCGCTCGTGGACACGGAGGTCATGGGCGGGCACCTCGCGCGCGCGGGGCTGGCGCTCGTCGGCAGCCCCGAGGACAGCGACGTCGTCATCATCAACACCTGCGGCTTCATCGACGAGGCGCGCGAGGAGAGCCTCGCCACCGTGCGGCACTACGCTGCGATGAAGCGCGCGGGCACGCTGCGCGGCGTGGTCGTGACGGGCTGCCTCGTGCAGCTCCACGAGAGCCAGCTCCGCGCCGAGCTGCCCGACGTGGACGCCTTCCTGCCGATCTCCGACTACAGCGGCGTGCCGTCCATCGTGGACGCGCTGCTCGGCCACGCACCCAGCGACGTCTGCGCCGGGGGCGAGGCCGGCCGCGCCCCGCTCGCCCGCGCCGCGACCGATGCCGGGGTTGCGACGGGCCGCGCGTCCGCCGCGAGGAGCGCCGCCGCCGCCGCGCCGGTCGAGCGCGCACCGCTGGAGCGCGCAGCGCCGGAGCGTGCACCGCTGGAGCGCGCAGCCGGCGACCGCGCGCCGGGCGGCATGGGCTACCCGACGCGCGAGATCGCGCTCCCCGGCGGACTCGTCAAACAGGGCGATTCCGACCTCGGCCGCGCGCTGCTCACCGCGCGCCACACCGCCTACCTGCGCCTCGGCGAGGGCTGCAACCACGTCTGCGCCTTCTGCGCGATCCCGAAGATCCGCGGCAAGCTCAAGAGCAAGCCGCTGGCGGTGCTCGTGGAGGAGGCCGGCGCGCTGGCGCAGCTCGGCGTGCGCGAGCTGACGCTCATCGCCGAGGACAGCACGGACTGGGGCAAGGACCTGCCGCCCGTCGCGGGCCGCGGCCAGGGCCTCCCGGACCTGCTGCTCGCGCTCGGCGACGTGCCGGACCTGCCGTGGGTGCGCGTGATGTACGCGCACCCGGCCACGATCGACCAGCGGCTCATCGAGACGCTCGCCGCCGTGCGCAACGTCGTCCCGTACCTGGACATGCCCGTGCAGCACGGCGACGAGAGCGTGCTGCGGCGCATGCGCCGCGGCACCTCGCCCGCGCGCATCCGCGAAGTGGTGGGCGCGCTGCGCGCCGCGATCCCCGGCATCACGCTGCGCACGACCATCCTCGTCGGCTTCCCCGGCGAGACGGAGGCGGCGTTTGCGCAGCTCATGGAGCTGCTCGCGGAGCTGGCCTTCGATCGCGTCGGCTGCTTCGTCTTCTCCGCGGAGGAGAGCACGGAGGCCTTCCGGCTGGACGGCGCCGTGCCGCGCGCGCTCGCCGAGGAGCGCCGCGCGCAGGTCATGGGGCTGCAGCGCTCGCTGCTGACCAGCCGGAACCTCGCGCGCCGCGGCAGCCGCGACCTCGTGCTGGTGGACGCGGTGGAGCGCGCCGTGGCCGGCAGCGGACGCCTCGCCATCGGCCGCACGGCGACGGACGCGCCGGAGATCGACGGCCGCGTGCTCGTGGAGCTGCCCGTGCGCGCCGCGCGGGGCGTCCGCGACGTGCAGCCGGGCGACTTCCTCTCCGTGCGCATCACCGGCGCCAAGGGCTACGACCTGACGGCGGCCCTGGACACCGGGCGCCCCTCCGCCCCGTGACCGCGCCGCGCGACGAGTCGGCGGAGCGCGAGGCGCGCCGGCTCGGCCAGGCCTGGGAGCAGCGCGCGCAGTCGCCGGCGCGCGACTTCTTCGTCGCGTCGCACCCCGGGTGGGACGATCCGGCCACGTGGGAGGCGCAGGCGCGGCACGACGCGGACTTCCTGCTCCAGCAGCTCCGCATCCCGCTCCCGCAGGCGCACCTGCTCGAGATCGGCTGCGGCGTCGGGCGCCTGGCCGCCGTGCTCGCGCCGCGCGTGGCCTCGTACACCGGCTTCGACATCGCGCCCTCGATGGTGGCCGAGGCGCGCGCGCGGCACCGCTCGGGCAACACGCGCTTCTTCGAAGCGGACGGCCTGTCGGTGCCGGCCGGCGCGCGCGATCGCAACTACCACCTGGCGCTGGCGCACGCGGTCTTCATCCATTGCCCGCGCGAGGTCATCGCCACGCTGATCGCCGATGCCTGGACCCTGCTCGCGGACGGCGGCGAGCTGCGCTTCCAGCTCCGTGCGGATCCCGAGGACGAGGCGCCGCTGCTCCACCTCGATCCCGAGCCCGGCGCGCCGGCCGCCAGCCCCGCGGCCGCGGACCGGGCGCATGACGACGCGCGCGCCGCCGCGGGACAGGAGCTCGAAGGCCGGGCCGCGGTCCCGACGTCGCAGGTCTCGCTCGTAGAGGAGCGCGACTACATGGGCGCGACCTTCCGCAGCGAAGCGGTGCTCCCGTTCCTGCAGGGCCTTCCCGGCGTCGCCGGCGCACGGATCTCCGCCGCGCGCGTGGACAGGCTGCACATCTACGCCGCGCTGCGCCGCCCCGTGCCGGACTGAGCGCCGGCACGCGCACGGGGGCACGCGCACGGCGGCACGACGGGCGACCCGCGGCGCGAGACCAGCCCGGCGTCACGTCGCGGCTCGCCCCGATCCTTCGCGGCAGCGCACGCGGCATGCCGGTCGGAGCCGTCGCGGCGCTAGGATGCGACGCGAGGCTGGCCGGTCGCGCGCAGGGCCGCGCGACGATGCCCGCCCCTCTCCGCGGCGCGCGATGAACCTCCCCAACCGCATCACGATGGGCCGCTTCGCGCTGGCGCTGTTCTTCTTCGCCTTCCTCGAACTCACGCGCGCGGAGTCCGCGCCGGAGTGGTGGAAGCCCGCGGTCGGCGGCGCGATCTTCATCCTGGCCGTCGCGACCGACGCCCTGGACGGATATTACGCGCGCAAGCTGGGCCTCCAGACCGACTTCGGCCGCATCGCGGACCCCGTCGTGGACAAGATCATCGTCTCCGGCGCGTTCATCTTCCTGGCCGCGTGCTCCTGGGCGAGGCCGCTGGTGCCGGTGTGGATGGTCGTGCTGGTCATCAGCCGCGAGTTCATGGTGTCGGGTCTCCGGGGTTTCATCGAGGCGCGCGGCGTGGCCTTCCCCGCGCGCTGGGACGGCAAGCTCAAGATGGTGTTGCAGTGCGTCGCGATCCCCGCGGTCTTCCTCAAGCGCACGGTGGACCTCGGCTGGCCCGACGAGCGCTGGCTGTCCACCGCGGTGGACTGGACGGCGTGGATCACGATCTGGCTCATGTTCGTGGTGACGGTGACCTCGGGCGCGCGTTACGTCGCCGCCGCCGCGCGCGTGCTGCGCCAGCACGGCGACGGCGCGCGGACATGAGCGTCGCGCCGTGACGGGCGCCGCGCACGGTCCGGGCGTGGCAGGCGGGGCCCGCTCGCCCTGGCGACGCCTGCTCTCCACGGGGTGCGGCCTTGGGCTGCTGCCGCGCGCGCCGGGCACGTGGGCTTCGGCGGCGACGGCGCTGCTCGTCGTGCTGCTCTTCGGCCTCCGCGGGTTCAGCGAGCCGCTGCTGACCATGCACGCGTCGCCCGCCGCTGCGCCGGGCGACGCCCTCGTGCCGGCCGGAGCGCCCGCCGCGGACGGGGCATGGTGGGTGCGCGGCCTGGTGCTGGCGGCGCTCGCCCTCGTCTTCGCGGGCGGCGTGTGGCTCGGGAACCGCGCGACGGCGGACTTCGGCGTGTCGGACCCGGGACCGTTCGTGCTCGACGAGGTCGTGGGGCAGGGACTCGCGCTGCTGCCGCTGCTGCCGGGACCGCTGCCGGCCTGGGGCGTGCTCGCGGGCTTCCTGCTCTTCCGGCTCTTCGACATCTGGAAGCCGCCGCCGTGCGCCGCGCTGGAGCGCCTGCACGGCGGCCTCGGTATCATGGCCGACGACGTCATGGCGGGCGCCTACGCGGCGGTGATCGTCGCCGTGCTGCCCGTCTGAGGCAGCGGCCAGGGGCTGCCAGGAACCTCCGCTCGGAGCGCCGATGGCCAAGAAGGTCAAGCTGGAGAGCCGGCACGCCCGCGAGGGCTCGCTGGCCGCCACGCTGGCGCTGCTCATGGTCGGCACGATCGTGATGATCATGCTGGGCTTCGCGCTCTTCGCGCGCTTCGCCGTCCTCGATGCGATCAAGCTCCAGATCCTGCACGCGGCGCACGAGGAGGCGTTCATCGCGGCGCAGGCGGACCTGCCCGCGTGGGGCGAGTACTTCGCCACGCCGTACCAGGGCAAGAGCCCCAACGAGGTCAAGGCGCTGTCCGCGGCGATGACGCCGCTGGAGCGCGAGAAGGCCTTCCACGACCGCGACTTCATCACCGCCACCGCGTGGAATGCCCAGCGCTTCGAGCGCTTCCTGCGCAGCGACTCGCGCATCGTCGCGGCGGAGCTGCTCTCCGCCGACAGCCCGCCGCACCTGCTGCGCCAGTCGTGGACCGGCGATCTCGCCTTTGATGCGCTGCCCGGTGCGGAGCCGCTGAAGTTCGACGAGGGCGACGCAGTGGAGGGCTTCCTGAACGTGGAGGGCGCCCGGCGCCACGTGATCCGCGGCTCGCACGCGATCGAGAACCGCGAGGGCGACAGGCTCGGCTCCTTCGGCGTGTACCTGGACGCGGCCGCGATCGACGAGGCCACCGGGACGCTGATGGGGCGCTTCATCGCGCTCGCGCTGCTCTTCGTGTTCCTCAGCATCGGCGTGGCGTGGTTCGCGTCCAAGCGCGTGACGCGTCCGCTCGCGTGGCTGCAGGAGGACATGCGCATCGTCGCCGGCGGCGACATCGAGCACCGCACGCAGGCGCACAGCCGCGACGAGGTCGGCGCGCTCGCGCGCAGCTTCGACGCGCTCACGCAGAGCCTCGCCGAGGCGCGCCGGGCCGAGCGCGCGGCGGCCGCGTCGCTGCACCAGATGGCCGTCGCGGGCGAGGTCACCACCAACCTGTTCCCGGCGCGGCTCCCCGCCATCGACGGCTTCCAGCTCGCCGCGCACCACGAGGCCTCCGGCTCGCTCGGCGGCGAGTACTACGACGTGCTGCCGCTGCCCGACGGGCGCTGGGCGCTGGCCGTCGGCGCCGCGTCGGGCCGCGGGCTGCCCGCGGCGATGGTCATGACCATGGCGCGGTCCTTCCTCACCGCCGTCGCGCGCACGGAGTCGGACCCGGGCAAGATGCTGCGCGACGTGAACGCGCTGCTCTCGGCGGACCTGCGGCGCGGCATGTACGTCACCGTGCTGCTCGCGGTGCTGGATCCCGCGGCCGCGACGCTCTCCGTCGCCAACGCGGGGCACAGCCCGCTGCTGCTGTGGCGCGGGACCGCGGGCGGCACCCTCGCGCCGGTGCACAGCGAGGGCATCGCGCTGGGCTTCGACAAGGGTCCGGTCTTCGACCGCACGCTGAAGGTCGTGCGCCTGTCGCTCAAGCCCGGCGACCACGTCGTGCTGTACACGCCGGGCGTCACGCGCGTGGCCAACGCGGCGGGCGAGGGGCTGGGCGAGGAGCGCTTTGCGGGCCTCGTGCGCCGCGAGGGCGCCCACCCGGCCGGCGTCTTCGTGCGCCGCATGGCCGCGCTGGTGAAGAAGTATCGCGGCGAGCAGCCGCTCACCGAGGATGTGACGCTGCTCTCGCTCGTCCGTCTCCCGGATCATGAGGACGTGGCCACGTGAGCATCGCGGAGTTCCAGGCGCTCATCGCGCGCATCTACGGCGAGAAGGACGGCGCGCGGGGCACCGCGGGCACGTTCATGTGGTTCGCGGAGGAGGTGGGCGAGCTGTCGCGCGCGCTCCGCCGCGGCCAGCGCCAGAACCTGGAAGAGGAGTTCGCGGACGTGCTCGCCTGGCTGGCCACGCTGGCGTCCATGCACGGCGTGGACCTGGAATCCGCCGCCGCGCACAAGTACGCGGACGGCTGCCCGCGCTGCCACGCCGCACCCTGCGCCTGCCACGAGCCGGTCGCGGGACACGGCATGCCGCCCGCCGCCGGCGCTGCGCCTGCGTCCGGCGCTGCGCTCGCACCAGGCGTCGCGTCCGCGTCGGGGCGCTCGGCGCGGCCGCCCTCGACCTCGAGCTGACGACGGTTTGCGGGAGCGGAAGGCGATGACACGTTACGCGCGCGTCGCGCCGCCGCTGCCCGTCGCGGGCCTGTACAGCTACGCGGTGCCGCCGGCGCTGGAGGAGCGCGTGGTGCCCGGCGTGCGCGTGCTCGTGCCCTTCGGAGGGCGCCGGCTCGCCGCGGTGTGCGTCGGCGTGGACGAGGACGCCCCGCCGGCGGGCGTGGAGGTCAAGCTGCTCTCGGGGCTCGTGGACGACCGGCCGCTCGTCGGCGCGGACCTGCTCGCGCTCACCGCGTGGGTCGCGACGGCGACGGGCTGCTCGTGGGGCGAGGCGCTGGACGCGACGCTGCCGCCCGCGGTGAAGGCCGGCCGCGGCGGGCGCGTGGTGGAGGAGGCCGTGCTGCTGGGCGACACCCGGCTCATGCGCGCGCAGGTCGACGCGCTGCAGGAGAAGCGCGAAAAGCAGGCGCGCGCGCTGCGCATCCTCGCCGAGCGCGGCGGCGCGCTGCCCGTGCGGGAGCTGCAGTCGCTCGCGCACGTGAGCCGCTCGCCGCTGCAGTCGCTGGCGAAGGCGGGCCTCATTGAGCTGCGCCGCGCGCACGCCGTGCACGACCCGCTCGCCGGCACGCCCGTGGAGCGCACGGAGCCGCTGGAGCTGACCGAGGCGCAGCGCGCCGTGACGGAGCGCCTCATCGCGGCGCTCGACGGCCCGGGCAGCGGCCGCATCGCGCCGTATGCCAACGCGGCGGCAGGCGCGCCGCGCGCTGCGCAGCCCGGCGGCGCCGTGCCCGCCGCAGGGCTTCCCGTCCGGTCACCCGCGCGCCCTGCCGCAGGGGCTGCGGCGAGCGCTGCCGGCGCCCCCGCCGCGCCCGTCGGCGGCGTGGCCGTGGCACCCGGCAGCCGCGCCTTCCTGCTGCACGGCGTCACGGGGTCGGGCAAGACGGAGGTGTACCTGCAGCTGCTCGCGGAGGTGGTCGCGCGGGGGCGGCAGGGGATCGTGCTCGTGCCGGAGATCGCGCTCACGCCGCAGACGGTGCGGCGCTTCCGCGAGCGCTTCGCGCGCGTCGCCGTGCTGCACAGCCACCTCACGGACGCCGAGCGTGCGCAGCAGTGGCGCTCGATCCGCGCGGGCGAGGCGGACGTCGTCGTCGGCGCGCGCTCGGCCGTGTTCGCGCCGGTGCCGAGCCTCGGACTCATCGTGCTGGACGAGGAGCACGAGACCAGTTTCAAGCAGCAGAACGTGCCGCGCTACCACGCGCGCGACGTGGCCATCGAGCGCGGGCGGCTCACCGGCGCGGTCGTGCTGCTGGGCACGGCGACGCCCTCGCTCGAGGCCTGGCACGCGGCGCAGGAGGGCCGGCTGGGGCTGCTCACGCTGCACGACCGCGTGGCCGGCGGGCGCGCGCCCGACATCGTCATGGTGGACCTCACCGTGGAGCAGCGGCGTGGCGGGTCCTTCTCCTTCCTGTCGGACCCGCTGCAGGCCGGCATGGACGATGCGCTGGCGCGCGGCGGCCAGGTGCTGCTGTTCCTCAACCGGCGCGGCTGGTCGCCCGTGCTGCTGTGCCGCAAGTGCAAGCAGTCGCTGAAGTGTCCGCACTGCGACGTCTCGATGACGCTGCACCGGCGCGCCAACCGCGTCATCTGCCACTACTGCGGCACGGAGAAGGCGCCGCCGCGCGAGTGCCCCGCGTGCCGCGGGCCGCTGCTCCCGCTCGGCTACGGCACCGAGAAGGTGGAGGAGGAGGTGCGCCAGCGCTTCCTGCACGCCTCGGTCGCGCGCATGGACAGCGACACGATGTCGGGCCGCGGCGCGCACGAGGGCGCGCTGGCGGACTTCGCGGCGGAGCGCACGCAGGTGCTCATCGGCACGCAGATGATCGCCAAGGGGCTGGACTTCCCCAACGTGCTGCTCGTCGGCGTGATCTGCGCCGACAGCGCGCTCTTCCTGCCGGACTACCGCGCGGCCGAGCGCACCTTCCAGCTCCTCGCGCAGGTGGTCGGGCGCACCGGGCGCGGACCGAAAGGCGGGCGCGTCGTCGTGCAGGCCTTCGATCCGCGCCACCAGGCGATCCGCCTCGGCGTGAACCAGGACTACGTGACCTTCGCGACCGCCGAGCTGGCCGCGCGCCGCGAGAGCGGCTACCCGCCCTTCACGCGGCTCGTGCGCATCGTGGTCCACGCGAAGGACGAAGGACGGGCCCGCACGCGCGCCCACGAGCTGGCCCGCAAGCTGCGCGGCGAGGCGGAGGCGCCGCACGCGGCGAAGCGCGTCGCGTCGCGCGGCGCGAGCCTCGGCGCGGCGACCACCGCCGAGTTCGACTTCGGGGCGCCGCTCCTCGTCGAGAGCGCGGTCGCCCCGGCATCAGGCGCTGACGCCGAGCCCGGCCCCGGTCCGCTCGACGGCGTGGAGGTCATGGGGCCCGCGCCGGCGCCGATCACGCGCATCGCGGAGCAGCACCGCTGGCACCTCGTCTGCAAGTGCGCGACGGACGGCGCGGTGTCCGCCGTGCTCGGGCGCCTGGGGCCGTCGCTGGGCCTCTCGCGCCAGGTCCGCGTCATCGTCGACGTGGATCCGGTGGCGATGCTGTAGAAGCTGCACTCCGCCTTGCCCTGCAGCCCCGATGCAGTTCATGTGTCGCCCCGTCGTTGTGAGACCCTGATGCGACCCGGCTCAACCACAGTGAAGCGCCCATGGAGCTGCTCATCGTGCAGGCGTACGAGTTCGACCACAGTGTGAATCATGGCTTGACGAGCAGAGGCCGGAAACCGCACGAAGATGACTCCGGGAGCATTCGCAGAACTGGCATGGACGAGTTGTCCGAAGTCCTTGTCTTCCGTCAGCAGCAGCCGAGACTCCCGGAGAGCGATTCGGACAACTTCTTCGTCTTCCGTGCCTGGCGAGGATTCACGTACCGAGAGCACATCGTGTCCCGCGCTTCGCAGCGCGCGGACGACCGCCGTGTCGCAGCACTCGTCCGCCAGAAGGCGCACCTGTCAACCCGCGGCCTTTTTCGGCGGGTCGATCAGGATCGTTTCCTCGTGGGCGAGTGAATCCGCGGCATACGCCAGAGCCGCCCGGATGTCGGCTGTGGTCAAACCTGGATAGGCATCGAGCAGGTCACGCTCTGCCAGCCCTTCGCTGATCTTGCGGACGATGGCCTCGACGGGGATGCGGGTTCCCCGTATCACGGGTTTGCCGAGCATGATCTTCGGATTCAGTTCGATTCGATCGGTCATCGTCATGGGCTTGTCCCTGTGATCGGATTGCGGCAGTTGCTCATCTTCGTGGTGCGTCTGCCCGCCTCATGGTCATGAGGCCATCGAGCGCCGCGGCCTGATCGGCGAGCAGCGCTTCGATGAAGTGGCGCAGCAATCGGGTGCGGGCTCGGACACTGGCGCCCGTCATGGCCACGCGCACGGCGATCCATGTCATCCAGGTCGCCTGCACGAGTCGAGACAGCTCGCTGCTGTCGGCGTACTGCATGAGATCCATGGCGGGAACCAGCAGCAGGAGGGCGCAGCCCACGAGGGACAGCCAGAAGCGGCGTTCTCCGCGCGCTTGAAGCTGTCGCGCCGCGGCCACGTATCTGCCTTCACGGATCAACTGGATGTCCGCGTAGAGGAAGTACGAGCGGAACTCTTCGAGTTCGCGCGCCGCGATTGCTTCGTGAGTGTCCGTCGCCGTCACGGTCCGAAGCTCCTGTCGCTGATCCCGAAAGGCAGGGTGCTCATTTTCCATGATTCCCGAGATCACGGAAGACTCGTGCGCGCCTGATGTCTTCCTCGATGCCGTCGAGCGGATCCTTCAGCGGGATCACGCCGAGCTGCCGGGCCTCCTCGAGCAGCATCTCGTGGATGCGGAAGTTCGCCTCGATGTCGACCGGTTGCGCGCGCTGCCCGCGCTCGAAATCATCGAGGAGTTTGCAGCGGCGGATCACGGAATGTCTCGAAGGCAGGACGACTCGGCGAGCTGTTGGAAGCGACGCAAGGACGATCATTCTACTCTCGTGCCGTGGGAAAAGGCGGCATCGAGACCGGCTCCGCGCTCTCGCGACGCAGGCTCGCCGCTCAGGGAGACGCGGCCGCGTGCAGCTCCACCGCGTGGCCCGACGGATCGCGCAGGAGCAGCGCGCGGCCGGCGCCTTCGAATGCGACAGGCCCGGGCGAGATCCACTCGCCGCCGTCCTCGCGCAGCCGTGCCGCGAGGCTCGCGCGATCGGACGCGTCGCCGAGGTGCGCGACGTCGAGCAGCGTTTCCGAGTGGAGGCCGCTGCGCTTCCCGGAGCGGCCGCGAACTTCGCGTGGGGTGGCGAGGACGGGCGCACGCTCTTCCTCTGCGCCCGCACCGGCCTGTACCGTCTGGACACTCTCGTGTGCGCCGCCGGCGACCGCCGCGGCGGGAAAGGAGCCGGCCCGTGACGACTCTCCATGACTTCGCGGGGCGGCACGTCGTCGTCACCGGCGGCACGGGCGCGCTCGGCACGGCCGTCGTGCGCCGCCTGCTCGATCTCGGCGCCATCTGCCATCTGCCGGTGCGCGCTGCGTCGCACGATGCTGCGGCGCCGGCACCGCGCGCCGCGTCTCATGGGACCGTCGCTGCGCCGGGGTCCGCGTCTCACGTCGGCGCCGCTGCGCCAGCGCCGCCGGCCGAGCCGGCAGCGGGCCACGAGCGCCTGCACATGGTGGAGGGTGTGGACCTGGTGAACGAGGAAGCCGTCAGCCGCTTCTTCGCGGGGCTGCCGGAGCTGTGGGCCTCGATCCACACGGCCGGCGGCTACGCCGCGGCGCCGCTGCTGGCGACCACGCTGCAGGCGTGGCACCAGCAGCTCGACCAGAACGCCACGAGCGCCTTCCTCTGCACGCGCGAGGCGCTGCGGCGGATGGGCGGCGGGCCGGGCCGCATCGTGAACGTCGCCGCGCGGGTCGCGCTCGAGCCGCGGCAGGGCGCCGGCAGCGTCGCCTACGTCGCGAGCAAGGCCGCGCTCGTGGCGCTGACGGCAGCGGCGGCGGAAGAGGCGCGCGGCAGCGGCGTGCTGGTCAACGCGGTGGCGCCGTCGATCATGGACACGCCCGCCAACCGCGCCGCG
>Ga0193753_10001479_pt1 | contig 20013 bp, 10 predicted proteins | sample H1c2metaG_FD_144925 | JGI IMG/M metagenome (GOLD analysis project Ga0193753, IMG submission 144925) | Soil microbial communities from a riparian zone of the East river system, Colorado, United States - H1c2 | ecosystem: Environmental > Terrestrial > Soil > Riparian zone | place: USA: East...
GACCACCAAGATCACCAGCGGGAATCTCTCGGCGGTGGACACGGTGGTGGACCCCACCACCGGTTCGGTGAAGCTGCGTGCGCTTTTCGACAATCAAGACAACAAGCTGTTTGCAGCCCAGTTCGTGAACGTGAAGCTCCTGGTGAACACGCTGCACAATCAGACCGTGGTGCCGATTGCCGCCATACAACGCGGCGCCGACGGCAGCTTCGTCTTTGTGGTAACGCCCGAAAAGACGGTGACCCAGCGCGCCGTCAAGACCGGCGTCCAGGACGGCGACAACATCCAGATTCTTTCCGGTATCAAGCCGGGTGACACGGTGGTGGTGGACGGCGCCGACCGGCTGCGCGATGGCGCGGATGTCGAGATCCCCAATCCTACGGGCAAGATCGCGGCGCCATCCGGCGGCGAGGACGATGCCGCCCGTGCCGCGCACCGCGCTCAGATGCAGGCAGCCCTCAACAAATCCTGCGGCGAAGATGTGAAAAAGCTTTGCCCCACCGCGAAAGCAGGCAGCCGCGAGATGCGCATGTGTCTGTTCCAGAATCGCGATGAACTGAGTGCCGATTGTTCCAAGGCTTTCTCACAGATGCGCCGCGGGGCCGGCGGCGGTGGGCGCCGTGGGGGCGGCGGCGGCGGCAGGCCGTGACCGTTCCTTCCTCCGCGCCCCCCGAGTCAGGCGCCAATATCTCCGCGCCCTTCATTCAGCGCCCGGTCGCCACCACGCTGCTGATGATCGCCATCCTTCTGGTGGGCATCTCTGGCTACAAGTTCCTGCCCTTGTCGGCGCTGCCGGAGGTGGATTATCCCACCATCCAGGTGCAGACCTTCCTGCCGGGCGGCAGTCCCGATGTGATGACCACATCGGTCACCGCGCCGCTGGAAAAACAGTTCGGTCAGATGCCCGGCTTGAAGGAGATGTCGTCCGTCTCCTCAGCCGGTTCCTCGGTCATCACCCTGCAATTCGACCTGAGTCTTTCGCTGGATATCGCCGAGCAGGAAGTGCAGGCGGCGATCAACGCCTCCAACAGCCTGTTGCCCAACGCTTTGCTGCCGGCCCCGCCGATCTATGCCAAGGTCAACCCGGCCGATGCGCCGGTGATCACCCTGGCGGTCAGTTCCACCAGCCTGCCGATCACCCGGGTCGAGGACCTGGCGGACACCCGCATCGCCCAGAAGATCTCCCAGCTGTCGGGGGTCGGTCTGGTCAGAATTTCCGGCGGCCAGCGTCCCGCCGTACGCATACAGGCGAATCTGCAGAGACTGGCGTCTCTGGGCCTGAACATCGACGATCTGCGCACCACTATCGCCAACAACAATTCCAACGCGCCCAAAGGCAGTTTCGATGGCGCGATGCAGTCCTACACCATCAATGCCAACGACCAGCTGCAGGACGCCGAAGCCTATAAGAACATCGTCGTGGCCTACAAGAACGGCTCTCCGGTATTTTTGCACGATGTCGCCAATGTGATTTCCGGGGCGCAGAACAACAAACTGTCCAGCTGGGCCAACAGGACGCCGGCGGTGCTGATCAACGTCCAGCGCCAGCCGGGCGCCAACGTGATCGCGGTGGTGGATTCCATCAAGGAACTGCTGCCCCAGATCCAGGCCGGCCTGCCGGCCTCGGTGGATGTGAAGACCCTCACCGATCGCACCGACACCATCCGCGCCTCCGTCGCGGATGTGGAATTCGAACTGATGCTGGCCGTGGCGCTGGTGGTGCTGGTGATTTACTGTTTCCTGGGTAGTCTGCCTGCCACCTTCATTCCCAGCCTGTCCGTGCCGCTTTCCATCGTCGGCACGTTCGCGGTCATGTATCTGCTGGGCTATTCGCTGAACAACCTGTCCTTGATGGCGCTGACCATCTCCGCCGGTTTTGTGGTGGATGACGCCATCGTGATGATCGAGAACATCACCCGTTATATCGAGCGGGGCGAGACGCCCTACAACGCCGCCATGAAAGGTGCGGGCGAAATCGGCTTCACCATCGTGTCGCTGACCGTGTCGCTGATCGCGGTTCTAATCCCGCTATTGTTCATGCAGGAAGTGGTGGGACGGCTGTTCCGCGAATTCGCGGTGACTTTGGCGGTAACCATCCTGATCTCGGCGGTGGTGTCGCTGACCCTGGTGCCGATGCTCTGCGCCAAGCTGCTGCGCACCCATGCCGAGGACCAGAAGCGCGAAAGCGGCATCCAGCGCCGGATCGAAAACTATTACAACCGCCTGGTCGGCGAATATGACCGGCTGCTGATTTGGGTGCTGAAGCACCAGAACCTTACCTTGCTGGTGGCGGTCGGGACCCTGGTGCTGACCGTCCTGATGTATATCGCCATCCCCAAGGGCTTCTTCCCGGTGCAGGATACCGGCTTCATCCAGGCCATTACCGAGGCCGGCCCCACCGTGTCCTTCGAGGCCATGTCCCAGCGCCAGCAGCAACTGGCCGACAAGATCTTGAAAGATCCGGACGTCGCCAGCCTGTCCTCCTTCATCGGCGTGGACGGCACCAACAATACGCTGAACAGCGGCCGGCTGCTGATCAACCTCAAGTCCAAGGCTGACCGCGACGGCGTGGCGGAGGTGATGGAACGTCTGAGGGAGGATGCCCACTCCGTGCCGGGCATCACCTTCTATCTGCAGCCGGTGCAGGACCTCACCATCGATTCCGTTCTCAGCCGTGCCCAGTACCAGTTCGTGCTGCAGGCCGCGACCGGCACCTCGCTCAACCAGTTCGTGCCCAAGCTTCTGGCCGAACTGAAAAAGGTCAAGGCGATCCGCAACGTTTCCACGTCCTATCTCGACCAGGGCTTGTCGGCTTTCGTGAAGGTGGATCGCGATACGGCGGCGCGGTTCGGCGTCACCGCCGCCACTATCAACAATGCGCTGTATGACAGCTTCGGCCAGCGCATCATCTCCACCATCTTCACCCAGTCCAACCAGTATCGCGTGATCCTGGAGGCCGATCCGACCTTGCAGAATTCGGTGGCCTCGCTGAACGACATCTATCTGCCTACCGCCGGGGGCGGCCAGGTGCCGTTATCCGCCATCGCGCAGGTGGACCAGCGTCCGACGCAGCTTCAGGTGGATCATCTGTCCCAGTTCCCGTCCGCGACATTCTCATTCGACGTTTCGCCGGGCTATTCGCTGGGCGCGGCAGTGAATGCCATACAGGCGGCCGAGGCCAATACCGGCACGCCTCCGGGCATCACCACCCAGTTTGAGGGCTCGGCGCTCGCCTTCCAGTCGGCCCTGTCCAACGAGGTTTTGCTGATCCTGGCCGCGATCGTCACGGTCTATATCGTGTTGGGCGTTCTGTATGAGAGCTTCATCCATCCGGTGACGATCCTCTCGACTTTGCCGTCGGCGGGCGTGGGAGCGCTGCTGGCGCTGATCGTCACCGGTCATGACCTCAACATCGTCTCCATCATCGGCATCATCCTGCTGATCGGCATCGTCAAGAAGAACGCGATCATGATGATCGACTTCGCCCTGGACGCCGAACGCAACGAAGGCAAGTCGCCGGAGGAGGCCATCCACCAGGCCGCCTTGCTGCGCTTCCGCCCCATCCTGATGACCACGGTGGCGGCGCTGTTCGGCGCCCTGCCGCTGATGCTGGGTTCGGGCATGGGCTCGGAGCTGCGCCATCCCCTGGGCATCTCCATCGTGGGCGGACTGCTGGTCAGCCAGCTTCTCACCCTCTTCACCACCCCGGTGATCTATATCTATTTCGACAGAGCGGGCCGCGACCTGCGCGAATGGCGCGAGCGGCGCCGCGCCGGTCATGCCGGTCCGGAACCGGAGCCGGCGGAATGAGCTTCTCCCAGCTCTTCATCCAGCGGCGTATCGCCACGATTTTGCTGGCGCTGGGGCTGGGCCTGTCGGGACTGGTTGCCTATTTCCTGCTTGCCGTCGCGCCCTATCCCAATATCGACATTCCCACCATCGCGGTCAGCGCCAACATGCCCGGCGCCAGCCCCGAGACCATGGCGTCCAGCGTGGCGACGCCGCTGGAGCGGCATCTCGGCGCCATCGCCGGGGTCACGGAGATGACCTCGCGCAGCAACATCAACAGCACACAGATCGTGCTGCAATTCGACATCAACCGCGACATTGACGGGGCGGCGCGCGACGTGCAGGCGGCGATCAGTGCATCGGCGGCCGACCTGCCCGCGGCGCTGCGCTCCAATCCGACCTATCGCAAGTTCAATCCGGCGGATTTTCCCGTCCTGATCCTGGCGATGACATCGAAGACACTCTCGCCGGGACAGATCTACGACCAGGCGTCCAACATCATCCAGCAGAAGCTGTCGCAGATTTCTGGTGTGGGCGATGTTTCGCTCAATGGCGCCTCGCTGCCCGCCGTCCGTATCGAACTCAACCCGCGCGCCTTGTTCAAATACGGCATCGGGCTGGAAGACGTGCGCGCCGCGGTCAGCGCCGCCAATGCCAACAGTCCCAAGGGCGACATCCAGCAGAAGGGCCAGACTTTCCAGGTCTATTCCAATGATTCCGCCACATTGGCCGCCGACTACAAGACCCTGATTGTCGCCTATCGCAACGGCTCGGCGGTGCGTCTGCAGGACGTGGCCGAAGTGTTAGACGGGGTGGAAAATGTCCGCAATCTCGGCACCTTCAACGGCCAGCCCGCGATCCTGGTCAACATCACCAAGCAGCCCGGCGCCAACGTCATTCAGGTGGTGGACAACATTCTTGCCCAGCTTCCCCAGCTCAAGCAGGCGCTGCCGGTCAGCATCGATCTGGGCATCCTGTTCGACACGACCCGGTCGATCCGCAATTCCGTGCATGACGTGGAGATGACGCTGATTCTTTCCACCATCCTGGTGATCGTGGTGGTGTTCCTGTTCCTACGCAATTTCCGCGCGACCCTGGTGCCAACCGTTTGCGTGCCGCTGTCGCTGCTGGGCACCTTTGGCGTGATGTATCTGCTGGGCTTCAGCCTGAACAATTTCTCCCTGATGGCGCTGATCGTCTCCACCGGCTTTGTGGTGGACAATACCATTGTCGTTCTGGAGAACGTCACCCGCCACTTGGAAAATGGCGAAGACCGGATGACTGCGGCGCTCAGAGGCGCGCGCGAGGTCAGCTTCACCGTTCTGTCGATGAGCATTTCGCTGGTGGCGGTGTTCTTCCCGGTACTGCTGATCGGCGGACTGGTGGGACGTATCTTTCACGAATTCGCCGTCACCCTGACCACCGCGATCATCATGTCGCTGATCGTATCGCTGACCGTGACGCCGATGATGTGCGCCTATCTGGATTTCAGCGTCAACGAGGACCAGAATTGGCTGATGCGCTGGTCGCGCCGCACCATGGAGGGGATGCAGAATTTCTATCGCCGCACCCTGAACTGGTCGCTGGACAATCCCAAGACCATCATGGCCACCCTGCTGGTCGCTGTGGTACTGACTGTCTACCTGATTTCGATCGTGCCCAAGGGCTTCTTCCCCGATACCGACAACGGCATGATCCAGGGCCGCATCAGCGGCGACCAGAGCATTTCCTTTCAGTCGATGCAGAAGAAGTTCGAGCAATTCGTCAACATCATCAAAAGCGATCCGGCGGTGGCGACGGTGGGGGGCTTCGCCGGCGGCCAGGCCACCAATCAGGGCAACGTCTTTGTCACCTTGAAGCCGCTGCGTGAGCGCGGCCTGTCCACGCCGGAGGTGATCGACCGTATGCGCCCCAAACTTCTTCAGGTGTCGGGCGCGCGCCTTTTCCTGCAGTCGGGCGGCGGCATCCGCGCCGGCGGCCGCCAGGGCAATGGCGACTACCAGTACACGATCCAGGCGGACTCGCTGGAGGATCTCAACATCTGGCTGCCCAAGATCACGGCGGCGCTGCAGGACGTGCCGGACCTGCTGGATGTCAATTCCGACCAGCAGGACAAGGGTCTTCAGGTGGATCTGAAAATAGATCGTGCCACCGCGGCGCGGTTGGGGCTGAACGCGGCCCAGATCGACAACGTCTTGTACGACGCTTTTGGCCAGCGCCAGGTCTCAACCATCTACAAGGACAAGAACCAGTATCACGTGGTGATGGAAGTGGCGCCTGCCTTCTGGCAGAGCCCCGAGACCTTGAACGATATTTTCATTTCGACATCCGGCGGCACGGTCAGCGGCACCCAGTCCAGTGCCGCGGCAGGCGGCGCTTTTGTCATCGCCCCCGCCACGTCCAATGCTGCTGGCACGTCGTCGTCGACCACGTCCTCCAGCGCTGCGAACTCGGCTGCCATCGCCGCGGATGCCGTGCGCAATCAGCAGCTCAATTCCGTGGCCACAAGCGCGCGGGGCGGGTCCTCCACCGGCGCCTCGGTTTCAACCCGGGTGGAGACGATGGTGCCCTTGTCGGCTTTCGCCACCTTTGGGCCCGGCACCACACCGTTGGCTGTCAATCACCAGGGTCCCTTTGTAGCAACCACCTTCTCGTTCGGATTGCCCCCCGGAATATCCATGAGCCAGGCATTGAGCGCGATCCAGAGGACCATGGCCAACATCAATGTGCCCATCTCGGTCCATGGCGAGACGGCCGGTACGGCGCAGTTGTTCCAGAAATCCTTCGCCAACATGCCCTTCCTTCTGCTGGCGGCGATCCTGACCATCTACATCACTTTGGGCATCTTGTATGAGAGCCTGATCCATCCCGTTACCATCATCTCCACCCTGCCATCGGCGGGGGTGGGCGCGGTGCTGGCGCTGCTGATGTTCAAGACCCAGTTCGACCTGATCGCCATGATCGGCGTGATCCTGCTGATCGGCATCGTCAAGAAAAACGCCATCATCATGATCGACTTCGCCATCGACCTGCAGCGGCGCGAGGGCCTGAACTCTCATGATGCGATTTATAAGGCGTGCCTGCTGCGGTTCCGTCCCATCATGATGACGACCACCGGCGCCATACTGGGTGCGCTGCCGCTGGCGATCGGCCTGGGCGAGGGGTCCGAACTGCGCCAGCCGCTGGGCATCTCCATTGTGGGTGGGCTGTTCCTCAGCCAGATCTTGACGCTGTACACCACGCCGGTGGTGTTCCTTTACATGGACCGGTTCGGCAACTGGACGGCCGGGTTCTGGAATCGGTGGTACCACGGCATCATGGGCGACAAGCCGGAAGACCACAGTCCGGGACCGTCGCCTGCGCCTGCGGAGTGAGAGCTGCGGTCTGCGCACGCGTCGAGCCAAGCGAGGCGCGTTGGCTTGGCTTTTCTTACGAGCAGCGAATTAGAAAAGCTTGCCCTATGCGGGGCGCGGCTCACAATCACAAATTCGGCAGATCATCCGTCGTACTGGCCTTGCCGTCGTTGATCTTGGCATTGCGGCTCTGGCGGTACAGGTTGCGGGTGGTCGCATAGAAGTCGATCGAGGAACGCTCGATGCTGTCCACCGCATCCAGGGTCGAGGTGCGGGCGTCCAGGATGCCGATGCCGAAACGCACCACCATCCAGGTGTCCGATCCGTGGAAAGTGGCATAGGTCAGGGGGTCGAAGGCAATATCCACCCCGGTGCCCAGCAAGTCGCGCGGGGGCTTCGGTCCAGCAAAGGGCAGTACCAGATAGGAGCCTTCGGCGATGCCGTTTTTGCCCAGGGTGATGCCGAAATCATTCTCGTGACCGGGGATGCCGATCTTGCTGGCGACATCGATCAGGCCGGCGATGCCGACGGTGGAATTGATCACAATGCGGCCAAAAGTGCTGGCGGCCTTGTTGCCATCGCCCTGCAATACGTCATTGGCCAGCACCACCGGCGAGTTCAGGTTGGTCAGGGCGTTGTGAACGCCGTCGCGCACCGGCTCCGGCACCACGGCGCGATAGCCCTTGGCGACGGGGCGGGCCACGGCATGGTCCACCCGCACGTCGAAATCGAAGATGTCGCGGTTGGTTTTTTCCCAAGGGTCATTTTGGGCAAGCGATTCCGCGCTGGGAGTGCTGCAGGCACCCAGCAACAGGCTCAGTGCAAGTGCTGAGATCACTGGAAAAGAAACGTTCATACCCCACCAAATACCAGGAATTTCAATAATATAGCGTTACCGGAGAGTTTGAGTTAACGCTCAATATCGGTATTCGTGCCGGGGTACACAAGGGGGTCACCCGATTTGTTCCCCTGCGGCGGACTGCCCCTCTCAAAGCTTTTTCCGATAGGACAAAGACCCTCTTGTCCTGATGGTCTGTAGCTTTCGCGCCTTCTTCTTTTCCGGGCCGGATCACACAGCCGTGGCGGATTTGCTACAGAGGACGAGCGCCAGGGAAGGGCGGCGGCAAGGGAGCAGGAGTCTCTTTCTGGTTTATCTGGCCGACATGTTCCTTGGCTGGTGACGCCGGCGTCTCTTCCGCCGGTTCGTCCATCACCAGTGGCGGCGCCTGCAAGGTCGCGACCCCGAAGCCCAACGCGCAGATATTTTGTCCCAGAAAACAGGCGCGCATTTTTCCCTTCCGGCTGGAAGTGTAAATGACGCTTGTGACGAATCGCTCCGCAGGAAGATCAAAAAATAGTCACATTTTTCGAACGTCCCTCGCCGCCGACCTAGCCTCTGCCAAATAAGGGCATCTTGGTTGCCATCACGGTCATGAAAGGCACGTTGGATTCCAGCGGCAGGCCGGCCATATAGGCCACGGCTTGCGCCACATGGGTTACGTCCATGCGTGGCTCCACCGCCAGGCTGCCGTCCGGCTGCAGCACGCCCTGGGTCATGCGCTGCGTCATCTCGGTGACGGCGTTACCGATATCGATCTGGCCAGCCGTGATGTCGAAGGGCCGCCCATCCAGGATGGTGGATTTGGTCAGTCCGGTAATGGCATGCTTGGTCGCCGTATAGGGGGCGCTGTGCGGGCGCGGCCGGTCGGCGCTGATCGAACCATTGTTGATGATGCGCCCGCCGCGCGGGTCCTGCGCCTTCATCATCCGGACCGCTTCCTGGGTACAGAGAAAGGCGCCGGTGAGGTTGACGCCCACAATGGCCTGCCACTGTTCGAAATTCAGCTCCTCGATCGGAATGGCGGGCGTGCCCATGCCGGCATTGTTGAACAGCATGTCCAGGCGTCCGAACTTGTCCTTGATCTGGGCGAACACCCGCTTCACCGCTGCGGGGTCCCCGACATCGGCGGGCGCTATCAGATGGTCGCCCTTCAGGTTTTTGGCCGTCTCGTCCAAAGCCTCCTGCTTGCGGCCGACCAGCGTCAGCCGCCAGTCCTGGTCCGCCAGCACCCGGGCCACTGCCCGTCCCACACCGCTGCCCGCGCCGGTGATCATTGCAATTTTGTTCATAGTTTTCCTCGCTGACGGATTTTACGGAGTGGTTCAGCTTAACCGCTGAAGCCATATAGGGAAAATTTCCCGATTCGACGCAAGAGCGTCACATTGTCTTTATCCTGACTGGCATTTCCGATAGACCTGCGTCCGATTTCGAGAGGCCCTTAAGGCGTGGAAAAACGCCGGTGGCTGCGCAACCGTCCGGGGAATTCATCATGTGCAAACGCCTGCTTCTGGCGCTGTTGACCACCACCAGTGTTGTTTTCACAAGCCTGGCCTTCACCGGTCCCGCCTTTGCCCAGGCCAGCGCGACCCCGGAAACCAGTGGCACCGCCCCCAAGACCCAGGTGACGGGCCTGGAAAAAGTCGTCGTCACCGCCCGCAAGCGCGAGGAAGACGAACAAGTGGTGCCAATCTCCATCACAGCGCTGAGCCAGGCCGATCTCGACAAGCTGAACATCCGGACCATTGAGGACCTGAAGTATGTCAGTCCCTCCGTCTATATCGCCCCCACCACCTTCCGGCAGGACACGCTGAACGTCACCATCCGCGGCCAGCGCAACTTCGATGCGCCGTCAGGCGGGGGCAATCCCGGTCTTGGCTTTGATACCGCTTCTGCGGTCTACAAGGACGGAGTCTATTACGCCCGCGCCATCGGCCTGACGGGTTCGCTGTTCGATCTGGACAATGTGGCCGTGTTGAAAGGCCCGCAGGGCACTCTGGTGGGCCGCAACACCACTGGCGGGGCCATCCTCTACAACAGCCGCGATCCGGGGCCCGAATTCGGCGGTTACGTCCAGGCCACGGTCGGAGACTATGGCCGCGCCGGACTGCAGGGTGCGGTCAACCTGCCACTATCCGATACCGTCTTTCTGCGCGTGGCGCTGAATTCGGAAAACCAGAAGGGCTATCTGGCCAACATCTTCCTGGATCCGGCGAGCGGCCGCCGCAACGACCAGGCGGCCTTCGGCAGCAAGAAGCTGGCTGGCGTCTTTTCGCTGAAGTGGCAGCCGGACGAGACCTTCAACCTGGTGCTGCGCGCCGACGTCGCGGCCGAGCATGACACCGGCTCCAGCTATCACGATCTGGGCACCTTTACCGGTACCGTCCCGTCGGCGGGCAGGACCTCGATCTGCAACATCCCGGCGACTTGCGTCGGCTTCACAGACCTGCGCGGCCAGGTGATCGCGCCCTTTTACCTGACCGCCACCGCCACCAGCGTCTCCAATCCCAATCCCTCGCCGCAGACCTACAACACCTTCCTGAATTCGGTGGCGCGCGAGCAGCAGGCCGGCTTCTGGACGACGGACCAGGACGTCAGCAACCTGGTGGGCGGGCACTACCAGACTTATTCGGCCACCGCGAACAAGACGTTCGACGATATCGATGTGCGGCTGATGGGCGCCTATCGCACGTTCGACAGCAGCGGCACCGCGGTCAGCCGCGGCCAGCCCTTCGAGACCAACACCTATATCTACAACTTCCCCAGGTATGAATCGTACCAGTCGGAATTGACGGTCAACGGTAAGGCGCTGGACAACAAGCTACAATGGACCACGGGCCTGTTCTATTTCAACGAGCGCAGTCCCAATGACGGCGGCCTGCTCTATCTTTTCCTGCCCAGCGCCGGTTCGGCGCCCACCGCGGCGGCGGGCAGGCAACTCACGGTCACCGACTGGAGCCACAACAGCGAGGAAAACAGTTCCTACGCGGCCTATGCCCAGGCGACCTACAGCATCTGGAGCGATACGCGGTTCACGGCCGGCGTGCGCTACACCTATGACGAGCGCTTTGCCCATATCGCCACCCAGACCATTCGCACCCCCGCCACCACCACCACCAACAATGCGGCGGTGAATGGCGTATTCAGCCCCAATGGTTTCACCTTCGAGGGCATCACTTATGCCGGCACCACCACCTCTTGCGGTCTGACCAATGCCAATGGCGTGATCCGGCCGCTGAACCAGTGCCCCGTCGATCTCAACCGCAGCTTTCACAAGCCGACCTGGACCCTGGCACTGGATCACGACCTGTGGGACGGCACCATGGTGTACGCCACCATGCGGTCCGGCTATCGCGCCGGCGCCATCAACACCCAGGCGGTCAATCCCGCGGTGATCGTGGCCAAGCCCGAACAGGTGCAGGACTATGAAATCGGCGTGAAGTCGGACTGGCAAGTGGCGGGCGTGCCGCTGCGCACCAACCTCGCGCTGTACGAGACCGCCTATCACGACATCCAGGTGCAGCAGTCGCTGCCCAATGTCACCCTGGCGACGACGGTGAGCGGCGTGGCCTGCGATCAGGCTCAGTTCAATGCCGGCAATTGCCTGGGCACTTTCAACGACAATGTCACCCTCAACGCCAAGGCCGCCAAGATCTATGGCGTGGAATGGGAGGCCACCGCACTGGTCACCGACTGGCTCACCCTCAGCGCGTCGGGCAGCTACATCGATCCGCGCTACACCGACTTCACCTTCACGCCGCCACCCGGCTATCTGCAGCCCACCGGCACCACCAACCTGTCCGGCACGCCGATCCCGGTCCCCACCTGGCAAACCAACGAAACCGCCACCATCAATTTCGGCAGCGATTTGGGCGGCTTGCCGCTCGGCGATACGGTGTTCACGGCGCACTATTATTGGCAAAGCCGGTATCTGGCCGACATGCGCGCCTTCAATGCGTCGCAGCGGACGTTTGCCTATGGCCTGCTGAATTTCCGGCTGGAATTCACCGATGCCGGCCATACCGGCGCCGATCTGGCGGTGTTCATGAACAACGTCGTCAATACCGAAGCCTGCCTGCCGGAATATAACGGCGTGCTGAACAGCGCCCCCAACGGCACCTTTGGTGTGGCCAACACGTCGGGTGTGCTGCAATGCATCCCGCTGCCGCCGCGCATGACAGGCGTGACTCTGAGGTACAAATTTTAAAGCCTTGCGCAGCGCTCTTCGGCGGTTGCTGACACTGTGAGCGGCGGGCTGCCCAAGCGGGCAGCATCTTGACTATCGCAGTGCAGCATTAATTGCTGCGCTGCGACATAAACGCTCTGTCGAGCCGGAAAACATAGATTTGGGATTGTGCAAGTGCAGCATTCGCGACAGGTTTCCCCGCACGCACACGCGATTTTCTCAGTGCCATAACACGGATTACAGGGCGGAACCGGGATTGATCACCCAACCAAGGAGATCACCATGTTTCGTATTTTTACTGCCGCCGCCATTCTTACTCTGACCGCCGCCACCGCCCAGGCCGGAGAGTCCCTCACCACTCGGATCCATAACGCCGCTGTGGAAGCCTGCGCCCCGGAGAGCAGTTCCACCCTGCCGCATTCGCATTATGACGTCATCACCCGCCGCTGCGTTGAACGGATCAGCAATACCGCGATTGCGAAATATCAGGCTGAAGCGGAAGCGAAGACCCAGGCATCCACTGCTGCCGTCGTCGGCAACTAAGCCAGCGCCAAACCGTATGCCGCAGGCGTCCTCTCCTTTATCGAGAGGACGCCTGCGGATCGTTCCCATGATAATTGCGTTGCGCCTCGCCAAAGCTCGGCGCGCTGGCTTAGCTTTTCTTATGCGCGCAGCGCATTAGAAAAGCTTGCCCTAGGCGAGCGCATAGCGAGCATGCGGCACTCAAATCGGTCCACTGGACCGTCCATACGCGTTCTTCGCTGCCGCTCAGAACCTATGGACTGCCTGGCTTCGCCTGTCGTGCCTCTATGGCGCGTATTCGACCTTCGCCAATGCCATGGTGAAGACCAAAGTCTGATTGGCGGGAATGGCATCGCCCGCGCCGTCCGCGCCATAGCCCAAGTCAGCCGGCACCACGATCTCCCAGGTGTCGCCGGTCTTCATCAGTTTGAGCGCCTCGACCCAACCGGGGATCAGGGCGCCTGACTGGAATTGCGCCGGCTCTTCCGGCTTGGTCTGGTCGAACACCTTGCCGGTGATCAGCGCGCCCTTGTAGTAGACTGTCACCACGTCAGCGGCCTTCTGAACCTGGGGACCGGTGCCGGCCTTGATGACGCGGTACATCAACCCGTCCGGCAGCTTGGTCACGCCTGGGCGCTTGGCATAATCGGCCAGGAAGCGCGCGTTGGCATCTGCCGAAGTGTCGTAATTGCCGCTGGTGGCGGCATCGGACTTCTTTTCGCAGGCGGTCAATACCGCCACGGGCATCAGGACAAGAGCCAGGATTTTCAAGGCGCGCATTGTTTCTCCCATTTGATGTGCTCTTATAGGCGATAAGGGGCTGCGTCCGCTACTTATTCGCGACCCGCACCTTGTCCCCGTCGCCCCCCGCGAGCGGAGGCGAGCCTTAAATAAAGCGAGCGGATGCGAGCCCTGGGTAAAGCGACGCCACGGCTGCCCGATAGCTATTTGCTCGCAACGCGTACTTCGTCCCCGTCGCGAAGCGCATCTGCGGGATTGTCGATGATGCGGTCATTGGGAGACAGGCCGCTGCCCACATCCACGGTCGCGCCCATGTCGCGGGATATGGAGATGGTCTTGAGCCTGACGCGATTGTTGGCGTCGACCGTGGCCACCTGCATGCCTTCATCGCGGAACAGCAGGGCGGTGGCGGGCACGCGCATGCCATTGGCGCCCGGCGGCAGCGGAAACTTCACTTCGGCATAGGCGCCGGGCTGCAAGGCGCTGTCGCTATTGTCCAGGCCGAACTGCACCAGCACGGTGCCGGTGGCGCTGGCGACCGCGCCGGCGCTGGCCACCAGGTTGGCATGGAAGGTCCGGTTGGGATGTTGTGGCACGGTAAAGCTCACCGCCATGCCGGGACGAATGTAAGACGCATAATTCTGCGGCACCCGCACGTAGATTCGCAGTTTGCTCTCGTCCGCCACGGTGAATAGCGGCGTGGTGGTCGCAGTGCCCACCGTCACAAGGGCGCCGACATCCACCGCGCGGCTGGTGACCACGCCGTCGAAGGGCGCGACCAGACGGCGGAAGGCTTCCTGTGAGGAGACGCTGAAAAGTGCGGCCCGCGCCGCTGCCACCGCTGCGTTCTTGGCGGCAAGGTCGGCGTCCTTCTCGTCCTTGTCCTGGCGCGATACCGCACCCTGCGCGAACAGGGCGTCATAGCGCGCGGTTGTGGCCGCGGAAAGACTCTGTGCCGCCTGGGCATTGACCAGGTTGGCGCGGGCCTGCGCCGCCTGGCCGGCCAGATCGGGTGTGTCGAGTTCGGCCAGCAATTGGCCCTTCTTCACCCGCGCACCGATATCGAAATACCATTTCTTCACATAGCCGCTGACCTGGCCATAGATCGGCGCACTGGTGAAGGCCTGCACGTCACCTGGAAGATTCAGCACCCCGCCAGTCTTGGTCGCGCCCGGCTTGATGACTTGCACCGTCATGACCGCCTGGTCGTCGGTCCAGGCGGCAGTATTGTGGGCACGCCACATGCGCAGGCCGATGCCAAGTGCGACGATCACGACGGCCGCGATGAGCGCCAACTTCCCCCAGCGTTTCAGCCCGGGCGGTGTCTCGTGACGCAGCAACTCCTCCGGCGCTGGCCCATGGCCGGTGTTAACCGGCGGCCCGGCGTCAGGATTCTTATCAGGCATAAGCCTCTCCAGATTGGGCGGGCCCGGCGGCTCTCCCATTTTGGCCACGCGCTGCGCGGCGGCCGTGAATAATGCTGAACACCACCGGTACGAATAGCAAGGTGGCGGCGGTGGCGAAAACCAATCCGCCGATCACGGCGCGGCCCAGTGGCGCATTCTGTTCCCCGCCTTCACCCAGACCAAGGGCCATGGGCGCCATGCCGATGATCATGGCCAGCGCGGTCATGCAGACCGGCCGAAAGCGGGTGAAGCCGGCCTCCACCGCCGCCAGTACTGCGTCGCCGTGAAAAGCCAGCCGCTCGCGGGCAAAGGAGATCACCAGAATCGAATTTGCGGTGGCCACGCCCATGCACATGATGGCGCCGGTCAGGGCCGGCACGGAAAGGGTTGTGCCGGTGGTGAACAGCATCCACACGATGCCGGCCAATGCTGCCGGCAAGGCGGTGATGATGACAAAGGGATCGGTCCAGGACTGAAAATTGACCACGATCAAGAGATAGATCAGCACCACTGCCGCCAGCAGGCCATAGAACAGGCCCGAAAAGGCGGTGTTCATGGTCTGCACCTGGCCGCGCAAAGTGACGGTGGCGCCGCGCGGCAGGTATTTGGCGTTGGCGTCGATCACTTTCTGCACGTCCTTGGACACCGCGCCCAGATCGCGGTCCTGGGTGGTGGCGAACAGGTCGATGGTGGGCAGGATGTTGTAATGCGTCACCACAGTGCTGCCCTGGCTGCGGCTGATGCGCGAGAGTCCGCCTAGCACTTGCGCTGAGCCGCCGTTGGAGCCGGTGACGGGCAGGTTCAGCAGTGCCTCCATCGAGTCCAGTTTATATTCCGGCGTCTGCGCCGTCATGTTGTAGGAAACGCCGTTTTTGGGGTTGAGCCAGAAGTTCGGCGCCGATTGCGAGGTGCCGGCCAGCGAGGTCGCCAATGCGTTGGTGACATCGCGCTCGGTCAGCCCCACTTGCGCCATCCGGCTGCGGTCGGCGGCCACCTGCAGCTGGGGCTGGCCGCTGGACTGCTGCATGCGGGTGTCCACCAGCCCCGGAATCTTGCGAATGTCGCGCAGGATGCGCAGGGCGAAGGCTTCCGTCTGGTCGCTGTTGATACCGGTCACCTGCACGTCCAGCGGCGCCGGCGCGCCGAAATTCAGAATCTGGCTGGTGATGTCGGGCGGCGGATAGGAGAAGGTCACCTCCGGAAACAGGTGTGGCAGCCTTTCGCGCATGGTGCGGATGTAATCGGCGGTGCGGTGATGGCTTTGTTTCAGGGTGATGAAGATGTCGGAATCCTGAACGCCAACGGTGCCGGAATTGTTGTAGAGCATGTTAACCGGGCTCTGGTTAAGACCGATATTGTCCACGATGGTTGCCAGTTCGTCGCGGGGAATGATGCGACGCACTGCGCGCTCGATCTGCGCCACGATCTGGGTGCTGTCCTCGACCCGGGTGCCGGGCGCGGTGCGGGCGTGCAGGGTGATCTGGCCTGAATCCACGTTGGGGAAAAAATCCTGGCCCAGGAAGGGCACCAGCAGCATGGAAATCGCCACGGCAGCCAGGAAGCCGAACACGAAGATGCGCCGGCGGGTCATGGCCAGCGCCAGCAGGTTGCGATAGCTCTCGCGCATATTGGCGAAGGCGCCTTCGAAGCGGGTCTGCAGCCGCGCCATCATGTTGTTGCCCAGCGCGGAATGTTCCTCGGCATGGGGCCTGAGCAGATAGAGCGCCAGGGTCGGCACCAGGGTGCGCGACAGGATGAAGGAGGCGATCATGGCGAACACCACCGCCATCGCCATGGGCACGAACAGAAAGCCCGCCACGCCCTGCAGTGCGAACATCGGCACGAAGGCGACGCAGATGCAGAGCAGCGAGACAAAGGCCGGCTGGGTGATCTGGCGCGCGCCGTCCATGATGGCTTCATAGACGCCCTTGCCATGCTCCAGATGCCAATTGATATTCTCGATGGTGACGGTGGCGTCGTCCACCAGAATGCCGACCGCCAACGCCAGTCCGCCTAGGGTCATGATATTCAGGGTCTGACCTGTGGCCCAAAGCGCCATCAGCGCCGTCAGCACCGCCAGTGGAATCGAGGTGGCGATGATTACGGTGGAGCGCCAACTGCCCAGGAACATCAGGATCATCAGGCTGGTCAGGGCGGCAGCGATAGCGCCTTCGCGCGCCACGCCGTTGATGGCCGCTTTGACGAACAGCGACTGATCGGACAGCACATCGATTTTGAAAGCATCGGGCAACTGGGTCTTGAGTATCGGCAGCAAATTCCTGATGCCGTTCACGACATCGACGGTGGACGCCTGGCCGTTCTTGAGTACGGTGGAGAGCACGGCGCGGGCGCCATCGACATGCACGATATTCGCCTGCGGGGTGTTGCCATCGCGGACGTGGCCGACATCGTGCAGGAAGACGGTACCGCCACCCATCGTCTTGACCGGCAGATCGTTCATCGCCTCGATGGTGTCGGCGGCGTTGTTGAGGCGCACGACATACTGGAAGCTGCCGATCTTGATATTGCCCGCCGGCACGATCTGATTCTGGCTGGCGAAGGCATTCTGCACGTCGATCGAGGAAAGGCCGCGCGCCTGCATCGCGGCGGGGTCAAGATCGATCTGCACCGAGCGGAACTTGCCGCCATAGGAATAGGGCACCGCCGCACCCGGCACGGTGGTCAGGCGGGGGCGGACGAAATTCTGCGACAGATCCAGCACCTGCTGCTCGGATAGCGAGGTGGAGGAGAAGGCCATCTGCAGTACCGGCACGGTGGAGGCGCTGTAGTTGAGGATCAGCGGCGGCTGGGTCCCTACCGGCATCTGGCGAATGGCGGTCTGGGAGACCGAGGTCACCTGGGCGGTGGCCAGACGGATATCGACATTGGGCTGGAAAAAGATTTTGACGATGCCCAGTCCCTGCATGGACTGGCTTTCGACATGCTCCACATCGTTCACCGTGGTGGTGAGGAATCGCTCATAGTTTGCAATCATGCGCGAGCTCATTTCGTCCGGCGACAGGCCGGTATAAGTGAAGGCGACGCCGACGACTGGGATGCCGATATTGGGGAAGATGTCGGTGGGGGTCCTCAGCGCCGCCAGGGGCCCGAAGATCAGGATCATCAGGGCCATGACGATGAAGGTGTAAGGCCGGTCCAGTGCGACCTTGACGAGCCAGGTCATCGGCCTGCCGTCTCCAGGGATATGTCCGTCATCACAAGCTTTTACCGGGTTTGCGGGATTTTCGCAGGATTATAGCGGCAAACCCGCTGGCCGCGCACCGCCGGGGTTGTCGCAACCTGTCGCGGATTTCATCTTGCGGCGTCAGCGTTGTGTTTTCGGATGCGGCATGCGCATAGGCTATATTCCATAGGAATAATAGAGTATTATCTCCGCATGATTTCCCAGAAAGCCCGCTATGCCCTGCGCGCCCTGCTGTATCTGGCGGCCCGGGGCGACAGCGGGCCAGTGCAAATCTCTGAAATCGCCGCAAGCGAGAAGATTCCCCGCAAATTTCTGGAAGCCATCCTGTTGGAATTGAAGAAAACCGGTATTGTTCGCAGCCATCGCGGCCGCGCGGGTGGTTATTCCCTGGGCAGGCCTGCCAAGGATATCAGTTTCGCCGACGTGCTCAGGGTGACGGACGGTCCCTTGGCGCTGAGCCCTTGTGTCAGTGTCATGGCCTACCGCAAATGCGATGACTGCTTCGAGGAGACGGTCTGCGCCATTCGCAAGGCCCTGTTGGCGGCCCGCGATGCCACCGCGGAAATCCTGGAATCCAGAAATTTGGCCGCCGCTGCGCAACAATTGCGGCGTTCAGGCGCTTTATAATCTCCCCCACTTTCTCTGCCTTTTCCCGGATTGACAGAAACATCTTAATTCCTATTGACTAGATAGAGATTTAGAGGAATTATGGCGTTACCGGCTCGCCAACGGCCGGTGGGATGAATTTTCACGGGGTAATCATGCATAGGGTTCGCGTTTCCATTCTTTTGACCAGCGCGGCGTTGATCGCGTTGTCGGCGCCCAGTTTCGCGGCGGCGAAGAAGGCAACGCCTCCGCCTTCCGATCCACGTATCGGTGTGCTGGAGCAGCAGCTGCGCGACGTGCAGCAGCAGTTGGCCGAGATCAAGGGATCGCAAGGGGCCAATGATTACAGCGCGGCGGTGGTGGACCTGAAGCGCAGCACCTCCGATCAGTATGTGGACATCAACAATCGCTTCGATGCCCAGACCAAGACCAGTATCGCCAACGGACGGGTGAGTTTTGCCTCGCCGGATGGCGCCTTCACCCTGGCGTTGCGCAGCCTGGTGCAATTCGACACGGGCTATTTCGCGCAAGGGCGCAATCCTGCCACGGTCGATCTGAACAGCGGCACCAATTTCCGCCGGGCCCAACTGGGCTTCCAGGGCACGGTGTTCAATGACTGGGCCTATAATTTCATTTACGACTTCGGCGGCAACGGCGTTGAAAATCGTGGCTATATCTATAACGCCTATATCGAATATGACGGCCTCAGACCCTTCTATTTCCGCATCGGCGCTTACACACCGCCGGAAGGACTGGAAGACCAGACCGGCTCTGGCGATCTCTTCTTCCTGGAACGCGCCTCGGCCACCGACATCGCCCGCAACATCGCCGGCGCACCCAGCCGCGAGGCTGCCAGCATTTTCGCGCAAGGCGACACCTATGTCGTATCCCTGTCCTATACCGGCAAGAAGACTACGGACGGCACCTCCACCGGCGCATCGGTCGGCACCTTCGATGCTCAGCAGTCCCTGATCGGCCGCGCCGCCTGGCTGGCGGTTTCCGCGCCCGATGTGAAGTGGCTGCTGGATGGCCATATCACCGAAGTCCTCAAACTCCCCGATCCCTCCGCCGGTCCCGCCGCCAGCGTTATTCGCCTCAGCAACGGCCCTGAAATTGCGGTGGATGCCAGCCGCACGCTGGATACCGGCAATATCGACGCCAAGAGTGCGCGCGAGTTCGGCTTCGAAAGCGCCGCGGAATATGACCGGCTGTTCGCCCAGGGCGGCTGGTTCCGCTATGAGGTCGAGCGCCGGCTGGCCGTGCCCAGTCCTCATTTCACCGGCTGGTACGCCTTCCTCACTTATTCGCTGACGGGCGAGCAGCATCCTTATGATCCCATCACCGCCAGCTTCCGCAATATTCGCCCG
>Ga0193753_10001480_pt1 | contig 20003 bp, 18 predicted proteins | sample H1c2metaG_FD_144925 | JGI IMG/M metagenome (GOLD analysis project Ga0193753, IMG submission 144925) | Soil microbial communities from a riparian zone of the East river system, Colorado, United States - H1c2 | ecosystem: Environmental > Terrestrial > Soil > Riparian zone | place: USA: East...
AGTGAACGGTGTAGAACTTACGTGATTCGGCGAGGGGCCCGGTGCCGATGACGGTATCGATGTATCGGAGGGAGTAGAGGGGCTTGGGGGTGCCTTCGACCTTGGGGACGCCGGGCGGGTTGTCGGCGGGATTTGCGGCGGGGACTGCGGGTTTGGCAGCTGTTGCAGAAGTTGTGGCGCGATGAGTTACAGGCTTCTTTGGAGCAGTTGAGGTTTGAGCTGTTGCGATGGCGGTGAGGGTAGCCAGGAGGGTGAGTGAAGGAAGCTTGAAGGTCATCGTTGTCTCAGTTTAGGACGTTTTGAATGATTTTTGCATGGAATAGCGGGGCGGCAGGGCGAAAACTCTGCGAAGAGATAGCGTTACGGGAGAACAAGACTTCTCGTGCAGATTAGGTGGGGGTCCGAAGGAGGAGATAGGTGCCGGCGATTCCGAAGAGAAGGTCGGGGGTCCAGGCGGCGAGGACGGCGGGAAGGGTATTGACGTTGCCCATGGACTGAAAGATGTTGTCGATGACCCAGTAGGCGATGGCGAGGCCGATGGCGGTGGCGATACCGGCTAAGGAGCCTCGTTTGCCCATGGATAGGGCGAAGGGGATTGCCAGGATGGCCATAACCAGTGTGATGAGCGGGTAGGCGAGCTTGCGGTTGAGCTGGACACTGAGGCGCTTGGTATCGAAGCCGGATTGCTTGAGGTCGGAGATGTAGCGAGAGAGCTCGTTGTAGCTCATCTCCTGCGAGGGTCGGTCTTCCTTCTTGAAGTAGCCGGGCTGTTCGTGGATCTCGGGGAAGGTGGCGGTGGTGAAGGGCTGGTAGGATGCGATGGTTTCGCCGCTGAAGGTTCGCTGCCAGCCGTTTTCAAAGACCCAGGTGTTGTCGTTGGAGTTCCAACGAGCGGTGGCGGCGAAGATGCGGCGCTTGAGGATGAAGGTATTGGGCTCGAACTCGAAGACGGTGAGATTGGCGAAGACGTTATGATCGGCGTCGAAGAACTGGTAGTAGAAGATACGGGCGGGCTGGCCGGCGGCGGTGGTTTGACCGGAGATCCACTTGCGGTCTGGACGGAGGAAGGTCTGGGCAGGCTTGTCTTTGATGATGGAACGGAGAGCTTCCTGGCGACGATTGGCGTTGGGAAGATAGAACTCGTCGAAGACGAAGAGACCGACAGAGATAAGAAGAGTGAAGACGAGAACGGGCGCGACGATGCGATAGAGGCTGGTGCCGGTGGCCTTCATGGCCGTGATTTCGGATGACTTGCTGAGGGCACCGAAGGTGATAAGGACGGCGACGAGGGCGCAGAGGGGTGTGACCTGATAGAGGATGAAGGGGATTAGGTTGAGAAGGTAGTCGCCTACGGTTACGAGGGGAGTGCGATTGCGGATGATATCGCCGATGAGCTCGAAGAAGGTGAAGATGATGAAAAGGGTAGAGAAGCTGAACAGGACGAGGGCGAGGCTGGTCGCGTACTCGCGCATGACGTAGTCGTCGAGCAGGAGAGGGAAATGGATGCGGAAGGTGCTGCGAAAGCGGCGCAGGAGCGTGGCGATATCCAGCTTGGTATGGGAGGCGGGGTCGCTGCCGCGGGTGAAACGCGCGAGGAGCTTATTGATGGAGACGCCGATGGAGGAGAAGAGGCTGAGGGCGATGCCTCCGCGTGACATTTGATAGAGAAGGAATGCGCCGGCGGCGGCGAAGATGAGGTTGGCTCCCCAGACGCCAAGGAATGGCGAGAGCTTGCCGGTCTTGGCGAAGGCTACGCCGATGGAGGAGAGAAAGTAGTAGACGAAGACAAGGAGGATGGTGAGAACGAAGCCGGTGGACTTGCCTCCGCGTTTGGAGGAGAGGCCGAGCGGGACGCCGACGAGCATGAGGACCAGGCAGGCGAAGGGATAGGAGAAACGTTTATTGAACTCGATGCGATAGATTCGCGCGGGGTGACCGGGAACGTTGCTGTTGGGCGAGCTACCGAGGTGCCAGAGTTCGGAGAGGGGAAGGGCGAGGATTGGGGTATCGGCCCGGCCGAGATGAGCGTCCTCCGGGGCTCCGGTTTGGATGGGAAGGTCTGTTGAGGCGAAGGTTGAGATGTTGTATTGGTTAGGGTCGGTGGGAGAGGTCTGATGCTGGCCGCCGTTGATGAGATGAAGGCGGATGGACTGGGCATCGCCGTCCGAGGCGTCGCCGCTGACTACGATTGCCTGCTCGGCGGTGGTGATGTGGGGTGTAGCGGGCTGGGTGAGATCAGCGAGAAAGACGTGATGCCATACGGCGGCTCCGGCAGCGGGTCGGACGTCCTGAATGTAGAGGACGTAGTTGCGGAAGTCTTCATAGAAGACGCGTGGCTGGACCTCGAAGGAGGCCTGCGATGACTTGAGAGACTCTTCGAGGGCGAGGAGGGCGGCGGCGGACCGGGGGGCGATATAGAGGGAGTTGACGAGGCCAAGGGCGAGGGCCACGGCGGAGACGATAGAGACAATTCGGACGAAATCGAGAGCGCCCATGCCGGCGGCGCGCATGGCGGTTATTTCGCTGTCGGAGGCGAGGCGGGAGAGTCCGAGGAGGATGCCGACCAGGACCGCCATGGGAATGGTAAGGGTAAGCGCGCTGGGAAGGGTGTAGGCAAAGATGCGGACGACGTCGGTGAGGGAGGCAGAATCGCGGACGACGAGCTCAAGGATCTTGCCGAGATCGCGCATAAAGAGGACAAAGGTGAAGAGGGCTCCGCCGAGGAGGGCGTAGGAGATGACTTCGCGGAGGATGTAACGGGTGAAGATGCGCATGCCGGTGCTTGACCTAGTGTATCGCGTAGATCCGCATATCCAGATTGGCGCGCAGCAGCAGCGGTTTGGTGACGCTGTTTGCAATTACGGATTAGACGAGCTGATAGCCGAGATCGATAGTGGAGATGTGATCAGCAGCTTGTTCGGCGGAGTCTTCGACGATGTATTCATGCATGTCGATGGGGTTGGTGCCGGTACCGTTCAGGAGGTGTTTGGCGAGGTCGAAGCTGTGTTTGAGGATATTGTGGTGTTCGTCGAGATCGCAGTCGAGGAGATGATAGGCGACACCGTTCATGCGGAAGAAGCCCATGGTGAGCTGTAAATTGCCCTGTTCGTAATCTTTTTTGATTGTGATGAGGGGAAGTGCGGGGTGGCCGTACTGGGCGGGGAAGTTGGGCAGGTGATCGGCGGTGGAGAGTTCAGTGAAGTAGCCCTGACGTCCGTAGACGGTGCTGAGCTGGTTGAGGATGGTTTGGACATTTTCGTAGAGAGCGGGGGTGGCTTCGGCTACGAAGCGTTCTTGATCGATGCGTACGATCTTCTGGACATGATTGAACCAGGGGAGTTGGGCGATGGGGTCCAGCTCCTCGATGAGGACAGAGAAGAGGTTGAGGAGAGCGGCTTTGGCGAGGATCTGCTGTGTGCCTGCGAGTGTGTCGTAGCCGGTTTGAAGATTGCCGATAGATGGGCCGTTCTTGAGGTCGACCAAGGTGCTGCTACCAATAACGTTCTTGAATGGAGCGAAGCGGGGCTCGGCGAGGGAAATGTAGGGGTCAAAGCGTGGACTCCACTGGCTGGGGATGCGGGAGACTTTAAGAGGCACGAGCTTGAGAGGATCTCCGCCGGCCATGATGAACTGGCCGATGACTCCGGCGTCAAAGCGAGTGAAGGCGGTTTCGACGAGGAGGGTTCCGAAGCCGTCGGGTTTGGGGATGACTATGTCGCACCGAGTGTCAAAGTTTTTGATGACGGCTTGTTGGATATAGGAGCTGAGCTGATCCTGCCCGCGAACGGTTACGGTGAGTTGGGGATCTTTGGCTCCGAGGCCTTCCATTGTGGTGCCGGTGACGCGAATGGTTAGAGTGTCGGGCATAAATTGTCTCCGTGGATGAGGCAATTATGCATCTGGAATGATGAGCGTGGATTTATTTGTTCAGGACGAATTGCGCAGGAGTGAGCAATTTTCCTGTGAATGGAATATGGCAACGGGTTTGTTAGGGATTGGCGAGGAAGCGGTAGCCTATGCCGCGTACGGTGACGAGGTGCTGCGGGTTGGCGGGGTCGTCTTCGATGTAGCGGCGGAGGCGGACGATGAAGTTGTCGATGGCGCGGGTGTCGGTATCTTCATGGACGCGCCAGACCTCTTCGAGGATTTGTTTGCGGGAGACGATCTGTCCTTCGCGCTCGGTGAGGTAGCGGAGGAGGTCAGCTTCCATGAGGGTGAGGTGTGTGGTGCGGTTGGGTGCGACGAGCTCGAGGATGTCGAAGCGGATGGTGCGGTGGTTGAAGGCGTACTCGGATGGCTGTGCTGCCGGTTCTGATTCGCTGGGTTCGTAGGCCTGGGTGCGTTGCCATGCGGTGCGGCGGAGAAGGGATTTGATGCGAACGAGGAGGATGTTGAGATCGAAAGGTTTGGGGAGGTAGTCGTCGGCGCCGGCTTCGAGGCCTTCGAGGATTTCTTCGGGACGGGAGCGGGCGGTGAGCATCAGGACCGGCGTGTAGTGCTGGGCTTCGCGGAGGGCGCGGACGATGGTGAAGCCGTCGGCGCCTGGAAGCATGCAGTCGAGAACGATGGCGGCGATAGGTTCTTTGGTTGAGAGGAGCCAACTCAGGGCGGCATCGCCATCGGATTCATGGTGGGTGCGATAGCCTTCGGCCTGGAGATTGAAGAGAAGGCCCTGGGCGAGGTGGTCTTCATCTTCTACGACGGCGATAAGAGGGGAGATGGTTTCGGTCATGGCTTGAAGAGAATTCTGCGGCTAGGTTCGCTCGAGAACGGTTTTGATGAGTTGGCTGAGACCGTTCCAGGCGATTTGGACGCCGATACACAAAAGGATAAATGCGATGACTCGCAGGATGCCGTGGGCGGTGGACGGAGAGATAGCGCGCGTGATTCGAGGGGCGTAGGCGTAGCAGAGATAGATGAGGACACTGAGAACGATGACAGAGAGGAAAAGACCGACGTGCGAGAGGATCTTGCTGGTGAGATCTCCCTGAGAGGCGTGGACGCTGAGGGTGAGCATGACGACGATGCAAGCGGGGCCTGCGGTAATCGGGAAGGTAAAAGGGTAGAAGGCTTTTTCGGAGAGGTTGTCGATCTCGGACTGTGTCTCCGCTGGAGCTGCCGCCTGTGTTTTTTCAGGATTGGGGGCGGAGCTTTTCTCGTTGAGGAGGGACCAGCCCATTGCTGCGAGGACGATACCGCCTGAGACTTGAACGATGGGAAGGGAGATGCCGAAGAATCCGAGGAGGGTCGAGCCTATCAGTTCGATGACGGCAAGAAAGATGACAGTGTTGACGGCAATTCTGCGTGCGAGCGCTCGATAGACGGGCGGCGGAGAGATGCCCACGAGACCGAGGAAGACCAGGGCGGATCCGAGGGGATTGATAAGCGGCAGAAGCGCGCTGAAGCCCAGAGCAAAATATTTCCAGAGCAGGAACATGGCTCTCCATGGTCGAGATGTACCTGGTGATTGTACGTTGGAGCGCTTGATTTATTGGACGGCTGCACCGGAATGCGTGGGATACGTCGGCGAAGTGGTGGAGGTGGCGAGGGGAAGGGTCAGGGTGATGGTGGTGCCCTGGTTAAGGCCGGGACTGTCGGCGGAGACATCGCCTCCGTGTTGGCGAACGATGTTGCGGACGAGGAAGAGGCCGAGGCCGGTGCCTTTGATTCTGACGGTGTAGCGGCCGGGAACGCGGTAGAAGCGGTTGAAGATGCGTTTGTACTGGTTGGGCGGCAGGCCGAGGCCGGTGTCGGTAATGCGAAGGGTAGCCCAGGTGTAGTGGGTGATGGCGAGGGAGCAGCGGACGTGAACACCATTGGGGGAGTATTTGACGGCGTTGTCGAGGAGGTTGAGGACGGCGGTGCGGAGGTCTTCGGCGATGCCTTGAACGTGGAGACGGACGGCGCCGGGGACGGGCTCGATGACGATGGCTTCCGGGGGGAGATGGTGGCGTTGGAGGGTGATATTAATGCAGTCAGTGACGAGTGCGGCGAGATCTACGAGAGTGCGGTTTTGCTGGCGGTGACGCTGACCTAGTTGGCCGGCTTTCAGGACCTGCTCGACGGTGGCGAGGAGGCGGTCGGAGTCAGCGAGCATGATGGAGTAAAACTGTTGCCGTTGGGCTTCGTCGACGGGGCGGCGCTGGAGCGTTTCGAGATAGAGCCGGATGCTGGCGATGGGAGTTTTGAGCTCGTGGGTGACGGCGTTGAGGAAGGAATCCTGACGCTCATTGCGGCGGATCTCGCGGACCAGGAAGACGGTGTTGAGGACGACGCCGGCGACGAGGACGGCGAAGAGAATGATGCCGACGATGAGGACGGCGACGCGCTCCTTGTTGTGGACGATGTAGGCGATGTTGAGGGTGATGGTGACGCCGACGAGGAGGACGCCCAGGGTGATGAAGGTGGCGATGGCTCCGCGGCGTCGGGTAATGTTCATGGCTTGAAGAAGTATAGAGGGTCGGGTAATATCTGCGTGATCAGGGAAGGGGAATCTGATGGACAGACGCATGGTGTTGCAGGGGATGGGGGCGATGATGATGATGTCTGCGGCTAGCGCTGGGGCTCAGAGTGATGGCGCGAGCGATACGGTTGTGTATGAGCTGCGTGTGTACCACGCGATTGAGGGCAGGCTGGATGATCTGCTGCGGCGGTTCCGCGATCATACGGTGACGCTGTTCACGAGGCATGGCTTGAAGAGCGTCGCGTACTGGACGCCGACCGATGAGCCTCTGAAGGGACGGACGCTGGTTTACATTCTGGAGCATCCGAGCCGGGCGGCGGCGGCAGCAAACTGGAAGAGCTTTCAAGCGGATCCGGAATGGGTGAAGGTGAAAGGGGAGTCGGAGGCGAAGGGGCAGCTGGTGGAGAAGATCGACTCCACGTATATGACGATGACGGATTTTTCTCCGAAGATTTGATCAGAGAAACAGGAGCCGCCGAGGCGGCTCCTGTGAGGTTATAGCTAGCGGACGCGGAACTCGGCTCGGCAGCCTCGGTCGACCCAGATACCGCGACGGTCGACACCCCAGGTGTTGTTACGGATGCAGGCGGAACCGCTGATTTGGCGAGAGAGTTGAACGTCGCGATTATTGCCGATGTCACACCAGTTTCGATTACCGTTGTTGGACGAACAGGTGACGATGCGCCCAGACGGTCCTGAGGAGCCGCCGCCACTGATGGCAAATTCGGCACGGCAACCACGATCGACCCAGAGGCCGCGACGATCGACGCCCCAGGTGCTGTTACGGATACAGGCCGAGCCGCTGATCTGACGGACGAGACGAACATCGCGGTTTCCGCCGATGTCGCACCAGTTTCGGTTACCGTTGTTGGAAGAACAGGTGATTCGCTGCTGCGAGGAACCTCGCTGAGCCGCAGCAGGAGATACGAATAAGACCGTCGCGATGACTGTGGCTGCGAGAAGCAGGAAAAGTTTCGATGCAGATTTCATGACGCCTCTCTCACGCTGAATTTTGTTTCAACGAAACAAAACAATCAAACTTCAAGGGCCCGTATTTCTCTTCGGAGTAGAGGATAGCGATGCTGTTGGGACTTGTCGAGTGTGATGCGACTTTTGGTGGTGGGTATGTATGGGGAAAGGCAAAAGGAAAGGCGCAGAGGGTAAGCTCTGCGCCTTTTGGATTGTGATGCCGGTTGGTTAGGCTCCGGCGGGCTTGGGGTTCTTGGGATCGAACTTGGCGATCTGGATTTTTTCGGCGAGGCCGACTTTCGAGAGAAGCCAGATGCAGTAGTAGTTGATGTCGAACTCGTACCAGGCGAGACCGTGACGAGCGCTGACGGGGTGGGCGTGGTGGTTGTTGTGCCAGCCCTCGCCGCCAGTGAGAATGGCAACCCACCAGTTATTGCGGGAGTCGTCCTTGGTCTCGAAGCGGCGCTTGCCCCAGAGGTGGGTGGCGGAGTTGACGAGCCAGGTGGCGTGGAGACCGATGGTAACGCGGAGGAAGGTTCCCCAGAGGAGCATGCCGAGCGCGCCGACTACATAGTGGCCAGGGCCGGCGAGGGCTGCGCCGACGATGATCTGGAGGATGCCAGTGGCGATCAGAGGAACGTAGTGGTATTTGCTGAGCCAAACGTGAACTGGATCGCGGGTAAGATCGGGAGCGTAGCGGCCGAGGAGGGCGGTTTCGGAGTGCATGGCGCGGCCGGAGAGAATCCAGCCAGCGTGAGCCCACCAGGTGCCATCGTGCGGGGTGTGTGGGTCGCCCTCGTGGTCGGAGTTCTGATGATGAACGCGGTGAGTGGCTACCCAGAAGATGGGACCGCCCTCGAGCGCGAGGCAGCCGCACATCGTGACGAAGTATTCGACCCACTTGGGGGTGCGATAGCCACGGTGCGTAAGGAGGCGGTGATAGGCCACGCCGATACCCACGTTGATGGCGAAGAAGTACATGATGGCGAAGGCGGCCAGATTCTTCCAGGAGAAGAAGAAGAGCGCGGCAATGGCGCCTACATGGAAAAGGCCCATGGCAATGGTCGTGATCCAGTTGATGCGGCCCTGCTGGTACTCGCGGCCCATGCGGAGGTCCTGCTTGACCTTCATCGTGACTTCGGGAACGGCTGCAGGGCGAGTTGCGGTGGCCTGTGCGGTCTTTACTTCTTCGGTGGTGATCAGGGAGGGGCTCATGTCGATTCGCTATCCTTGAACTGCTAATACCAACGCTATCAGTGGTCGGGCAGGTATGGGTGTAAGACTTTTGTAATGCTCTTCAAAGACGGAAAATGACCGAGGAAACGGGTTCGGAAAAGTGAATGAATTGTTGGTTATAGCCTGGTTGCAATTGGGCGATTGGACTTTCGAGATATCGGCGATTCGGATACATGACGGTCAACGGTATTCTGTTGACGGATGCTAACGAGCAACTTTGCTTCACGGAATGAGAACGTAAGAAGACCAGGGATAAGGATGACGATGACCATTAATATTGCGCCGTTTCGGTTGAAGCCATGGTTTAGCGAGAGAGTCTGGGGTAAGAGAGATTTGTCGCCATGGTACCTGGACACTGGAACAACAGAGCTGGTGGGGGAGGCCTGGTTGACGGGGCCTCAGTGCATTGTGGAGACCGGGGCATTTGCCGGTCAGACGCTGGCTTCTGTTGCGGAGAAGGTGGGTGGGGAGTTTCCTCTACTGGTGAAGCTGTTGTTTCCTAACGAGAAACTTTCGGTGCAGGTGCATCCGGATGATGCGCAAGCACAGACGGTTGGAGAGGCTCGTGGAAAGACGGAGTGCTGGTATGTGCTGGAGGCGGAGCCGGGGGCTTATGTTTCGCTTGGTCTGAAGAAGGGCGTTACGGTTGCGGATGTTGCAGCTTCGGTGGCGGACGGGACTATGGAGTCGTTGATCGAGCAGGTTCCGGTGTCGGTGGGAGATATGTTGTTTGTGGATGCGGGGACGGTGCATGCGATTGGGCCGGGAGTGGTGCTGCTGGAGACACAGCAGACTAGCGATGTAACTTATCGACTGTATGACTATGGTCGGCCTCGTGAACTGCATCTCGAGAAGGGGATCGCTGTGATCAAGACTGAGACTGCGGCGGGAAAGGTTGAGCCGCGGGAGATGGATGGATTTACCCGGCTGATTGAGCAAAAGTATTTTGTGGTGGATCGGTTCGATTTGGATAAGGCGCATGAGGTCGCCGTCGCGTTTGACGGTCCCGGATGTCTGGTTGGGCTGGCTGGGAGTGCAGTTGTGGTCACGGTCGATGGTGATGTCGAGTTGACTCCAGGACGGGCCATCGTGGTGCCGGAGGGCAATACGGGGACCATCGTCGAAACCGGGTCTGGAGTTTCGTTTGTACGGTGCGTGGCTCCCTAATTTTTATTGATCGCAGTGGCCACGATTTTTTTCAATGCGGCGTCGGATGGTCCCGGTTGGCCGAGAAACTGGGATGTAAAGGCTTTGAAGAACGATGTGGCCATAAGAGTGGTCGCGGCGAGATCTGCGTCGAGCTTTTTGTCGAGGCGGCCCAGCCTTTGCTCGGCGGCGATATAGCGCTGAATTCTGGTGATGGCGCCTTGCGGTCCTTTGTTGTTGTCAGTGAGGGACTTGCGGTAGGCGGCGAGTAGTTCGGTGTCGGCGAAGAGACCGCAGACCATGGGGACGACGTGCTCGTGAAAGGCGAAGATTGCGCGGAGCGCTTTGGTTAAGTTCTGCTGTGGCGTGGAACTCCCGATGGATTGCTCCAAGGCGCGGAGGGGCACGAGCATCTCGGGGAGGCTTTCTTCCAAAACTGCCAGCAGGAGCTTAAGACGGCTTTCGAAGTGGACGTAGAGGGCTGCTTCAGAACAGCCTGCCTGTTCTGCGATAGAGCGTGTGGTGATCCTGGCCAGGCCTTGAGTGCGGATAAGTTCCAGAGCAGCGGCGATGATTTCAGGGCGACGGCTGGGCCGGCCACGGGTGGTGGATTTCACTTTCTTCATCTTCGAAGTTCAGTATGAGGCATTCGCGGTTTGACGTGAAACAAATCAAAGAGTAATTAATAGTGAGTGTTTACTAAGTAAATGCTGAATGGAGATGTAATGAAGCGGATTGTGATTGCGAAAGTGCTTATGACGCTTGTCCTGGTGGGTGGGAGCGTCCTGTCCTTTGTGCTGGATTGGAGCCCAAATCATTTGATGAACCCGCTTTGGAACCCACATGCCCGGTTTCATGGTGCTCTTTTGTTGTTTCTGCTGGGTGGGGTTTCGATGACGGCGACGTGGCTGTTGTGGAGGCGGTCGAAAGAACCAGAGATTGCGTTTGTTGTTGCGGCGGCGGTCTCGATTGCTTACTGGACACCGCTGTTTTATATTCCGCTGATTCTGCCGTCGTCGACCTGGTGGGCGGGAAAACCAGGGGCGGAGCCGCATATTGGTGGGATGGTGTTCTATCCGAATCTGGCGGTCGCGGGGATATTCCTGTTGATCACTATCGTGGCGTATCGGCTGGCGAAGACCGGGCTTGCCGATACGGAGAAATTGGCTAGTTAGCGGAGGAAGACACCGAGCTCGTTGGCCGCGTTGCGGAGATGGGGAAGGAAGCGAGTCTGCATCTCGATGACCGACATGCGTGGGGCGCTGCCGCTGAGATTGATGGTAGCGACGGCTCGGCCAGAGGAGGAGAAGACGGGTACGGCGAGGGAGCGGAGGCCGACCTCGTATTCCTGATCGCAGAGGGCGTAGCCGTTGCGGCGGACGTTGCGAAGGAGAAGACGAAGCTTTTCGATGGAGTTGACGGTACGGGTGGTATGAGGCGTGAGGACGACGCGGGTTAAGTACTGCTCGAGCTGCTCGCTGGGCAGATAGGCGAGGAGGATACGGCCCATGCTGGTGCAATAAGCGGGCAGGCGGCTGCCGATGTGGAGGTCGACGGCCATGACGCGATTGACGGTGGTGCGTGCGACGTAGACGATGTCGTCGCCGTCGAGGGTGGCGACAGAGAAGGACTCCCGGAGGGCCGACGACATGCGCTCTAGGATGGGCTGGGCCGCGCTGGAGAGGGTGTTGGAGGTGGTGTAGGTGTGGGAAAGGGTCAACATGCGCGGGCGAAGAGAATATCGTGATCCATCTTCGGCTCCGGCGAATCCAAGTTTTGTGAGGGTATAGAGACAACGGCGGACGGCGGCACGGGAGAGACCTGTGCGAACGCTGAGCTGCGAGATGGTCATCTGCGGATTCTGTTGTGTGAATGCCTGGATGACGATGAGTCCGCGAGCGAGCGATGTCATGAAGTTGGGGTCGCCGGTGAAGACGTCGAGCGAAGAGGCTGGGGTAGGTTTCGGAACGGGAGCGACGGGGACCGCGGCAGTAGAAAGAGAAGGTGGAACAGCGGGAGCGAGGGGACGGCGGGGAGTAAGGCTCAAGAGAATCCCTTTCCGTCGCGGCAATCGCAAATGGCAGAAGGGCGATAGCCGGACTATCTCTACGATAAACGCACAAGCTATGTCACCGCAAGGAGCGAGCTTTTAATACGACAGGGCTGGTGTCTGTGAAAAGATCATCAATCGGGTTCTAAACTAGAACATCGCACAAGCACCGGATCAATATCAGCAGATCAATATAAGGAGAAACAAAGCGATGCAGACGGCAACAAAACTCGCACCTCTCGGCGAACGCCCGGCATGGAAGGCCCTTCAAGTCCACTTTCAGCAGATTCAAGGGAAACATCTCCGGGAACTGTTTGCGGCGGATCCGGCTCGCGGTGAACGCTTTACGGCAGAGACGGGCGGGATCTTTCTCGACTACTCGAAGAACCGTATTACCGACGAGACGCTAAACCTGCTGGTCAAGTTGGCCGAGGAGTCGGGACTGGGCGAGAAGATTGAGGCGATGTTCCGTGGGGACAAGATTAATATCACGGAGAATCGGGCTGTGCTGCATGTTGCGTTGCGCGCGCCGAAGAATGAATCGATCATTGTTGACGGCGAGGATGTGGTTCCGGCGGTGCACGCCGTGCTGGATAAGATGTCGGGCTTTGCGGAACGTGTGCGGAGTGGAGCATGGAAGGGACACACGGGCAAGAAGATTCGCAATGTAGTGAATATTGGCATTGGCGGGTCGGATCTTGGGCCGGTGATGGCGTATGAGGCGTTGAAGCACTATAGCCAACGTGATCTTACGTTTCGGTTTGTCTCGAATGTCGATGGAACGGATTTTGCGGAGGCAGTGCAGGATCTGGATGCCGAAGAGACATTATTTCTGGTGGCGTCGAAGACGTTTACAACACTGGAGACGATGACGAATGCGCATACGGCGCGCGACTGGTCGCTTGCGAAGCTAGGCGATGAGAAGGCTGTGGCGAAGCACTTTGTAGCGATTTCGACCAATGCGAAAGAGGTGGCGAAGTTTGGCATCGACACTGAGAATATGTTCGGGTTCTGGGATTGGGTTGGCGGGCGATACTCAATGGATTCGGCCATTGGTCTATCGACGATGATTGCAATAGGGCCGGATAACTTCCGTGCCATGCTGGCAGGATTTCACGAGATGGATGTGCATTTCCGGACGACGCCGTTTGAGAAGAATCTCCCGGTGCTGCTGGGCTTGCTGACGGTCTGGTATACGGATTTTTTTGATGCGCAGACAGTTGCAATTCTGCCGTATGAGCAGTATCTGAAGCGATTTCCAGCTTATTTGCAGCAGTTGACGATGGAGTCGAACGGCAAGCATGTGACGCTTGATGGAACTCGCGTCGCAACTGAGACAGGGCCGATTTACTGGGGCGAACCGGGTACGAATGGGCAGCACTCGTTCTATCAATTGATTCATCAGGGAACGCGGTTGATCCCCTGCGACTTTATCGGCTTCTACAAGACGCTGAATCCATTGGGACGGCACCACGACATGCTGATGGCGAACGTCTTCGCGCAGGCTGAGGCTCTGGCTTTTGGAAAGACTGCGGAACAGGTAAAAGCAGAGGGCACGCCGGATTGGTTAGTGCCGCATCGTGTGTTTGAAGGGAATCGTCCGTCGAATACGATCTTGGCCGACCATCTGACGCCTGAGGTGCTGGGCAAGCTTGTTGCGCTGTATGAACACGCCGTGTTTACGCAGGGCGCTATCTGGAATATTGACTCGTTCGATCAGTGGGGCGTGGAGCTGGGGAAAGTGCTGGCAACACGGATTCTTGGAGAGCTTGAAAGCTCGAATGAATCCGATGGATCGCATGACTCTTCGACGAATAGCTTGATTAAGAGATACCGCAAGAACAAATAGCTCGACCGTTGGAAAAGAAGATGCTCGTCCTTCGGGGCGGGCATTTTTAGTGAATGATTTTCAAGGGATCTGAACGATTGTGCCTGGATGGAAGACGATCTTTCAGCCTGTCGAGGTGTGTTGCCAGATGGCGGAGCAGAGGGTCAGACGTCTCCTTGATGCAGGTTATAGGACTAAACGGAGAGTTCGGTTCCAGCGAGTCTCATCGAAGAAGTGAACGAATTCGTGTAATGGAGAAGTCGATTTTTCTGAGAGAGATGCCTTGTTGATCTGATCTTTCAGGTCTTTAAATTTTGCTGACGTTTTTGCGGGTAGTTGGTGTAAGTTGTTTATTTTTATGCAGTTGTTTGAATAGCATAGAAAGAAAGTAAAGATAAGGCAAAGCAAAAAGCGAAATGCGGGGGTTCTTCGCTCCGCTCAGAATGACAGGCAAAGGCAACAGCAACAGCAGATCCCTACGGGATGACAAACAACGGCAAATGCACCTCGCAAATGCAACGGCAACCGCAGCTCAGGATGACACCTCTATCGCGTAATGCTGGACTTATCTTGAGCTTTAGGGTTGGGTTAGCCAGTCGTATTGATCGTCGGTGAGGGGGACGACGGAGAGGCGGAATTGGCGGAAGAGGATAGAGCCCTGGAAGACGGGGGCTTCGCGGATCTCGGCCAAGGGCTTTTCGCGCTTGAGGGGTTTGACGGGGGCGATGCGGACGTTGGGGTTTTTGGGGTCGGTCGCGTCTACCGAGACGACCTTGGCGAGGCCTACGGCGGCTTTGCCGATGGTGGAGTGGTATATGACGAGCTTGTCGCCCTTCTTCATGTTGCGAAGGGTGAGCAGGGCCTGGTTGTTGGAGATGCCGTCCCAGGTGGTTTCGCCGTCGCGGACGAGGTCGTCGAAGGAGTATTTGTTAGGTTCAGTCTTGAGCAGGTAAGGCATGAAGTCCTCAATGGTATGTGTGGCCAGGCAGAGGAGCCGCAGGTCCCTTCGACAAGCTCAGGGCAGGATCTTCGACTCCGCTGCGCTCAGGATGACACGAAATTGGAGTTGATGGTTGAAAAAGACAGTTTAGCCGCCGAGGTCGATGTGGTGGACGTGGGTCAGGGGTTGGCCGAGGAAGCTGGTGCCGAGGCGCTGGAATTTTTCTATGGAGTCGGTGGCGTAGAACGTGCAGGTGGTGGGTTGGGTGGGATTGGATGCGAGGGTGTGGTTGGCTACGGCGTGGGCGGTGGCCTGGGCGGAGTCGATGATGTGCATGGGGTGGTTGAGGGAGGCGAGGGTGCGCTCGATCATCGGCTTGAGGAGTGGGTAGTGGGTGCAGCCGAGGAGGAGAGTGTCGGCTGTGGGGGCTTCGGCCAGGGCTTCGATGAGGTAGATGCGGAGGACTTCGGCGGTGACGGGGTGGTCGATCCAGCCTTCTTCTACCAGGGGGACGAGGAGGGGGCAGGCCTTTTCGGTGGCGGGGAGGCCGAGGGCGGTGAGGGCTTCGAGATAGGCGTGGGATTGGACTGTGGCGGTGGTGGCCAGGACTAGGACGTTGGGGGCACCAGCAGTGTGAACCGTAGGTCCTTCGACTTCGCGCTTCGCGCTACGCTCAGGATGACACATTTTATCGGTCGCGTTGTTGTTCGCATCATCGTTTGCGTTGTCGTTCGCTTCATGTTTTGCTCTATGGTTCGCGGAAGCCAGGGCGGCCTGGGCTCCGGGTTGGACTACGCCGAAGACGGGGATGGGGGCGGCGGCGGCCTGGATTTCGGGGAGGGCGAGGGCGGTGGCGGTGTTGCAGGCGATGACCAGGATGTCGGCGCCCTGGTCGAGAAGGAAGCGGGAGCTGGAGACGGCGTAGCGGGCGATGGTCTCGCGGGATTTGGAGCCGTAGGGAAGGCGGGCGGTGTCGCCGAGGTAGATGTAGTGGGCGTGGGGGATGAGGGGAAGGAGGGCGCGGAGGACGGTGAGGCCGCCGAAGCCTGAGTCGAAGACTCCGATGGTGAGGGGCTTGGGCGTGGTTTCAGGATCGTTCATTGCTGGGTGGCTTCTTCGCTGGGTGGTGTGGGTTTGAAGGTGGTGTCGGTAGCGGGGTAGGTGCGCTGGAGGTTGGCGTGTCCGGCGAGGGTGTCGTGGGGTTCGCCGTCTACGAGGAAACGGATCTCGGTGATTTGGGGGAGCGCGGCGTGGAGGGTACCGATGATGGACTGGAGGGTGAGGTCTTCAACGAGGACGCCGGAGGGGTGATTGTCGGTGAAGGAGCCACGGAGGTTGACGACGGCTTGATTTTTGAGGAGGAAGACGTCGTCGACGGCGGAGCCGGGCTGGAGAGGGTGTGCGGAGGTGGGGAGGGCGTATTGGGCGATGAGGTGGTCGAGGAGGATACGGGCGCGGATGCTGGGGTCTTGTGGGAGGGCGACCTGGGAGCTGGTGGCGGTGATGGAGCCATCGGCGTCGCTGGCGAGGTAGAGGGTGACGTCTTCAGTGGTGGCCGGCGTGGGAGCGGCGATGGGGGTGGCGTCGTTGAAGGCGGTGAGGCGCTTGTGGGCCTGCTGGCAACCGTGGAGGAGGAAGGCTGCCATGAGGGCGATGCCGCCGATGAGGATCCAGAAGAGGACGCGCTGGTAGCGGGGGATCATCGGGGAACTCCTGCCGGATTGGCCGGCGGCGCGTTGTGGGTGCGGTAGGAGGTGAGGGCGGTGACGATGGCCTGGGCGGCTTGTTGCTGGTAGGTCGTGTCGGTTACGGGGGTGTCTTTGTTGAGGGGGGCGAGCTCGATGGCGGCGGCGGGGCAGGTGAGGTTGTCGAGGGGCGGGGTGGAGGAACGGATGAGGAGGATGGGAAGTTTGGCCTGGTCGAGGGCGAGACCGAGCTCGTTGGCGAGACGGAGGCTTTGAGGGAGGGAGGCGGTCTGGGCGATGTCCCAGGGGATGGGGTTGTGGGGCTGGGGGGCGTCGTCCGGGAGTGCGGAGGTGGCGATATGGATGCCTGCGCCGCTGGAGGTGGCGTGGAGGATGAGGCAGGCGACGGCTCGGGAGTGGTTGGCGATGCCGGCGCGGAGGTCGGTGGGGAGTGAGGCGTCGGTGTCGTGGGTGGTGATGACGGTGAAGCCGGCAGAGGCGAGGAGGGGCTTGAGTCGGATAGCGAAGGCCTGGGTTACTTCTTTTTCGACGGCGTTATTGGGCAGGCTGGCGCCGGGGTCGTCGCCGCCGTGGGCGGGGTCGAGGAGGATGATGTTGCGGGGGGGCTTGGGGACGGTGGGGGTCTGGTTGACGTAGAAGGATTGGTCTTTTTGGGGGGGTGTTTTTGGGGCTAGGGGGGCTGAGGTCTGGGCGGCGGCGCTCAGGGCGAGGAGGCAGAGTGTGGCGGCCGTTTTGATTTGGTGGTGGTGGATGGTCACGGTTTAGGGAGGTGCGATTCGATTGTAATGGTGTGGGTTGGTGGGGGCGAAATGTTTTGCGTGTCCGGGTTGGAGTGATGGGAAAAACAAGCAACTGCAACCGCAGGTCCTTCGACTGCGTAACTCGCAAATGCGCGAGTTACTTCGCTCAGGATGACACTTTTGGGGGGCGAAGGGTAAGTAACAGCAAAAGCAACGGCAACCGCAACGGAAAAGCAAAGGCAACAGCAGATCCCTACGGGATGACAAACAAAAGAACAGGAAACGGCAAAAGGCGAAATACAGGGATCTCTCCACTGTGACGGCTTTGCCGTCTTCGATCGAGATGACGTTTTCGCTTGGTGGGAAGATGAGGTTTGGAGGCAACTGCAGCCGATGGTGTGGCTGCAGTTGCCTTTTGTGGTTAGTCGAGGGCGTAGATGGCGAGGCCGCTCAGGAGTTTGGGGTAGAAGTCGGTGGATTTTTGGGGCATGACGTCGCCGGAAAGGGAGACGTCCCTGAGCTGGTCGAGGGTGATGGGTTTGATGAGGAAGGCGATGTCGGCTTCGTTGTTGGCGACCAGGCTAATGGCTTCGTCGGCCTCGCGGATGTAGCGGACGTTGCCGAGGCGGGTGATGGTCTCCTGGTCAAGGCCGAGAAGCTTGTCGAGGATGATGCGGTGGAGCTGGACGACGTCTAGCTGGCGCTGACGGGCGGGGAGGTCTTTGAGGGCTTCGGCGATGGCTTCGGCTTTGGGGGTGAGGAGGTAGTTGCCGTCGCCGGTGGCGGCGAGAAAGGCTGTGCCTTTGGTTTCGTTGAGGGCGTCGAGGTCGGGGATGTCGAGTTCCTGGACGTCGAAGTAGAGCGTGGCGCGGGTGATGAAGTCGGGGGAGGAGAAGCCTTCGAGGCCGTGGACGACGCGGTGCGTGGGAAGGATGGTGATGCCGGGGGTGTCCATGTTGACGAAGGTCATCATCATGGCGGCTTCGGGGAAGGCTGGAACGGGAAGGTTGCCGGGGCTCAGTTTCTCGTCTTCGTCGCGCGGCTGGTTCAGGGGGAGCTTGAGCTGGGCGCTGCGCTCCTTGGCATAGGCGACGGAGGTTTCGTAGCGGTGGTGGCCGTCGGCGATGATGAGCTTCTTGTCGGCCATGGCGGTGACGATGAGGTTAATGAGATGGGGATCGGTGAGCTTCCAGACGCGGTGGATGACACCGTATTCGTCGGTGATGGAGAGGTCGGCGGCGTTGTCGTCAAAACCATTGGGGCTGCTGGCACCGAAGATAAGTTTTTCGGCGGTGAAGGCGGGGTCGGAGTAGAGCATGTAGATCTGCTCGCAGTAGGCGCGGGTGGCCTTGAAGAGAGCGAGGCGATCGGACTTGTGTTTGGGGAAGGTCTGTTCGTGACGGTAGATGACCTTGTCGGCGTAGTCGTAGAGGTGGCCGAGAGCGATGAAACCGCGGCGCTCGCGGATCTCGTCGGTGTGGGGGACGGTGTAGGTCTGGGAGTAGCCGTAGAGGGCGGGTTCGGACTCTTCGGCGAGGATGTGGTCCTTGCGCCAGGCGCGGAGGGTTTCGGCGGCGCGAGTGTAGACGTTGTGCGCTTGTTCGCCTGCCGGGAGGAACTCCTGCAGCTCGGTGTCGTCGGGTTCGTGCTTGCCGAGGATGACGCGGATGAGGTTGTAGGGGCTGGCCTCATAGTAGCGCTGCTGCATGGCCGGGGTGATCTTGTCGTAGGGCTGGGTGACGACGTCTTCCATGTTGACGCGGGCGGGGTCGTAACGGAGGGCGCGGAAGGGGTAGATACGGGCCATGCTGTTTTGGTCTCTCCAGAGAGTGGTATGGAGTGATTGTACGGGGTGGCGGGAGATGGGATGGGAATGGGTGGGACGAAAGGCTGACAGGGAGGGACGAGCGGGTGAAAAGACGGATGTGGGAGCATTTGCATCCAAAGCGGCAGACGGGACGTTGTATTATGCAAGTCCCTGACATGGATCGCGATTACAAATAGATGACAAATGGTTTCGTGGACGAGTCTATTATGTGGGGCTGTGTGAGAGGTCAGATTGAGGCTGTAATGGCTTGATGCAATCGGGTCGATTGAGCAGATTCGCTGGTGTGCGAAGATATCTGCCTGGAAGTGCGTTGGCTGCGGATTGGCTGGACTGGTCGCAAAGAAGGCATGGGCTTTGTTATGCGAGATTTGGACGGTTTACAGAGAGGTAAAACGCGGAGGATGGCCAGGGCGCTGGCTATCGCGATGGTGTGGGCGGGGCTTTGGGTGGGATTGGGCGGCGGGGTGAGCATGGCCCAGGAAAACCCGCTGGGGCAGGTGCAGACACAACCGCCACCGCCGGCGCCAAAGACGCCGGAGGATTCGAAGCCGGTGATCGAAGGCGCGGAAAACGTTGTGAGAAATGCTACTTCGCATCGGGATGCGCGGATTCGGGTGGATGTGAATCTGGTGCTGGTGCCGGCGACGGTGACCGATCCGATGAACCGGTTGGTGACGGGGCTGGAGCGGGAGAACTTCGAGGTTTACGACAACAACGTTGGCCAGATCATTAAGAGCTTTTCGACGGAAGATGCTCCGGTGACGATAGGAATTGTGTTTGACCTGAGTGGAAGTATGACGTCGAAGTTTACGCGGGCGCGGAAGGCGTTGAGCGAGTTTTTGAGGACATCGAATCCGCAGGATGAGTTTTTTGTGGTGGGGTTCAACGACAAGCCTGCCGTAATTGTGGATTACACGTCGGAGGTGGACGATGTGGAGGCCCGCATGGTGATGCTGAAGCCGGAAAACCGTACGGCGTTGATCGATGCGGTTTATCTGGCGGTGAACAAGCTGCGAGATGCGAAGTATGAGCGGAAGGCGTTGCTGATTATTTCCGACGGTGGGGATAACCGGAGCCGGTATACCGAAGGCGAGCTG